>JAEIGA010001654.1_pt1 | contig 35093 bp, 38 predicted proteins | sample 9270691 | NCBI WGS metagenome assembly JAEIGA01 (sample SAMN17057246, study PRJNA624740) | gut metagenome | biome: biome; isolation source: fecal sample | host: Bos grunniens | place: China: Xizang | collected 2019
CATCGGTGAAGTAAAACTTGCGCTTCACCTCGACTGGCGGTTCACACATCTTGATATAGAGGCAACGTCGGGCTTCATTTCGGTTGTCGAAATTCACGTCAGGCGCACTATTAGCGGCAATCCAAACTACCGGGTCGAGCCTAGCCGTAATGATTGGTTTGTTCTTCCGGTTAATACTCAACGGATCATGGCCTGTCAGGTTGTGAATAAGCTGGCTCTTGACTGAAAGGCCTGTCTTCACGTCACTCAAAATTACCATTCGCTTGCCAACAGCATTTTCCAGGCCAAATTCACTATTCAAAGTTTGTCCAAGTGAACATGCAAGGTGGTCGCCGGCATATTCCGCAATTGCGTTAAGGAGGCTGCTCTTACCGTCACCTCCTTCACCATGAATCCAAATGTATTGGTTAAGATGGGACTTTGCGAAGAAGGTTGCATAGATTGCGGCCATCAACGCGTCACGGCATGCCTCGTCAATCGAGAGCATGAAGCCATCAAAATCCGGAGTCGGCCCCGGCTGAATCAAGTTGAGGTCAAAGTATGCCCGTGCAGCTTCGGCCGGGTCGTTGGTAAGGTCAGGGAGGTTAATCTTGTCATAGTAGAAAAACGTCATATTCAGAAGATTTGCATCGAGCTCTTCGAGCATTTTCGGAATTTCCTGCATGCCGTGCTGGAGCTCACCCCGGTGCAGGTTTCCGTTGAAGCAGCGCTCAAGATCTTTAACCCAGTCCACATAGCGTTCCTTGACGACTGCACGGTTGGCTTCCTTGCCGGTAACGGCCTTCATGGCCTCATCAATGTATTTTTTGTGGATCCTATAGTAAGGAACATGTTCCATGATTGATGTAGAGCCGTTGGCATCCTTATACAAAACCGTTACACTTACCGCCTTGGAGCGCATGACCATGTGCTTGATAAGCGAAGAGCGCAACGGTCCACGTGAAAGCAGGAATGGTTTTTCACCATCGCCGCATTCATCCCAAACGTTACCGTCGAGTTCAGGAACCCGGTGGTAGACGATTGGCTTGCCGTCGCTGGCCAACGTGTAAGCATAGTTGGTCCTTATGTATTCCTGGAGAAGCGGGTCGGTTTCAATTATTATCGGCGGGAACATGACCCCCTCGACAAACCCGTGGATGAAGTTTTCAAATTCGGCATCCTGCTTGTCAGCGGGCAATGCAACGAACTTATCGGCATCGATTGCAACCACCCGTGAATTGCTAACAACGGCCGCCTGCCTTATCTTTGAGGCCTTTGCGGTAATTTCCTTCTTGCTTTCGGGCAATTCCTCGATTTTGATATCCTCAATATCGACTCCAATCTTTGAGAGCTTCTGGACGAGTGTAAACCAGCCCGCTGCGTCATACTTCTGTGGATAGAGCTTAACCAGGTCAGTAAATACAATCAAGTCATCATTCGTCATCTTTTAAAAATCCTCCTCGCATAGCCTCTTGGCTGTTTCACTCGTAATGACTACAAATTTTCCATGGTCGGCCGTTTGCCGTTCAGTATTAATGGTGCACCAGGAGCCCGATTCGTCGAAGCCGAGGAACAGCTTGAATGCACTTGTGTTTGGCGTTGTATTAATGGCCTTCTTCCAGTTTATACGGTCGCCGCTTCCGTATAGCTTAACGTGGTAACCGTATCCCCTTGTTAACTGACCAAGCATCAGTTTTTCCCTAAGGCCGGGCGTGAAGTAGAAGCATTCAGTTGGAAGGACAACCTTGTAGAGTTCTGGAGGCCACCATGAATATCCACGGATCAGCCAATCGGCTGAAATGAGTCCATATTTAAATTGGATTGTCTGGTCGGCCGGTACTTTGAATGTTTTGATCATCCGGCTTATGACCCGCTGCATGAACCCGGTCAGGCCGATGCATTCCGAACCGGAAATGAGCTCTACGGGCATCCGGAGTATAACACCGCCCGGAATTTCAAGGAGGGGCCGTTCACCTGTCCGTGAAACATATTTGTATACATTTGTAATATGGTGGTAGCAGATTCCGCAATGCCAATCAATTCCATGCCTTAAACCGACTGGTTCATAGTGCTCGTGAGCGTGGTGCATCATCCAGTTAAATATTGTTCCCGGGTCGTTGCCGTTGTCGTCGCGGTTTATTATCCCGTGCTTTAGCAATTGGTTTTTCAGGGTGGACTCGGGGGTCTTTCCAGAGCATGACGTTATATCTATTATCTTCTGCTCCATTTCTAGTCCATATAAAAAATCAAGGCGTGCTGCACTCGGAACCCTCTACCTTTCCTTGCACCGCACGCCTTGTGTTTTAAAACTTTATGCACGACCGTAGAGGGTGGTCTTTGATGTCATGAAATGTATAAAAATTTGAAGGGTAGTCCAAGGCATAACATAAAAATAATTTGTAAATTATGGTTTACATAGAGGCATATCGGGGAACGATAATCAAATTGTATGCATTTTTTGTATATGTTTCAGAAAATTTACTAGTGAAATTCAAGATATCGGTTTTGGTCAAAATTACATATTTTTTGGTCAAAATTACAGAAAGGGCGAAGTAAGGGCTTGCCCGGGGCGAAGAGAGGGCAAACGGTCTATCCCGCCTGGCTCTAGTAAAAGGGCCAAAGGGCAAATCTTTTCCTTCCTTTAGAAAAAAATAAAAAAAATAAATATATTAATAAATATAATAATATATATAAGGAGGTTATAAGGGGCTGAAATTTTCCGCCCTGTTTAAAGTAGATTTACGTCATGAAAAACTTAGGCATGCCATACCAGGGTAGCAAGAATAAAATCGCAACCCAAATCGTTGAACACTTCCCACCTGCGGATACATTCGTCGACCTGTTCTTTGGCGGGGGCGCCGTTACCCATGCGGCAATGCTTTCCGGCAAATTCCATAACTTCCTAGCAAACGACCTGCGCAAGACTCCCCAAGCCTGGAACAGGGCCGTCGAGGGCATCGGGAATGAATATGACCGGTTTGTCAGCAAGGAGGAGTTCCTCGCATCCGATGATATGATTGTAAAAATGATTTGGAGCTTCGGGTCGTCATGTAAAAGTTATGCAGTTACAGGCATCCACGAACTTGCTGCAAGAATGATAATGTCCGATTCGGTCGAGGGTCGATATTCGGCTTGGCTTAAATTTCTTAAAATTGTTGAGGCCCGTGGATCAAATGGCCTCTATGATTGTGCGCAACATGTACACGCCGTCACAACTTTAAGATGGCTTAAAGACCTCAGGGGCAACTCCCCGGTAACCCCGTCCAATATCGACTACCGGGAAGTTGAAATTCCCAAAGATTCGGTGGTCTACGCTGACCCACCTTATAAGGGTACCGCTCAATATGATAACCGCTTTGACCACGATGCCTTCTGGAAATGGTGCAGGACCCGGGAATTCCCTGTCTACATATCGGAGCAGGAGGCGCCCGATGACTTCGTGCAGATATTCAGCATCCAGAAGGTTATTTCATTTACCAGGAGTTCAGGCTGGAAGCGCAACGAAGGCCTGTTTCTCCACAAGAAATGGGCCCAAGAGCCTGCGAAACCTGGAGCAGGACTTGAATCCTAAATTGGTAATTGCTATATTCAGCGTACACAAACAATAGGATTCTTTATGATCGGCGAAATTGCTCGTTTGAAATATATCTGTTCAGACCCACTGGATCAAGTGGAAAACTATCTTGAAGCTATCAACGACAGCAAGCACATGTGGCATCTGCACCACAAGCTAGGACTAAACCACAGCATTGCAGAATTACAGGAAGCGGACATGTACCGTCACCGCCCTGCTAGCGAGCTTGTATTCCTCTGCGGTGCAGCCCCTGGCGAGGATGTGTACCTTAGTCATCGCACAACTCACAACGATGCAAAAATCTGCATAAAAGCTGAATTTGAGTACAAGGCAATGCTGGATAGGATGAACCGAGAGCAATGCAAGGACAACGATATCATCTGCAACAAAATGACATTTGAATCGTGGATTGAAAGTTTCCTTGTGTCAGAAAAGATACGATTCAGATACGACAACGAAATGCTATCGGCTGCAACCGGAATATCCGAAGCCTTCATTAACAGTCTTTTGGATTAGCCTTTTTGATTAAATGGTGCCGTTCGTGATTATGATTAGGCTGGTGTCGTTCATGGCCAACTGTGTAACCGCATCCTCGGCCTTCCTGGACTCCAGGAGGCTGTTGTTGCACCGGCCAAATCCAACGAGTATGCAAGCCCGCGAATCGGCCGCCCGGTTGCCGGCGTGGATCCTAACCCCCCTTATCTGTGAAACCTGTTCGTTCCATATCAAGGGGAGCATCCGGCCGAACTTCGGTGACTTTGATACGGAAACCTTATAATTTCCGCACGGAATGATGAACCGCTTGTTTTCGAGAGTATCGCAAATTTTTACACCGTCGATAAGGAGGCTCCCCATTACGGCGTCCCCGATAATGCTGTCGCGAATTATGATCATTTTAACCTCCGGTCGTTCACCTGTTGCCTTTAAGCAGCCGTAAAGGTAGTCAGGCGAGTTCTTGTTAACCGCTATTCCAAATTCCTCGGCCGATTCCAAAAGCGCCCAGAAATCGTCTATATCATCGATTGAGCGGTGCCTCCCGTGGGTGGAACCCGTCAGCCATGTCTTTAGGTTTGCCTGGGCGTTGTTGCGCTCGCTTTCATTTGAAATGTAGCGGGGCATTGCCGCGTTCTCAAGCAGCCGTTGTGCATGGACGGGTTCGAGCCTGTCGATAGAGTCGCGCTTTTGGTTGACAACGTTGTTGATATATTGCTTCACCTGTTGATAAAAGACTTCCCAAACCGATGCGCGGACGTTCAGGTAGAAAGAAACCTTGCGGCAATAGCGCCCTTCGTGGAGCTTGTTCATGAAGCGCTTGTAAGCGGTGAACATGACGATGTCGACCACTTCCGCCCATTCGTCGTTGTCCAGGCGGAGTCCATGGGCCCGGGCGCGGTTCTTGAAGGCAATGGTGTTCACCCTAAGGCAATCCCATAGCACCTCCTTCGCGCTCTTGTCAGGGTCGATTTTCCACCTGTACTCCATCTTACAATTTCCTTACATTTATAGCCGGCTCCCCCAATCATCTTTATTGAAAAGGAACCATCCTCCAACTAAAACTACTACAATGAATATTATTGTGTTAGCCATTGTGACTCTTCAGTTCTTTCAGCTCATTGATAACGTTGTCGAGCTTCACAAGAACCTGCGCGAGCTGCGTGTTAAGAATTCCGACAGCCTTGGCGGTGTCAGTAACCTGTTCATTAATCAGTTGCTGGTTATCCTTCAAGGTTGTGTAGCCAAATTCCAGCTTAAGAACCTTGTCATGAAGCTCCCGGCTGTCTTTTTCCCGGCTAGACTTAGTTTCAGCGCGGTCCATCTTTATCTTCGCATTGTCAGTGAAGACCTTTATAAGTGCAGCCGTGTTGGTCAGGAGTAACACGACCGCCCCAATCAATGATGCCCAAAGTGCAGGTGTCATTAGCAAACCCTCGTGATGGAGCCAATCGGCTTGTGGACGGCAAGTTCAAGGCCGGTGTTTGTGGACAGGTTGAGACCATTAAGGCGAATGTTGCACGTGAACACAGCGTCGAGGTCCTCAACGATGGCGTCGAGATCCACCTTTACCCAGTACGTATTGAGCTCGGCGAGGCGCCTGTTGATGTTGCCCCTGACTTCGGTCCAGCCCTTGGTGTCCGAAGAACCCGTCTTGTAGACGGCAGCGGTTGCATACACATAGTTCGTGGTAGCTGCAGTGTCTTCAGCTGCATGGGTAACCTCCACCGGGATTTCCATGTGGATGTGGTAGACGCCCTTCTGTTGGAAAGTTATAGTTCCATCGCTTGCAACCGTTATGTTTTTCGTAATTACGTCGCTTGGAAACTTGACCGTGCAAACGGTGGTTGCACCGTCGTCGTCCAGGTTGCCGATGACGGGCCAACTGGTAGAACTTGGGTAATAAGTTTCTCTTGTCTCCTGAACTGCATAGACTTGCGGCAATACGATATTTGCCGTCTTGTCGACGCTTTCGTTTGCGCTGAAAGTCTGTACAGTGGCCCCGTCGAGCTTGATTGTAAGTGTACCATTGTTGACAGTTGGTATAGTCGGTTTATTACGAATAAAGTCTACGGCCGTTTCGTTTGTCTGTGCCCAATTACTTTGTACTTGACCGGAGACCTGCGGAGGCCTGTTTATCAAGTCGTTGAAGTCGCCCGTGTGGGCAACAGTGGATAGGCCAAGATTCTGTCTAGCCTGGGCCTGTTCGGAGGCCGTGTAGTCTTGGGAAAAGTTTGCTGCTATTTTGTTCTGCTTCATAATTTCTCCTTATGTCCCGGTTCCGCCCCAGGAGGTCGGAATTTGAGCAAGTTCGGCACTACCGGTTGACGAATATAATCCACAATCCCAAAAGGTGCTTACATGCCCAGTGTTACCGGTTATAACAGAGCTAAAGGCATTGTATGTGTCAAGTATTCTGCTACCTACGTAGTAGCATTGTTCGAACGCGTGTCCAACATCAGTTAAGTTGTTGTAGTTGTAGAATGTTGGCAATGTTGTTAACCCAGTACATTCTTTGAACACTGTTGTAAACTGTTCCGCTGAAGCCAAGTTAAATGAGTTTTGTAAGCCAAAGCCGACATTAAGTTTTGCACAGTAAGAAAATGTATTGCTGAATTTGACTATATGCCGTGTGTCTAGCTCCGGTACAGTTTCGAGATTGCGGCATCCCGAAAACGTACTGTCAAGTTCAGTAACCGTTGGAGGCAAATTAAGATAAGGTGCGTGAATTATACCGCTGTACCAGAACATGCCCTGCAAACCTGTCCTGAGGGTTACTCCGCTTATGTCTATATATGGCGGCACACTAGTTAAGTTAGAACACAAGGCAGCGAAATTCACAAAGTTTTCTACAGACGAGGTATCAAATAACGGGAATTCAACCAATGCATCGCATGCATTAAACATTTCCTGCATGCTTGTAACACCCGACGTGTTTGCACCAAGTACACGAGTGTTTCCACAACCATTTTCAAGTTTGAACTGATGACTGAACATGTTATTCCAGTTATATTCAAGGTAAGCCTGCGCGTCACCATAATATGTAAAGTCCCAAACGTTAGGATTGACGGAGACACGCGCCCATGAGTAACTTAGTCCAGGGCGACTATAGCTTACTGATGGGTCGTATGACAAATCCCCAAATTCAAACCGCATTGTATATGCTGGTAAATTAAGCGGGTTGTACGGGTCAACCGGGGTAGACGGGAACACCTTGACGCTGCCATAATAGGCTTCGCCAATATTTACGGAGCCAAGGTAAATTTGTCCAAAGTTCGTCGAGCCGAGCTTTATCGCCATCTTAGGTCTCCGGAATAAGGTAAAGAACTGTGGCCACCGGGTTCGCTGGAAGGGCGTTTACCATCTGGATGTCAGTTATTCCAGCCGTGGTTTCAACACCTATTACGCCTTGTGCGGAAATGTCAATCATGTTCCCTTCGCTGTAGGAATGAGTCGACCATTGTGGTTCACCGTTGGAATCGACCGTGAGGACCTTGCCCTCGTCAGCGGAAGAAGATGAAGGGATATCCCCTCCACCGCTCACAGTGGCCCATTCTAGTTCGCCCGTGGATTCACCAACAGTAAGCACCTGTCCAGTCTTGTTGACGGAAGTTGGAATGCCGATGTTCGCCCTAACCTGAATCTTCTTAGTTTGGTCGAAGTTCTGTTCAAGGTTGTTCACAGGGTAGTTAAGTTGTCTGTATGGATGCGGTTCAGGTGTAGCCATTTTCAAATTCTCCTTTTAGTCAAGTACAGCAACCCAAAGTTCAGTTGGCTTGAAGTCGTACCATTCAACACCCGCGCTGCACCCAAGCGTAATCCTTGCCCCGTTTTCGGTTGCCGGAATGTACGCACAAATTTGCGGAACGACTTCATACACCTGGGAGTTGTCATACATAAATTCATGCCGGGCGCCGTAGATTGCAACCGGGTTCCCGCCATACCAAAGCGCAATGCAGTTTGCCGTTGGCTGAAGTTCAGCAGGCTTTCTAGACAGTGTAACAGAAGTCATGATGATGGCCGCGTGTCCGGCCGCAATATGGATTTCGCCCCAATGCGTTATGTTGTGTTCACTGTCTTCATTAGTCCCCTTGACGACCGTAATCAATCCATCGGGGTCGTAGTAGTTGTCATCGACAAGAAAACCAAACACATCGCCGCAATCGCTCCAAGTTGAGCCGTGCATGGAGCGCCAAGCCCTGGACGGGGCGTAGCTTATTACGTTGCCTGAAATGTTGATGTTGCGTCCAGCCGTATAGTTATCCACTTCTCCAATGCCGGAAATGGAGTGGATTCCGAACCCGGTAAGTTCTACGTTCATTCCAGTTGGAATGCCGGAAACGCTTACAATAAATTCTGTGTTGACGGCCGTGGACTTGAACTCCCCGGAAAGCTGGATAGTCTGATCGTGGGCATAAGTGCAGTCGAAATCGTTTGTATGCGAACAGTTGTTCGTATTGACTACCACCGGAACGGAAGTGTTTGCTGGTGTTGAGTTCCATACAAACTTAACGGTAACGTCGTAGTGGAACCACCCTTCGTCGAGGAGCACCTTGCCCTGGCTGACTGTAGCATTGTCACCATCGCGCTGAACTTCCGTAAATGCGAAATTGCCGTCTTCGGTAAGCGTTGCTGCAGAAGCCCGGAGCACCGACGGGGTAGCACCGGCAACACTAAGGTCAACACCGTCACCCGTCGGGGTCACTTCTATGGAACCGTCGGAGCTGGTAATGTTGTTAATAACTCCTCCTCCTCCTCCACCGGAAGGCATTACGTTGTATCTACTGAACAGGAGCGTCCCATATCGGTTGTACACAAACACGTCGTAGTTGTTTGTATCATCGGCAAGAACTATGGCCTGACCAAGGGAGTCGAGCGGAATCCTGAACGGGTTCTTCGTTCCGTTAAAGTCGCAAGCGGTGAAATACTTTGTACGTGAACCGTGGATAAACACTTCAATCCAGCCACCCGTGTTGGGCTTGCCGCTGGTCACGGATATCTGGAATTCCGGTGAAAGCAGGTAGTTAAGTGCCATAACAAATTCCTCTTCTTTTATACAAGTTGCCGGGCGGAATCATGCCCCGATTTTTCACAAATAAGTAGAATTTCAGTTCATTGTGCACAATTCCCTCGCACATCTAAGGTCGTCCTTGTCCTCTGGGAGCAGGTCTTCCCATTTTGTAAAGGGTTCGTATTCGCCAGCCAGGAACCTGGCGTTGTCCTTCTCCATGCGGTCATATACTGCTGCCGTGAAGAACTCGGTCTCGTCCTGGATGGTGTCGAACACCTCATTCGCCTTCTGCATGGTGTCGCAATAACCCAATACAAGCCTTATGTTCGACATGACCACGCTTTCTGCAACCACCGCGTAGCGTCCCGCTATCCTGGTGGGCATGATGCGCCTCCGTATCCCCATGAGCCAGTTGCCCAATATGAGACCATATATGACAAGCTTTACCTTCTCCATGCGGTAAAACTATGTCAAAAAGGGCCCCCGTGGGGGCCCTGGTCCTTGAAAGAAATCAAGGCGCTGCTTATGCGGTTCCACCCCAGCTTGCTGGAATCTGGGCGAGTTCAGCTTGACCAGAACTCGTTCCAGTACCGCAGTTGCTGAAGCAACTTGTGTGTGATCCCGTCCAGTTAGCTGCATCGAACTTATTGAATAGTGCAAGAGCACCGCTCTCTACTTTACGCTGTCCACCGAACATATTATCCACCGTTACACTTGAATCCGTAGGAAGTGTCAAGTTAGGAACAGCTTTCAGTATAGATGCGGATTGTGAACCTCTACTTGAATATGCAAAACTACCCAATGCCCGCTTCGGCGACCCCTTAGTAATAACACTTCCGTTCCAAGTCAACCGCTCATTTGTAATGCTTGAAAAGTTGAAGTCTGGAATATATTCTACGTGTTGAATACGATCGACTTGGTTGCTTGCGATAAGCTCGCTCGCATTGTACAACATAGAGGTGTCAAAATACGCTATGGATGATAGCGGCCCCCAGTTATAGAACGTTTTGGCAAGATAACGAACACCGGATAAATTCGCCCCTAGAACTTTTGCGTTGTAGCCGAATAATGTGGTCGTGCCGTCCATATACTGATATAGGTTGTTCGACACTATCTGTTTAGTCTTGAACGAGAGAACACTGTATAAATACTGAAAGCCCGTAGAGCTGTACCCAAAAGCATACCATCGCTCATTTGGATATGTAAAATCCCATACTGACCCCGATACGTTTGTCCATGAACCGATATACTCGTAATCGCTGGTTAAGATACTGTTAGGGTCAAATCCGGAATCAAACTGGAATCGCATCGTGTAAGGAGGAATGTCGTAGAACGGGCTTACCAAGCGAACAGCCTGCGAAACTTTTACACGCTTTCCGTTGAATATTAATGATGGATATGTCATGGGTTACCTCCTTAGGACAAGGTTACCCATGCAAGGGTTCCGTCGTTCTGGACCTGCAGGACCCTACCAGCATCCGCAGAAGTGAAGGCCGGAATGTTAGTTATTTCAGTTACCATGACTTGTTCTACCGGCCAGTTAGAAATGCTTACGGCGCCGTTGGCAAGTTGCTGCAAGACCGCCGCAACCTGTTCCTCGACATCCGGGCCATTGGCAACCTTTATTCCGACGCCAATATACGAGCCGGTATCATATGGGGTGGCGTTCCAAAAATTAAGGCTCTGTGCAACAATTTTCCCATCCGTCCGGGTGAACGAATCCCTGTATAGATATCTTGAGGTAGACCACTCCGAAGCCGAATCCGAAAACGCGATTGTCAGGTCGCTGTTGCCAGTACCGGCAATATCCATCGCCTCGTTAATCGTCAGGGTTGCGCTTCCGAATGTTCCGGAATAAATGTTCTGCGAGCCAACGACTTTGAACATGGCGACGGCATAGTTTGATCCGCCATCAAGTGTGTTCACCAACTGCAATGGCCCGCGTTCATATTCAGAACTACCCGCTGTATAGTTTACCTTGACCGGAACCGAACCACCAATCTTGAAGTTGCCGCTAGCGGTAACAACATCAATGCCTTCATCTGGAGTTGCCCAGGCCGGGTTGCCCTGGTTGTCAACGGTAAGCACCTTGTTTTCATCTGCAGACGTGGAAGCGGGAAGTGGATTCTTGACGGCGAGCTTTCGCGGTGCAGAGGCGTCTTCGTACGAGAATACTATCGGATTCGAGATTGTCGTACCCGTTTCAATGGCTAAGATATCGGAGTAGGGGTCTGCATAGTTTACATCTGCACAGATAGTGAACTTCGTTGCTACAATGTCAGAACTCCAGCCGTTTTGACTGTCGCAAGGTAGCGGTATTGTGATATCCTGTTCGTCGACCCAAGTATAATCATTGTCTGAATCGTAGGTGCATGCCACATCGACTGATTCAAATTGTGAGAACCCACCGTCTTCATCTTGTGGAATGTAGTCGGAAGCCCCCAACATTATACGTAGAGGAATAGACTGATAAGGGAGAGGTCTTGGGCCGAAATGGCCTCGTAGGTACAAAGTGTTAGCCGGGATATGAATCGTGACAGTGGACGGATTTGCACTTGCAGCTAACGCCTGAATTTCTTCCGGGAGTCTAAAGTTACCACGACCAGTAGCCAGAGTCATATTAACTGACGACATGCCATACACAGTGCTCAATGTATTCGTGTCGTAATTGACAGATATTTCGTTGTTCGTAATGTCGATGCCATCTCCGGAGGTGTAGCTGGAAGACGGAATGGCGGCAATTGCCTGTGCAACAGCGGCGCCGGACTGGGCATTGCTAGAAGCAGCGTCGTAAGTTTGATCAACCGTTTGCAAGGACTTGATTTTGTGCGTAGTCGAATCGAAACCGATAGTTACATTGTCTACATCGGCTGCTACGGTCAACGTGCCGGAAGATTCCGTCAACGATACACCGTTTCCAGCGGCAAGTGTAGAAGAAGACCCAAGTGCTTCCGCAACAGCCGTTCCGGATTGGGCGTTGGTTGAAGATGCATTGTAAGTCTGGTCAACCGTGGGAATGGTAGGCTTATTCTGGATAAAGGAAACGGACTGGTTGTCACTTTCAGCCCAGTTGGCCTGTTGCTGGACAAGTGTTCCACTTTGGTCTTCCACCCAGCCGATTCCGCCTTCCTGGTTGATTACCCCAAGAACCTTGCCGGCATCCGCCGCTTCCGGAGCCGGAACAAGCTTTGCCCCGCCCTCAAGGACGATTTCCTGGTCTGGTATGATGTTGCACGGATTTCCTGCCATTTGTATAAACTCCTGTTAAAAAGGGCTAAACTTTATTATTCATCGGTGAATAAGTAGAGTTAAGCAAAGTGGTATAGTTTACCCGAAAAGGAACAATGATATGGAATTACTTTACTGGGACCCAGTCAAGCGCAAGCGAAGCCGCGAATTGCCTTACACTTCACCTGAATTTGTAAGGGGTTACGACCTCGACATTGCCGACTTCACCGAACTCGTAACAAAGTACAACCGGCAACAGCTTCTACCGTCAGAAGAGCTCCGGCTGTTCGACCACATTCGGACGATGATAAACATCGTCTTCGAAAACCCGAAGGTCAACCCGCGCAACCCGGCCGAAAAGGAAGATTGCGCCGACTTCATGTTCCCCGATGCCTGGGGCTCCATGAAGTACATCAAGGCCGGAACAAGCCCTTACAGCTATATTTACAGAAGCTGCTTCACCGCCGCTTGCCGATATTTCAAGAAGAAGATTTCTGAACGCAACAAGGCCAACGCCATCGAGGAACACCTGGAAGAGTGCGCAATGGAATATCGCGCCGAAGCCGGCGATGGCCGCGTGTACAACATAAATTTCGATTAAGTAAATTGCGATTTAGCACAAACAAAAAGTGGATGGCTTGCGCCATCCACCTTAAGGAACAATTCCGTACAAATTACGGATTGGTGCGAACCTCATTGATGACCTGATCTTTCACGAGGATGTAAGCCACTTCACGCGGTTCCACGATGCCGGACATGGTCACGACGCTCCAACGGGTGTCGTTGGTGCCCTTGATGACGTCGACTGCACGGTTTTCGATAACCGTAAGGCCTTCGACCGTTTCCTTCTTCGTATCGGCGTTGGAGGCGTCGAGTTCAGAAATCGATTCAAATTCCATGGCCCCGTCTACCCTCACGTAACCACCAAAGTAGTCACCAACCGGGAGGAAGTCGATGTTGGCCTTCGTGTAAGCGGCGATTGCGGAATTGAAGGCTGTGATTGCAGCGGATTCGGATGCACCGTAAGCGGAGCCGTCGGCCTTGCAAACTTCCTTGGTGCCTTCACCGGCGAAGTTCACCTTGCGGATCTTCATGACAGCGTCAGTGCCATCGGTCGTGCCGTCTTCATAGGCAATGAATGCCTTGAGAGCGGCGGTCTTGTCACCACAAATATCCGTTGCATAGAGGCCCTTGATCCAGAGCACGTAGCCCTTCGGAATCACGGCGTTAACGCCGGAGAGGGTGAGCGTTGCATTCACGCCGTCACCTGCATCGGCGTAAGCAAGGCCGGTAACCTTCTTGATTTCGGTGTCGAGGGTGGAGTCCACGGACACCATCGGCATGTACTGGTTTGCGCGATATTCAACGTCGGCAAGCTTGCCAACGAGGCCTGCACCGGAGAACACGTCAGAGGCTTCAGCCGGCTGGAAAGACTGACCGTTGCTGGAAAGCACGGAGTTGATCATCGGGTTGATGAAGCCGTAAGACTGTGCGTCAGAAACAGTCTTGAGGAAGTTCTGTGCCTTGAAGAGCGGCTGGAAACCAGTACCGACAAATGCAGTGTTCTGCAAACCAAGGTCAGCGTCGACAGCGCGTTTTACAACACCGTGGACGAGCTTGGGTCCGTTAATCTTGGCGACATCGTCGTCCCAGTCAATGTCCGTTACCTTGTTCAAAAGGTTGGTCTGGATAAGAACGTTGCCGACCTGGAGGGACTTGGTCACCTTGCGTTCGGTGAGGGTGGACGGGCCGTTACCGGAGAGGTCGATGCCTTCCTGGAATTCACCTGCATCGCGCACCACATACTGGAATAACTGACCGTTCCGCTTGCCGACCAGCTGGTCCTTGAAGTATTTCCGAGACCCAATTCGAAGATAATTACTAGCCTCGGCCGCGCGGAACGCGATAAGTTCTACTTTGTTATTAACAACAGCATTGATTGCCATAATGGATTTCTCCTATTTGGATTACTTTGTCCTAACGATGGTTTCGTGCGTAGTTTGTCCAAAACGCACGGTCATGCACCGGTTCGCTAGGTTTCGAATTCGCTGTAACCTGCTTTCCAATGACTGGAATCGGCTTCACCGGATTCGGATGGTTCTGGGCAACAGTAGTTTGTTCGGAAGTCTTCTTCTGCCCGGAAAGAATTTCCTGTGTAAGCTGGTGGAGGTTTCCCCGGATGATTTCCGGATCCTTGGAACCGCTGAACACCCTCTTGAGGGCGCCGGTTTTCACGTCCATCAACTGCTTGAGAACCACCGGATACTTGTCCACGCCGCTTAGGTAACCAAGCACCGCCTTCGCAATTTCACCACGACCGTTTGGATTCAGGTAATCGGCGTCAGCCTTCTGCAAGGCGTCGTAGAAGTTCGGGCCGTTGATGCGGAGCATCTCGCGGTATTCCTCGCGCTCGTCTTCGTCTTCAAAAGAAAGCTCTTCGCGTCTAGCTGTTTCCAGTTCAGCCGCTTCACGCTGTTCACGCTCCATCATTTCAGTTCGGAACTTGACTTCGTTCTGCATGGACGCTTCCTTGGCTTTCCAGTCAGCGTATGCTTCCATGTTGTTCTCGAAGTCTTCGAGCCTTAGGCCCTTGTACTTTTCGAGCTCCTTGTTGAGGGAGTCGATAGTTTCCTGCTGCTTCTTGATGGTTTCGCCGCGTTCGCGAAGCTTCTCGTTCTGCTTTGCGAATTTGTGCGCAACGCGCTCTTCGTGAGTGTACTTGTGCTTTGGCGGAGTCTTGTCCTGCTTCTGCTCGGACTTTTCCGTCTTGTCGTTCTCGTTAGACTTGACTTCTTCCTTGGGCTGTTCGGAAGGCTTTTCGTCTTCCTTCTTTTCTTCAACCTTCGGTTCGTCTGTCTTGACCGGTTCTTCCTTCTTTTCAGAATCAGCTTTTTGGACTATCGGCTGTTCTGTTCCCTTGGTTTCCGGTTCTGTAGTTGCCGAAGTTTCAGTAGTTTTTTCATCAGGTTGTCCAGACGCCGATGCTTCCGCTTCATGTTTCTTCTGCAAATACTCTAGGGCAACATTTGTAGGCACCATAAGTGTAGTCTCCAAATAAGATAGGCAAAAAATCGTTCAGGCCGCCTATTGACCTTTATGCAGAATAAGTAGTATGCACTACGGTTTAATCTTTAGACGGTTGTAGTCATACATCTTCCCAACATATTTTATCTTGCCGGATTTAAGGCGCCTCGACTTCATCCTGTTCTTGCCTGCAAAGACCTTATTGAAGTATTGGCCAATGGATCCTTGTAGAATGAGCTTCTCGACGCGCTTGGCCGTCGTTGCAATGTTGCCCCCGGCCGGGTACCAATACTGCTTTTCATTTTTCCCCTGGAACTGAATAAACACTCCACCTGCATAAGGGGTTATTTGCTTGATTGCCGAAGAGGAGCCGCCTGGACCGCCAAAACGTGGATGGAGGTCCTCGTCCCAATATTCGGGCAATTCCTTTAACTTCTGTTCAGCCATGCGCCGGGCTGCAAGAAGATTCCTTGGTCCGTTTGGCAAGCCAACGAGGGCCTTCATTTGGGCGAATATCTTTTCACGCTGTGCTTCCGTTTGACGGCGGGCGGTTCTCCGATGGAACATATCATTCGCTAGCTTGTAGTTATGATAGCCCTTCGGAGCCTTGTCAATATCAAACCTTATTCTAGGTGTTGCCATGCACTACCTCCCAAAGGCCGCATTCACCCCGTCAGTCGCGCCCTGCTCGTAACCGGCCTGTTCCCCGCTTGCATAGGCCTGCTGTTCAGCACCGGCCTGCTTCATGGCGTCGAGCATTACCTTGTCAGTATCGTTCTGGGCCTTGGCCTGGTTCTTCTGGGCATCGACCATCAGCTTCTGGGCGTCGAGCTGGAGCTTGGCGCCATCCACTACGCCATCCTTTTCAAGCTTGGCCGTTTCGAGGGCCATCTTGTCCTGTTCGGCTATGGTGAATTTTTGCCAGTCGAGCATGCGGTCTTCGCGGGCCTGGACTGCATCGATTTGCATCATCTGCACCTGGTCTTCGAGTTCCTTGTTCTTGGCAATCTGCTCGTCAAGCATGGCCTGCTGCTGTTCCATAACAGCCTTCATTTGTTCAAGCGTATGGACAGCCTGACCGTCCATTTCGCTTTCTTCATCCAAGTACTGGATGTTGGGCGGCAAGTTGGCAATCATGTTGTTCACCATGTCAGAGCCGATGTCGTCTTCGAGCGTCTTGGCAAAGTACACGACAAGAACCGGCTTCATTTCGTCCGGGCAAATTGCACCAAGCGCCGTCAGTTCCTGACGGGCCTTCATTTGTCTTGTAATGACACTCGGGCCGTTTTCAAGAGTGAACTGCAAGTCTTCACCGCCGTTCAGAAGCTCGATGAAAATCTTCGAAAGAACCTGGGAGGCCGTAAAGGCGTGGTTGAAGTACTGGGCCGTGTTGGATTCCTTGGAAGTCTGCTGACGCATGATTTCCGTCGCCGTCTTTTCCGGCGAAGAATCCGGAATGCCGGTGAGCGGAATGCCGACAACGTCTTCCATAAGAGTACGGGTGGTCTGTATGACCGCCTGCAAGTCACCGGTCTGGAACTGTTCCACCAACGGCTTCGGTTCAATATCACCCTTCCAGTACACGGCCATCGCGTCTTCCTTGTCGCATGCCTGGACCTGTTTTTCAAGGCCGTCGAAAGCCTTCACGTGGGAAAGGTAAGACGCCTTTACAGAACGTCCACATCTTTCAATCAAAGTAGAATATGCCTGGTTGGCGCCTAGTTCAAGGTCCAGCGTCTGACGGATGATGCCGTCGTAGTTAATCTGGTCTTTCTCGAAAATTTCATTTCCGGCAAGGCGGATAATTGGAATATACTTGATCGGCAAGACAACATCATGGACAACCTTGTTACCGACAATCTTGTAGAAGTGGACCCCGTCGTTCTCCTTTACGTAGTATGAAACGACGGCAACCTGGTCAGCCGGGCAACCCCACTGCTGCATGTTGCCGAAGTTGATGATGGTCGAGGTTCGCGGGTAGTCGAAAGGGGCAACGTCATCGCCATAGAGGCGCCGGGCCTTCTTGACGCCAATGTAGTTCACAAGGGCGCCCTCTTCGGCATCTGAACCGGAAACCGTCATAATGGCCGGGTCCATCGCAACTGACTGAAGCTGCTTCACGGATTCAAGCACAATCCTCGGTTCACCGGTAAGCTCGTCGACGTCGGTCGAAACAACCAGGAAACCGTAACCGGTCAAGACGCATTTGCGGAAGGCGTCGATAAGGGCGCTCTTCACGTCGTTGTCGGCTTCGAGCGCGTCGATTGCTTCCTGGATAGCCTTGAATGCCTGGGTCCTGTCTTTCAGTTCAGTATGCCACGGGCTAGCGGAGAGCGGGCTTGCGATTGCGTTGCAAAGAACGTTCCAGTTGTTGAGGGAAAGGTAAATCCTGTTTCGCCCCGTCCTGTACTTTTTCATGTCGTCGTCCCAAAAACCGCCGGAATAACGGATCAGGTCCTTGGATGCACGGAGAAGGGTGGTCGAATAACGGGCGCTGGATCTTTCAAGAAAGTCAGCGCATTCCTGGATAATCTGCTGTGGATTTTCTACTGCCATTTTATTGTTCCTCGCCGCTAATTAGTATAGTGGTCGTGCTTGTCAAGGCATTCATATTGGATTGTCATCGGCATCGAGTAGTCGCTGAACGTAGGCATGTTGTTGAACGAGAACGAAAGGCTCCCGGCAAAGAAGCTCGGGTTCGCTGCAAAATCGGCGAACGGTTCCGGGTTGGCCGGATCCGGGTAGTATGGCAAGATGCCCCACTCGAAGCCGCTCTTCCAAACAGCTGCAAGGGTCGCGTCATGGTAACGGTTCCACTTGTACTCGTCAGTCGAACCCGGGCGTTCAAGGGTCCTTGGCCATGTAACGAACTTGGCAAGAACCTGGAAGCGGTCTACGCCGATTCGGAACATCTTTATGGTGTCGAAATTCGGCACGTCATACCACGGCCAAATGTAACCCGCCGGTGTTCCGTTGACATCGGAATCGGCGCCACCAAGTACAAACTGCGTCAGGCTGTATGGTTCCGTCGGGGGCTGGAGGGAGCCCGTCATCGTGCTGTGGTGGATGGTGTACATGTGCATGGCCGGTGCCGTCGTGTAAGGAATGAACCCGCCCGAATTGTTGGCGTAGACGTAGTCGTGGTTGCCGTCCACCGGGTCGATGTTGGTCCGGCCGAGAATGATCGGGGAATCGACGCTGGAATAGTTGTTCACCCAAACGCCCCGCACGGTCGTCCCCGGAACGGCCGGAATCAACGAGTAGTAAGCGTTGAGGTTGCAGTGCTGCATCCTTACCTGGGCAACCTGGTTCACCGTGTAGTGGAGCATGTTGCTGTTCATAGTGCAGTAGCGCATGTCGAGTGCACCGCGCAATGTCACCGCCGTCCCGATGTTTACGTTGTCGATGGCAACGTCTCCGTTCACCAGCACCGAATTGCCGACAAGCGAAGCCCCGCTTCCTCCAAGGGAAGATAGGTAAGTAAGCTGGTTGACAAACGAAATGGAACCGTCATGCGCAACGATTGCCGGCTGGTAGCCAACCCCGGCTTCGCCCGTTCCGTCAAACGTAATGTTCAGTTCGGAATCTTCCGAAGTCAAGATAAAGTTGCCAAGCGCATGCAGGGTAATGGAACCGCGGCATCCTTCGAAGCCAACCGAAACCGTCGCGTAGTGTTCGAAGCCGTTGAACAGGGCATCCTTGAAGTACACGCCGTCAAGGGAAATTTCGCAAGACGCGTCCAGGGTTTCCATTTCAAGATCGATGATCGGCGCATGCTGCTGGCTCCTGAGGGTGCACCACAGGTCCATACGGCCGTGGAAGTCCTTCGGGTGGATGATGCAGGAATCGTCAATCGACGGGCTCAACGACTCGTTCGTGAACATGGAACCACGGAGCACGCAATCGCTGAAACTGTTGTCCGCAAGATGCCCGTCAGAAACGATGTTGCATCGCGTGAACGACTTGCCCGCCGTCCCGACGGTAACATATACATCGGCATCGACGAAATGGGTCTTCTGGCATGAATCGTCAAGGTAGACCGTGTTGTATGTAATCGCGTCCTCAAAGTTCCAGGATGCCTTGATTACACTCGATGACAGCGTGGTCATTCCGTTCAGGAAGCGCGGGTTGCCTTCCCATTCTCCGTAGAAACGGGCATGCTGCTTGTCCACGAAGATAGTCCCGTTGCTTACGGCAATGGGGTTCCTGCTCGATGCAATAAGGAAGTTGTAGATAAAGTAAGGCCGGGATAAGGAGCCGTTGAACAGGGGCTTGATGGACTTACTGTTGCAGTAGTTAACCAGCTGCGTTATCCCGGTGGTATGGTCGACGTACTCGCCCGACGACTCCTGCGGAAAGACGCCGAAATGGCGCGAGTCGCAATATGATTCCGGCTGGACAAGGATCCAGCGGCCCGACAGGTAGTCGTCAGCCTTGATTACGGAACCGTTGTCGTCTTCCACCGTAACGTCACCATGCCAAATGTACCAGACAGGCGCCTTGTCACCCGCCTCGTAATAGCCGTGAAGACAAACTATCTTCACGCCGTCAGTCTGGGGAACTTCATTAACGTCGAGCGCCCGCAACTCGGCCATGGTCATTACGGCCGGGGCGGAATCCGTGCTGACGACGGACGAGGCGTCCATCGTGCTTTCGACGGTGTACTGCAACGACCACATCGACTGGTCGCTAGTATCGATGGAGTCTTCCACTATATCGCCAAACCGTCCGGAGCCAATGTACTTGTAGACGTAAGCGACGACATCGGAATCGACAAACACCTGACTGTCAGTTCTTCCAAGCTGGTCAGTCAGTTGAGGGTTTGAAAGCGGTACACGGTTACGGTCGAAGACAGGCGCCTTGGTGGAGCCGCCCTTAATCATGAACTGTAGACAGCCTTGCAGAGGGTTGCCATTCACGTCGTAATATCTATCACGGTTGTCAAAGTTACGAAACATATCATCTAGCCCCTTGTAGTGCACGTTCTATTGCGGCCTTCTTTTGTTCGTCAAGTTTCTTGTACCATTCGGAATCACGGAAGTCCTTACCGGTCGTTTCAATGTTCTTTTCATTGTTCTTGCCAAACAGGATGGAACCTAGGCCCTGGAATTTCGTGTGTGTAATGGCTTCCGCCGGTGCAACAACACCGCCGAAGAACTTACCGGCGCCAACACCCAATCTATATGCATTTGACTTTTCCGTTCGTCCAATATCAGCTGAATACTTTTCCGGGAACGTGCTGAACATCCGCTGTGTGTCGCGTTCATATACAGGGTTCCTGTAATTTTCCGCTTTAATCGGGCGGTTGTAGTAGTTCTTGATAACATCTTCGACGGATATCGGAGCCATTGCCTGCGGTAATGAACCAGTTTGGTCACCGATTACCTGCTCGATATACGGGCGCTCCTCCAGCGGAACACCGAAGTATTCCGAATTCAGGGCATACTTCTCCTTCTTGGCATTTGCCTTCGTCATTGCGCTTTCGGCTGCCCTTAGGTCCTGGGTTGCAAGAGTAACGGCTTCCTTCTGTGTAACGTTCGGATATGGATTTGTAATGCGGTCAGGTGTTTCATTGACCTTCTTCAAATCGGATTTCTTGACGACGCGCTTATTTCCGAAACTGTCAAGCACTTCACGGTAGCCGCGCTTCAATCTAGGTTCAACTACAGGCTGTAATCCAGAAAGCTGCGTTGCCAAGTCGTCGATTGACAGTCCAGCTTCACCTGCTGCATTTTCCAATTCAGGCGAACTTGAAATAATATCTGAACCGGTCAATTCACGCTGGACAACAGGCTCCTCTTTGGCATAGGCATTCTTGGAATACTTCTCGTCAAGCGAACGAAGAAGCGCATCGCGAGGAGTTTCCCCGTTAGGGTTCCGGACAGCATTGAGGTTGCTGCGTGCAGTATTAACTTGTTCGCTTGCAGCATTAATGGCGTCGCTTATTTTCGCCTCGTCTTCGGCGCTCCTGAATCCAAGAGCAGAAAGCTTATCCTTTGCTTCACCCCGTCGCAAAACGTCTTGAGTGTAACCGGATTTGAGAAGATTTTCAAGACCTCTGCGTTCAGCATCTCTCGAATCGTAGAACCCATGCAGCCCACGTCCAAATCCACGCTTGAAGCTCAATAGATTTGAATCCTTGGAACGACTAAGTGGTATCGTAATCATACGACCGCTCTTCGGGCCAATTGCACCCGCTGCGGACAACGTAATATCGACCGGGTCAACCTGGTTGCCCATTAAACCGTTTACAATTTGCCGGGCGCCTTCAAGCCCTGCACCAAGAACCGGAGCAGCGAACCCAGGCGCCCTGGTTGCGCCAAACAATGCACCACCAACAAGGGCATCGGTTATGCCTGTCTTGTAAAGACGGTCGTCTTCATATTCGCCGGTAAGCGATTGACGGACAACTTCCTGCGCAGTGGACGGGGCAAACAGCGAAGCAATCATTCCGGTCTTGGTGGACATTTCGTCCTGGATTGCCTTGGCCCGGTCGAAGTTAAGCTGGTACTGTGCAACAAGGTCGATGAACCTGTTGTAATCTTCCTTCTTACGGGAATCAAAGCCGAACTGCTGCATCACGTGCTCCAGTTCCTGCTTCGACATGTCGGTCCACTTCTTCTCGTTCTTAGTCGTATCCGGATTGATCAGTCTCCGCATGGTGTTGAAGTCTTTCTGTTCCTTCGCAACGACCGGGTCAACTCCATAGCCGAAAAGCCACTTCATGTTTTCGGAAGCCTTGGAGTTGTTCAGGATATTTGCCTGGCCTTCATCGTAAGCCGATTCGGGGAACTTGTTCTCAACTTCACCAACAACGTTGCGGGCAAGTTCAACTATTGCATCTTCACGGTCAGGTGGCAAGCGGCGGAGCTCGGAAGGAAACATTCCGAGTCCTACAAGAACCTCGTCGTAGTATTTCTCGGCGGCATTGTAAGCCGCGTTGTCGATATCTTCCTTCCAAGCCATCTGTTATTACCCCTTGGTTAGCCCCTTGATTTTGTATTCCTTGAGGATATTTCCCTTGTCGTCAGTCAGGCGCAACACCTTACCGCCGGTGTTCGGGTCATCCACGACAGTACGGATAACATCATACTGCTTGCCGTTGATAAGAACCTTGTCCTTGTCGCTCTTTTCCTTTGTCTGTCTAAGCTTGGTCGAAATGCCGGCAAGTGCAGCTTCACTGTACTTCTTGTTCACCTGGTTCTTCATTTCGGCCAACAGCCTTGCAGCTGCATCGCGGGCGTCAAACACCTTGTTCTGCTTGTCGATTGCATCCTGGGCCTTCTTGAAGTGCTCCGCCGTGGTCGAGTTGTTCTCGAAAGGAATCTTCATTTTCTTGAGCTCGTTGCGGTTCTTGGTCTTGCTGACGTTGCGGATAAACTCGTTGACCACGGAATTGATGTCCTGGTTGCCGGAGATTCCGTCGCTTGCAGGCGCATTCTCGTTTTCGTTTGTTTTAGGTTCGGGCGCCTTGTAGCTCGGATTGAACTCGTTGAGCTTGTCCAGAGGAATTCCAAGGTGGGCCGCGTTGTCGAGCTGCAACTGCAACATGTTGCGGGCCCTTGCCATGGCAAGGGTGTCGTTGCCGGACTTGATCTTCGTGTCTTCATAGACGGCGTGTGCATCCGCAAGGTCGCGCAATGTGCGTGCCTTGTCGAGGGTGCGGTCGTAATCCTGGTTCTTCAACTGCAATGCCATCTGCTTTGCATTTTCAGCTTCCTGGAACTTACGCTGCTTTTCGGACTCTTCCGCCTGGAACTTCTGCTGCTGTTCACGCGCGAGCATGTTGTTCACAGCGTTGTCAATCATGTCGAGGCCGGAGCGGTCGCCATGGCGGATGTAGTCGTAACGGGCTGCACGGCGGTTGAACGCGGAACCGAGCTCCATCTGGCGCTTCACTTCTGCAATATCTGCATCGACTTCTTCAAGCGTTCTCATTATCGGTTCCTCCGGTAGATTCCCTGCATTGCGGAAAGGTAGTCGTAGTTGTCGGGTGTTCCCGGTTGCGAATAAGTTACCGGCTGCCTTGAATTTGGATAATAGAACCCAGCCAACCTGTAATCGTTGCCCGGTGCATAGCCCTGCATCATGGCGGATTGATATGCAGCCGTTTCTTTATCGGGAACTGCAAGTGCGCTGTTTGGACGGTAACCCTGCATAAGCTGTTCAGCCGCAAGGCTCCTTCCGTTTGCATCCAGAACGGCCTGGTTCTTGTCTTCCTGTGCCTTCAGGATTGCATTGCGTTCAGCTTCGAGAGCGGCGAGCTTGTCACGCTGTTCCGCACCCTCTTCTGCACTACGACCAACCTCGTCCATGAAGTTTGTTATGGACTTGACGTTGGCATCGCGTCTTGCAGCGTCGCGCTGCATGTATGCTTCACGCCTGCGGAGGGCGGCTTCGAGGGCATTCTGCAGCCCGGCCGCAAAGTTGTCACGAGAATAAATTCCTGGCATTTTATTCTTCCCCTTTAGTATAGACTCGATGCCCGTCCTCGTAATGCCAATGCATACCTTTTGAACCTCTTGGATTGCCGGTAAGACGGCTCAAGGCCCAAGCATCTTTCATCTTCTGTCTAGTGCTTTCGGGGCGCCTTGTACCCTTATGCGCGCTAGCTATTGCTTCCTTTGTTCTAGATGACCTAAACTTGTTGTGCAACGAGCTATGATCACCAGGTCTAAGAAAAATAAGTTCGCAAGCTGGTCGATGGAAGTACAGCCCCATCATCTTCATTTCCTTTACGGAATTGTTATAATCTGGATGTACTTCTAAGCGATGATGACAAACCCAACAAATTGAAGAATCCTTTGACGCCTCGTCAAAGTTCTCGATTTCGGATATATCGCCACTGCAAAAGGCGTTTGCATATATTTCATTGACCATACGCGAACTCAATAAGTAGATTTATCAGTACAGACCGGCCATAGCTGTTGAGTAGGTCGAATTTGTTGCAATCTGGTCCTGCAATGCCTTCAAGCGGTCGGACTGCTGTGCATCCATGACGCTGTAATAGTCGTTGGCCAAGTTGCCCTGCATCGAAACCTTCGTATCGGTTGCGGCCCGCTTTGCATCGAGGGCGTTCTGCATGTTCCGGATGTAGTCAGCATACTGGTTATAGGCGAAGCTTCGTTCGTCCTTGTATTCCTGATTGGCTTCTCTCCAGAGATCGTTATTCTTCTGTGCAACTTCGGTCGCGATTGCCTGTGCTGCACCACTACCGCGTCCAACACCTGCACCGGCCGCGCTGTGCTGGACCTGTGCGGCCGTGTCGTTGATAATTTGGTTGTAGTACGGGTTGATGTAGTCTTCACGTGAGCCAACTCCGTAGTCAGCTGCATTGAATTGGCCCGGCGTATAGACAAACGAATTTGGGTCATAGCCTTCGATAGCTTGTCTATAAGCGGCGGAATCGGAAGCATTGCCCAGGCTCCCGCGTCTTGCGTAATAATCACCGATGCCGTTGATTATGTTGTTGTAAGCAGAATTGGCCGAAGACTGTGCGCCTTGAAGATATGCACGACCCTGCTGCTTCTGTTCCTGTTCCGCGGCACTGTTCAACTGGTTTCCGATGAGGTTTGCCGCCATAACCCCCAAGCCCACTGCAACTGGCACCATAATTCAACTCCTTAGTTATCAGCCCTAAGCTGTAAAAATCCATGGGCCGTCACTTCTGGCCCGAGGTCAAGTGAAAGTTTCGAATCGTTTATTTGTACAACGGAACCGTCAGAACACTGCACAAAGCCGTCATAGCATTCCGGCAAGACGTAGTTGCTTACCTTGGCGCCCTTGTATGCAATAATGAAGACAACGTTCTTGATGACCGTTATCTTGCCCCAAATTTCGCCAACCACCCCAAACTTGCCCTTGATTGCTTCCGTGTTTGGGTTTTCCGGACTAAACCTTACCAGCTCCATAACTAGAACTCCGCGCTCGGGCACCAGGCCACTTTTAGATTCTGGATGGAGAACGGAATCTTTTCCGTTGTACTAATTTCCAGCGTAAAGTAACGTCCACGGCCAAGCTCGTAAACCGTCGTGCTCCACTCGTATTCGCCAACCTTGCCAAGGAACTCGTCGAAGTAGTCACAGAAGTTGCCACCATCCCACGAATACCTGAACACGACACGCGGGTTCAGGTCAGGCTGTTCCGGCTGGGCAATCGGGTCGTTGTTGACAAGGTTGAAGAACCTTGTCTGCTGCTGACCGTTGTTCACAATGACTTCGGCCGAGTCGATAAAGAACGGCTGGTCGTTGCTCGTCATGACCCCGCCACGGCGCATCTTCAGGATCGGCCTCCCGTCATGCTCCTCGAATACATTCTCGTCCATGCAGCAAAGGTAATTGTCAGCCGCAACCATCGTTACGTTGTAAGCATGGGTCGCATGGGAATATCGCCAAAACGTCTGGTTGTTCTTGGCGTCGAAACTGGAACGCCGATGCCATGCATTTTCGGAAACGTCGTAGACGTAAGTCATCTTCGAGTCTTCGAACGTGAGCGAGTAGAACACGTGCTGGTGCTCCTGCCAAATGGACGCATATGCATTTTCCGGGTTCTTCATCTGCACAAGCTCGCGCTCGATGTCGCTGGTCGAAACCCTCTTTATGTCAGTTCCGGACAACATAAACACGGCGCTCTCGCCAACATCGGAAGAGCCAAGCCAAACGGTAACCGAGCCGAGCATTGCAAGGCTGTTGATTGCCTTGATGCCGATGTTGCCGGCGCAGTTGTCCGGACAAGTGAACGGAAGATTCTTGTCGTTGTTGTAAGAGAAGCATTGCCAAGACCGTTCTCCGAAGGTGTACAGCTTGCTTGAGTTCGAACAAAGTGCAAGCGTATTGTCGGGGCACCATTCCGAATAAGTTATGAAGCCGATGTTGTTCGTAGTGCCAAGTCGCCAAATGTCGTAGTCGACCTGGTTGTCTTCCGTGGTCGTTTCGAACGGATACTGCACGGATGTGTACCATGCATCCGTTCCCTTGTCGTTACATATAAGGTAACCAAAGAGATATGCAAGATGGGTGGGCTGTATCCTCGTGTCAGGGTCAGTAACCCTTACCGGAAGCTCCACCATCCTGAAATCAGTACGCTGGCTTGCGATTGGCAAAGTAACATCAACTGCATAGCAGTTGGTGCCATCGACAAGAACAAGGTGCGGATGTGCATCGCCGTAACCTCCCGTTTCGACCATATGGACTTCCGAGCCGGCTGTATAGATGTCGGCAATTTCGGTTGCGGAACCATTGCTCCCAACAAGGTAAAGCTTGTTGCCGAAGACCGCATACAGAGCAGGGCGTCCATTTATTCCACGGCTTACCCTGTACATTCCACGACAGGGCCCGTCGAGTTCCCGATCCACAAACTTGCGTTCGCCTGAGGCCGAGCGCATCATCAACTGCGTGGAGTGTTCAGTCGGGTTCTGGGTTTCTTGATAGAGGTTAAGGCTGTCTCCTAAACCTACTTTAACTATGTTCGAACGACTGAGGCTACCGGCTATGTTCTGTATAAGCAAACATCTATTTGCCATTCTGTGCCTCCCTTCTGCGTCGTTTATATTCTCTGTGCCAAGCGTTTACTTTCTCGCGGTTAGCCGCTTCATACGCCCGTTGATAGGCCGCCTTGTCATCCTTTTCGCGGACTCCATAGTCAGCCCTGTTAATCACAGAAGAACTGTTCTCCCGTTGTTCTGAAGCAGTTGCCCACCTTAAATTGGACAAAATGTTGTTTGCCCTGTTACGGTCAATATGGTCAACCGTCTTCTTCCAATCGGGGTTTTCAATAAATGCTTCAGCAACAAGTCGATGTACTTTGTAAGTCTTGCCACCAACTTGTACGCGCTTGTAACCAAAAGCGTCAGTATTTCCATAAGTCCAATGAAGCTTGAACCTTGGAACACTACGGTTATCAGGGACCAAAACAGCTCCGTCTTCGCGTACCTGTATTCCCGTTTCCTTATGTACCGCTACCCGAAGTTCCATTAGAACAAGCACCTCCCCGTAATGATATCAGTCGGCGTGAACTTGTCAATCCGGCTGCCGTAGTCGCGGAGAATCATCTTGGCCTCCGCCTTCGGGGTAGAAACATTCGTAATCATTTCGCGCAAGTCTTCCCGGAGCCTGTTAATATGTGCGTCGTCCAGGCGCGGATACTTTTCGGAAATGGCAACGGTAAGAGCAACGATAAGAAGCTCAATGTAAGCGTCAGGTGCACGCAAGTCCGTGTCGATTTCGACATGCAGTGCGCGGTTGTATGAAAGCCGGTAGCAGGTTGCGGCATTGACGGTGGACTTCTTCGTCTCGATGATCCATTCGCCCTGGGCCCTTTCGGTGTAAGTCCAAATCGGAACCGTCATGTAGAACGAGTCGAACTCGTCACGCGGCTTCCAGTCGAGCTTCACGCAATTCTCGTTGGCATACTTGACCATAAGGGTGTTGAGCTTCGCAACGCCGTGGATCTGTACATGATAGGCGCCCGCGTAGTTGATCATCTGCTGGACTCGCGGGTCGAACGGGTCGAATGCCTTCTGGACGAACCTGTAAGTATTTTCAGCAACCCGCTGCACGTCATAAATCTTGGAAAGGTTGTCCTTGGCGATTGCCCAAACGCCGTTATCGAAGTCCTCTTCAGATGGATAGTTCGCCTGGTCAAGGAGCTGTGTCGTCGTGTCAAAGTAACGGTTGAAGTCGCCGGCAAGGGTGTCTTCCTGGTCGTAGACGTGGATTTTGAGCTTGGCCGGCAAGTCGATCTGGACCTGGGTAAAGGCAAGGTAGTTGTCGTTGTTGAATTTCGAGATTATTCCCTGCAATAGCTTCAACGACGTTTCCTGGACTTCGCCTGGAACGGGTTGGCGCCTGGGAAAGCCGGCGCGGACTGCTGCTTCTTTGATAAGATCACGAATTTCCATTTGCGCGAAACCTCGAAAAACTTTGTTTAAAACCTTTTCGAGGAATAAGTAGACTAGTAGGAACAGGCGGCTAGCATCCGGTCGAGCGCATCGGAGGCCTCTTCGGCGGTGTAGTCGTCCTTCTCTTCCAAGTTCTCGCCATGGTTCTTCGCATAAATTGCCAAGGCTATTGAGTCGGCCAAGTCAGGGCTATGACCTAGAATCTTCTTGGCAAGCTCCTTCGGAAGCAGGGCCTGTCGTCCACGGTGGTCAATGGCAACCTGCATGGCAAGGAATTCAACCTTAGCCTCTTCCGGTACCCAGAACCCGTTCTTGATTTCCCTAGCCGCCTCAAGGAACATTTCAGTTCGGGCGTTTGGATAAAGTATTTCGTCGTAAGCCTTCTGGGCAAAGTTCACCGGGTTCATTACGATGCCCTTTTCCCTCAACAAGTCCATAGGGCCTTGACCAAAACCACCTGTTCCATCCCCGCAAGAACCGACGACCTTGAAGTTCTGGTAGGCATCGTAGACCTGTTGCGTCTTCGCCTGGGTGTTCAGGTCCGGCTTTCCATACCAGTCAACTACCCCCGTCGAATCGATAACAGCAACGGTGTTCGTATCGACACCAAGGCCGGCAAAGTCAGCCCCAACCCAGTATCGCTTGTCTGTACATATAAGCTTGGCCGCAATGAAGTCCTTGCGCATGACAATCTGGCTTGCAATGTCGAAGTCGAAGATTTCACCAAGAACCTGCTGACGGTAAATGTTGCTCCCTTCGCCATAGCGGTCCTTGAGACCTTGCTTGAAACGTTCGGAGGTGAACGGGTTGTCGAAAGCGGTTGCATGCACGACGGCTTCAGGATTCTTCTTACAAAGTTCACTGAACCAGTTCTCGGCCGCCATGGACTGTGGCGATGAAATCATCCGGCTCATCGGTTCGTACATGCCGCCACGCATACGGTCGCTTGCGTACTGGTAAGCCTCCTCGGGAATGTATGCGGCTTCGTCGATTGCTAACAAACTAATTTCAGAAAGGCCCAACATGGCTTCAGCGTTCTCGCCTGAATAGCCATACAGCACGCTCCCGTTGGGGAGCGAGAATTCCTGTTCAGTCTTGTTATAGCAATAGTCGATATGCTTGACTGCACAAACTGTCTGCATTTCGCGGATAAGTACACGCTTCAACGCCTTGTGAGTTTGTGCCAAACCGATACCGCGGATTCCGTTGCACTTGACCATCTGCATGATAATCCACCATGCAAGTGCCCTAGATTTACCAGCGGAAATGCCCGTGCACGCAATTCGCAACGGGTCGTCGAATCCATCAAGAACAAACTTGCTCTGCCATTCGGAGAGCTTGTTTGCGGGTTTCGGTTTTTGTTTAGGCCTTGACGATTTCGAAGTCGAAGGTAATTTTCTTTTCTTGACCATCACCACCGCCCTTGCTGTTGTTAGGATCGGTAGCTGTAGCCCTTACGCTAAGAGCTTGCTTCTTCGCAGCCCACCGGTCCGCATCCCTTCTTTCAAGGATATTGAGGAATCGTAGAGCCGTCTTGTTGTCAGGGTTCGTAACGAGCTGCTTCGTAAGCAACTGCCTGACAAGCAATACCTTTTGTTCGTAATAGTCCAGCGGAACTTTATCTATAATCGTTCCAGCAGGCGCCCAATGGAATGCGGTCTTCGCCCAGTCAGCAACGTTGTCTGTGCTGAGCAAAGCCATAGTAAGCTCTACGTTGAGCGGCTTAACTACAAGACGCTTACCATCTTGCATTATAGTTTGTTCGAGAGTGACATGCTTATAATTAAGTTCCAGCCAAGAGGATAGAGTAATCCCCGGGTGTTCCTCGTTAAGCTTGTCAGCCTTTTCTTTACCAAGTCGCTTCATACTTGGCAATTAGTAGTTTCGCCTCTTGGCCATCCTTACAAAGTCTTCATGGTCGAGGCATCTTGAGTTATCGTCGAGCACCGGAGTTCCAAGCATTTCACTTCTGTATTTCTCCTGGTTCTCCATTAGCTGCATCAATTCCAAGTTCTTCGGCGTGCATTGCGGCGAGGGGGCTGTTTCTTGCTGGGGCGTAGAATTCGTTCCAGTCGCCGTTGAACTGGAGGCCTTCTCTAATGCTTTTTGCAATTTCTTCTTTTCGTTGTACCGCTTGTCCCGTGCGGCCTTCAATTTCTTTTGCTCTTCGGTCATCTTCCTCTTCCTTTGTAAGTTGCCATGCATCCGTTCGCAGCTTATAATCTACTTCAAATCGCATCGTCGAGCCGCGATAGCCCCGGCATGTCCTCAAGATGTCATTCTTGATGTCAAGGATGATATCCTTGAACAAGTATTCGGCTAGGCGCCCGGCGAACACCCCGGCCGCTTCATATGCAAGCTGCTCCGCCTCGATGCCCGTCGAATGAAGAATCCTGTCACGAAGATCTGACAGGTCTTTCAGCGAGTGGATTTCCCGGGGCTTGGTTTCCCGTTCGATAATCTTTTCAAACATAGTCAAATCCTTATAAAGTCTTCATAGTCAAGAGGAATCCGGTTGGCGTCCCGGTCCAGCCATGCCTGGCATCTTTCCCGGGCAAGCTTGTCGGCATAGCATTTTCTGCACCACGAGCGGCCTGTCAACATATCCAAAATAAGGAACCCAAAAACGGGTTCCTCGCCATTCCTTTGGCAATTGTAACAGTAACCATGGGGCATCGAAACCTCGTCGGCATGACTGAACACATCGTCAGCGTCGAACTTGGCGCCTGCAATGATTTCCCTCATATCGGCGGGCGGAATCTTTTCCAGGCATTGGCGGTCGAATTCGCTCATCGTCGGCCGGTTCTTGTGAAATTCGATTACCATTCTATGCCCTCATATTCCTGGTCGAAGTCATGCACCGGCAAGCCGTTCTCTTTGGCGAACTTGTTGATTGCAAATTCTATATTCTCGGCCAGTTCTCCTAGCGTAAGGTCATTGCAGTTCACCCCGTACTCGATGGAGTAGTGGACAGTTTTCAATAGTTCTTTCCAGCTTTCGTTCATTTTATTTCGCCTCCTGTTCATGTTCGGCCCAAAGTTCACCCCATATTGCCGCGTCCATTCTTGGTGACGAGGCAAAAACAGGTTCATGGCCTCGCTGCTTGAGTTCAGTACCTTCCCGGCTCCGACGAACCCGGTCAGCCTCGCGCTTCACCCTGAAATAAAGTTCCCGTTCGGCGTCCCTCGGTTCGCGGTTAATTTTAGATTCGCGGAACTTGTTCTTAATCTTCATGGCAAAGCCAACGACCATCATCGTTACGGCCGATATGAATAAACTATTGATTGTTTTGTTCATGTTCACTCCAAAATTCATCGGAAAGTTTGTCAAGTGGTTGCGAAACTTCAGCAACATGCCCTTGCTTTTCTCCCTTCCAGCACCACCTCCACTTGGTGGATTCAGGAATATCCGGGAAGCACTTTCTCTTTTCGCATTCGTCGATCTTCTTCCAGGTTGGCTTGCCGTCGACCATTACCCGGACTTTATCCTTCTTCCATCGTTCTTTAGCTTCGCGAACTTTATTTGGACTTGCAAGGTGTTCATTGAGCCGGACCGCTTCAAGGGCCTTGTAGTCTTCTTCATTCAGCGGTTCTTCTACCTTGTCTACACGCGCTGTATTCGGTTCAAGGGCCCGCTTTAATCGGTCGATTCTCGACATAACTTCAATTTCAAGCGGGGTCCGCTGTTCATCGGAATCATTATTGATTCGCCAAAGCGTTGCCTGCATGGTCAGGTCTAAGAGGTAAAGAAGTTCTTCCTGGTTTGTCATTTTACTGCTCCTTAATTTCTGAATTCCCAAAGCATGTTTGAGGTTCCACAAAGTGTTCCAAATATTAGCGCCTTCCGCCAATCGCCAAGTGCAAGGTTCATAACAAACCCAATGAAGGTAAGCTCAATCGCTATGTAGTGGAATGCTTTCATGTTAACTCTTTGGTAAATAACTCTTGGGTAAAGATGTCATGGGATGTGGTGGGTTTCGACTCCACCCTTCAACCGGAAAGCGCTACCATCGCCATCCCATGACTGCGCAACATCGTTAAGCCGCTGCACGATCTGCTTTGTTGCAACTTCACGTTCACCGGGGGTAAGGTCCATCTTGTCTATGTTGTATGTTTCATATTCAAGAAAGGCGTGTCGCCTTGATGCAAACGAAGTGTTAACCGGGCGCCCCTTGAAAACATTCAGGTCAAAGTAAACTTGCGGCATCTTACTCCCCTAAAAAAGAACCCGTCCACCGCTGGACCAAAATTAACAAAAAAGGACGGTGGACGGGCGAACTAGAAACTTGTTGCCCTGGGCAACCTGGATGGCGAAGGTAACAGAACCATCCAGGCGCCGTGGGCTTTATTACTTTGTACTAAAAGGGCAAATCCTCTTCGTCGTTAACCAACGGTGTCGGGTTTGGAGCAGTCGGCGTTGCTGCAGCAGGCCACATTTGGTTATTCTGGAACTGCTGCGGTTGCGGTTGCGGCTGGGCCTGGAACGTAGTTACTTTTGTCTTCGGCTTTGCCGGCATCTTAGACTTCGGAGAAACGAACTGGCCGGGCTGCTGCTGAGGCTGTGCATATTCACTTGCAATTGCCGGATTCGGCTGGTAGTCCCCCTGCTTCTTCTCTTCCTTATGGTGCACCTGGATGCCATCGGCAAGCTTTGCTGCAATGATATCTTCGCCTTCCACGAGGAACCAAGGAACTTCGGCGTATGTAAACGCGCCCTTGTTCTTGGCCGGGGAAATGGATGCAATGACGTTGAACTTTGCACCCTTCTTGCTGGTCTTTTCTGTGATAAGCAACTTGCCGCGCTTGCCGATGAAATTTGCAAGCTCGAAGTGAGCACTACCGTCTTCGTGCTTGACTAGAATGCCGCCCTTCACAAGGATCTCGCAAACCTTGCCCCAGTCCTGAGTATCAAACCACTTGCTCAATTCACCGCGCATCTTGCTGTTTTCGTTTGCAGAAATGGACCATGAATTGCCGCGAATTGTGGTTACTTCACCATCTGGCGTTGCAACCTGCCAAAGCAGGTTAACAAGCACGCGATCCTTGCCTTCGAAGTTTGCCTTCTGAAGGGCGTAACCGCACACGATTGCGCCATCATAGGAGCCTTCTTCAAGAAGGAAGTTGGAGCCGGACTGGCCGGCTTCGAAATCCTCAAACGAGGTAATTGTCAATGCAGAAAGTTCTTGTTCTGTCATAGTTTTCTTATTCCTTTGGGCCAAAAAGCAAAGGCCCGTTGAACTTGAGACCCCTCCCTTGTTCAACGGGCCGCTTGCAAGCAAACTCGTTATGGCCCGGGGTCTCTTGTTGGCCATCTTTATGCTATAAATATAGCAAACTTTTTCCAAAGTGGTAGAATTATTCGTAAAAAATTCTCTCCACCATCCGGTCGAATTCGTTATCGACTCCAATTGGCGGTGAAAGAAGATATGCCTCTTCACCTGTAACGCCCTTACCCTTCAACCAGGAAAGCACCGTAAACATCGTGTTGTTACGGGCACCAACCGGGCACTGGTCAAACTGCTCCTGGGCCCAACGCAATGCATTCATCTTTATTGTAGCTTCATCAGGTTCTTCGCGCTCAAATCCAAGGAGCATATCGCAATACGACCACCAGTTTTCCAGGGCCCTCGTAAACATATGCACCGCAACGGCCTTTCGCTCTTCATCATCAACAAGATGCCACGGAATATGGAATAGCGGGGCGTTTGTATTGATATAGTACTCGTAAGGCGCACCCTCTTCGCGAATTGCAGGAATGCACTGCATATGCCCGCGACTCCAAGCGGAAGGATCGCAATGGAAAATCGAATCCATTGCCTTCGAAAAATAGCAGTTCATTCGCATGCAGTGGAGTGGTTCGTCAAGCGGAATTATGACCCGGAATCTGTCGCATTCGCCCTTGTAGCCATGGCTGTAAGACGTGTATAGAACGAACTGAAACCTGTCCTTGTTCTCGGCAATGAAGTCATCTATGGAGTGTCCATCGTCGTAGTCTAGCTGGATAAACTTAAGCGTTTCGATATTAATCCCCAACGGGCGCGGAAGGCCGGCATCGTTGAGAAATGGAAGCTTGACCATTTCACCATAGAGGGCAACCGGAACGTTCTCCTTAGACGGGTTGACTTGTGGATGCTTCACCATATCAATTAGTTTATCCGTATCTATATATCCACGATGCATAGAATCGGAGTAGATGTTTCCTCTATATACAATTGGTATCAGCATAATTAACTCCTTAAACCATTCCGGCAACCTTTTCGCCCGGCTTCCTGTTCATTCGTTCACGAAGTTCCCTAAGGGCCTTGTCCTTCTTGGAGTCGATGCCTTCAAGATAGCGAACACCATCGATCTTCTTTTTGTTGCAATTATACTTAATACACAAGAGCCTTATGATGTCCCGCCGGGCAAAGTTATTTAGAGCGTTCTTCTCGCCGTGATGTTCACGGGTAGCTTGCAGGCGCTCGTGAATTTCAGTAATCTTCAATTTTGCATCTTTATTTGAAAAGTCAAAGGTTTCTTCCAAATATGTTGCCCATTCATTTGCATCAAGGTCTATGCAATTTTCAAGAGCAAGACTTGACTGGCCAAAGGTTTGTCGAATTACAGAATATGGAGCTGGGCAAACACGTTCAAATGCTTCCTTGCACTTATACAGGATATGGGGCATTTCCCGTACAAGACCGCCCTGCAAGTCGTAGCCGTTATTAATCGGCTTGCCGTTTGCGTCGAGTACAAAGTTTCCGTTTTCATCGGTGAAGTAAAACTTGCGCTTCACCTCGACTGGCGGTTCACACATCTTGATATAGAGGCAACGTCGGGCTTCATTTCGGTTGTCGAAATTCACGTCAGGCGCACTATTAGCGGCAATCCAAACTACCGGGTCGAGCC
>JAEIGA010001655.1_pt1 | contig 35078 bp, 66 predicted proteins | sample 9270691 | NCBI WGS metagenome assembly JAEIGA01 (sample SAMN17057246, study PRJNA624740) | gut metagenome | biome: biome; isolation source: fecal sample | host: Bos grunniens | place: China: Xizang | collected 2019
GGCTGTGCCGATGGGCTGTGCCGATGGGCTGTGCCGATGGGCTGTGCCGATGGGCTGTGCCGATGGGCTGTGCCGATGGGCTGTGCCGATGGGCTGTGCCGATGGGCTGACCGGATCCCGTACAGCATACAGCGCCGGAATTCATGCCGCCTGATACCGTCCGGACATTTCCGAAACTGCAATATCATCATGTGACAATATGACAGCACATGTTACAATATGACATTGATTTATCATGCATGATATGCTATAATACAATCACAGGGCAAGGACAAGACCAGCGGTCAGAAGTATGCACGAGATCGCGGCGAATAAGTCAAGCCCGATCGAATACAACCAAATCAGAACAGGCGAAACGCCGGGAGGGAATTACCATGTTAAAAACTACTTGCAAAAAAGCGCTGGACAATATCCGCACATACATCCTTAATAATACGGATGTGACCGGATATGACAAATACAGCGAGCCGGAAACATTCCGTGAAGCAGCGCTTATTATTTGGGATGAATTCCAAACCGCTAAAAAGTACGAACTGAACAGAACGCGCACAAATATCCAAGAATGCTTTACAGAATGGTGCGCAGGACTTCCGAGCATTCTTGACACTTGCTATTATTACAATCGGTCAGCCGTTGACGACCTCGCCGAGATCCTTGAAGAAACGGAAGCCGAAAAAAGCAAGTACACGGAAACACAAGCCGAGCGTGAATTAACATGGCTTATTTACCGCGAAATTATGAAGGAGGTGCGAAAACATGATTTATATTGAAAAGAAACGCTTTGCAGAGCTGAAAAAACAGCATCCGGATTATATCAGCAAAGCAATACAAGATCACACGTTTGACGGCAAAACCTGCCGAGCAGGTATTGACCATATCGCTTTTGAATCTGTATTGACCGGAGATTATAGCAAGGGAACAAAAACAATATTCGAACATATCCATTTTGAAATTATCTGAACGCAACGACACAAACAAGCAAGCGCCGGACGCATAACCCGGCGCAAACTTATACAATACAGGAGGGTAAAACCATGATACAAGTGATAAATGCGACGACATCGGAAGAAAGCAGAAGGTTACAAGAATTCCGCGAAACATGGGAAAAGACCGGAACTTGCGATACTACTTTTTTAGGAATCGGAAAAATCAAATATTACACTGTATCCGGACTGTATCCGGACGGCGAAACAGTGACGGAACGATTTGAAACGCTGACAGGCGCGAAACAGTATGCAAAAATGATCCGGAAGGATGCTAAAAACATCATGATCCATAGCGTATACGGACATTAAGCAAGGAGGCGGACGCAATGACATATCAGGACTATGCAGCCGCTCATAGGAAGCAACAGATTGACATTTGGTCAGCAATTGAGAGCGGCGAACTACAAAAAGCCGTTGACATTTTCGCGGCTGGTATACAGTACCAGCCGCACAACCCTGAACAGAAAACAGGCGACAATAGAACATTGACGAAACGCCGGAAAAGTGGTATTATTAAGGCAATACGGCGGTATATGAAACGCCGGAAAAGAAAGCAGGAGGGAAAAGCCATGACTATTTACGGACGTGCGATCACTGACGAGGATATGCATATTATAGCGGGTTATATGGTAGACGAGATCCGCGAAAACATGCATACACATTTTGACACAAACGAGGATTTTTTGCGGGAGTATATAAAACGGGATCCGGATATACTGCCGATATTGCAAAACGAATTTGATTTTAAGGAATGATAAAAAACCCGCTTCCGAAATGGGAGCGGGTTTTATTTTGCCGTGAATAGTGGTATCAGATCACGGCGGAAAAGATCACGAAAAAGCAAGCCCCATACAGCGCCGGAATTGCGTTGTATGGGGTTTTGTGTGTACGCTGGTATCCTGATACCGTGATACCGTGATACCGTCCGCAAAACGCAAGGAAAAAGCTGTCAAGGGTATTGAGCGGGTATAATTCCGGTCAGCCAAAACGGAATAAAAAACGTCATATCAATTTTGAGGGGTCTGGCGTGCGTTTTAAGGCGGGTCTAATGTTCACGGGTACATTTGACCCTTAACGCCACAAAACGCCGGAAAAGTGCCTTAAAATGCAAAATAGGGGTATTGTGTGCGGTATTCATCCGGATTGACTGCAAAACGGTATCAGGAGCGCCGGAAAAGATCATGGCAGCGCCCACGAGATCACGCAGAGCCGCTGATACTGTGCAGCGCTCGGAAGCTGTCGCCGTCCCGCCGTCCTGTCATCCGGTCAGCCGCTCCCGATATGCTGACCACTGCCGAAACGCCCGGACCTGTCACGGACTGCCGACCGCCGCCGCCGGAAAGCACCGAGCCGACCACTCCCCGCCGATTTTTCAGAAATTTTCAGGTTTTGCCATGAAGGGGTGAAAAATTTCGCTTTCTGCGCTTTCTGCGAATTTCGAAAAATCCGGATTTCTGCACAAATTTCCGCGAATTGCACCTAATATCTATTTGGCGAAATATACCGGCACAACAAAAACCGCGTATTTACGTGCTTTCTGTGCTTTCACGAAATACGCGGTATGAATTTGTTGCGTTTTAGTGTCCGATATTGCCGAATTATACGGCTTGTAATTAGCTTTCTGCGCCCGTTTCATCCTCATTCACGGAAAAATCTGCGGGTATTGCGTCACGGATTTTCTGTTCGATCTGTTCCGGGCTTTCTGCCGGGTCCTGATTTGCCGAGACTGTGATTTCCTGTTTATCCTGATAGGCGAAATGGTTCTTGCTGAGAAAGATTCCGGTTACCGGATTCACCTTGCCGTTCTGCATGTAATCTTCCAATTGCGCGTTCAAAACGAGGTACGGTCTTTTTAGCGCGTCACGAACCGCGTCCGGTTTAACCGAATGCCCCGAAATAATCCGCCAAAGTTCCTGACGGCTAATACCGAGAGAGAGGGCATAACCTGCAACGGAAGGTTTCATGTCGTTTTCTGCGCAGATTTCAAAATAGGTTTGTGTGCGTTCCTTGATCTCTTCTGCGCTTTTGAAAGAAACGGGATCAAGGTTATACAGCATCATATTGTGCCGAATGTATTTTGCATTGTCGCCGGGTTCAGCCTGCACAGTCGAATCAGGACGCTTTCTGACCTTTTTGTTTTCCTTCTCTGCCATAGCTTTTGCCGCTGCAAGTGCTTCCTCTTCTGTCATCGGTTTTCTTGCCATGAAAGATCACTCCTTTTTACCAAATTAGCGAGCAATGCGTCAGCATCACACAGGAAGTCTTCGTCAATGATAAAGAATCTACCGTCAAGTCCGTGAATAGTGGCAATAATCCCGTCCATTTCGGAGCGGCTGATTGTAGTCACATGGTCAAGGTTAATCCAAGTGTCACACGGTATTTTGTCATCGCGCAATTTATAGACTACCATAACGCTTGAATGAATGAATTTCTGCATGGTCTAACTCCTTTCTGCGCCTTGAAATAGGGTAAGGCGCTCACGGTTTCAACTCATAGGGGAGCGGCGCTCAAGCCGCCACCCTCTATATTCTTCTTGTTCTTCTTGTTCTATATAGTATAGCGTTCTCAATAGAGAACGATTTGAGAACGATTTGAGAACGTATACTATAAGAGCAAAACAGCACATGATACAAAAATATCAGTTACGCTTTGTGCATATTGCTAGAATGGTAAAAAGTCCTTTCTGAAGCAGCACATGGCTTTGTCGGTCGGGTCATCATCGCCGAGAATGCGCTTTGTAATTTCAGAGTACCGGACTTTTATCACGTTGTTACCCGTTGCAAGCCGTCCGGTCAGTCTGTTTTTTGTAACGCTGATAGCAGATTGATACTTGCCGTTTTCTGTCGGGTCGTGTCCACTCTTCTTTTCAAGGCGGCTATATGTCAGAACAATGTCGGCGAGGTTCGTTATATCAGAACTGCCCGAAATATCATCATTGACAAGTTCTTCACCGTTCTTAGTCTTTCGCGGGTGTGCAATCAGGATGATTGTTATATCCAGATTGTTTGCCAGCGCCTTGACCTGCTTCACGAAATCGGACTGAACTGCATAGGGATCATTGGAAAGCATATCGACAGCCGTCATAATATTGTCAATCAGAATGACTTTGCAGTTCAACTCCTTCGCGGCATACTCTATGGACTTCATGAGAACGGTTTGCAGCTTTTCTGTGCCTTGCGGTACATATGAGTTATCATATATATACGCTCGTCCGGAATAGTATGCGGAAAGCATATCGGCGGCGGAATCCTTCAGCGTATAGATATAATCGCCGTAACTGTTCTTCTGCGAATCCATGTTGTGAACGCCTGCTATCTGCATATCAATCCAGTTTCTGAAATGGTAGTCAGGAAGTTCACCTGAATACGCAAAAATATTTTTACCCTGATCCAGCGCGTTTGACAGAATAAAGCCCGCAAAGGTCGATTTGCCTTGACCACGCTTTCCGGTAACGACAATCAGTTGCTTTTCGAATAAGCCTTGAATGATCCTGTCAAGCGATTTTATACCGCTCCCGAAATGCGGCAGTTTCAGCAGATCAACTTTTTCAACGTCACCCAAACATTTTATTGGAAAAGGCATCGGACTGTTCATTCTGTATCACTCCTTTCAAAAATCAGTACAGCCGATACCGTTTCCGCGCGGCTTTTCGTCATCTTTCTGCGGTTTACTTTCTGTGCCTTGATAATCTTCATAGTTCACGATCGTAAACAACGTGCCGTATCTGCATTTTTCTGTTGTTATTTCGCCGGAATTTTTCAGCTTCTGTATAGATTCCGTTACGTACTTTGCGCACATCCCCAAATTCTGCTGTAAATCCCTGTATGACGTTATGAACTGACCTTTTTTCAGGATATATTCGCCATACCTTGTGCGGTTTCTGACCGCCATAACAAGCAGATACAGGAATACATGCAGCGTTCTGGAATCTTGAAAATGCTCCCATTCCGTAATTTTACGGAACAATTTTATATAAGATTCACTTTTCACGGCAATTCACCGCCTGTATTAGATTCTATGCGATTCCGCATCAATCAGCGCCCATTCCGCCCGTTTCAGATCATCGTACAGCCGTTCAAAGTTGTTCAATGCGTCCGTGAACAGGGGATTAAGAGAATCAGTCGGACTTCTAGGCGCATACTGTTCCTTGCACATCTCACAGAGCCGGAACGCCTGCAATTTGTTGTCATAGTCCTGCCGCAGCCGTTCAATGCGTTCTGCTCGTTCTGTGCGCTTGCGTTCTGCCGCTTTCTGTTTCTGCCGGATAATATCGGGACATCTTTCTGCGATTCCGTACATAGCGGCAACACCCTTCACGGCATCCTGAAACGGCACATCCCACAACTGCGCGGCAAGGTCAATCACATCCCCGTGCTTTCCGCAGCCGTAACAATGGAAATGGTCAGCCCACACACGGCACGAGCCTGTTTTTTCGCCGTGAAAAGGACAGCACACAAAGCCTTTCGCATTCGGTTCAAGTCCAGCCGTTCTGCACACGTCAATGCAGGAAGCAATGCGCTTGATTTCCTGAACGTCATACTTCACTGCAATTCACTCACTTTCTTGACAAGACCTGCTTCACCGATCACCAATTCAAGGATAATTGCCGCATCCTGTGCGAATTCCAGCAGCGTCTTAGCTTTGTGCAGTTGTTTTCCGGTCTGTTCTGCCGTTCTGATATTGTCGTTCATCCTCTTCATGGACTTTTCATACCGTGACCATGCGTCTTTGTCGGACTTCCATGCGTTCACGAGCCGTTCTTTCAGCTTCTTGCAGGTTTCAACGTCATACTTCCCGGCGTTATAGTCTGCATAAAGCTGTGTCAGGCAAGTGTGCAAGTGCAGGTCAGTCAGATCACCGGCAGGGCAGCCTTCACCTTTTGCGGCTGACTGGATGATATTATTCAGGTCAGCAAGTTCAAAATTCGGCATGTGTTCCCTCGCTTTCTACAATTCGATTTGCGGCGGGTTTCTCTGCTATGGTAACTTATGCCACGAATAGCAGAGAACCGCCTAGAAACGTCTGTGTGTGCGTCAGGCATCTCCGCACCTCCTTTTGTAATCAATTATGCGTCTTTTCAGTTCTTTATCCACACATGCCTTGAATATTCTGTAATCAAGTTCCATTTCTTTAGAGAACAACATTATAAATAATTCTCTGATATGGATATTATCTATACATGCGATTTCAACCACTGCTCTGTGAAGCATTGTGATTGCTTCATTTTCCGTCATTGCTATCCACCTCAATTCCCAAAATCTTACATATCGTCCGCGCCGTATCAGCCTTATCGCAGAACAGCCATTCTGCGCCGTAACGTTCTGAAATGGTTTGCATAGCCTTTGCCAATTGCGGACTTGAAACAGGCGATTTTGGTGAAATCTTAACACCGCGATATGCGCCGCGAATCTGTCCGTCATGGATTCTTTGCCATTTCTGCAAGCGCGGGTTCTGCCATTTCGCAACGTCCTGCACTGATCCGATTCCGCCCTGTTCGACAAGGATAATCAGCCGAATGCCGGAATCCTGTGCGCGTTTGCATTCACGAACAAAACGCTCATGCTGTGCACCGACAATATCCATGTAGACTTCCTGCATGTGCTGTTTCAGGTCAATGCATGTTGTCTGATTGTCGAACAGTGCAACGTCACCGACAAACATTTTCGACCGTATCAGCTTGTGTCCCAGCTTTTCAAGCCCTTTGTCCACGTTGTCATGTGCGCCGATCTTGTCCCGTGTATCTCTGATAATCAATGCCATTTATCTACCTCCGTAACATGCCGCCCATTTCTGATTGACCATGAAAGGAACGCGGTCAGGTTCACGCGGCTTAGTTCGTTTGTGGAATCGCGTGTTATAGATTTTCTTCTTGTCATATGCTTCAGACGTTTCGTAGTGTTCAGCCCGCAACATTTTGTCAGGTTTTCTGGTTTGTTTCCACTTCATGGCGGCAACCTCCTGCAAGCCATTGTGCACCGAAAGGCAGTGCATTTTCGATCCAGTCACAGAATCTGCGCCATTCCGGCAGTCTGTGATTGTGCCGCTGTGCATAGATCGTTTTCAATTGCCGGTAATTGGTAGTCATCCGCGCTGTCAGCTTGAATCCGCACGGATTAGAATACAGCAGTTTCAGATAGTTTGTGTCTGTCGGGTCTGCATTGTACTGCTTTACCAAATCCTGCATAACCTCAATGATTCTGTCATCGGTATACTCCGAATAGCTTGTGTCAAGGTCGAATTTAGCTATCCTGTGCATTGTGGACTGACTTGAAACGAAATCAATGAAGTGATACCGCTGCATTTCTGTCCATGCTTTCACGGAAAAAGTCAGGTCGAACTGTACAATGATTCCATTCAGGAAGTTGTCGTGTCCGCTCCCTTTCTCTGCCGTTGCAAGTTTGTGCGTCACCTTTGTGATTTCGTCAGTGCATTCTGCCGTGCAAGTCTGCATCGGATACTTGCTTGCTTTCACGGAATCAGGCAAGCCATACACTGACGCATTTTCAATCATTCCGTGATAAATCGGAACTTTCAATCAGATCACTCCTTTCAGTAGTGTTCCCACAAAGAAACATTGCATTTCTTTGCAAGTTCTTTCGCCTGTTTCGTGAATACGCTGTTCGTTGCAACTGCCGCCCGTGAAGCGTGATAATATCGCCTTGCAGCGTTCACTTCCATGACAGCTTTCACGCCGACCGGCTTGTTATAGCATTTGCATTGAACGACTATTTTCGTGAAGAGAAATCCCCGTGCTGTTATGTCTCCGCCGAAATCGGCATGATTTGTTTTGCCGCACTGCCGGACAAACAGCCACAGTCTGCGCCGCATTTTCCTCATGCAATGCAATTCATAGCTTTCGCCGTTGCTTTTTTTCATGTTTCTTCCCTTTCCGGAAATCTCAGCTTTGTTACGGCTATGGGGAATTCTTCAATCTCACTGCACCATACCGCCGATCCGGTGCCGTTCAGGAATTCCCATATCAGCGGGAATCCGCCGATTCCGTCAAAAAGGCTTGCCATTGTCTTTTCTTCTAAGTATTCGTTTAACCGGGACAGCACCCACAGCCATGGCGGGATTGCAATGCTGTTTCCTAGCGCTTTGTATCGCGGAGAATCAGCCGGTTTGTGTTTCTTGCCTTTCGTGTCAGTCCATTCTCCTATGTCAGTCCAGCCGTCCGGATAGCCTTGCAAGCGTTCGCATTCAAGCGGAGTTAAACGTCGCACGATATATCGCTGTTCCGTGTTCAATATGCCGACAAGATCCGACGTTGTTACATCATCTTTCTGCAAAAGTGTTTTTGACGTTTCAGTTTCTGCATATTCTCCGAAACTTTGATATGAAACACAAAACACATTCGTTCGTGATTCACCTGTATCAAAGCAGTTAAGTGTCGGAGATATATCACTATGCTCTATTTTAGGCGCTTCGTCAGTTCTTTGTGGCTTTGCAGTTTTACAAAAACATTGTATGAACTTCTCATACACTTTCACAGCAGCTTTATTTAGTTCCTGAATCGCTTTCGCAGTTTCAGGAAAAACAACAAACTCCTGTCCTCTGTCAATGCACGGGCTTGAATCGTGCCGTGCTGATAATGTGCGGCTGACTTCTGGATAGCACACCGCTTGATTATTCACCGTTGACAGCGTTCCGGTCGATTCATCTTGAATCAAGATTCCTTTTCCGCCCCCCTCGCATCCGGCTCGTTCACAGAAGCTGATTGCTGTTCCAGTGCTATCCGCAGCATTTCCGGCAGTTCCTTGCCGCGCCGTTTCGCTCGATTTAGAATGCCCTGACATGCTTTCGCGCTCAAATAGTATTTCCGGAGCTGCCCCACCTGCAAAATCTGCGACAAGCGCGATTCTACGCCGCCGTTGTGGTACTCCAAAAAACTGCGCGTCGAGAACTCGCCAAGCAATGCTGAATCCTCTTCCCATGATACATCCTGAATTAGACCACCCGTTCTTAGGCACAGGAATGTCGGGGATTTCTTTGTCTGCGACTTTTGCAGTCTCTTCAAGAACTGCGGCGAAATCTCTGCCGCCGTTGACACTGAATGCGCCCGGCACGTTCTCCCATACCATAAAGCGTGGTCTAATGTCAGTTCCTGTCCTTCCTGATTCGGCATCTTTTTCCCTCATTTCTTTTATGATTCTGATTTGCTCCATGAACAGCCCTGACCGTTCGCCGCTCAATCCAGCACGTTTTCCGGCAACTGACAAATCCTGACACGGACTGCCGCCGATTATCACGTTTACTGTCGGCGCATCTCTGCCGGAAATCTTTGTGATGTCACCTAAATGTTTCATTCCGTATCACCGCTTTCAGTTTTGCGTTTTCTTCACGCAGCATTCGGTTTTCCTCTATCACTTCCAGATACTTCCGTTCCAGTTCTTTGCGCCGTTCTCTTGCTGCATCTCTGAACTTCTTCACGGCATCCCGGTCGAACATTTTCTTTCGTGCTGTCCGGCATGGATCGCAGAATTTCCGCCTTCTGTCAGGGACAATCACTTTTCTGCCGCACATCTTGCATTCAATCTCAATCGGCATTTAACCACTCCCCCGCACTGTTTTCATCGGTTTTTTCTTTCAACACCCTGTAATTTTCAGGATTTTCAGAAGTAGGGGAGTAGTAATTCAGATAGGATGCTTTCGCGTAAAGGTCGTAAATCCGTTGTGCTATATCCTGATTCAGCCGAATCCGTTCATTCACTGCCCATGCCTTGAAGGATTCATGTGACGTGCTTTCCCCGTCTGCCATGAAATCAACAGCATGTTCAGCACCGGAAGCGCCTTGCCACTCCACACGGAAATTCCGCATCTGCTCTGCCGGTCTGCACAAGTCAAGATCAATGATTGCGCTGTCCAGTTCTGCAAGTTCCTGCATCATCTTGTGCAGATCATCAACATCATGCATCAATTCCCGGCAGTCAATCAGTTCGTGCTGTTCCGGTTCATCTTCACGGCAACCGAATTTCAGATAGAGCCGATATATCAGAAAGCAGATCAACACAATCAAGAGCAATGCAAGCAGATAATCCACTTTCATGGTCATCACTCCCCGTTTCTTATTCTTTCAAGCTGTCTGTCCAGCTTAAACGTGATACGTTCATTCAGTTCATCACGCGATATTCCATGAAGTGTGCAAAGCTGTTGAATCATCACATTCACGTCAGCCATTTCGTCAATCAGATCGCTTTTCCAGTCTGCCCCGCGCTGACCGTTCCGCCGTGTCAGGACTTGCAGCAACTCACTCAATTCTGAAATCGCCTGTGTTTCCTGTGAAGAAATTCCGTAATGCTCTGCGATTTTTCTGCATTTCGTCTGCTGTGTCCTATTCATCGGTATCACTCCTATCAATCTTTTCACGGTCAATGTCCATTCCGGCAAGGATGTATCCCAGCAGTATCTTGAAACTTCTCATTTTGCCGCGTTCAAACCGCGTCACGCTGGATAACTCAACATTGAGCGCATCCGCCATGTTCTGCTGTGTTAATCCTTTGCTTCTGCGCCAATCTGCGCAGTATTGATGAATAGTCACTTAATCACCTCATTCCGCATCCGTGCGCGTTTTTTCGCGTGATTCCGTACATCTACTTTGTATTTCCTGAATGTCGCTTCTTCTTGCTTTGCCTTGAAACGTGCATCCTTTTCAGCGTCATGTGCAGTTTTCCAGTCCTTATAGCGTTCACACGTTCCGTGACAGCCAACATGCCGCTCTGTGCAGTCTTTACACGGATTCTTCACGGCGAATCACCGTCCATTCTGAATCCGCAGTCAGCGCAATAGTTTGTCATCACACCTGCTTCACCGCCGCAGTTTGCGCAGGTGAACATCCCAGCATTGTCAATCCAGTGTGAATGTCTTTCACGGCTCTGCTTCAGCTCTGTCAGCCATTCTGTAAGCTGTTTGTGTTCTTCTGCGCTTGACTGAAAAGTCTTTGCCGTATCCCACGCATGAACTCTCGCATATTCAAGCGCAAACTGTCTGTGCTTCTTTTCGATTTCGCTGTAACGCTGAATTGCTTCCTCGATTTTCATTGTATCATCTCCATTTCATCCAGAATGCGATTTCCGGCGACTTTGCCACAATAGGCAAGTTATACCCGAAACACGGCAGAGCCGCATAGAATCGCTTGCTATGCGCTGATACGCGCTGTTATGCATCATTCAGCGTTAATTGTCCGTCAATCGGTTTATCATTCCGCTTGTGTTCTATTGGTTTGTCCGTGAACCGCTTACACACTTTTCCGGCTAAACCGCTTGCATAGTCAAGTAAATCGTCATACGGGAAATACTTTTCATCCCACCTTGCCCGATTGCAAGCGTTAAATACACGGCACATACCGCCGCGCCACCGTGTGCATCCTCTTTCACAGTTATGCTCGATAAACCATTCAAATTCAGTTCCATTGCTGAACATTCTTGTGCATGGTATCAATTCAGGCATTACACCGCCTCGCTTTCTTTACTTTCAAGAACTGCGCTTCATTATGCGCAAGTTCCGGCAGTAGCAGATACAATTCGCAAAGAAGTATTGCAGCTTTCGTCTTTTCTTTGTCTTTGAATATCCACTTTCTGAAATGTAATGCCCTATACAGCCCACGACTTACAGCTTGAATATTATCTTCGCTGAAATCCGAAAAATCACCATTGAGATTGACAATCAGCTTATTATTCGGAATGCCATACAGTTTTTTGAAATATCCCTGTGCTTCGACATATCCGTTTTCCGTCTTTACTCTAGGCCTTTTTCCGTCTTTGCTTACAATAACAGTTCCTAACGCATTTTTTGACGGCATATGAATTGTTTTCGGTCTAGGCTTATGTCCACAATATTTATTTATCGCTTTGTTAAGTGCTCTACCGTCAACTTTTCTTTGGAATCTTGCGGAGAATATCTCCGCAAGTTCCTCAATCGTCATATCATCATTGATATGTTCGTTAATCCACGCTATTTTTTCAGCGTCATAGAAACGCTTACGCGGCTTATACGGAAGTTTCTTCCCCATATTCACCAACCGCCTTATCAATACGCTTGCCGCCGTTTTTCACGAACTTATCTGCGCGGAGAATCACATCACATGTGTTAATCATCTGTTTTGCAAGCGCTGCAATAGTTCTTGCCTGATCGGTGTCTGCGCTGCCGTCCTTAACGGCGTTAATTGTTTCACCGAGAATCTTCTGAAGTTCGATCATAGTCATTTTTCATTTTCCTTTCTTATTTGCGCTGTTATGCGCCTTCATCAAGATCAATTCCCATTTCATCTTTCAACCACACCATGCACTGTGTAGCCTGAAACATGTCCGGATTGTATCTGCACAGTTCAAACAATCCGTTTGCATGTTCCATTACGTTTTTCAGCTTGCGTTTGCCGAATCCGTACTGATCGTGCAGCACTTTCAGCAATACCGCCGTAACCTGCTGTCCGATATACTGTTCACATGCCGGGCAGATAGTCTGTTTTTGCCGTTCCAGTTCTTCTTTGGCAACTTCCATTGCCATGCGCTTCATGTCGCTTCTGTTGTGGGTGTAATTCGCTCTCATTGCTTACACTTCCTTTATCGTCACAATCACGTAAGGTTCATCCGGCAAGTACCATTTCTCAACAGCAAGCGTGACAATCTGCGAATCATCATGGTATGCAATGCCGTTCAGAGCGTCCAAAATTGCTTTTGCAATGTTATCACAATCAGGCTTCTTTGTCGGTCTGACCTGTCCGGCAAGCATTTCAACGCGCTTGTTTTTCGGCTTGCTTTTCGGAATCTGGAAATTCGCCGTGATTTCGACTTGCAATTGTCTTTCGCCGTAATCTCTGCCGCCCTGTTTCCGGTATTCCCATTGCACGAGCCGCTCATAGTCTTTCGTCTTTTTCGGCGTGTACGTGCCGTGTGCTGTCACTCTCGGTCTGGCTTTTCCTGTCGGTTCAGCAAAGATTGTGAATGTGAACATGGTATCACTCCTTTTCAGGCGGTTCTGGCAGCGGCATCCATGCGATTACACGTAATTTTTGCCATCCTGTTTCATGCCCCACCATCCATGAATCATGATTTGCAAAGTAGTTGCCGATATTATAGGTTTGATACATGCAGTTGTATTCGCCGTATCGGAAATACTCAAACCAGACAAGCACATCTTCCTTGCTTTCCGGCAACCGCTCGCTGCACGGAATCCAGCGGTTGACGGCGGGAAAATTCTTTATTAGTCCATATTCATGACATCTTCCCGGTATCGGGCAAGGCTTATCTGTACTGGAATTGCAATCTGTGCAGTATTCTTTCAACAGCGCATCCCGATCAATCAAATCAGCCATTCTCAGCACCTCCCTCTCTCATGTCTGCGCCACAGTTCGGGCAGAATTTGAATCGACTTGTCATGTCTCGAAAATCATAAATCAGGCGGCAGCATGAACACATTCCGTGCACGTGTATAACTCCGTTCGGATCTTTGTAATCTAGCGCATCGCTCTGAATCCACCGCGCTGTATATGCCCGTTCTTTGTCAATCAGTTCCGGCATCTTCGCTCACTTCCTTTATCTCCGCTTTTCCCTCTTTTGGAATCACGATAATCTTACCGTCTGCGCCCTGAACATCAAGGCAATGCGCTCCGATACTCGTTTCTATGCCGTACATTCTCATTGCCGTGATCGAAAGCGCAACTGTTGTATCGTCAACTTCCAGAATTATCCGCATCTTCGCTCACCTCCTGTTTGAGCCATGCGAGATTTCCTGCAATGCATCCTTCACCGTATCCGCTATCGCATTCACCGTTGCTGTATGCGCACCGATAACATCCCGTTCCGATAGCGCTCAGCAGTTCTTCATCGTCCGTCATCTGCCGGATTCTGTCACCGTTTGTGAGCTTCGGTTTTCGCTCAAAATCTTTGCACACAACCTCGTTCTCTCCTGCGGTTTTGCATTCGCCCCATCCGAAGCCCGTGCAGTCTTTACATCTCGGAATGGATTTCTTGTATTCCTCAATGTCCATTCCGTTCACTCCTTTCAAAACGGGTATTCGTTCAGATAATCGGCAATACACTGATTGCAATGCGCCTTGTATTTTTTGCACCGATCAAACTGCGCTGTTTCACCGATGAATCCACGCATAACACAATGCCCTGTATCTAACGGATTATGATTCTCGTTCATGCTGCACAGCAGATCATAAAGGCTCTGCTCCATGATCTTTTCGCGGTTTCGTTTCGGCATTATTCTCCACCTCCTGTTTAAGATATAACAGCTTTGCTGTCGGCGTAATGAATCCGCACTTTTCCATTCCGTTCATAGGGCATTCGTCACATTCGTCATACAGATTGCAGAAATCAATCAGATGTGCAATCTTATAATCTGACAGTTTTGATAGTGCCTGTCTCACTTTGTCGCCGTTCGTCATTCTTACGCTTCCTTTCCTGCGCTGCCCTGTACTTTTCAAGGCGGCGTTTCTCTTTTGCGTTTACGGCACAGATTGCGCCGTGTGATATGATTCTCATTCAAATCACCTCAATCAGAACGGAACTTCACCATTTCCGAGAACCTGTTCGAATTCGCCAAGTTCGCCGATAGACAGCGAATCATTATTCTGACCCGGCTGTTCCGTTCCTGCCTGTGAAGTGCTGGACTGTGCCGAATCGTTCTTACTGCCGCAGAAATGCACCTGATTGACCTGAACAATATAACTGTATCGCTTGTTCCCGTCCTTATCCGTCCAGTTGTTATTCTGCAATTCACCTTCAATGGCAACCATGCTTCCCTTGCTGAAATACCGTGAAATGAAGTCCGCTGTCCCGCGCCATGCCTGACAGTCAATGAAGTCCGTTTCACGTTCGCCGGTCTGCTTGTTCTGGAATTTGCGTTCAACAGCGATTGAGAACTTGCAGACAGAAATGTCAGACTGCGTTTTCTTATATTCAGGATCGCGTGTCAGGCGTCCCATGAGAATTACTGAATTAAGCATGTGTACCTCCTGTTAAATCCACATATCATCACTTTCAGAGGGTTCTGAAAGTACCTTTGTCATTTTGCAGTATTCGCAGCGTCCGCAGCGGTCAGGTTCAATTGCGCCGTGCTTTATGGCATCGAAGTATGGTGCAAGGTCAAGAACGCGCTTCATCTGCGTATCAATGTCTGCCTGAACGATATGAACAATATCAATATCAGGCGTTTTCTCTTTGGTTACAGCCGCTAAGAAGAATGGAAGCTGTTTGCCAATATTCTGACGGACAATCTCTTGATAAACAGCGGCTTGCAAGGCGTAATTGTATTCCATGAACCATGCAACCCGCCCCAGTTCGTCATCATAAACGGAACTGAAACTTTTCGCCGTTTTCAGATCAACGATTTTATCATGATGAAGGCAGTCAATTTTGATTTTGAACTTTACGCCTGCAATTGTCCCGGTCATGATAACCTGCTTTGCGCCGCTGATATAATTCATGAACATCTTATCTTGCTTCACGCGCTCAATCATTGTATCAGCAAGCGCAAATTCGGCTTTCAGTTCTCCGCTTTTTTTGAACAGTTCAGGGTTTTCTGCCTTGAAGCGGTCAAGATCGCCGGTCAATGCTTCATCGACATAAGAGCCGACAAGCATTGCGGTTGACCTTTCACGGACATACTCCCCGCGCAGTTCAGCCATTGCCGCAGCTTGACACCGCAGGAATGATTTGAACTGACTGTTAGACATGTATTCCATATCTGCTTCACGGCTGAAATAGTTCCGCTCATCCAGAATCATTCCGCACCATCCTTTGCCGCAGATTCAGCGCACTTTGCGCAGATTGCTTTGCCGTACTTCTGTTTCGTGTATGCCGCCAACTTATCAGGCGACATGTTGTATGCCGCTGTGATAGCCTGACCGCACTGTTCACACTTAATCGGTTCAGCTTTTGCCGGAGCAGTCTGTGCCGGTACAATCGGTCTAATCCGCAGCGCGTCATGCATAGCGCCGAATGCCTTGACCTTATCTGTTCCGATCGTTACGCGCTTGCCTTTCAGCTTTTCGCTGTTCACGGTATGATACAGCTTTGCAAGCGTTTTGCGGTTCGTCAGGTTACATACCATAGGCTTATATCCGGATTCAGCAAAGTAAAGAATGCACTTCTTTTCCTTGCGTCCCTTATCGCCCTCAATGGTTTCTTCCTTGAAGTCCGCAATGGTCAGCGTGATTTCGCCGTCCATAACATCCCACGAGCCGAGAAAACGCGCTTCATCTCCCATTTGCATGATATTAGCCATTTTCTGCCCCCTTATCTTTCACAAAGCCGTCAATATTCATTGCGACTTCACATGCCTTTCCAGCATCGTTGTAAGCGCCGTAGAACCACGCCTTATTGTCAACGATTCTGTACACGATAAATCTGTAATCCTTTTCGTAATCAGGAAGATTATGGATCGTAATTCCTCTTTTCATCTTGACAACTCCTTTTCTGTATGCTATAATAAGCATAGACACTCTTTCGGGTTTTGCCGTTTCCGTGCTGCAACACGGGAGCGGCTTTTATTTTTTCTGTTCTTTGTTTCCGGCAACAGCAAGCATGAAGATAATGCCGATAATAATGCCGCCGATAAACGCATATCCGCTCATTCTTTTCACCCCTTTCATCTGACCAAGTATTCATCCTTGAAGCATTCGTAGTGGTATTTGTCGCCGTCCACGTTGAAATATCCGTCATCGTCATCATAGATAGGTTCGCCGCAGATTTCACATGTCCCGACACGTTCCGGCGTTATGTCCGATTCCGGGCATCCGCGCTTGTGTCCAAATGTCGAACCACAAACCATGCACATCTTAATTACCTCCATTTCATATCTGATTCATTTTTGAGAATCGGCTTGACGTTTATCCGCGCACTCTTCACGGCATCCATTGCCATGCGCCTTGCTTCGCGCTTTGCCCAGCGCCATGCCTTTTCTTTTTCACGTTTCAGTTCTTCCTGCATGATTGAATGCCAATGCAGGATAATACCGATTGCTATTGCGGAAATTGCTCCGACAAGAACAAGGATTCCACTCCAGAACTGACCGTCCGTCATTCTCATTGTGTTACCTCGTTTCAGCCATTGCCTTTGCCACTTCATCTGCGATTCCGTTCAGAACGTCCTGAACAGGCAAACCGAGAATCGTAAAGTACAGCCACATTCTGCCGGACTGTATCTTTTCCGGACGTTGCAAATCCGTGCACACAGTAGCCATTGAAACATCCAGCTTGTCCGCCATTGTCTCAATCGTTTCGCCCTGCAACGTCATCCCGCACCGGATCATGTCCGCTATCGCCCGTGAAGGGGTTCTGTGCTTAGATTGCTTTTTCATGGTCATCACCTTTCACAAGTCTTTCAACAGTAGTTCCCAGACGTTCAGCAATTGCAACTGCTGTAATCGCATTCGGAACAGTGATACCGTTCTCGTATTTTACGATTTGCGGCTGTGTGATTCCAGCGCATTCAGCAAGTTCAGTCGTGCTTACGCCTTTCATTTCGCGGATTCTTTTGAGATTATCGCCAATCGCCATAAAATACCTCCTTTCAAAGAAAACTATACCTAAGGTATTGACATTTCCGAGAAAATAGTGTATACTAAAGATTGTCACGTCAATTGCATACACTATTCTGCACGGAAAAGTCACTTTTTTCGGGGCTGTCTTTGCTATACCCTGAGTATGATTGTATTATATCATAGAAATCTCGTATTGTCAATAGTAAATTTACGAGAAATATCAACTTTGTGTAATGTGTATGCTTTCAACACTCGTATATATACGAGATAACTAAAATTGAAAGTGTGTTCATTGTGTTTTATGAGATTTTTGAAAAGTTATGCAAAGAAAATGGCACATCACCGTCTAAGATATGTGTCGAATTAGGAATGTCAAAAACGACTTCAAGTTTTTGGAAACGAACAGGCGGTATTCCGAAACGTGAAGCATTGGAGAAAATCGCAGAACGTTTCAATGTGTCGGTTGATTATCTTGTCGGGAAAGAAAAAAAGCCCGTTCCGATCACAATTAATCGAAACGAGCTATTTTCTATTCTTGCGCAACTTACTGACCAAGAACTTGACAATCTTCTTCAATATGCTGAATTTCTTCTATCAAAACGACAAGACCGATCTGAACAAGACAGTCTATGATCTTATCTATCTTTTCTTCTCGCGTCATACTGCACCGCCTTTTTCAGAATTGCCGCACCGCAGAGGAACAGTGCGGCATTGCCGTGAAGAGATTGTTGTGTGACGTAGTAGTGTGATTGTGGTAAGTTGTAACGGAAGGGGAGCGGCTTCCGTCCTCTTGCCTATATCATATCATATCTATGGGTATAATAGCAAGCCAATTTGCGGATCACTTAGGTATCATATAATGATACGAGAAAGGAACGAAAGTATCATGGAAATTGAAAAACTGAAACGGAAAACCATACACCGCTTGAAGCAGATCAAGGCGGAACAGGGATTGACTGTACCGAATATCATGAACTTAATGGAAGAGCGCGGGCAATTTGTATCAGAAGCAACCATAAAGCGCGTTTTCGCTGACGGCTCAGAGGAACAGAACTTCCGGTATCAGGACAGCATTGCACCGATCGCAGACGTTCTTCTGGACATATACGGCGACACATCGAATCTTGACGCGCCTGAATCATTGCGTCAGATCATCCGTGAAAAGAATAAGCTGATTGAATTCCTTATGATGAAACTAGACGAAAAGGAACTGGAATTTGAAAAGCGGCTTGCACTATACGAGGAACGGACAGCGCTGTATGAAAAGAGCATAGAACGGTTCGAAACGCAGATTGCACGTAAGGACGAACTTATTGAACGATTGCTTAACACGTATCTGCCGAAAGGGGAATAATAATTGGCAAAAGCTAAGAAACTGCCGTCCGGGAATTGGAGAATTAGAGTATATGACGGCATCGGAAAAGACGGCAAGGAAAAATTCAAGTCATTTACTGCGCCCACGAAAAAGGAAGTAGAATACCTTGCCGCTGAATACAAGGCAAAGAAAAAGCAAGCATTACATGCCATTGATGACAGGACGCTTGCAGAAGCCTATGCGCGATATATCGAAATCAAAAGCAATACTCTTTCGCCTTCAACTGTCCGGGAATACTTGCACTCTTCAAGGCGAGACTTTCAGGAACTTATGCCATTGAAGCTGTCTAAAATCACGCAGGAAGCCGTTCAGAGCGCCGTGAATGTCATGTCAGCAACACACAGCCCTAAGTCTGTACGCAACGCACACGGGCTGTTAAGCGCTGTCCTGCGCATGTTCGCTCCTGACATTCGCCTGAACACCAGAATGCCGCAGTCGGTAAAGCCTGAAATCTATGTGCCAACAGAAGCAGAAGTAGAACAGCTTGTCGAATCCATAAAAGGAACTGAAATGATGAAGGCTGTTCTTCTTGCCGCTTTCGGATCGTTGCGCCGGTCAGAAGTATGTGCGCTCACGGCTGATGACATTAAGGGCGATATTGTTTCCGTGAATAAAGCAATGGTATGGGCTGAATCAAAAGAATGGGTTCTGAAACCGCCGAAAAGCAAAGCTGGATTCCGTGAAGTCACTATGCCGGATTTCGTAATAGAACAGCTTGTCCCGAAAGAAGGGCAGAACAGGATAGTCTGCCTAGTGCCGACTACAATCACTAACTTTTTCAGCAGAGACTTGAAACGAGCCGGAATGCCGCATTTCAGATTCCATGACCTGCGCCATTATCAAGCATCCATACTTCACGCAATGGGTGTGCCTGACAAATACATCATGGAACGCGGCGGCTGGAAAACGGACAGCACCTTGAAAAACATCTATCAGCATACCATGAGCGACAAGCGAAAAGAGATAGAACAAGAGATCAAACGCAAGTTTGAAGAATCTCACAGAAAACATGACACAAAACCTGACACGGAACAACAAAAATAACGTATCTGCGTGACACTGTTACGGGTTCGAATCCTGTCACTCCGACCATATTAAAAACAACGAAAATACGTAATTTTCACGTAGGTTCGTGCAAAACGTGTCATGTTTTATGTCAGAAATTTTCGGCATTTTATAATGAAAAAATGCATTTTTAGAATAAAACCTGACACGAAACCTGACACGAAAACGGCAGAGGATATGACGTCCTCTGCCGCTTTTATTATGCGTTTTCGATTTCTTCAATGAATCGGCGGAATCTCATACGGGTATGTTCGTCAGGTGCATCCCTCATAAGTTCACGCAGTTCCATGACCATATCTTCACGGGCATCATCACGGGAATATCCACCGCGATTTTCACGGCTGTATCTTCCCCGTGAATCTCTGCGCTGATTTGAGCGACCACCGCCGCGCTGATTAGACCGTCCACCGCCTTCACCGCTGTTCTCATAGGAACGGTATCCGTAACCGCCCATATATGGATAGTAACCGGATTCTCCGCCCTCATTGGCTTCTTCCATAGCGATTGTGGTTTTGATAGATTTCATGGCATGTGTGATTTTGTCAATGTAATCAATATCAGCGCCGGTCAGTTTACCACCTGCCGCTTCAATCTTTTTGTTTGCTTCACCGATTTCTTTTGCAACCGTTTCGCAAAGGTCGTAAAGATCATCAAGCCATTTTTCCATGTGCATATCCTCCTTTCCTCACTGTGTTCGCGTAATAGTCAAATTAGCATTCTGCACGTTAATCAGCGGAGCAGGCGTCACAGTCGGGTCAGTAGTCGCCGGAACAGCTTCAACGCCGAGAGAAAAGCAGCAACAGCGCGGGACTTTAATAATCGCCGTAGACGTCACATTGCCGTATTCGTCTGCAACAGGGCTGAAAATCGCTCTGCTGACATATCGCGGTTCGCCGTTTACAGTCAGCGCAATTGCAATAGGAACAATGTCCTCTGCATCTTCCGGCAAAGCAATGTTTCCATTGAATGTGACTTGATAGAATGCGAATTTAGAACAGTCGTTCGCGCCATTTCCGCGCAGGATGAAATTGCCCGTTTCATCTTCATGGTAAATAAGCCCACGAGTGCAAGGAATAGAAGAACGGAAGATAACCGGCGAATAGAGTGCAACGCTCTGCACATCATTATAGAGATATTCGCAAGCCATAATCTCACCGCCTTAGAAACCACCACAGCCGCAGCCGTTGTTATTGTTGTTCGGGCATGTGAAGATTCTCTGATTGCCGTAGACCGGAACTGTGTCAACCGGGCAAGTGGAAAGACGGTTATAGATCGAATTGACAATGTTGTCCGCATTTGCAATGTTCTCTGCGCGTGTTGTCGCCATGTTCACGGCGTTTTGCAGTGCCACATTCTCACGTTGTGCCTGTGCAAGCTGACCTTTCACACCGTCCAGTTCCAGAGCGCAGAGCTTGTCGAGGATCGCCTGTGTGCCGCGTGTCTGCGAATCAATAATATCGCGTGTGTTCATTGCAGACGCGCTTCTTGTTGCGCATTCCTCCTGTGCAACGGTAAATTTCAGGTCAGAAATGCCTGCCTGTGTGCCATTGAAGCCCTGCATGTTTGCAGTCTGTTCCGCAAAGGAACGGTTCAGATTTGCGATTTCGTTTGCGGTCATCTGCTGACTGATTGCAGTCTGTGCGCCGAAAATGCTGTTGTTCACGCCATTGAAGCCGTTACTCATGCCAAGCTGCATATCCGAGCAGCAGTTGCAAAGCTGAGTAGACAAGCCCTGTACGCCGTCACGAATAGAAGTCACGGAATCATGAAGCTGTGCGTCACGGAATCCGTCAGAAATGTGTTCGGAATTATTCAGCCAGGGATAGAGGAAATCCATTCCCATCATGCCAGCGCCCATCATTGCGCCTGCGCCGCCCATGCCGAATCCGCCAAAGCCGCCCCAACCGCCGCCGAGAACGAGCAGGAGCAGAATCCACGCCCAATCGCCGCCGAATCCGAAACCGCCCTGACCGCCATATCCGCCGCCATACATCGGAGCGACCGGCATCACAAGACCGTTCCCGTTTTCAGTAATTGCCATGATTATTATTCCTTTCGTAGTGAGATTTATATAACCGCTTTATGCGCAATCAGCGGAAATATACTGCTGCATTTAGTTTTAGAATTGTATTCTTCAAGTTATAAGCAAGTTAGAATTTAACGTATTTACGGCATTTTCATAAAACCAAACACAAAATGCGTTTAGTTTTACAAGTTAGATTTACCGCCGAAACATCCGTGAAAGCATCTGCTGTGCCATGTTCAGCCGACCTTGCGGAACTGCACCGGACTGAACAAGATGCTGAATGATTGCAGTCGGATTATTTGCCATGCCGTCCGGAATCTGAATGCCTTGCTGTTTCATCAAAGCCATTGCCGCTTCACGGGGATTCTGCTGTGCCGGAGCAGCTTGCGTGCTGATTGCAGAATATACGTCACTTGCCATTGTTCTGACCTTCCTTTCGTTGCTGATTATCAGCATTGCGTTTGAGCGCCATAATCTCTTTTATACGGCTTTCCAGTTCATCCCGTGTCACATAAGCCGACAAGTCAATAGACGGCTCTGTGTGCGTTTCCTGTGCTGTTTTAGGCGCATTGCCTGCCGTTCTTTCCGTATAGTCGAATATCCGGAGCGGCAAGGGCATCCCGCTTGTATCGGCAGTCTTTATAAAGAACGAATTGCTTTCGGAATCCATGAGCAGAATGCTTTGTCCTGCCGAAACCGGATATGATTTCGCGGCTTCAATACCTTGCACCCAAATCAAGCCGCCATGCTGTTGCGGATTATACTGATTCTGATACATTTGCGGCTGATATGCCGGATAATACGGAAATGCCATGTTATCGCTCCTTTACAAAGTAATATTGCACGATTTCTTTACCGGAATCCCATGAATCGACCCAATCACCATTGATGACGGCAACTGCATGACTTCCTGTGCCGAGAACATACCGTCCGTTTTGATGATCTCTTGCAAAATCTGCAACAGTGTATTCTATGTTTGAACTGACCATGAACCGCTTATATCCTAGATAATGCAGATAGTTTGCCCATATTGTATTTGAATTGCCCCATACAGTACACGGAAAGCCTTGTAAGCACAAACCGGCATAGACTTTATATCTGCTGTATCCTGTCACAATGGAAATTGCCCTTATAACACAGTCACCGATTGAAAGCCCACACGGATTGCCATTGAAGTGAATATACATATCTGTTCCCCTAATATCATTATAGAATAAAACAGACCGCCTGACAATATCGCCAGACGGTCTATTTCGTATCAGTTTTGTATCACAGCATGATATACAGCAGCTTCTTGACTATCCTTTTTACCTGTATAGTGGAAATCTCAACGATTTCACCTATCTTTTCATAGGTATAGCCGTCAATAAACCGCAAATGCATGATTTTTCTATCACGCTGACTGTGAACGTTTTCTTCAATCCTATGTTTAATTTCGGAGTTAGTTAGTGTGACGTTTGATTTCATGATGTTCTCCGTTTCTTAGTAAGACGTATTACTTTACTTCATTGATTGTTCCGGCATACTTCTTGCCGTTCATGGTAATCTCAACATAGATTTCGGATTTGCTGTCACTGTTATTCTGTTCCGGCGGCTTTCCGCCATATCCATTCAGACCTTTTGCCTTAATCTGCGCAGGATAGTCAACATATCCATAATCAAGATCGACATTGCCGGAAATGCCGTTGACCTTTCCTTCCCATGAATACTGCCATATGCCATATGCGCCGCTGTATGACGGCTTAGACACACCGACATTCGCAACCCAAATTGCATAGCGCTGTTTGATCGTATCAGCAACAAGCGTATTCAGCGGGCTTGCAGACATGTAAAGACCGACCCAATACCCGGCAGTCTCTACTTCTTCAAGGAAAGCGCGGATGATTGCGGATACCTTGTCTTTGCCGAGATCAAGCTGTTTCTTTTCTTCAATATCAAAGAATACCGGATACTCAAACTGCTTGCCTTTCAGCACTTCAAGGAAAACGTCAGCTTCTTTCCGTGCATCTTCCGGAGTTGTTGCATAACTGTACCAGTATGCGCCGACCGGAATGCCTTTCGCCTTTGCACCGCTGTAATTCGCTTCAAACTGCTTGTCTTTCTGCAAAATCACTTTGCCGTATCCAGCCCGCAGAATTGCGAAATCAGCCGTAACCTTTGTCCAGTCGATTTTCCCCTGATGCTCCGAAACGTCAATACCTTTGTACATGCTTGCATCTCCTTTCTGAATGCCGAAATAATCATAGAAACTTGCAACAGGTATACAGTAAGACATTCCCTTAGTTTCATCGCCGTACCATTTTCCGGGACGTACATCGACATGAGTATATGTTCCATTTCCTTTGATACGTGCAATGCCGTGAAAGCCTATGTCCTCAGCAGTACAGCAGACGCGCCTGTTGTCAATAGGCTTTCCGGATTGATCGTAACAGCAAATATCTGCCGCATTGCCTTTTGTGTGTTGTCCAGTGCCAGACCCGCCAACAGCCTTATCATGGTTGACACAACGGTATCCGCTTGAAATGTTGATTTTGGAGCAGCTAAGTGCTGCCCTCAATTTTTCAAGCATCTGCACAAGTTCATCGGATATAAGCGTATCATGAGCATATCCGCACTTGCAACGAAATTCTGATACCTTGAAATGTTCGGAAAGCTGTGAATTGTCGGATGACGAATAGCTTTTTACGCTCATTACTCATCACCCTTGCCCTTTATCAGTGCGGCAAGTTCACGAACGATACCACCGAGTTTGTCGATTGATTTGGTATTGTTGTCAATGGTTTTGCGTAACTCTTCTTGCTGTTTCCTGTTGTATTCATCCTGCTTGTTTGACTGCCACAAGAGAAAACAACAACATGCTATCGGGAATCCGACCGTAGAAATCGCTGTTGCAATAGTCTGTACCGTTTCGCTCATTTTTTACACCGCCTTTCAGTTCACAGCCGTATCAGAGATAGCAAAGTAACCGTCTGAAACGTATTCTTTGCCGCCCATGTTGAACCTTGCATATCCTCTGCCGACATACTCACCGAACGGAATGTAATATGCATTAGGCATGTAAGACGAAACGCCTGTAGGTGCATTTGTGATAAACGGTGAAAGAACAGTCTGTTCTGCCGTTGAAGGAGATACTACAAATTCAGAAATGGGCGCTGAATCAGTATATGCAACACTATAGAATGTTGTTTTGTACGATGAACTTTTTGGAAGAACAATTCCGACACTGTTTCTGTTTGTCTTTGAAAGAATAACAGAAAGAAATGCAGAAGGACCGCTGGTAAAGGACAGGATCGCGCCGTTTGTGCAGTTATATCCATATGCGAATTTCATCATAGTATATGTTCTGGACACGGAATTGTTTCCTGCAATATATGCAGTCAAAGTCCATGTGTAGTCAGTGCTAATATCATCTTCACGTTCAATTGTCATAAGCGTGATATTGCTTCCGTCCTTGCATGTGATTGTATTGTCTGATTCAGTGACACTGCCGAACAATCCGGTTGACGTCAGAAACGACACGATTTCGCCGAGATCGTTATTCAGATACGTTTTTGTAATTGCCATTTACAATTCCTCCCAACTTGTAATATTTCCAGCCATGAACAAATCAGTGCCGTTTGTAAGCAGAATGGGTTCACCCATTTGCATAGAAATCGTATTGCCTTTCAGCGCACCGATTTCTCTGTCAATTGTTTTCCAGTTGTCAACAATCACATCCCAGTTCAAATAGTCCTGTTTGTTTTCCTGCAAACCGAGATGAATATTCGGAGTATATGTTACAGCCATATTGTTCACCTCATTTCGTCATCACTATCAGGCGGCGTGACCTGAAGCTGTGCAGGATTGATGCTATTCAGCGATGCAGGCGGAACGACCTGTGTGCCGTCAAATCTATACCACGCAGACCATCCGGACGAGCCGTAATTTCGCTTCCAAAATGTTCCAGCATTGGACACATTCTGGATGTACAACGTCTGAATGTACCGGCTGCTGAGCTGATTGTTTTCAACAATTATAGTTCCACCGGATGATGTAGGAGCATCTGACGGCAAATTGTCGACATATCCGTTCTGCACGATTGACGCGCCATAATTATATCTTCCGATTGTTTTCAGATCATCGAGATTAAAATGATTGTCTTCCGTTGCTGTTTTCGTTGTTCCGGCACCGAATGCAGCACTAATCGCAGATGATACTGCATTTTCGATCGCCGTATACACCGCACCGCTGGAAATCGCCGCAGTTCCGCCGGACGAAGGTGCAGTTGCAATGTTTGTCGCAGTCGCGTTGATCTTGCCGTCTGCCTCTTCGATTGCCGAGATGTACTTGCCGCTTCCGCCCTTGCTTGATACGTCAAGCGCACTGATTGCCGTTTCCACCGCAGCCGCAGCCGCAGTTGCAGCCGCAGCCATTGCATCTTCAATCTGTGTTGAAATCGCTTCTTGTATTTCAGAATCGGTCATATCATGCAATGCGCGGTAAAATGCTTCAAGCACCTGTTCACTTGTCAGTCCGGTATTAAGGTTTGCCATTCATTTCACCTCTCTTTAATTAAAATCCTCATACAGAATAAGGCTCAAATCGGATGTTATCAGATAATTCAATTCGTCATCCGAAATCGTATTCAGATTTCCGAAATCTTCACTGCAAAGCTGATAGATCATGTATGTTTCAAGTTCCGCAATAGTCATGCCGCAAAGGTCTATGATTCTCAAATCTTTGCGGATAGGATTTGCGGTTGACTGGATACGAAAGTTTCCAGTCCATGAACCATTGAAAGAAAGGTTCAGTGAAACGACTACACCTGCAAAGATATTTTCTTCACCCTCAACAATGATTGTGTCGAATATATCAAGTCTAGGGTCGATTCTGCACTTTCCGCTTATCATTCTGCGTCCGACAGTGAGGATTTTCAAAGCGTCAGAACAGATAATCTGTGCCTGCGAATAATCGTACAGAAGCGGATTGTCGATTGTCTGTAACCCGCCTATGCCTGTTCCTCTGTTGTCTGTCTCAACATACTGTGTTCCATGCTCATAATTCACGCGGATGTTACCAACGCGGTCATTATATGCCAGCTTGCACGGCTCATACTGGACAGTGTTTGTGATTGTGTACTGTTCCGGCGTTTCTTCAATCTTACGCATTGCAATTCTGCCTTGCCGGTCTACATAGAGAACACAAGCACATGCGCTTGCAATAAGCTGCAGCATTTCAGAAAGCGTGTAGCTGTCACCGCTTTTTACTCTAAGCAGCACAGAACGCATCATGTCTCTGTTAACCACGTATTCGATTTCAGAAACAGGGACATTCGGATCACGTTCAGCCTGACTGATGACGTTTTGGAAAATACTATAAGCATTTTCCTTTACATACTGTACTTCATATTTAGCTGTCATAAATCCGAGAATGTCTTTTGCCGTGAAGGATAATTGGTCGTTGCGTGACGGTATCTCCACAGCAGAAACATAGAACACACCGCCGGAAATTTCGTCATAATCCGCACCAATTGCTTCCTTGAAACCATATGTCAGATTCACTTTTGCATTGGCATAAATGTCGTTGTTGTTGACTGAATCATAGTCAAGCACGTTGTCACGGTTTTTCACCTTGAAAGTGATACGATTGCTTGTAATAACACCGCTCAGCGAATTGCCGTTGATTTCCTGCGTAAAAGAAATCACATCTTCACGGGTAATAACAGGATGCTTGCCGTCCTGCCGCTTAATGTCGATTGTCATTGATGTTTGCGGGCACATTCGTGAAGCGTTTACTTGTTTCCAATAGGCAGATACATTTTGCATAGCATCACACCTCGATTAAGGATAGATTTGCGTTTTGATACCCACGCGGCAAGCCTATCACTGAACTTGAAGGCGCATTCTGTTCATTGTAAAGCAGGAATGAACCGGAAGAAGTTCTGTCTGAAACGTACATTTCGCGTGTTTCAAGGCTTGCCGTTGACTGATTGAAGAATGTCACGCTTCTTATGAATGAACCGCCGAAACGCGGGTCAAACAGTTTCAGGATGTTTGCCCAATCCTGCGCAGAGATAAAAGCCCATGTCATGCTTACCTTTGCAACGTCATTTCGGATAACTGTTCCGATCATGTATCCGGCGACATTTCGTGCGCTGTCAACAATCGTTGCAGTATTTCCGACATATGTTGAGGGTGTCGGCAATGCAACGCCCCCAATTGTTACGAGATTTGCCATGCCAACACCCCCTTATGTTGCATATACGACACCGCCGAGAATAGACGTGCCATTATTTCGGTTAATATCCTGTACTTCCGCGCTGATTTCGCGTCCGGACAGATACACATGCATTTCAGTCTTTCCGTTGTTGTTTGCAGACTGCATTGCGCTCATGACAGCATTGTAAACGCCTGCGCTGACCGCCTGAACAATTTGGTCATTGTTTGCAACGGCAGTATGTCCACCGATAGAACCGACCATTTCAGCGCCGGATTCTCTTGCAAGGAACAACTGACCGGAATCAGGAAAGCCGCCGCCTGCGAATCTAGGCAAACTGAAATACGGGATGTTCCATGAAAGGTCAAGTGAAATTCCTGTGATTCTTTCGAATGCATCACGCGCAGGTCCGGAAAGGTCAATCAGTCTTTGCAGGATTCCTGCGATTGCATCAACTGCGCCATTCACAAGTCCTTCCATAGCGTCAAGTGCACGGTTCACCGGATTTCTGACAGCATCACGAACACCGTCAAAGATGTTACGGACTGACTGCACGAATGTACTTGCAGAACCGATAATCGCGCCGAATGCGTTTGTGAATGTCGTTTTGATACCATTCACGGCACGTTCAACAGCCTGCCAAAGTGCGCTGTTCACGATTATATCACGGATTTCAGCGAACTTGATTGTGACATTAGTCTTAATCTGATTAAATGCTGTACTCCATGCGTCAGCAAAACTGAACAGCTTTTGTCTGATTGTATCCCAGCCGTTTGACAATGCTGTCTTAATCTGTTCCCACTTGTCAAATACTCTTGCGCCAATGTCCTCGAAAGTGCTTACCCATGAAGTACGCAGGTCAGTCATATGTCCTTTCAAGTTGTTCCAGCCATTTGACAAAGACGTTTTGATGTTACTCCATGTAGTAGATACAGTCGTTTTGATTGTCCGCCAGCCGTCAGTCCATGCGTCAGTATAACCTGTCACAAAGCCTGTGATTCTGCTCCATCCGTTTGCAAGTGAATCCTGTAATCCTTGCCATGCATCCTGTGCGCCTGTTTTGATTGTGTTCCAGCCGTCATCCCACGCGCTTTCGAAATCATCAATAGCATAATTGATATTGTTCCAAATGCCCGTAAAGAAGTCGCTTATGGACTGCCAGCCGGATTGCCACGTTGCAACAAAATCATCCATGCCGGTATTCCAGTTGTCAAAGAACTCTGTAAAGAATCCAACGTGTTCAGTGCCGCCGAGATTGATTGCAGCCATTTCTGAATTAGCACGTTCAACGCCAATCATATAATTGTCATAGATTTCTTCACCAAATTCTTCTCCTGCGCCATGAAACCAATCATAAACGCTTTCGCCGAACCTTGCCATAACACCGTCATCCGGATTGAGGAAATTCCACATTCCTTCTGAACCAACTCTTTGCAGTTCGTCATTCAGATCATTGTATAGACTTACGCCGTCATGTCCAATGTCGAAAAATTCACGCAGTCTGTCATTCGATCTTTCAAGGTTCTCAACGCTCTGGTCACTTGCTTCTCCACCGCTTGCGATTGTGAGTATTGAGCCAATGCCTTCCGCAAGTCCGGAAATGTTGCTGAATGTAAGACCGGCAATATTGCCGATAATATCCATGAAAACTTCAAGTCCGGGCTGTAAGAACTCAATTGCAACTCTCAATCCGTCAATAGCACCGGCAAACAAGTCAAGTGCCGCAGGTACGCCCTCTTCAATTGTCCATGTTGCAAGCGGTTCAAGAACGTGTTCAAAGAAATACTGCAATAATTGTGCCGGGCTTCCGTCAGGGTCAGTGAACCGCTTGAATGCGCTTGTGACATTTTCAATCGCAGAAAGCAACGGACTCCAGTTCAGATTTTCAGCCCATTCACGGATTGAACCCCAAATGTTCCGGAATATTGTCAGAAGGTTATTGGCAACATCCCAAACGCCCTGAACAATCCGCGTTCCTCTTTCTCCTTCATCCCATGCACGTCTGATTCCACGAGTAAGAGCGCCGAATGTGCCGACAATATTCTGAACGATTTGCAGGATCGTTTCAAGCGTCTGCTGACCTGTTCCGTTTTGCCAGACTGTGCGGAAACTTTCGCCAACAGATTGCACAAGTTCAAGGATTGATTCCCATGTATCACGGATAACACGGATTGTGTTTTCGCCTTCCGAATCCCATGCAAGCCGGATAGGTGCAATGTAATCAGGCACATGTTCAAGGAAGTCCTGCTGTGTCGGGACTTCTTCAAACATCCGTGAATAGTCAAGTGCGTTGTCATCTCCGTTCCATGAACCATTGATTGCTTTTTCAATGACATTCAGTTCATCGAATCCGAGCATAGTGCTTTTCAGCTTACGTGCACTTCTTTCGGCATCATCAAGCGATTCTTGCCATTGAATAGGATACCGGACAGCCCGTGTCCATGTTGACGCGCCTGTAAGAACCGCTGTCAGTTCATTGAACTTGTTAATCAGTTCTACAATATGATCGACAGCACGTTCAATCGCAGGTACGAGATAATTAGTAAGCGGAGCAGTAGCAGCACCAATGCTATTTTTGAAGTACAGTGCAGCAGTCGCCGCCCTGTCCATTGAAGGTGCAAATTCTGTGCCGACCTCTTTGCTGTAGTAGTAAAGGTTTTTGCGTCCCTCTGCAAAGCCCTCAGTAATGCCTTTGATGATAGCACGTATAGCACGGTACATTGCAATGCGCTTGATAGATGAAAGGAACTGACCGGCTTTTGTCGCCGCTTTTGCGAATCCGTTTGCAACTGCCTTAATAGGCGAAACAAGCAGTTTCAGCGGAGCAGCCATTACCCTTCCGATCCTTGAAAAGTAGTCAAGCGCACCGGAAAAATCAAGAAGCGGCTGTTTTGCTGTTGAAGCAGCACTTCCGACTTCTTCAAGCGTTTTCGGCATTTCCTGTGTTTGCGGAATGTTTTGAAATTTCGCGTTATTTAACGCTTGCGCAGCTTCCGCAACGGCATTCAGCCTTGCAACATCTTCATCCGTGAGAACGCGCAGTGTATCAATGAAATACCGCAGGTTATCTGCAGCCTGTTCATTGATTTTCGCCTTTGATATTGCATTTACCGCAGCGGCAAGACCTTTGAAAGTATTTGCAAGGTCAGAATTTATTTGAACCTCATTCAAGCGCCTGATAAATGCGGTAATCGAATCAATGTTACTTCCGTCAAACCTTGAAAGCCTTTGCAATGATTCAGAAAGTGTTGAAAGATGAACAGTAGCATCACGGATGTTCTTACATGCTTCCGAAAGTCCGGCAAATGATTGCGCCATGTTTTCAAACCGTGAAGAAATCTGCAACAGGTTTGAACCGCCGAGCCGTTCAAGAGAATCCGCAAGTTTATTGATGTTCTTACTAGCATCCGCAGCACTTGCTGAAATCCGTATTTCAAGACTATCAATTTCGCCAGCCATTTACTCACCACCTTTTTGTCCTTGCAAGAAGAACTTAATAGATTCTTGCATTTTGCGTTCACGTTCAGCCGCTTTTTCACGCTCAGTTATTGCAATAGGATGACTTATATACGGCTCAGGCTTCTTGCCTTTCTTATTCCAGAACGCCATTGCAAGCGCAGAACTCACTGCATTGCTAAAGTATACGCCTTGCAACCATGCTTCATAATTGAATGTCTCACGGCGATACAATTCAGCTTCAAGGTATGCCCTTGCAATGTACGCATTTTCGTTCCAGAACTCATTGTAAGAACAGCCGAGTGACAAATAATATGGGAACATCATCACGTATAATTCCTCATTTGTACTCGGCTGATTGTTTCCTATTTGATTGTCAGTCTGCGCAGTTACAGACTGATTTTCACGTTTTTTCTTTCGCCCTCATCCTCAGAGCGAACAAGTGTTTTTGTCGGTTCAGCATAAAGCTGTGCCAGCTTTGCAACCTCTGCGCCGGAAAGTCCACCCAGTTCATCAAACAGAATGTTATCTGTTTCTTCACGGGTAATTTTCGGATGATTCTTTTTGAATGCCGCATAGAACAGCAGAGGGAGCATTGTCATAGGCTGTTCAGCAATTTGATCGCTAACAAAGCCAGCGCGTTCCGCAAGAACGACCGTGCTTCTGCTGAATTCAAGTGTGTACACCATGCCGTTCACTTCAATAGTCATCGGCTTTACAATTTCGATATTTGCCATTTTCTTATCCTCCTATGAAAGATGTTTGATTGTTTATATGAAAAGCCGTAATCCGGTCATAGGCACGGAAACACAAGCGCTGTGTGCTGTCCGGCATTTTCATTGTCCTAATTTTACGAGCGGCGTAAGCGCTTATGCGCCTGCGCTAACGCTGACTATACAATCTGCTTCATATCCACCGGCAATAACCTTGATAACTGCAGTTCCTACTGAAACGCCTGTAATCGTTCCGTTGCTAACAGTTGCAACAGCCGGATTAGACGAACTCCATGTGTAAGAAGAGCCGGTATTGTTTTCGGATACAGAAACAGAAGTTGTGCTTCCGACAGTCACGGTTTTTGTGCTGTCAGAAATAGCCAGTTTGCTCGGATCACTCTAATTAGATGCAGAGAACCAGCCGAACTCACCGTTCGGAATGACATGTGCCGGAATGGTATCTGCCCCATTCTGTTCCATGCCGCCGTTACCGAGAGCAACCGGACGCGCACAGAAGAAATAGCTTCTTGTAGCAGACGGGTCAGCGTATTTGTACTCAAACCACAGCCGCTTTCCGGAAGCAAGACCGGTTTCAGCCGCTGTAACCATAGTTTCCCATGCGTCAATAGCCGCTTCCGAATGGTTCAGCGTGAACTGTGCGTCACCGCCCGGATCCTGTCTGCCCGGAACATACTGTGTGAAGTAGTCCGACAGGTCAGAAACGTCAATCGTTTCCGGCGTCATATCGAATGCAGGTGCAGAAGAGACACCAAGCAGTTCGGTAAAGCCAGTTGTCGGTCTAGTGCCCGCAGTTGTTTCAACTGCATACAGCACTTTCGCTCCTACCGTAGTAATCTCAATAGGTGTAACAGGCATTTTTCTTCCTCCTTATCTTGTTGTATGTATCACATGATATTGTGTGCCGTCTTTTTCAACGGCTTCACGGACAACCGCCTGATAGCGCATCGTGATACGGTATATGCTTCTATCAATGTTCGGCGTTTGCCCTCTGAATGTCCTTGTGAAAAGCATCTCAGACATAAGACTGTCAATCAGGTTTGAAATGGCTTTTGCCTTTGATTTTTTTCCTTGTGAATCATTCGTGTAAATGTTGATCTCATACATGACCTGCGCATGATGTTCAACGCCGTTCAGATCGCGTGTGCGCTCATAGACCTTGTTGTCAGCTTCAACAATCGTTACACACGGAAATGAAGCGGGGACTTCAACGTATTCGCCATACACACTGATACCGGAATACTGTGTACGCAAGGCAGTAGCAAGTGCCGTGAAGATGATGTTTTCAACGTCAATCACTCTTGAATACCTCCTTTGCGGTTTGCAACAAATCCCGGCGAATATCCTGTGAAGTGGAATACATAAAAGGGTTCATCTCAATGCCGTATGTATGTGAGTAGCCGTCCCGTGAAGGATACCACCATCCATTCGGATCAGAGCCATGTCCCTGACCATATGTGCCCCAATCCGACATGCCAAGTTCGCCTTTTTTCGGATGACCACCGCCACCGTTTCGCTTTACGCCTGTTCCGAACTCAATCCATACAGCCGCTCCACCGACAGACACAGTTCCTTTTGAACCTTCACGGTTAAACTGGATACTTCCGAGCGTTTCGCCTGTATCAACATGCTTGCTGTCATAAGGAACGTCCAAATAATGCATTGTAGCCATTTCAACGCCCTTATCGCCTAACTGCTGTACAAGTTGCTCTGCTTTGCCTTGAAGTGAATCAGCGTATTTCCTAAGTTCAGCCGCAGCATTGAGGAAAGAACTTGCAGAAAGATCAATGTCAATTTTCATGACACGTTCACTTCCTTAATTGCAATGGTCATGCTGTTCAGAGATTTCGCAACCGCCACAACAACATAATCATGCTTTACCGCACCGGCTTCACCGTTGCTGTCCGGAACACTGTCAATCCACAATATCGTTGACTTGTCAACAGGTAATGTCAGGTTATCTGTCACGATAGTCTTTGTGTAATCGGCATTGATACCGAATGCATCAAGGTCAGCCGTTCCACGCGCCGGAGAAATATTTGCCATGAAAGAGACAGGGGGAGTATAGGTTATATTCTTTTCGCCTGATTCATTGCCGTATTCGTCCTTTGCGTCAGAAGTGGTTGTAATATTTGCGTACCAGAATTCCCGCTTGTTACGATGAAGCGCCTTCATATCCAGCACCTCCCGGAACGCCGCAGAACGGCACGACTTGTTTCAGCATGGAATCCGGAACACCGCCGTTTTCATAACTGCGATTGATTCCATTTTCATTGTGAGATGTTTCACCCTCCGCGCCGCGCTTATTCAGCAGATATACTGCGATTTCGCATTGCAGATTCTGATACCGACCCGGTACAGCAGACGGCAGTTCAGAATCCTGCACGAAGGGGAATGCGCGGTTCAGAATTGCCTGTTTTGCCATAGCAAGGAATGCGGACACAGTGTCCGTGTCAGATTCACCGCTCATTGCTTTTACAAGCGTAATCATTTCGTTATCGGTCATCGTGTCCGCTCCTTTCGTTTCATTTCGCGGTTTTGCGTCCGCGCTTTTTAGGTGCATCCTCCGCAGGTTCAGCCTTTTCAGCTTTCGCCTGCACCTCCTCGATCAGAGGAATGCCCCGCAGATTTGACTTGCCGGAAAGTTCCTTGATACGCTCTGCCGTTACGGTCAAGCCATTGCGCGGATACTTGTCGCCGACATTGTACGGATAATCATTATCCTGTAAATCCGTGAAGTAAGAGATCACCTTATA
>JAEIGA010001656.1_pt1 | contig 35078 bp, 27 predicted proteins | sample 9270691 | NCBI WGS metagenome assembly JAEIGA01 (sample SAMN17057246, study PRJNA624740) | gut metagenome | biome: biome; isolation source: fecal sample | host: Bos grunniens | place: China: Xizang | collected 2019
ACAAAAATTTGCACTATCTTTGCACCTGCAAACGAGAAATTTCGCTTCGGCAAATTACGATACATCGCGGGATGGAGCAGTTGGTAGCTCGTCGGGCTCATAACCCGAAGGTCGTGTGGTTCGAGTCCCACTCCCGCTACTCAAAAGGAGAAACAAATGTTTCTCCTTTTTTCATTGCGGGAGTGGTGTGTTACCTATCCCCCAAACCCCCTTTCTGTAAAGGGGGCTTATTTTCTCACTCTATGAACTACACGACTGCGGCACTTGGTCGGTGATGACACGCAGCGGCAAAAGCCACTGCGCGACATTCGAGTCCCGAATATATTCCCCCCCCTTTCTGTAAAGGGGGGGGCTTATTTATCAGCTTTGGAAACTCCACACAAATTGCTATCTTTGTCAAAAAGCAGAGTTTAATATGACAAAGAGAAGAAAGATTTTTATTGGAATTATTACAGTGATTATTGTCTTAGGAGTTATAAGATTGATTCCTGATAGGAGTTTTGACGTAGATACAAAGGAACTTTTAAGGTACTGTAAAAGCAATGGCTACAGCGACAAGTACTGCATATTGGTAGATTTCTCTAAACCGCAGGGGATAAATCGTTTTGCTATATACAGCTTTGAGGATAACAAGGTTGTAGCCAAGAGTTTATGTGCGCAGGGGCGTGGTCGCGAGAACAACATCTTCAGTCGTAAATTCAGCAACGAAATTGGCAGCAACTACTCCAGTTTGGGGCGTTATCGTGTTGGGCGGCTTAGAAAGATGTCGCGGCCAATCCTATGGTTCTTTAACGAAGGCTACCAAATGCACGGCTTAGATACGACAAACTCAAACGCATATGAGCGTGCGATTCTTATCCACAACGGCAACGCATGCTTTGAGACATACCCACTGCCCTGCATCCCCGCAAGTCAAGGTTGTTTTACAGTCTCTACTGCGATGATGAAAAAGATTGCAGAGATTAAAAAATCGTCAAACAAGCCCATTCTACTATACGCATACAGATGATATCCGTCTATTTGTAAACATTTTACATTAAACAGTAGATATTTATTGAAAAATAAGATTTATAGGGGGGGGGTATTTTTGTTTATTAAAAAATAATTACTTATTTTTGTTTGTAAAAACTATTTTAACCAACTATTTATAAACCTAAAACTTTTGTTCTATGAAAAAACTGCTACATCTATCTGCAAGAGTGCTATTGGTAGCGCTTGCATGCTGTTTCAGTTTGACCGCCTATGCACAGAAGCTCTCGATTAAGGGTACTGTGACAGACGAAAACGGCGAGCCTCTATTTGGAGCGTCTGTTGTCGTTATGAGCGGCAAAACCATCCTGGGTGGGGGAACAACTACTGACCTATCAGGTAGTTATGTTATCTCTGCTGAACCTGGACAATCTCTTGAGATTTCGTTTATCGGTTACAAATCTCAGACCGTCAACATCACTGCTCAGAAGACAGTCTACGCTGTAAAGATGGAGGTTGATAGCCGTGTAGTTGACGAGGTTGTGGTTGTCGGCTACGGTACAGAGAAGAAGGTAAACCTTACAGGTTCTGTATCATCTGTTTCAACTGAGGAGTTTACATCTCGTCCAATCACCCAGCTCTCTACTGCCCTTCAGGGTATTGCTCCGGGTGTAACTGTTACCACTGCAGGTGGTGCTCCGGGTGCTGATACTGGTACAATTATGATTCGTGGTATCGGCTCTTTCGGTGGTTCTGACTGTGCTCCACTGATTCTGATTGACGGCGTTGAGGTTGACATGAACTCTGTAGACGCTTCACAGATTGACCAAATCACAGTTCTTAAGGATGCTGCTTCAGCAGCTATCTACGGTTCACGTGCTGCAAATGGTGTTGTACTTATCACCACAAAGCGTGCCGGCAAGGATAAGTTTGGTGTAACATATCGCGGTTATGTTGGTTGGCAGCAGCCTGTTGTCTATCCAGACGTTGTTGGTCCAGAGGACTTTATGACTCTGCAGGGCATCGCTGAGGCAAATGATGGCATTACACAGCTCACATACTCACCAGAGTATATCGCTAACTACCGCAAGAACAACTTCCTTGACCCTGATGCATATCCAATCATCGATTGGCAGAAGCGTCTGATGACCGGTAGCGGCTTTACTCACAGCCATATCGTTACCATGAGCGCCGGTACTGACCGCATTCGCAACATGTCTTCATTCGGTTACCTTGACCAGAATGGTATCATCAAGAATGCCTCTTTTGAGCGCTTCAACCTTCGTAACAACCTCGACGTTAAACTTCACAAGAAGCTCAAGCTGAGCTTTGACGTTTCAGGTACATATTCAAATCGCGAGATCAACCCTTACCAGGGTGGTATCTTCGGCTTTATGAACTCTAAGGACCCTGTAATGCTTGCTCAGTGGAGTGATGGTAGCTATGCACCATTTACTGGTGGTACAACCAACCCACTGCCAATGATTGAGCAGAATGTCGGTGGTAATCGTCACTACCAGCGCCTCAACCTCAAGACCTCTATCGTTCTGGAGTACAAGCCGGTTAAGTGGCTCACTCTCGAGGCTAAGGTTGCTCCACAGCTTACTGCAACAAAGAACCACCTCTTTAAGGATATGGTCGAGTACCACTCAGACCCTTATGGTTCTAAGTCACCTATCTCAAATGTTGAGTTCAACTCGCTTGAGGAGACCATCGCAACAACCTTCAACGGATACTATCACGGTATGCTCACCGCAGCACACAGCTTCGGCAAGCACAACCTTAAGTTCCTTGCCGGTGTATCATATGAGAACTATGAGTACGCAAGCTTGGGCGCATATCGTCAGGACTTCTCTTATCCTCAGTATGATGTTATTGACGCTGGTGGTAAGAATGAGTTTAAGGACAACAGCGGTAGCCGCAGTCAGATTGCCCTTGCATCATTCTTCGGTCGACTCAACTACAACTATGACAACCGCTATCTCTTTGAGGCTAACCTCCGTTATGACGGCTCTTCTCGTTTTGCTAAGAAGAATCGCTGGGGTATCTTCCCATCATTCTCTGCAGCTTGGCGTCTAAGTGAGGAGGCATTTATGGATAGCACTCGTGAGGTGATTACAGAGGCTAAGATTCGCGCATCTTACGGTACACTGGGTAACCAGAACATTGGTAGCAACTACCCTACTGCTCAGATGCTTACAATCTCTTCTATCGCTGCAGCCGGTAAGATTTATCCTATCGTTGCACAGCAGTCACTTGCAAATAAGGACATCACTTGGGAGACAACTTACATGGCCGACGTCGGTATCGACTTGACCCTCTGGGAGAAGTTCACCGTAACTGCCGACTACTACTACAAGAAGACTGACGGCATCCTTATGCAGCTCGACATCCCTTCAACTATCGGTCTTAACGCACCTTACCAGAATGCCGGTGTTGTAGTAAACAACGGTTGGGAGGTTGCTCTGGGATACAATAACCGTTGGGGTGACTGGTCATTTGGCGTACAGGCAAACCTCTCTGATGTTATCAATGAGATTGTTGATATGAAGGGTACATACGGTACCAGCGGCGTTATCCGCAACCAGGAGGGCTCTTCAATCAACTCGCTCTACCTGCTCAACTGCCTTGGCATCGTTCAGACTCAGGAGCAGGCTGATTGGGTAAATGCAAACTGCCCACAGTACGGTCAGATTACACACCCTGGAGACCTTATCTATGAGGACCACAATAAGGATAACAAGATTGATGACTCTGATAAGCAGATTATGGGTTCGCTTATCCCTCGCTACACTTATGGTCTTACCCTGAACGTAGGCTGGAAGGGCATCAACCTCAGCGCACAGTTCCAGGGCGTAGGTATGGCAGACGCTTATATCAGCGGTGCTTATACTCAGCCATGCGTTAGCGGTGGTACTTTCCAGAAGAGTCACCTTGACAACTGGACTCCAGAGAATACAGACGCTAAGTATCCACGCCTTTCATACCAGGCAGACCTCAACAAGAAGGTCTCTACATTCTGGATGGCAAACGGTGCTTACTGCCGTCTGAAGAACCTCCAGCTCAGCTATACCTTCCCTAAGAAGATTATTAAGGCTATGAAGATTAAGGGTCTTATGGTATATGCAAATGCTACAAACCTCTTCACTATTAGCAACTACTACGATGGTTACGACCCAGAGACCGCTTACCAGAGTGGTTCACAGGGTGCAACTACCGGCTCTATCGGTAACAACTATCCACTTTGTAGCACATATACATTCGGTGCAGAGATTAAATTCTAAAAGATATTGCGATTATGAAAAAGTATATATTATCAATTCTGTCAGTGGTTTTGTTGGGCAGCAGTTGCTCACTTGACCGTGAGCCACTTACAGGTCCTTCAACAGGAACCTTCCCAGCAAGTGCTCAGGAGGCAGAGGCAGGTCTGCTTGCCGCATACAAGAGCCTTGCAAACGACGTACACCAGTATATGCCTGCAGATCGTTGGTTCGATCAGCTCTCTGATATTGGTGCTATGCGTACCACACTATCTAGCTGGCCAAACTTCGGACTCTCAACAGTCACATCTAACCTCTCACACGTAGAGAATACATATGCTCGTATATACAAGGCATTGGGTCGTATTCACCTTGTGCTTGACAATCTTGACAACCTTCGTGGTGTAATCACTGACGAGCAGTACAATCAGTTTAAGGCTGAGCTTCTCTGTCTGCGTGCTTATCAGTATGATAGAGCTTGTAAGTTCTTTGGTGATGTGCCTTGGGTTGACCACTGCCTAACACTTGAAGATTACGCTTATGCTCGTACTCCAAAGGCTGAGGTTATTGACAACATCCTTAACGATATGGACGATGAACTTCTCAACAGCCTTCCAGTCGCATGGGATAAGGCTACTTGGGGCACATGTCGCATTGGTCGTGTAGGTGCTTATATGCTCAAGGCTCGTATCTGCCTGGAGTGGGGCTTCTATGCTGACGCTGCGAAGTATTCAAAGATTGCTCTTGACCTTGCAGCCGGTATCTATGACCTTACTCCACTGGATTGCACCTACTACGCTACTCACGCTGACGGTGAGCCAGATCAAACACCTCTATTCGGCTTTGCCGCAGAGTTGAACTCAACAGAGTGGATTTGGGCTATTCAGTTTGACCGCCTTGCTGCTAGCAACGTACACCACGGTGTATATACAGTAGCTTCACGTGTACACAACGGCGCTGCTGGTGCTGGTCCTTCACAGTCATTTATCGATACTTTCCAGTGTACAGATGGCCTTTCAATTGCCGAGTCTCCAAAGTATAACTGGCAGAACCCATGGCAAAACCGTGACCCACGTCTTGACCTCTACTGTCTACGCTCTGGCTCACGCTCACTGAATGTTCAGTTCTCTACTGACCCAGCTGACAAGACCGTCTTTGACTACAACATTGGCAAGGCAGTTCCTAATGGCGACGTAACTGGTAACAAGAGCGAGTATGGTCCTAACGGAACAAAGGGCCCTGGTGGTTACTTGTGGCGTAAGTTCCTCGACCCTGTATACTATGCATCTATCCCTGGTAAGGACTATGAGGATGAGCTTGATGTGCCTATTATGCGTCTTGCAGAGCTTCTGCTTATCGATGCCGAGGCAAACATCGAGATGGAGGGTGGTGACCTTGCACGTGCAAAGGCAAACATTGACCGCGTTCGTGCTCGTGTAAATATGCCTGCACTTACAGTTAATGACCGAGCTGGTCTACGCACTGCTCTTCGCTACGAGCGTAAGGTAGAGCTCTGCGCTGAGGGCTTCCGCTGGTTTGACATCCGTCGTTGGAAGGGTACTGATGGTAACCCATTGGCATACAAGGCGATGAATGGCGCACAGTATGCACCTGCATTTGGTGCTGCAGCAACTGGTAGCACTGCTTTCAACCTGATTCCTCAGATTGATGAGAACTGGATTGTAACTTACGACACAAATAAGTCATTTGGTGCTAAGGCAAACTACCGTGTTCACACAACCCTTACCTTTAAGTTGAACAAGGATGAGTTGTGGCCATTCCCATACAGCGAGATGATTACCAACCCTCTCATTGGCGAGGGCAACAACAATCCTGGCTACTAAACCTCTAAAAACTAAAAAGATATGAAAAAGATATTGAAATATTTGTGCTACTGCCTGCCATTTATGGCGTTGGCTGTGGGCTGTACCGAGGCTGAGGGCGTATCAGAGTTTCAGCCCGATACAAATAAGAGCGGTAATGTGACCCTGCTCGCCTCTATCGAGAATGCCGATAGCCGTGCATCTCTGGTAGCTACTGGTGAGACTCGTTGGCAGCCAAACGACGCCATTAAGGTTGTTTGCGACGATAGTTCAACCGCTATCTTCAACATTGACGGCACCGGCGAGACTCGTCGTGCACTCTTTACCGGAACAGTGGAGGGTAAGAGCGTAGGTCAGTACGCTATCTACCCTACAACAGCAGAACTGATTGGTGACAATCTTTCTGTAGAGCTTCCATCACAAGTTGCTGCTTCTCCTACCGGCACTTGCGCCTTTATGGCAGGTGTTATTGACGAGAAGAACGAGGTTGTCTTTAAGCAGCTTACAGCATATGTGACTGTACAGATTAATAAGCTCGACCCAAGCACTGGTTCTATCGTATTCAGCTCTGATAAGAACCTCTCAGGTCTTCACTCAGTGACCCTTCCGGAGGGTATGGAGAGCGGTGCGCCAGCTCAGGATGGTGATGCAACTGTTTCTCTCGTATTTACTGAGGCGGCACCATCAATGGTAAATGTATTCTTCGCACTTCCTGTGGGCGACTACGCACACATCACCGCAACTGCCTACAACACAAACGGCAAGAAGCTCAACGAGGTTGTCCTTGGTAACCTTATCGCTGCATCACGCGGTCTGCTTCTCGACTATCAGATTGAGTTGGCTCCAGCAGTTGCAGAGAAACCTGCCGAGATTCCTGGCACTGTAAACGTTGCCGGTATCTACTGGGCAGTGGGTAACCTCGAGTACGACAAGGATTGTGTAGCTACTGCAGGCTTTAACGCAGGTTGGAGAATTGCTCCAAATCAGGCACACTATATCCGTTGCGAGGAGAAGGTTGATGGTGATATCACAGGTCTTACAAACTTTGACCGCTACGACCACTTCAACTTCGGTGGTATCGCTGCTCCATTTAGCGCAGCAGTGGCTGATGCGGTTGATAATGTAGAGGCAGGCTTTAACTTCGGTGGTAAGATGTACACAGACCAGGCATGTAAGGTTGAGACAACAGACTTTGCTGCTGCTAAGTATGGTGATATCGCTTACTGGGCTTCAAATGGTCAGTATCGCACTCCAAGCGATGAGGACTTCAAGGTTCTCTACGAGAAGGCTAATGTACAGGCTGCATCTTATACTCTCGGCTCATCAGTTATCAAGGGTGTATACTTCACAGACCCTGAATGGGGTGAGACTCCTACAATTATCCTTGAGGAGAAGGTTCTCTCTGACGCGGATCTTAAGGTAGGTCTGTTCCTGCCTAACGCAGGTCGTGGTTACAACAAGGAGAGCACTCAGTTCAACATCTACAAGCTCGGCGCACAGAACTGGCAGCGCACAACCGTTGTTGATGTAAACTCTGCACCTGGAGCTTGTGTGGGTGTTCTGTTTGCACCGCACTACTTGCTCTCAGATGTTACTAAGGCAAGCTACTACTACAACGCTGCTTACGGCTCTACAGGTCGTTACTCTATCCGCCCAATCTATGTTGGTCCGGGTTCAGGTACCGTAACACCTCCAACTCCTGGCCCAGAGCCTGAGCCAGACCCAACTCCAGGTCCAGATACAGACCCTGTTCCAACTACCGGCACTGTTACTGTTGCAGGTGTTGAGTGGGCTATTGGTAACCTTCAGTTTATCTCTGGTGGTACTACTGGCGACGGCTTTGCTGCAGGTTGGAGCATTAGTGCTGGTCAGCACTACCACCTCTACCTCGGTACTACAGGTGAGCTTGACGGCATTGAGGATCAGTCAAAGATGGCGCACTTCAACTTTGGTGGTATTGAGAATCCTTGCACAAATGATGCTTATCTCTGCGCATCTATTGCCGGCTCTAAGGATATCAGCGGTAAGATGTACACAGACCAGACTTGTGTAAACGAGACTAGCGATTACGCTGCTGCTAAGTATGGTGATATTGCATTCTGGGCTTCAAAGGGTCAGTATCGTATGCCAACTGCAGACGAGATGCAGAAGCTCTATACAGATGCTTGTCGTGTAAAGGCTACTTATACAACTGCTGATGGTGTTACCGTAAATGGTACATACTATTACGAGCCTGCAGCAGGTGAGGAGCCTGGTGCTAAGGAGGAGACTAAGGAGCTCAAGAATGCCGACATGTCTAAGGGTCTATTCTTGCCTTACACTGGTCGCTACTATAGCGTAAACATCAACAAGCTCTATGGTATTGGTTCTCAGGGTGTATATCGTACATCAACAACTATTGGTGCATCTACACTCGAGCAGACATACGCTGCAATCTATCGTCCTCACACTCTTACAGAGAAGGAGGGTAAGTATCCAACAGAGTATATCTACACATACTGGGAGTCTAAGAACCAGGGTGCATATGGTGCTATCAGCCTATATTCTATCCGTCCAGTAAAGGTTAAATAGTATTTCATTAACTCTGCGCCCTACAAGTTAGGGTGCAGAGTGACTTTTTAATAATAAAAACAGTAAAAACTATGAAAAGTTACAAAGAGCCAAAACTTGTTGAACTAAAGGTTAAAACAGAGGCAGGTTTTGCAACCAGTTATGGTGCAGGTACTCCAGGTGGAGATATCGGTTATGGTGATTATGGTGAAGAATTATAAAAAGTGCAGAGCTATGAAGAAGTTTATAACATCTATTCTTATTGCGGCAGCTGCACTGACAGCTTGCTCAAAGAGTGAGGAGATTACTCCAAACATTATCCAGGACAAGGTTGTCCTATCAGCTACTATTGACGCCCCACAGAGCCGTAGTGTTCTTGTAGAGGAGGCTGGTAAGTACCACGCAGAGTGGGTTGCCGGTGACTACCTTGAGCTCTATGAGATTACAATCACTGGTGGAACAAAGAAGAAGGCTAGCAATCCAAACACAACCCTTGCTGAGGGTGGTAAGACTGCAACGGTTCAGTTTGAGCTTACAGCAAATACAACTGCAGATTCGTTTGCATACATTTTGGCTCATAACAATGCGTCAATCAACGGTGCGGCTACATACTTGGCATTCTCTGTGCCTAACAATCAGGCACCTACTGCAATGAATACTTACGATCCTACAGCAGACCTTATCCTATCAAAGGGCGTATCATTGGCAATTCAGCCTACAGAGACCGTAAACTTTGAGATGGCGCGCATGACTGCACTTGCAAAGGTTACTATCAAGAACCTTGCACTTGCTGCGGGCGATGCTGTAAAGAGCGTAAACTTTATCTGTCCAAAGAATATCTCTGGTAAGATGACAAACATCCTTACAGACGATATTATTGCAGGTAACTATCCATTGGCTGGTATGAAGGATTCATCTCCGGTTTACAACAATGTTACCGTTACCCTTCCAGAGGCTCAGACCGGTGACTTTAGCTACTATATGTCAGTTTGGCCAGTGACTCTTGATGCAGGTTCTGCTTGTACTGTAGTCGTTGCTACTAACAATGGTGGTGTATACACTAAGGAGATTACCTTGCCAAAGGTTATGGAGCTTACATCAGGCAACATCACCGCCTTTACCGTAAATATGGCAGGTATCAAGGATTCAAACGCTACACCTGAGCAGCCAGTTGAGCAGCCTAAGTATGTTACTGTTGCAGGTATCAAGTGGGCAACTGGTAACCTTCAGTACGAGAAGGATACAACCACCGACGGCTTTGCTGCAGGTTGGAGCCTTACTGAGACTCAGTACAGCTATATCTATATGGAGCAGACTGGTGATTTGACAAATCTTACTAACTACGACAAGACCAACTATTTCAACTGGGGTGGTATTGCCGATCCATTCAGCTGCGCTAAGACATCTGCTATCAGCATGGCAACCTCTGAGCCAGCATTTGACTACAGCGCTAAGATGTACACCGACCAGGCTTGTACAGTTGCTACTACAGACTTTGCAGCAGCACAGTTTGGTGATGTTGCATACTGGGCGTCAAATGGTAAATATCGCACTCCAACTGCTGTAGATTTCCAGAAACTCTATGACGAGGCGTGCCGTACTAAAGCAACCTATACAGTTGGTACAGTCACTATTAACGGTACATACTACTACAACCCTGGTGAGGGTGAGACTGCAGGTGTTGTTGATGGCACAAAGGTACTTACTGCTGATGACCTTGCAGTAGGAATTTTCCTTCCATGGGCTGGTCGTGGCTATGACGGCACAGAGTACAATGTTTATAAGATTGGAGCACAGGGCGTATATCGTACATCTACTGTGAACACAACATCTACTACAGATGCTACAAATGGTCTTATCTATCGTATTCAGAGCCTTACTGAGGGTGCTTACTACCACAAGAGCTATGGTGCTACTGCACGTTATCTGATTCGTCCAATCTACATTGAGTAAAATGAAGAGAAGTCTAATATTTATTCTGTCATTGTGTCTGGCGGTGGTTACTCTCACCGCCGGATACAACGGCAAAAAGGTCCGCAAAAACCGCACACTGCCCGCTTGGAGCGAGGGTTATCTTGATATTCACACCATCAGCACCGGTCGTGGTGAGTGCCTACTTCTTATCCTGCCCGATGGCACATCAATAGTTGTCGATGCGGGCGAATTTAGTCGTGAGGGCAAGAAGCACAAGAATGTTGCTCAGCGTCCAAATGCTCAGACACGTCCTACAAAGGCATTTGGCGACTATATTCGTCACTTTAATCCATACGATGCGGTAGATTATTTCAACCTCTCGCACTTCCATATGGACCACATGGGTAATATGGAGCCGGAGTACACAAAGAGCGCCGAGGGAGACTATCTTCTTACTGGCGTAATGGCTCTCTACCATCAGGTGCCATTCCGTGAGGTTATAGATCGCGCATATGGAGCATACGACTCGCTCAAGGTGAAGGCCATGAGTACAAAGGTGCTTACTGAGTACAGAAAGTTCTTGGACTACCACGTTGCTAAGGGTAATCTCAAGGCATCTCAGTTTAAGCTCGGCGCAGTAAATCAGTTTGCGCTAAAACACAATGCCGCTGCCTACCCGAACTTCCGTATTGAAAATGTATGCTCAAATGGTTGTGTTTGGAAGGATGGCAAGGCAAAGGATATCTATGCTGGCATCCGCGACAAGATTCGCGAGAATGCAGCCTCATGCGGTTTTGTGGTTCGTTATGGCAAGTTTGACTTCCTCACTGCAGGCGATATTGGTGACTACAACGACCTTGAGTACTATGTTGCTGATGCAGTAGGTCAGGTTGAGGCAGCAAAGGCGCACCACCACCTCTCTCCGCACTCAATGTGCCAAAAGAGCATGGAGGTACTGCGTCCGCAGACTGTCGTTGCGACAAGTTTCTATGTGCGTGAAATTCAGCCTGATAAGAGTAAGTTTGGCTATATGGCAGAGCTTGGTACAGACCTCTTCTGCACCAGCGTTGGTGAGCCGCTATTGGAGCAGTACGCATCTGAGTACAAATATTGTGATGCAACAAGTGGTCATATTGTAATTCGTGTTGCTCCAGGTGGCGATAGCTATATGGTCTATACCCTTGATGACACAGATAGCAAGTATCGCGTAAAGAATATTGCAGGTCCTTTCAAATGTAAGTAAAAGATGAGAAAGATTTTTTGGATTTTACCGTTAGTACTCTTTACCCTCTCTTGTGGAGGTGATGATGTTAAGATGCCGTGGGAGGATGACCTTGGCAAGGGCGATCAGGAGCAGCAGAAGCCAGAGCCAGAGAATCCTACACCAGATAATCCAACACCAGATCAGCCTGGTGGAGTGGTTGTCGGTCAGCCCCTGACCCCGTGGAGCGAGGGTGAGCTTGATATTCACACCATAAGCACTGGTCGTGGCGAGTGTCTGTTCTTTATCATGCCAGACGGAACAACTATGGTTGTAGATGCTGGTGAGTTTAGTCGCGTGACCTCTGAGTATGCAAATGTAGCTCAGCGTCCAAATGCGAGCGTGCGCCCAACAAAGGTCTTTGCCGACTACATCAAGCACTTTATGCCTAAGGGTAGGTATACTATTGACTATATGCACCTCTCGCACTTCCACATGGACCACATGGGCAACCTTGAGAAGGAGTATACAAAGGATGAGAGTGGAACATACACCCTTGCTGGTGTTACGGCTCTCTATCACCATATTCCATTTAGCGAGGCTATTGACCGCGCATATGGAAACTACGACGGTCTTAAGGTAAGCAGCATGAGCGAGGCTGCGCTTGCAAACTGGCGTAAGTTCCTCGACTACCAGGTTGGCAGAAAGGCTCTAAGAGCTTCGCAGTTTAAACTGGGTGCAGTAAATCAATTTGCTATGAAGTACAAAGCGGCATCATATCCAAACTTCCGCATCGAGAATGTATGCTCTAACTGTTGTGTCTGGGAGAACAATCGCTCGGTAGATGTATATGCCGGCAAGAGCAAGGCTGAGAATGCCGCCTCTTGTGGTTTCGTTATCCGTTATGGCAACTTTGATTTCTTTACAGCCGGCGATATTGGCGACTATGAGGACTACGAGTATCGCGTGGCTAAAGTCGTGGGTCAGGTTGAGGCTACAAAGGCTCATCACCACCTCTCGCCTCACTCAAACTGCAAGAAGGCTCAGAATGTCATCAAGCCAAAGGTGCTTGTAGCAACAAGTTTCTATGTGCGTGAGATTCAGCCAGATAAGAGCAAATTTGGATATATCACTGAGGGTGGATGCGACATCTACTGCACAAGCGTTGGCGAGAGTCTGCTTCCTAAGTTCCCAACAGACTATGCCAAGTGTAACGCCACAAGCGGCCACATCGTAATTCGTGTGGCAAAGGATGGCGAGAGCTTTATGGTATATACCCTTGACGATATGGATAGCTCTTACACTGTAAAACGAATTGATGGACCATACAATAACTACTAGTACGATATGAGAAAGATTATTTTGTTTTTACCACTTTTTGCGCTGCTGACTGTTGGTTGCGGCGGCGGTAGTAGCAGCATGCCGTGGGAAGATGAGTTAGGCGGAGGTGACAACACCACACCCGAGCAGGGTACTACTGGCGTAGAGGTTGGTCAGGTGTTGCCCGCTTGGAGCGAGGGTGAGATTGATATTCACTTTATCAACACCGGTCGTGGCGAGTGTGCCTTCTACATCCTACCTGATGGTACAACTATGATTGTTGATGCGGGCGAGCTTAAGAAGACCCACAACCCTGACGACAATTCTGACGGTGCACCTGTAGCTCAGAAGCCAAATGCAAATGTACGACCATATATTGTTCAGGCTCAGTACATCAAGCACTTTATGCCTAAGGGTAAGAGCGCTATTGACTACTGCGCGCCTTCACATTTCCACATTGACCACATTGGCGAAGCGGCAGCAGCAACAGAGACTGCCCCTGCAGGATACCGCAAGACTGGACTTATGGCTCTGTATGACGAGGTGCCATATCTGAATGTCCTTGACCGCTCGTACCCTAACTATAAGGAGGATGCTACAACACCGGCTATGGATGGCGGAACAAGCTCTGACTGGGCGAAGTTTGTCACCTGGGGTGTTAAGGAGGGTAAATTTACCGGTGCTCGCTTTACCCCTGGCAAGGAGCAGATTGTACTGCTTAACAACAAGGAGGGTTACAGCAACTTCAGAATATTCAATGTTGTGGCAAATGGATATGCGTACTACAAAAATAATGGCGTAGGTAGTGTTCAGGGAACAAGGTCTGAGTCAGGAAACCCTGCATGTTGTGGATTCCACCTCAGCTATGGTAAGTTTGACTACATGGCTTGTGGTGACTTGACATCCTCTCCGCAGAATCTTGCAGCCTACTACTACCGTGACTTTATTGGTGAGGGACATCTTGACGCCTTTAAGTGTCACCACCACTTGAGTTCAAATGGCTGGGGTTCGCAGATGCAGAAGAACAACTTTAACCCACGCGTGATTGTCAATCAGAACTTCTATATGCAGCAGCCTGATGCGACACTTGTGTCAAACATTATGAATAACGTCTACTCATTCTGGGTTAAGGACTTCTTTACTACCAACCTACACCCTCAGTATCTTATTGCACACCCTGAGCAGGTTAATAAGATGGCTGGCTATGGTGGCCACATCGTAATTCGTGTAGCAAAGGGTGGCGATAGCTACCACGTCTATATGCTCGACGATAACAACCTTGAGTATAAGGTTAAGTCTATCCACGGACCGTACAACTCGAAGTAATACGAGGGAGGTACAGAGTATAAAAAACCGAACGAACGAACAAAGGTGTGTGTGCCTGTTCGTTCGTTCCTTTTTTTATCTTGTTACTCTAAATAAGCTGTATTCCATTTTGCAAACACTCGGCACGCATATCTTCAGGCCAGATGCTCGACTGGGTTTCGCCCACGTGCGCCTTATGGAGCAGAATCATACAGAGGCGTGACTGACCAATACCGCCACCGATACTCTGCGGAAGTGTTCCAGAGAGCAATCTACGGTGGAAATAGAGCTCTTTACGCTCGGTCTTACCACTTAACTTAAGCTGGTGCTCAAGGGCAGCGGCATCGACACGAATACCCATAGAAGAGAGCTCAATAGAGCGCTCAAGGACAGGATACCAGACAAGCAAATCGCCATTAAGACCCGGGTAGGTGCTATCCTGGGCAAGAGTAGAGTAGTCATCGTAATCGGGTGCGCGGTTATCGTGTGGCTCGCCATTTGAGAGTTTACCACCAATACCGATAATAAATACTGCGCCGAACTCACGGCAGACTGCATCCTCGCGCTGCTTTGGCGTAAGGTTAGGATAGCGAGAGAGCAGTTCCTCTGCGTGGATAAAGGTTATCTTCTCGGGCAAAAAGGGCTCAATCTGTGGATAGGTCTCGCAGATATAGAACTCTGTGCGAAGGATTGTGTTATAGATGCGTGTAACAACATCCTTAAGATACTCTACAGTGCGCTGACTGTTATCCATAACCCTCTCCCAGTCCCACTGGTCTACATAGAGGGAGTGGAGGTTATCCAACTCCTCATCGGCACGAATAGCGTTCATATCGGTAACAATGCCGTAGCCACTGCTCACCTCATACTCGGCAAGGGTCACTCGTTTCCACTTAGCCAGCGAGTGGACAACCTCGGCCTTCGCCTCACCCATATCACGGATTGGGAATGTAACGGCACGCTCTGTGCCACTCAAATCGTCATTCATACCAAGCCCTTGAAGTACAAAGAGTGGGGCTGTAACGCGACGCAGGCGTAGCTCTGTAGAGATGCTACTGAGGAAGAAGTCCTTAATCTGCTTAATCGCTATCTCGGTCTGCTGTAGCGAGAGCAGAGGGGTATAGGTATGTGGAATTATCAGTTTGCTCATACTACTTTGTATAGAATCTATAGACGCAGGTGTGGCCATACTGCTCACCTGGTCTAAGAACAACGCTTGGGAAGTGGCTCTGGTTTGGAGCATCTGGGTAGCGCTGAGTCTCAAAGACTACACTCTCGCGGAAGGCAAGCGGCTTGCCGTATTTTCCCGTAGTGGTGCCGTCAAAGAAGTTACCGCTATAGAACTGCATTGCAATCTGGTCGGTACTTACATCCATAGCGCGGCCAGACTGAGGCTCATAGAGGCTTAGCACCTTTACTACCTCGCCATTATCAGCTCTGTTGAGCACCCAGTTCATATCGTATCCGCGACCTGCAACAAGCTGCTCGTCGCTGCTGTCAATCATATCGCCAATAGCGTGCGGAGTAGTAAAGTCGTAGGCTGTACCTGCCACAGGGCGAACCTCACCCGTAGGGATAAGGAGGCTATCTGTAGGGGTGATATGGTCAGCATCAATCTGAAGTATGTTATCTGTGATTGTTCCGCCAGCCTCACCCTTGAGGTTGAAGAATGAGTGGTGCGAGAGGTTTACAACCGTAGTCTTGTCTGTAGTTGCTGAGTACTCTACACGAAACTCGTTTTCAGGTGTAAGGGTATAGCTCATAGTAATATCGAGGTTACCTGGGAAGCCATCCTGACCATCTGGGGCGATGTAGTGGAGGGTAAGGGCGTTATCAGTTGCGCTCACAACATCCCACACAACCATATCAAGGCCCTTGTCACCTCCGTGGAGGGTCTGACCATTGTTATTCTGCGGAGTGGTGTACTCTACACCCTCAAGGGTGAACTTTCCACCGCCAATGCGGTTAGCTACACGGCCCACGACAGAGCCGAGGAAGCGCTCGCCAGGGTTGTTGATATACTGCTCTACAGTTGGATATCCCAGCACTATATCTGCCATATTACCCTCGCGGTCGGGTGCCCAGAGGGATACAACGCGGGCACCAAAGGTGGTTACCTGCATAGTAAGGGTGCCATTTGTAAGGGTGTATAGCTCGGTAGTTTTACCATCTACAGTAGCGTGGAAATCCTCCGCCTTCATAAGCTGCAAGCTCTGATTTGTCTTCTCGCAACAGCCCACAAAGAGTAGTGCGGCTGCTAAAAAATAGGTTAGTCTCATAGTTGTTTTATGCCTTTATAAATTCCTTTTCTCATTCTTATAAGATACTGAGCCTTAAGCGGTTGCAGTGCAAGGGTGTAGAGTGCAGCCAAGATATAGGTCACAACTCTCTTTCTGCGCTCGGATGCCATAAGCTCGCTTATTTCCTCGTCGCTCTGCGCCCTAAGGACTTTGCTCCTGCCCACATTATAACTCAGGCGGTCAAAGTATTCGTCGGTAAGTTTAGAGTCGGGGATATGGTGAAAAATTGCCGCATTGGGGACAAAGTACAACAGCTCGCCCGCAGCACGAAGGCGTGCAAAGAGGTCATTCTCCTCGCCACCAATAAGACTCTGCCCATTACGTCCAAGGCGGGGGTTGAACATCCCTACCCTATCAAATACCTCACGGCGGAAGGCCATATTTCCACCCGCAGGCACGCGGCTACTCGGAAAGAGTGCCACCACAACATCAATATCTATCGGGTTGGCAATCATACGCTCCGTAAAGTGTGACATCCAGCGAGGGCGGCGGCTCTCATACTCTGCACGCACAGCACCACCCGCAGCCATAGCCGTCGGGAAGGAGTCGAAGAACTCAATATAGCTCTCGATAAAGCAATCCTCAAGAGTCTCATCATCGTCAATAATGGCGATATACCCTCCAACAGAGGCAGTAATACCTGCATTGCGTGCATTGCTTAGCCCCTGCTTGGTTTCAGTAACCATCCTTAGGTCAAAGTCCTCATTCTCAGCGACAAAGCGAGCAAAAACCTCTGCCGTATTATCCGTAGAGTTGTTATTGACAACGACGCACTCCCACAGCTCTGGTGCGGCAGTTTGGCTAACCACCGAGTGTAGAGTACGGAGCAGGCTCTGAGCGCGATTGTAGGTAGCAATTATGAGCGACAACTTTTTCATAGAGCAAATTTACTATTTTTTACGGAATTTTTTCTATCTTTGGGTAATTTTAATCACTAAAACGACTACAAAATGAAAAAACTAGCTATCTATCTGATGTTTATCCTCTGCGGAGCATCGGTTGTTATGGCAGCACCGCCACGCACAACATTTGTAAAGGTTACCGTAACCCCTGACCATAGCGACTGGTGTTACAACTGCGGCGAGAAGCCAGTGTTTAACGTAACTGTTACCGACTGTAGCAACGCCGCTATTAAGGATGCACAGATCTACTACGAGATTTCGGAGGACTTCCTTGAGCCACTTGAGAAGGGCGACAAGACCCTCGCCGATGGCAAGATTACCTTCACCGGTCATACAATGAAGAAGCCAGGCTTCCTCCGCTGCCGCGTATGGGCTAAGGTGGACGGCAAGAAGTACGACGAGTGCGCTACCGCAGCCTTTGAGAAGGAGAAGATTGAGCCAAAGACCATTATGCCTAAGGACTTTGAGGCGTTCTGGAAGGCCGAGATTGAGAAGAATCAGAAGATTGATATGCTACCACAGCTTGACCTTGTGCCTGAGAAGTGTACCCCAAAGGTTAAGGTCTACTCAGCATCTTTCCAGAGCTTTAAGAAGGGCTCACGAATCTACGGAACTCTCTGCGTACCTGCGGACTACGACGGCAAGTGCCCTGCAATCCTTATCGTTCCAGGTGCAGGTTGTCGCTCTCGCAAGGGCTACTACACCGAGGCTGAGAAGGGCTTTGTCACCTTTGAGGTGGGTATTCACGGCATCCCTACAGTGATGACCGACGAGCGAATTTACGAGACCCTCAAGCAGGGTTCACTGCTCAACTACCCATCTGCAAATGTGGATGACAAGGACAACTACTACTACAAGCGCGTCTTTGTCTCTTGCGCTCGCGCTGTCGATTTTCTCGCATCGCTTGACTTTGTAGACCCTGAGCGTATCGGCGTTATGGGCGGCAGTCAGGGTGGCGCGCTCACTATCACAACCTCTTACCTAAACCCTAAAGTTAAGGCTGGAGCAGCCTTCTATCCAGCCATGTGCGACCTTACAGGCTACCTCTACGACCAGGGTAACGCATGGCCATACCTATTCAAAAACAAGAAGCTCGCCACAAAGGAGCGCCTTGAGACTGTGAAGTACTACGATGTTGTAAACTTCGCACGTGGCGTTAAGCAGCCGATGTGGGTATCGTACGGATACAACGACCTTGTTGTCTGCCCAACCTCTATTCAGGGCGCGATAAACGAGATGCCAGTAGCCCCTGAGGTGATGATTGTTCCGCAGTCACGCCACTGGACATATCCAGAGCAGGACTCTGCACGCTCAAAGTGGATGATGAACCAACTCAAAAAGTAGAAAATCTATGAAAAGAGTAACACTACTGTTATGCGCTCTATTCTTTGCGCTGACAGCCTTTGCAGGCAAAAATGACGGCACGGGAACACTCACCGAGCACACCTTTAAGCACAAGGGAATTGAGTACACATACTACCTCTACAAGCCTCAGAATCTGCCAGATAACGCTCCGCTGATTATGGCTTTCCACGGCTATAGTTCCAAGCAGATTCCGTCTATCGGCTACGGCTTTCACCCCGTGGCGGACAAGGAGGGTTTTGCAGTCTGCTACCCTAAGGGTCCAAAGGACAACAAGGGCAAGCACTGCTGGGCTGTAGGCTACGCCTTTCACTTTGACAGCAACTGGGAGCGCGACGATGTAGGCTTTACCATCCGCCTTGTTAAGCACCTGCAGAAAAAGCACGGCTTCTCAAAGCACAACGTCTTCGCTACGGGCCACTCTAACGGTGGCGAGATGAGCTACCTTCTGGCCTATGAGGCTCCCCATATCTTCGCCGCTGTGGCACCAGTGTCGGGACTTACAATGGAGTGGATGTACCGCGAGCTGAAGGCTAAAAAGCCTATTCCGCTGATGGAGGTGCACGGCACAATGGACAAGACCTCAAAGTGGAACGGAAATCTCGAAAATATCGACAAATGGGGCGGATATATCGCCGTACCTCGCGCCGTAGGCTACTGGGCAGCGGTTAATAACTGCACCCACGAGCACACCGAGATGCTCCCACTTATCAAGAATCAAGTCATCGCTCACCGCTACGTTAATGGCGTGAATGGCAACGAAGTATGGCTCTACGAGGTCGTTGGCGGAAAACATAACTGGGCAAGCGATAGCATGAACACCGCCGCCGAAATCTGGAAATTCTTTAGCAAATATTTGAAGTAAAAAAAAGAGTCCTGCGGGACTCTTTTTTTTTGGCCATTAGCTGTTAGCTATTAGCCGTTGGCCTTATAGAGGTGTCGCCTTTGGCGACTTATATAAATCCGCAAAGCGGATACCACAGAAAAGCCAATGGCCAATAGCTAATAGCCAATGGCGAACGAACAAAACCGAACAGACCGAACGCCCCTGTTCGCTTGTTCGCTTGTTCGCCTGTTCGCTACTAAAACGGCACTTCATCCTCCATATCGGTAAAGTTGCGTGGGCAGTCGTAATATGGCATCGCAGTCTGGACAAAGGTTGGGGTTGGCACTGGCGTAGGCTCTGAAATGGGCTCTGGGGTAGGCATTGCTCCACTATTTGTGGTACGGACGATATTTCCCTCTTGGACAATTACGCCACTCTTAAGGGCGCGACCGATTCTCATGCGGGCGGTGTCGCTACTCACTCCATGCAGTTCTACCAACTTATTAGTCAGCACTTTACGTTCTACGCTACCACCGAAGTGTGTAGATAGTATCTCTGCCACTGCGCTATTTGTGTCAGTATTTTGCACTGGCAGTTCGCATAGGTAGGGGATACCCTGGTCATTAACCCTAAAGGCGAAGCGCTCAAAGGGTTCATTACGGCAAAATTGAGGCTCGACAACGCTTATATCCTCCACTTTGTGTACATAGATAACGCTCTCAGCCTTGCGTTGCAGTGCCGAGCCTACGTGTCCACGTGCCTTATCTGTACCAGGATTGGTATGTAATATACAGATAATATGGCAGTTATACACCGTACTAAGTGCCATAAGCTCACCCACAAGAGCCTCGCTTTCGCGCAGGTCGTTGGTATCACGCTGCAGGTCGGCTATGCCGTCAATAACCACAAGGTTAGGTCGCAGCGTATAGAGTGAATCTACAAGCACCTCACGACGCTGTGCAGGGTCTAACTCCCTGAGTGCGTAGACATTAAGGCGTGTATCCTCGTCTACACTCGTGCGCTTAATGCCAGTAATAGTATTTATACGGTCAATAACCTTGCGCACGTGACCCTCACTCTGCTCGGTATCTAACCATAACACATTGAGTGTTATATTATTAGATATGTTTTTGAACGCAGGCGAGTTCTTGAAACGGTAGGCTATCGCACTGGCTACGATGGCCGTGGTAAGAAATGTCTTCTTACTCTTCGCCTCGCCAACAATGGCCGATATATTACCAGCCGAGCATAGACAACTGCCGTCAATGGCAATCATCGGCTCAGGCTCAATAAAAGGCTTGGTAATATCTATGCGATAGGGGTCTATACGCTCCTTTCGCAGTTCAAATTCTAAATCTTTAGCACCTTGAGCCACTAATGCCTCAACTTCACGCTCCATGGCCTCAAGGTTAAACTTAGGCGCAGGAATAGCCTGTGCATCTACTGTTGTAGCTGTACTCATATAATTGTATGTAAATTAAAAGGTTACGGAGGTACACCAGAACAGTGTAACACCCCTTTAGAATAGTAATAGAGTGGAATTCCAGCCACAAATATAATACATCACTACCCCCTTTGTCAAGTATTTTGACAACTTTTTTTCAATAATTTAATCGCGTCGCGTTAAATTATTGAGCTATTGGTTTTTAGCTATTGGCTCGCCTTTGGCGACCCTTCACCGCTCCGCCTCGGCATAGCTCAAGCGAGCTTAGCTCTGCTCTCGGCTTAATCGCGGCGTTGGCTATTAGCCTTATAGAGGTGTCGGCAAAGCCGACTTATATCTATCCGCAAAGCGGATACCAGAAAAAGCTAATGGCTAATGGCTAACGGCCAATAGCCAAAAAACCGAACACCGAACAACCGAACAGGGGCGTTCGCTTGTGTTCGGTCTTGTTCGGTTTTGTTCGGTTTTGTTCGGATATCGACCACTGTGGCAAGAATATTTTTGCGATTCGGGAAAATTATTGTTATCTTTGCACCCTAATATGTGCGTATACGCATACGCGGCACACGCGAGAGAGGGGAAATTATGTTAGAGAAGTTAGCTAAACAGACGGCGATTTATGGCATTAGCACCATTATAGGCAGGTTTTTGAGTTATCTGCTCACCCCTTTCTATACCCGTATTTTTGGTGTGGAGACCTACGGAATCATCACCGACGTCTACGCACTTATTCCATTTGCGCTTGTTGTGCTTACGCTTGGTATGGAGAGCGGATACTTCCGTTTTACAGCCAAGGCAGAGGAGGTTGGTGGCGACGTTACTGCGGCTAAAAAGCGTATTTTCACCACCATGTGGGGCATTACATCCCTCGCGGCGATGGCGTTCTTTACCCTTGTAGCGCTCTTTGCGCCAGAGTGTTCTGCCCTGATGGGCGAGGTCTATACTGCCAATCCAGAGTATGTGGTTATCGTTGCGGCGATAGTGCTCTTTGACGTTGCGGGGTGTATCCCGTTCTGTAGACTCCGCGAGAGTGGTCAGGCGCTGAAGTATGTGACCTTCAAGCTCGCCAATATCGTTATGCAGGTCGGCTTTGCGGCTCTTTTCTGGGCTGTGGGGCTCTTTGATAGCGACTTTGGTGTGGGCTGGGCATTTGTTGCAAATCTGCTTGCAAGTGCTGTTACAACCGTTGGCATTTCGCTATCGGGCAGGGCGATACCTAAGATTCACTGGGCAATTCTCGGCGCGATGGCAGCCTACTCGCTACCGCTGCTTATCTCCTCTGTAGCAGGTACGGCGGGCGAGTTTATAGACCGTCAGCTCATTAAGTACCTCGTGCCCGAGGGGGCTATGGCTCAGCTGGGAATCTATGGCGCGATAACCAAGATAGCCGTTGTGATGACCCTCTTCACGCAGATGTACCGACTGGCTGCCGAGCCATTCTTTTTGGCCAACTTCCGCAAGGATGAGTTCCAGCAGACCAACGCGGCGGCGATGAAATACTACATTATCGCCTCAATGCTCATCTTCCTCGGCATTGCACTCTTCCGCGACCTCTTTGCCTTAATTGTGGGTAGTAACTTCCGTAAGGGAATCTATATCCTGCCGGTGGTTTTGGGCGCAAATGTGCTCAGTGGCGTGTGGCTCAACCTCTCATTCTGGTATAAGCGCGAGGAGAAGACCTCTTATGCCCTGTGGGTGACACTCTCAGGCCTTGCTGCAAGTGTTGTTGCGGGATATATCCTCATTCCACGCTTTGGATACTACGGTGCAGCTTGGAGCCGTTTTATTGCCGAGGTGGTGATGGTGGCGGTGAGCCTTGCGATGAATAGAATTTGCTACCCTACCCCATACGAGTTTGGTCGCATTGCGGAGTATATTGTTGTGGCGCTGCTGCTCTTCTTTGTGGCGGAGTGGGCCGTTGCGGATAATATGCTGGTAGAGTACGCCGTAAGTATAACAGTAGTTGCACTCTATGTGCTCTATGTTGTTCGCCGCGAAAAGATAGATGTTAAAGCACTGATTAAAGCCATTTTAAGAAGGTAGGTTCTATAAAATAGGGCGAGGCGATATGGAGAATTATTTTGAACATATTTTTCTGTTTTTCGAGGGTGCAATAGCCTATTGTAACAGAGAAAAACAGGGAAATATGCCAAAAGAAACTCCATAGCGACCGCAACAGAATCTACTAATGACAAAAATAACAATTTACTATTTTATAGAACATACCTTAGGATGAGATTCGCAGACATTATAGGACAGCAGTCACTCAAAGAGCACCTTGCTCGTAGCGTGGATAGTGGCCGAATAAGCCACGCACAGCTCTTTACGGGCATATCTGGTGCAGGAACGCTACCCCTTGCCCTCGCCTATGCGCAGTATATCCACTGCCGTAATCGTCAGAATGGCGATAGCTGCGGAGTGTGTCCTTCGTGTCAGCAGATTGCTCAGCTGAGCCACCCCGACCTGCACTTTGTCTTTCCGGTCAATAAGCAGGGCAAAAAGAGTGGCGAGGTTGTGCTAAGCACCGCCCGCGAGTTTACAGATAAGTGGCGCGAGATATTTAGCAGCAGTGGAGGATACTTTGACGCCCAGCAGTGGTTTGAGTGCCTCAACCTGGGCAAGACCCTCAAGGGTATGATTACCGCCAAGGAGGCTGAGGAGGTTATCCGCCGATTGGGTTTCAAGAGCTTCGAGAGCGAGTATAAGACCATGATTATCTGGCTGCCCGAGACGATGAATGAGGAGGCTGCCAATAAACTGCTCAAGATTCTTGAGGAGCCGTGGGATAAGACCGTCTTTATCCTTGTCACCGAGTACGCCGACCGCCTGCTTAAGACCATCACCTCACGCACTCAGGAGGTTACAGTGCCACGCCTTACCACCGAGGAGCTGCTACCGCTGGCGCTGCAGAGCGAGCCAGATAGCCTCAAGGCGCAGAACATCGCACGCCTGGCTATGGGCGATGTTATAGAGCTACGCCGCCTGCTTGGTCAGAGTGACGACACCCTTCGCCGCGAGAACTTTGAGGCTTTCTGCGCCGTTATGCGCCTGAGCTACAACAATAAGCACCTTGAGCTGATGAACTGGGCTGATGATGTTTCGACCCTCAGTCGCGAGCACCAGAGGGCTATGCTTGTGGACTTTAGCCGCCTACTGCGCGAGGCGTTTATGATTCACGCCGGGCTTGCAGAGGTGAGCTACCTATGGGGCGAGGAGGCAGCCTTTTGCAAGAAGTTTGCTCCATTTATCGACCACCAGAATATAGAGCCTATACTGGAGCAGATAGAGAGCGCCCTCAGACAGATTAACCAGAATGGTAATCCGCGAATTGTCTTTACACACTTCGCCCTTGCCGTTAGCAAATATATCAATAGCCGATGACAACAGATGTAGTAATCCTCGGTGGCGGAAATGTGGGCGATGTAGTTGCTCGCTTGGATAGCGCAGAGAGCCTAATCGCTGAGCGTATCGGAGAGGTAATCTCACGCTCCGATTGGCACACCACTGAGCCTTGGGGCTTTGAGAGTGAGCGTAGCTTTACAAACCGCGCCTACGTAGTCCGTACCGAGATGGCTGCAACAGAGGTGCTGGAGATATTGCTCGATATAGAGGCAGAGCTTGGGCGTAATCGCACAGAGGAGTACCGCCACAAGGTCTTGAACCACCAGAGTTATGCCAACCGAGCTATCGACCTTGACATATTGCTCTACGGCAATCAGGTTGTTGTCACCCCACACCTTCAGGTGCCACATCCACACCTGCTTGAGCGCGACTTTGCTCTTGTGCCGATGTGTCAGGCGCTTGGTATTGAGATAGACGAGGGCAGAGAGTTAGTAATAAAAATTGTAAAAAATGAGATATAGATTAGCCATATTAGCCGTTGCACTTCTACTCTGTGCAGGCTGTTTTAAGAGCGTGACTAAGGATACCAACCTTATCCTCAAGACCCTTATTCAGGAGAAGAGTGGTGGCGAGAATATCCTTGCCACAGACACCTACGCCTACGCCTACTATACAGGCACCGATAAGTGGATGGTGAGCAGCTACGAGGATGCCGTTGCCCGCATTGTCACCGACTCGCTGGGCGTGGAGCGACGAAACATTCCCGATGTGGAGGGGGTACCATTTACACGCGATGAGGATGATAACTACTACATCAGCCTGCCGCTGAATCAGTCACCTGCCCTCGTGGTGCTTGTTGCGCCGTCCGTGGGGATGTACGCCACACTGTTCAAACACCTCAACGTAGAGAATATTCACGAAACATATATGACCCTGCTGCTCCACCCGTGGAAGAAGACCCCATATACCGAGGGTAGTGTTCAGAAGGGTGGCGTGTGGAATATCGTTCCACCAACACCTGAGCAGACAGAAAACAATAATACCAATACGGATGAAAAATAGCACACTGATACTCAAAACAGCCGTGACGCTCCTCTTTTTGGGCGCGTTTCTTACCCGCTGTGCCAACATTATGACCCCCGATGGCGGACCAAAGGACTCCCTGCCACCGGTGATTGTAAACCTTACACCGGGCAACTTCGCAACCAACTTCACGGAGAAGAAGATATACATCGAGTTTAACGAGTATGTCCAAATTAAGGACCAGAATAAGGAGATGTTCACCTCTCCAGCCATGAAGAAGATGCCACTAATCGCCACCCGAGGCAAGGGTATTGTCATCACCATCCGCGATACGCTCAAGGAGAACACCACCTACGCCATCGACCTTGGTAGCGCCATCCGCGACAATAACGAGGGTAACCCTATCAACGCTATGCGCTACGTATTCTCTACAGGCGATACGGTAGACTCGCTGATGTGCTCAGGCTATACAGCCGACTCATACAAGGCAGACTCCGTTAGCCGTACCTTCCTCTGGTTCTACATCGCCGACTCGCTGCCAGTGACTCCGGGCTACGACTCGACAATCTTCAACCGCAAGCCCGACGTTATCGCTCGCGCACAGAATAACGGAATCTTCATCGCCCAGAACCTTAAGCCGGTAGCCTACCGCATATACGCCTTTGGCGATAAGAACGACAACCAGATGTACGAGCCGGGCACAGACCTTGTGGGTATTCTTGACACCACCTACAACCCTGCTCAGATGCCACCATTTGCTATATGGTTTGACTCACTGCGCAAGTATCCATCTGCCGACCCGCAGCTCTACTTCCGTATGTTTACCGACAAGGCATTCAAGGGCCAACGACTTGTCGAGGCTATGCGTCCAGATCAGAAGCAGATAACCCTCTACTTCAACACCGCCCTGCCAAAGATAGACTCTATCCGCCTGGACTCTATACCGTCAGATAAGATAATCTTCGACCCTCGCACAAAGGGTAAGGATACACTCAACCTCTGGCTCAACGTACCTGCGGAGAGCCTTCCAGATACAATTAAGGGTACAATCTCCTACTACAAGCACGACTCTATTCGCCAGCTTGTGCCAACCACCGAGCCAATAAAGGTTGCGTGGAAACTCATTGAGACCAAGGAGCAGCAGAAGGAGCGCGAGAAGGAGGAGCGCGAGCGTAAGAAGGCCGAGGAGGAGGGCCGTGAGTACACCCCACCTCAGAAGCCAAACCCATTCAAGTTCAAGTGCAGCGCCTCGTCTGAGATAAACCCAGAGAAGGGCTTTGATATTACAATCGACTACCCTCTTGTGGCATTTGACTCTACAGCCGTAAAGCTCTATAAACTCTCTGGTGACGATAAAAACCCTACCGAGACCGAGATTGAGAAGCACTTTATCCAAGATACAATGCACATCGGTCGCTACGCTGTTCGTGCAAAGTGGGAGAATAAGACCAAGTACCGCTTCTACATCCCTAAGCAGGCGCTTACCGATGTTATGGGCTATCAGAACGACTCAATCAGCCAGAGCTTTGCAACCTATGACCCAGAGAAGTACTCTAAGATTGTGCTGACAGTCAAGGGCGAGGGAGATAAGCAGTATATCATCCAGCAGACCGACTCCTCGGGCAAGACCCAGCAGGAGATAAAGGGTGTCAAAACCGGAAAATATACAATTAACTTCGTCAGCCCTGGCGAGATTCGCATCCGCGCTATTGAGGATACCAATGGCAACGGCCTTTGGGATGCTGGCGATGTTATTGCTCGACTGCAACCAGAGCGTGCCGAGATGTATATCAACGACAATGGCGAGGATGTCTTTGCCACAAAAGCTAACTGGGATATCGAGATAGATATCGATATGAACAAGGTCTTTAAGCCAATGACTATGGAGAACCTTATCAAGGTGCTTGAGGATAAGGAGGCATCGCGCATCAAGAAGCTCTCGGAGGAGTGGCAGAAGAAACAGCTCGAGAACCCTCAGGGCAACAACCAGAACAACTCCGGCATGATGGGAGGAATGGGTGGCATGATGGGCGGCATGGGCGGCATGATGGGTGGCCTCGGCGGTCTTACAGGCAGCAGCTCAAGCGGCAGTGGTAGAATGTTCTAAACTATTGACTATGAAACGATTACTAACAATACTTTTGCTCTTTGCAGCAATCACATACAGCCAAAAGGCCTCAGCACAGCACGTTGTTGCCGTAACTGGTGGAGCCGGCATGGCAACCTCACGACTATACCCAGCGCAGGAGACCCGCCCTATTTGGGGAGTCGGTCAGGCGGGTTTCTCGTGGCGATACTACTCCCTGCCTCGCTTTGTGGGTGGTTTCGGCATTGACCTTGACTGGATGCAGCGCGGATTCTCGTATGCCCCTTATGCCTCGATATACGAGGATAAGAAGGATTATAAGTACTACCGCCGCAATGTCAATACGCTGATGATGCCAATCGTTTGGCAGCCACACTTCTATATGTTCAGAAACCACCTGAGAATCTACCTTGAGGCGGCAGTGACCTTCTCCTACAACTTTGCCTCCTCGTTCGAGAATCATGAGAAATACACCTTTGCCGGTGCAGGCGGTGGCGAGGATGTTATTAAGGGCAAGTACGAGATGCGCCCCGAGCGTGACAACCGCTTTGGTTACGGCCTTGCCGGTGGTGGAGGTATAGATATTATAGTGGGCCAGCTGGAGTTTGGTGTTCGTGCCCGCTACGATTTTGGATATTCAGACATTCTCAAAAATCGCAATAAATATTACGACAACGGACTTGACCAGCAGACCAACCCTGGTGAAAACCCATTCTGGTACACCCCACTGCGTTCACCGCTGGACAACCTGATGATTAGCTTCAGGGTCGGATTCAGATTCAACAAGGCGGGCTTTGAGGAGTGGTTCTACAAGCCACAGAAAAAGAGTAAAGAGGTTATTAAATTTGCACTATAATGGAGAATACAAACACAAGACAACAGAAGATTGCCAAGCAGATTCAGAGAGATATTGCCGAGATTATCCAGCGCGAGTACTCGGCGGCTCTTCGTGGCACCCTTGTTACAGTAACAACAGTTCGCGTATCGGTAGACCTTGCCTATGCAAAGATATATGTCAGCGTCTTCCCATTTGACAAGGCGACTGCAACCCTCGCCTTCCTTGGTGAGCAGAATCGCGCCATCCGCGGAGCACTCGGCAACCGTATGCGCAACCAGGTTAAGTCTATCCCAGAGCTACAGTTCTTTATCGACGACTCACTTGAGTATATCGAAAATATAGACAACCTACTGTCAAAGTAGCAGAGTATGCAGTGGTTTTTTGCCGTTAGATACCTCTTCTCACGCTCATCACACTCGGTGATAAATATCATCGCGGGCGTGAGCCTTGTATCTGTGGCAATACCCGTTGCGGCGATGGTTATCCTGCTGTCGGTCTTTAACGGCTTTGAGGGCATTGTTAAAGATATGTACGCCCAGAGCGATGCCGACATTGAGATTTATGGTGCAGGAGAGCTCTCCGAGAGCAGACAAAAGGATATTCTTGCTATACCTGGGGTCACTGCCGCGACCGTTGTCCTTGAAGGTGAAGCACTTGCAGTTTCAGACTCTCGCCAGACGGCAGTATCACTTCGTGGCGTTGATGAGCACTATTTTGAGGTCTTTCCTCTTGACCTCCATACGCTACAAGGCTCTTTGGCTCTGACACACGGAGAGATTAACCGAGCACTGATGACCAGCGACATCTCGCAGTTGCTCGGCATATACACAACAGTCGCCTCGCGCCTTACCCTTCACTCTATCGGCGGCGGAGAGATAGGCTCCCTGCTCCCTATTCGTGGCATGAGCCAAGTGAGGGTAGATGTGGCAGGCATTGTACGCGCAAACCAACAGTACCGAGGTTGGGTAATCATACCCCTACGTGCTGCAGAGGAGATTTTTGGATACAACAAGTGTAAAATCCTCGTGCGCACAGACCAGAGCGCCGAGCGTGTAAAGGCACGCCTGCAACAGCTTTTAGGCGAGGATGTTACGGTCAAGACTCGCGACGAGAAGAACTCTCTCTTCTACCAGATTATGAAGTACGAGAAGTGGGCGGTATTCTTCGTTGCCCTATTGGTGCTTGTAATCGCCTCGCTATCAATTATCGGCACGGTGATTATGCTAATTGTTGAGAAGCGCGACCAGCAGACGACCCTGCTCTCTATAGGCGCAGATAGCCGCTTTATCCGTGGCATATTTGTCCGCGAAGGTCTACTTATCTCGGGCATCGGTGGTGGCGCAGGACTTATACTGGGTGTTATCGTTGTGCTTGTGCAGCAGTGGTTTGGATTGATAGAGCTCCCCTCTGATGGCTTTGTAGTGCAGAGCTACCCCGTGAAGTTAGAGATTATTGACATTATACTGATATTTACAACCTTTGTCGCCATTGCGTGGTCAGTATCACAAATAGCGGCTAACACTATGATAAAGAGAAGATTATGAAAAGAGTAGTATATATCCTCCTTGCCCTGCTAACGGTTATGGGTTGTGCTCGTCGTAAGGAGATTGACGACAAGACCCTTGCACAGATTTTCCGCGATGCATACTTGACAAATGCATATCTTGGCATCAACTATATAAACATAGACTCTATACAGATTTACGAGCCTATCCTCAGCCAATATGGCTATACGCCAGAGGATTTAAGGTACACCATCGGTAACTTCTCTCGCCGCAAGAGTGCCCAGCTGGGTCGTGTGCTTAAGGAGGCAGAGAAAGAGATTGCCGAATATGCTGTGGACTACGAGAAGAGGGTCGTTGTGCTTGATACAATAAAAGATGTTGCCATTCGTAGCTTCAAGCGCATGGTCTATCAAGACTCCCTTATAGAGGTTAAAAAGAGAGCCGACACCTCTAAACTCAAACTTACTATTGAGCCACTACAGCCAGGAACATACTCTGTCCGATACAAATATACATATAATAAAAAGGAGGAGCCCAAGCGTAAGAAGAGCAAGAAGAGGCTGGAAGATGAGCTTACTCTGCGTGGAGCACTCTACATTGAGACCTTCGGCGGTAGCCACCGCAACAACTACTCCTACAACCTACGCAAGGAGGAGAGTATCCGCCGAACATTGATTGCCGACACCTCTGCACATAAGCTGGTTCTCACATTCGCCAAGCCATCGGATGCACGACATAAGATTAGAAATATAGACCTTAAAGTTGAGGATATTGAGATTCTATACACCCCAAGCGAGGAGATGGCTATAGACTCACTATTCATGAAGTATGTAGATATTAAGATTTTTGACAATGTCTTCTTCAACACTCCGACTGATAGCCTCCCACTACCTGCTGACACCACAAGGGTTTTATAGTCAGCCACTTATCACCATTGATAGCCATAGTGGTGAGATTATCAAACTTGAACAGTACGACCAGACACTTGACAGCCATGCGGGTGTAGAGTTCTACCCTGGCATCCTATGCCGTGGCTTTGTCAATGCTCACTGTCATAGCGAACTCTCCTATCTCCGCGGTGCCATACCTCAGGGGGTGGGATATAGCGGTTTTGCCGCTGCTATGGCTCGCGTGAGGGGTAACTACTCAGAGCAGGAACGAGCCGAAGCACTCATTGCTGCCGACAGAGAGATGTGGCAGGGGGGTGTAGACTTTTGCGCCGACATAGTCAATGACCACAGCTCCTTTGCAGTCAAGAGTAACAGTGCCATCCACTACCACTCCTTTGCCGAGGTTTTTGGGCTCAAGCAGAGCAATTTAGAACGCTGCCAAGAGATTGTAAATCAACACTCTAACACCACTCTCACCCCCCACTCTACATACTCTGTTCAGCAGTCAGATTTTGAGGCTGTCTGCAACTCTAAAGCACCGCTTTTATCCATACACTTTAAGGAGTCACTTGGCGAGGAGCAGCTCTATCAAAATGCAGGAGCTCTGGCGGATTGGTACCAGAGTGTAGGCTTTGAGTGCGACTTTCTCAATTTCAACTCACCGGCTGAGCGAATTATCAAAAGTATTCCTAAGAATCAGAGCGTTGTTTTTGTCCACAACAGCTACCTTACTGAGGATGATATCAATCTGATAATGAACCACTTCACTGCACCGGTTTATTGGGTTCTTTGTCCTCGCTCAAATCGCTACATTTCGGGTAGCATCACAGATGCAGCTCAACTGCTTATTAAGCATGGACTCAATATCCTTATTGGCACCGACTCTCTGGCATCAAACAGCAGTCTATCCATTATTGAGGAGTTAAAATGTTTTAGCAACATCCCTCTTCACACGCTACTGAACTGGGCGACTACAAACGGATACAGCGCCTTTGGGTACAAGCCTCGTGGTTGGATAAACATCGTTGGAGCCGACCTTGAGAATATGCTCATAACAGAGCAAACAGAGGTAAAAAGGGTGCTATAAATCCCCAAAAAGAGCCTATCATCTATTTTTTTATAAAAAAATATACTATTTCGCTAATTATTTTAGTTAATTTCAAAAATAAAGACTACTTTTGTGAACAGAATAGCTTTTAATTAAAATTATAGTAAACTATGAAGAAATTTATCACATTGACCGCAGTGTTGGCAGCAGCCCTCACACTGTCAAGTTGCGACTGCTTCAAGAAGATGGCAAAGGATCCAGCTGCCATCCAGGTAAGTTGCACTCCAGAGGTATTGGTTCTTAACAACGGTAAGATTGCCGCTGATATCTCTGCATCTATTCCAGCAGACTACTTCAACAAGAAGGCTGCTCTTAAGGTTACTCCAGTTCTCTTCTTTGAGGGCGGTGCTGTTGCAGGCGAGACTCTTCTGCTCCAGGGCGAGAAGGTTGCTTCTAACGGTATGGTTGTAAAGTCTAAGGAGGCTCTGTCTATCAACCGTCACGTTGAGTTTGACTATCAGCCAGCTATGGACGCTTGCGAGCTCAAGCTTTTGGTTGAGGTTAAGTGCAAGAGCGGTAAGTGCAAGGAGTTTACCCTTATCAACGCAAACAACGGTGCAGTTCTTAACAAGGAGCAGCTCGCAGTTCTTGCTGCAAACGACGCTGCTGCTTATGCTCTTAAGAACGAGTGCGGTCGCAAGATTGCTGTAGGTCTTAACATCCTTCAGAAGGATATCGACTTTGCTGTAGCTATGGAGCCAGAGGCTAACAACTACCGCAACGTTACTACCAGCGTTGTTACTGCTGACCTTATCTACAAGATCAACTCTTCACGCCTTGCTAAGAAGGCAACTGCTACTGACGAGGTTGCTGCACTCAAGGCTTCTGTAGAGAGCTACCTTAACAACGACCGTGCTGCTCAGACTGTTTATGTAAACGGTTATGCATCACCAGATGGTCCAGAGAAGTTCAACGACAAGCTCGCTGGCAAGCGTAGCCAGAGCGGTCTTAAGGCTGTTCAGAAGCTTCTTGCTGAGACTGGTCTTAACATCGACGCTGCTGCATACGGTGAGGACTGGGATGGTTTCAAGGCTGCTGTTGCTGCTTCAAACATCCAGGATAAGGACCTTATTCTCCAGGTACTTAGCATGTACTCTTCTGCTGCAGAGCGTGAGAAGGAGATTAAGAACCTTGCAAGCGTATTTGGTGCACTCAAGACTGAGGTTCTTCCACAGCTCCGTCGTGCTCAGATTGTAAACACTATCGATGTTACTGGTAAGACTGACGCTGAGATGGTTGCTCTTGTAAATGCAGGTAACGCTGCAGAGCTTAGCCTTGAGGAGCTTCTCCACATCGCTGAGGCTCAGCCAGCTGTTGCAGAGGCTGCTCTTAAGGCTGCTGCAAGCAAGTATGGCGACGCTCGCGCATACAACAACCTTGCAATCGTTCTTGCTAAGCAGGGCGACTATGCAGGTGCACTTAAGGCTCTTGATAGCGCAGCTAAGGCTGGTAGCAAGTCTGAGGAGCTTAACAACAACTACGCTCTTGTTTACCTTGCAATGGGTGAGACTGACAAGGCTGCTGAGTACGCTAAGGGTGCAAATGCAGAGGTTAAGGCTCTTGCTGCTGCTGCAAAGGGTGAGTACAGCGCTGCTGTAAACAACCTTGAGGGTTACAACGCTGCTATCGCTCAGGTTCAGGAGGGTAAGCTCGCTGCTGCTAAGAGCAGCTTGAATGGCGACCAGAGCGCTAAGGCTGACTATCTCCGTGCTGTAATCGCTGCTAAGGAGGGTAACATCTCTGCTGCAAAGGCTGCTCTTCAGAGCGCAATTGCTAAGGATGCTTCTCTTGCAAAGAAGGCTGCTAAGGATGTAAACCTCGCTGCTCTTCGTTAATCAATTGATAGATTAGAATTTGGGCCGGTTCCACTGCGGAGCCGGCCCAATTTTTTTTACGATAAATCCTACAGCTATATACAAAAATCAGAGCAGCATCTTGATGACCAAGATGCTGCCCCTTAAACCTAACCTAAAAACCTATCTTGAAAAGAGATTCAAACCTCATTCCGACGACAAAGGTACAACAAACATTCCAAACTTCCAAATTATAAGCAATAAATTATTAAAAAATTTTGCTAATTGGTAAAAATAGCCTCTTGAGTGGTTAAATCGGCGTTATGAATGTCAAAAAAGTGTTAGTCAGGCTTTATGTATAACCATATTATATTCAGAATATTTGCTTTTTATAATCTTTTCACCATAATTAGACGCTCTTTTATCACTATTTTTTCCTTTTATTGCTCATTATACTTTTTCAAGGTTTCAAACTGTTACTTTTAGTTTGCAAAATGTAACAAATCGTTCTCCATAGTAATAGTTATCGGCCTACTTCTATCCACCTCACCAGCAAGAATACGCTTTGACAGTTCGCCCACAATCTCGCGCTGGATTGTTCGCTTAACCGGACGTGCTCCATAAAGTGCATCATAACCGATAGTCGCAAGGTATTTTCTCACCTCTGCGCTATAGTTCAGGCTAATTCCATTATTGCCGAGCAATTTAGCAAGGTTGTGCATCTGCATATCGACAATCTTCTCAATATCACCCTCTGTAAGTGGCTCAAAGAGTACAATCTCGTCTATACGATTTAAGAACTCTGGTTTAAGTTGTTGCTTTAGCAACTCTACCACATCTGCTCGTACGCTCTCCATTATCTGCTCATCTATACCCTGATGCGACTCTAAAGATTTAGAGAATCGTTCCTGAATAATGTGCGAGCCCATATTAGAGGTCATTATAATAATGGTATTGCGGAAGTCTACCGTTCTACCCTTGTTATCTGTCAGACGACCATCATCAAGCACCTGCAGTAGAATATTGAACACATCTGGATGCGCCTTCTCAATCTCATCAAGCAACACTACAGAGTACGGCTTGCGACGTACAGCCTCAGTAAGCTGTCCACCCTCGTCATATCCCACATATCCCGGAGGCGCTCCTACAAGACGCGATACAGCATGTCGCTCCTGGTACTCGCTCATATCAATGCGGGTCATCATATTCTCATCGTTAAAGAGGAACTGCGCCAACGCTCGAGCCAACTCAGTTTTTCCCACACCGGTAGTACCGAGGAAGATAAATGAACCTATAGGCTTACGAGGGTCGTTAAGT
>JAEIGA010001657.1_pt1 | contig 35065 bp, 48 predicted proteins | sample 9270691 | NCBI WGS metagenome assembly JAEIGA01 (sample SAMN17057246, study PRJNA624740) | gut metagenome | biome: biome; isolation source: fecal sample | host: Bos grunniens | place: China: Xizang | collected 2019
ATTCTCGGTCTCCTCGGCCTTCTTCTGCTTCTCGGGCTCCTCGGACTTGGCGGGCTCCTCGGTGCTCTCTTCCTGCTCCGATACGGCATTCTCGGTCTCCTCGGCCTTCTTCTGCTTCTCGGGCTCCTCGGACTTGGCGGGAATCGAGGCGAACATCCAGCTGATATTGGGATTCTCCTTCAGGGCCTTCTCGGCCACCTCATCCGTAATTGAGGCAAAGCTGTAAACCTTGCCCTCGAAGCGCAGGATAACGCCGCGCTTCATGATGTACTTGCTTGCTTTCATTGTTCCGTTTCTGGGGTTGTTTTTTCGTAAAAAAATTTTTATTTCGAGCACCGCATCTGCCCACCGATTCGGGCATGAGCTCACGCGCATGGCACGGCCAAAAACGTGGAAATATAGGCGCTCTATTTCCTCGCGCTCGGCGGCTGGATAGGAGCTTCTTCTGCCCCTATCCAGCCTCTCAAGCATCGATGTAATGGAATTGCCCATTTACTCACCATCGGCAACAGCCGAGGCCTCCGTCAATAAGCTATCCCAAACTGCCTGGCCCGTGTCGTAATCTGGTCCAAGGAATACACCTGACATCGGCGACTCGCTCTCGGTGAGCGTGAGTGTCCAGCCGCCTCCGGTGTCATCCGAGTATCGGTCGAGCGATCCCTCCGATAAGCGTAAACCCTGGAAAAGTCCGAAAATCGGGAACCCGCTTTCCGAAGCATCCGGAACATTGCCATTTATGTAGCGCTCCGACACAATCGGCTGGCGTAAGATTACGATGAACCGTCCGTTCATCATCTTGTCGATGAAGCCACTGGTGATTGCCGGTGAGTTCTGCGGAACTCGGAACGACACAGCACTGGTCGCCGTGCCCGGCATGTTGTTCGTCGGGGCATTAAGCGTTACGGTGGTCCCGTTGAACGGCTGAATGCCGAGCTGCTTAAGCAGGTAGCCCTTCTTCCCGCTCTTCAGAGGGAGGGAGGCGATCGCCCCATTACCGAAGTTTGAGGAGTTCAGCGGCCACTCGACATCATCCCAATTGATTATGATGCCTTCTGCGAGGTAGCCTTTGGGGTTCGTCAAACAATCCGGTTCGAGGCCCATGGCCAACAGCTCGCGGCAATAATTCATAGTATCTGCCATAGTTGTACGTTTTTGTGGTTAGAACGCCACCTGGATCATCGAGGGCTCAAGGAGCATCGTGCCGATGTAGTCTTTAGCCTTCATGTAGGTTACCTCGTCCTTCTCGTCGTAGAACACGCGCACATCAACGAGCTCAGTCGTCGAGGTCGTGCCAACCAGCATGTTGGCCTTCGGCGTGAAGATCGCGCGGAAGGGATCGTTCAGCGTAGCGCCTCCGCCCTCGTACTTGGCGATCATCTGATCGAGATAGGGCATCGCGATCACGCGCACGCCCTGGTAGGTCGTCTCACGCACACCGTCGAAGAGCGAGCGCCACTGGAGCTCCGAGCCCTTGTTGTTCTTCTGGAGGTCGTAGGCCAGCGCATCGGCCAACATCTGGGTCATGTAGATCACGCCGTCTGCGCGAATCTCCATGGGCGCATCCATGATCAGAGAGTCGAGGATACCCGTGGCCACGCCGGGCTGAAGGATAGCGCTTTTCTGCGCGGCCAGCGAGGCCGCAGCGTTTGCGGCGATCGTAGTGCGGCGTGTGGGATCGGCGGCCACAATCTCCAGGGCTCGCTTCCAGAATCCATCCACCAGCGTGAAGTAGGGCACATATTCGGCATTGGCAATCACACCGCCATCTGAGGTTACAGCGGCCTCCGTGTCGCCGAGCCAAACGATGCGCATCAACTCGTTCTTGATCGCGGCCTCCAGGCGCGGAACAATGATCTGCTCAATGTAGGGATTGTCGCTCAGGTCGCCGTACTTGTCGCCACGAATCTGCAACTGCTCGAGAATCTGGGCGATCTCAGCAAAGCAGACCTGATCGTAAATGCCCCAAAGGGCGATTTGCCACTTCTGCGCATTCGCGGGAAGAAGCGTGTCTTCGTAGGTCGGGTTACAACCCTGGGCGGCCTTCAACAAGAGGCCAAAGTTGCCAACCGTAACAACCTCCTCACCGTTTCGCTGACCAAACAGCACGGTGAAGAGCTCCTGCAGTGAGGGCGACTCGAGCAAACGCTCGAACAGCAACCCTCTCAGCTCGCGCAATGCGCCATTGTCGAGGGTCAAGCCCTCCGTGTTCAATCTTGCCATTTTTTCTTCGTTTTTTTTGGTTATTTCTTTTTCGATTCGCGGAACTTCATACGCATCTCGGCGATAGTGTCCGCGGCGCTTTTACCCTCGACACTCTTCTTCGGCTCGAACTTTCGAGGTTCAGGGTGGTAGTTCGAGGCCATCTTCTCGATCTTGGCCACTCCGCCGACTCGTGCGATCAGTGCAAGGGCCTTCACGTCCTCCTCGGTTTTGGCGTTGGCCTGGGCCTCAGCCAGCAGTCCCTCCAGCTCTGCGATTCGCGCGTTTGCGCGCTCAAGCTCTTCTGCCGGCTCGCGGATCTCCTCAATTCGGCCGTTGCTCACGATTACCTCGCGACCGTCCTCCAAGGCGTGAAATCCATCGGGCGACACGCTCTCGCCCTCGGGGGTGATGTAGGCCGAGCAGGTATCGCCCACGGCGATCTCCTCGCCCTCCTCCACGTCTACCACCAGCTTGCCGCCACGTCGCGTGGCAAGCTCCAAGTTTACGACCTCCTCCAGGTCGTTGATAGGGTTTTCCACACCGAGCGCAGTGGCCAAAGCCCCTACGAGCGTGCGAAAAATGCCCGCGTTCTTCGTTTTGTTTTCCATTGTTTTTGTAGTTTTTGGTGAATTTTCGATTTCTTTATCCGCGAGGCCTGCGCCTATCGCCTCGGTTGCAGACAGCCATCTGCCCTGTCCGTTGTTCGCCGACATAAGCTCCTTGAATTGTTCCGCCTCGCGCCCTGAGCGGGAGGCATATATGGCCGCCAGCCGTTCGTCTGTCTGGCGCAACATCTCGCCGGCCTCAGCCAGCATGTTAGCGTTCCCCTCCGTGCTTATAAGCGATTGGTGAATGAGGTAGAGGGCGTTGGCGCTGATCTCTCTGCACCCCTCTGATGCCGCCTGAGCTATGATCGTAGCGGCCGAAGCCGTGTAGCCATAGCAGCGCGTTACGACCTTAACGCCGCACTCGCGCAGGGCATCGTATATTAGGAGAGCATCTTCCACACTGCCTCCAGCTGACCGGATGTTTACCACCACCTCGCTGATCCCCTCGGCAATCGCTTTATCGAGCTTGTCGCTGAATTTCGGGTAACTTGCCGCCGACTCCTCGCGGCCGTCAAAGTCTACACCGATAGTCCCTTCGACGTTGATCACGGCTACCTTTGAGCCGGCATTGTTCTGTATAAAAAGTGAAACTTCCATATTTTCCATGTGTGGCATATTGCCACACTCGCAAATATAACGCAGGGGGAGGGCTTTTTGTTTCCCTCCCCCCTACGCTATCGCTTGACGTAGTTTTGTCAAACTTCCATTTGCATCGTTGCGATCACGCGGTAGATCGTCCGTTCTGTCACTCTGTGCTTAATAGCCAACTGCATAACGGCCTTGTAGGGAGTGTCTCCGCCTTTGATCATGTGCATATACTCCTCGTATATGCCGACTTGAGCCAAAGCCGTGCTTTTAAGCCCCGCTCGGTTCATGCGCCGAAGCGTATCAGCGTGCTGGCGCAAAAATTCAATCGCTTTCATCACGCATCACCTAACGATTCTACAAACTCCACGCGCTTTCCTACGGCCTCGCCTTCGGTCCATGAGGCAACCACCTGCACGCCCTCCACTGCGGAGCGCATCGCCTCGGCTGTGGCGCTTTGTTCCTGCGCCGCCGCGGAGTAGGGGGCCGACACGGAGGGCACGTTGGCACCCAGATTGCCAGACTGCTTCGCCAGTTGCTCGGTAACGGTGGGGATACTGCTATTCGGAGCGCTTGCTGTCGCTCCAGTGCTTATGGTCGGAGATCCGGACCCGGGGGTCTTCTCGCCCTTGATATACTTTATCGCCGTGGCCATGTTGGCGACAATGGTGAGTACTCCCGTTGCTATCTGGGCAATCTTCATAAACGTGAAACCTGGCTGGGCTGTTATCGCCGCAATGATGTTTGAAATAGCCACGCCGGTGTTGATGCCCACTTGGATCAATCCGGCGGCCTTCGCAATGGCTGTACCTGCCGCCGTGTCTTCACCGATTGCCTGGGATAGCTGCGACATGGACCCCGCAAAGTTGCTCATTGTTGCCAAGTTCGCATCCATCACGCGCTTTCGTGCCTGCAGATACTCTCCCTCGGCCTGAAGTTCTCGAGCTCTGAACGCCTCGTTACTCTCGCCCTCCATTTGTTGAAGGGAATTTAGGCTCTCTTGCGCCATCTCCATCTCAATAGATGCCGTTTCCGCGCCTCGGTTTCGCGCCTCCATAATTTTGTTGTTCCACTGCAAACGACGGCGTTCATCAGCGGCCGCATCCTCCGCTGCAAGATCTGCTTCCAGTTCTGCAAGGTCTGCCTCGGAATCCTCGATCATCTTCTTTCCCATCGCCCTGAGCATCTCCTCATGCACTTGCAGGCGTGCCAACTCCGCGGCATCCGCCAGCGCCTGAATTTCTCCCATCTTCTGGAAGTGCAGCTGCTCGGCGAGCTCTATCTGTCTATGTATCGACTTCCGCGCGTTCACGGTGAGGTCCTCCTCCGTGGCCAATCGTTCTTTTAGGTCCTCGACCTGGCGCCGGTATCGCTCCTCCTCCTCGGCTCGTTGCTTGTCAAAGCCCTCGGCCATAAGGTCTATCTCCATATCGATCGCCGCCCGTGCCTCCTGCACCTCCTTGTCGAGCATGGCCTTCCTCGCCTCGGCGGCCGAATTCCGAATGGAGTTCAGCTTGTTGTTCCCCTCGACTTCCATCTGCGCGAATTCCTGCTCCTTCTGCTTGAATGTTACAAACATGTTCGTCAGCTCCTGGAAGTCCTTAAGGGTGCTCTCCGAAAGTCCGAGGTTCTTAATCGCATGGTCCACATCGATAGTGCCGGCGCTCAGTTCGTCGAGGGTTCGCTGCACCTCCTCCGTTACCTCCGTGTATCCGAGCATGTTCGCTATTCGCAGAGCTCCCAGTCGCTTGGCCTCCTCCGCCTCTCTTCGCTCTATATCTATCGCCTTCGTTGCCGCTGCGATCCGCTCCTCCTCACTCTTTGTTACGTCGTCGGAAATGCGCTTGAGCTCCGCGATCTCCACCTTCGAGGCCGCACGGCGGGCATTGAGCACCGCCTCCTGCTTGTCGAGGGCGATCGTAGCCTCTTCGAGCTTCCACGCCTGCTTTGCATCCTCGGCGATCTCCTTGCCAATCCCCACGAAGGTGGCCTTGAGGTCTTCTCCTGCCGCCTTCCACTTTCCGCTGAAGACGTTAGCGATCGCCGAACCGAAACGGGTGAACCGATCCAGCACCACGTCGATTACGGCATTCAAGCTCGCCATGGCCTTGCTCACGAACTCCACGCCCTCTTGCGATCGTGTGAGCCACGCCACCAAGGAGGCGACGGCCGCGACGATCAAACCTATTCCCGAGGCGAGGAGCACCTTGCTGAACAGCTGCCATGCCGCCTTCGCCGTGGTTGTCGCAACGGCCACGGTGCGTTGCGCACCGGCAAATAGCTTGGCATCCTCAATTCCGGTTCTGAAGCCGTCGGCCACCTCGACCAGCCCCGCCTTGCCCTGAAGCATATCCTCGCTGACAAAGCTCAAGGCCGTGCGCACCTTCGTAAGCTCGGGGAAGATAGGCGTGAACACGTCTTTGAGTGCTCCGGCATAGTTGCCGACGTTGCGGTAGAAGCGCTGTGTCTCCTCCTCCGCCCCCTTGAGCTCTTTCGTCACATCGTTTATCTCCTTCATCTTGGCCTTGCCCGCATCACTATTTCGCTGCTCTCTCGACAGATTGTCATACTCGGCCGTCAGGTTGGAAAGCTGTGCCCTTAAAGAGGTTAGAGACCCCTCCAGGCGTGTCTGCTCCGTGATGTTATTCTGCACCTCCTTAGACGTTTGGCGTAGCAAGGTATTATATCCCTTGCGTGTCTCTTGCGCCTTAACGATGCCAAGCCGGGCCTCGTTGATCTTTTCCGCCGCCTCCTCCTCCGTGATCGTGTTTTTCTCGAGCTCCTTCCTCGTCTCCTTGATAACCTCCTCGAATGCCTTCTGCTCGGCCTTCGTTTTGTCGATCGCCTTTTGGTAATCAACAAGCGCCGCCAAGGCCTGCTCATTGTTCACCCTGACCCCTACGATTACCGTTCTTTTTTCGTCTGCCATGTTTCTGTTTTTTTAATCCAATGGTAACTGAATAAGCTCTGCCGAGCACTCATCGCTGCTACTTGTGCTCACGCTCCTAATTGCGTAGAATCTTCCGTATTGCGCCAGATAGACCGGTCGCGCAAACGAGAGGTTCTTCAGATCAATGTCCGAGAGCCGAACTTTGACTTTGATCACTACAACGCGCTCCAGCATGCGGCCCTGCCCGCCGTAGTACTTATTTAGCATCGCAGGCCATCCGAGCCCGCTGAACGTCAGCGCCGCCTTGCCGTCTTCCGTCGATACTATCTGCATGATTCGCGGCTCTATATCCTTTCGTTCTATCCCCCCGTCGCTCTTTCGTTCATAGATCGGCACCACCGACCAGTCGGAAGCCGCGAATGGTAGGGTCAGCGCATCGGCCGAGGCATCGAGGTTCTCGTTCGGAACGGTCAGCATCCCCTCGCCTTGGTTTAGCACCGTGTCATCCTCTTTGTAGCGGAAGTAGTTTTCGCGTGCCCAGCCATCAAGCTTAAAGCTAACGCTTTCTGGGCTGCCGTCCCTTTGCCCCTTGACCAGCTTGTCGCTCCAGTCGTTGGCGTTGCTCTTTTTGCGAATCAGCGAATCGATCGACACGAAGGCTACCGTGTTCGTTTGGTTGATCGTTTGCAAAGCGTAGAGCCCGAGCATCTGAGAGATCGCCTTTACAAAGTCCACCTGCTTAATTTCTGGAAGGTTCCACTGCACCTGGTAAACATCGCCCGGCAAAAGGTCTGCCTCCGCCTCCGGAAGCTGAACATCAAAACTGCCGATCATCGAATGCACCTTGGCGTTGTTCGTCGTAACCAGAAATCCAAATGCCCCGCCTTCTGGGACTTCGAGATAATAGCGTGCGCTTGCATTGAAGAGCCACTCATAGGTGTAACCTATCGGCTGCCCATCCGCCGGCAGCTGCACCCGTTTGTAGAGGGCTCCATCTGGGGTCATCGACACGGCAAACAACTCGAGCAAAGGCGCGATACCTGATGCCTGGTTCGAATTCGCGGTAATTATTCGAAAGTCTGGGCGAATCATAACCATGCCGGCGCCTGCGGGGAGAATTCTTCGTGCTAACATTCCGGCACCAGCCATCTTCAGGTATCCCTCGTCAGTTCTAAAGAACCCGGAATCCGGCACATCGAACGTCAAGCCGTAAGTTCCACGCCAGGTGCCTGGGCTTGGCGGCCCATAGCTCTCTATATCCTTGAATACGCGCACTTCGCTAAGCGTTGTGCTGTGTGCTCTTCGCCCCTTCGAGGTAACAAGCGGCAACCCCCACCGGTCTAAGATCGTTCGGCCGGCCGCCGTATCCTCCTCCAAAAATGCAAAGCTAAACCGCATCCCCCAGCGCTCCTCTATCTTCTTCAGTATAGAGCTCACGCGAACGGTGGGGTTGAACCCCACAGAGGCCGGAAGGTCGGCAAAGCTTCCCACCCCCGTGTCGTAGTTGGCAATGATTACGCCGTCGGAGCTTGTCGCATCGCTCAGCTGCTCCTCTCCCCATGTGTATGAGTTGTTCGGGCCAGCGCTGTAGTCGAGTTGCTGCAAGGTCTCCTCGCTGTCCAACCACGCTTGGAAGTTGGCCATCGTTCCCCAATAAAGTGCAACGTTGTAACTCTCGCCCACCTCCACCAGCACGCAGTATCCTACCGAGATCACCTCCACGCCGTCGCGGTAGTACTTGGCCGGCCATCGACGGTAAGGGAACGTCGAACCGCTTGCCGGATTCCCGGCATAGCTGAATAAAGCGTTATTCCTTGGGGTTTTCGGAAGGTTGATCGTGAGCGAGTTGGAGCTTTCGATCTTCGAAACATCGCCCATGAAGTTGCTCTTGAAGTTTAGCGTTATGCGCTCTCCCGGCTTCAAGTCCACCTCTACGCCGTCGATTATCAATTGTTCCTTCATACGTTACGGAATTTGAGAGTTCACCTCCGGCTCCTCGATCTCCACGCTGAAATCCTGGAGCGGCGCGTAATTCGTCGATACCTTGCCCGGCTTTATCTGCACCCTGTGCCATAGATGCTCTCCGGCGCTGTTCTTCCCGTCGTACACATCAACCACCACGGCCATCATGAGCGACCGCAACAATTCGCGCAATCCCTCATCAACCAGCCGCGCCGTCAGCTTTCGCGTGTTACTCGTGCTGAAAACACGCCACACATTCACAGCGTTGTTTAGGCCATCGACATAGTCCGTTGGGTCGTTTGTGGCCGCGCTTTCCCACTCCTCCACCATCTTCGTGTCGTAGCTGCTCTCGGTTTCACGAAACAGAAAGTACTGCCACCTTCCATGCCGATCAAGCCACCGTAGGTACGTTCCGCAAGTGCTAAGATCGACCTCCGCAACCGTTCGCCACGACGTAGGCGCCACGACCTCCGCGCCGTTGATCACCATGGACGGGCGCACAACAATATCAACCAAGCTGTAGGCGGCGCCGATCCTCGACATGTTCACGTTTACCATGCGGTATCCCGAGGCCATTCCGTCCACCGACACCGCAAGCACTCGTTCGAACACGATACTTCCACCCGGAAGCTCCTCGAGGTATAGCTTCGTGTTCTGATTTGCCAGCAGGTCGAAGGTCTGCGGTAGGTTGGGATATAGACGTATTTTGCTCGGCATTGCCGAGGTCTCACGGGCACCGATCATGCCGAAGATCGCATCCTGCGGAACCGTGTAGTTCATCGTTTCGATCTCTCCATCTTCCAACGTCGCCGAAGCACTGATCACAACCGACATCGCCTTCATCATTTGCGAGGGTACCAGAACTCGGCCTGCAGCTGTTGCCGTTTTGGTCATGCTCAATGTACGGAATGCCGACTGGAAATACTGCTGAAGCATTGCGCTCACTGTGCCCCCGAAGGCTTCGCGCTCTTCGGAGCCGATCTCCATGCCCTGGGAATTCACGATGAAGGTGGCGCGTAGCTGAACGGCCGACTCGTGCCGCACTACAAAGGGCATACGATTGAAGACGTATGCCACTACGCTCGGCGCTTCGATCGTAAAGCTCTCTGCGCCCTCTACTTGAATTGTTCTCATTATCCTTCTATTTTTTGTTCTAAACGCATAATTGGCGCCTCTATTTCCGCCGTTGCAATGCCCGACAGCCTGCGTGTCAGCTTCTCGGCAAATATCGGGATTTCAACCGTGAATATATCTTCACGGCCACCCTCCCGATAAAGCTTCGAACCTTTTCGCATGATCTTTCGGGCAACGAGGTAGGGCGAGAGATCAAGACCGCGGATGCTGATCCACTCGCGTATCGTTTCTCGAAATAGCCGAGGCGGGTGGATGTACTGTTTTCTCCACGGTCGCGATCCGGTTTCAAGAACCGCAAAGAACGGCGCGGCAGTGAGCGATCCACTGACCTCGGAACCCGAACCGCTGACCTCCTGCCGAATGCTTCCGGCCATCTTGCCGGTTACATACTTGTCGGCCCTGTGTATATTCTCGACGATCCGCTCCTGAAGGATTGCCAACTCTTCCGCCAAAGCCTTCTTCCCGTCCGTCTCTATCGTTATTACTGCCATTGTTCTAAAAGTCGGTGTTTTCTCTTAGGGCGATCGCTACTCGCCCCGTGTTTTTTGGTCAAAAAGTCGAGCAACCCGGTGGGCAGCTCCCAACGGCCTCGGTGAGCGTGAGCGTGAGCGTGAGCACACAGAGATTGGCATCGTAATCGTCGTATGCCAGAGAATAGCGAATCGGCCCGGCGATAGTTTGCAACCACGGGCAACTGTTCACATCATGGACGAATGCAACGGCGAGGCGGTTCAGCTCCTCGGCGATCTTGACCGTCTCCGGCCCCCTCGCCTGGAATGGCATGGGGAGCATGAAACACACATCGCACTCCGGGGAGTCGATCACTGCGCCGTGCGCGTTCACGCTTAACGAACCGTCTACGGCCTGCACATAGAGCATCACGGGAAACGTCATGCCATCAGGCAGCACCATCTCATGGCTCTCAGGATCGCGCCGGAAGGCATCCAGCAGGTTGTTCGCCGACAATCGACTTTCGTACATAAAGGAGCACCCGAGCCCCTGCGCAATATCGCGCAACACATCGTGTATCTTCATCGCTTCTTTGCTTTAAGTTTCGCCTCATCGGCCATAATCTTCTCCAACCGCCGGCGGTAGTCTTCCAGCTTCCCATCGGCCTCCATACACTTGTAAACGGTGATCCACGGAGTAGCCGTAGCCGCTTCGTGCGTGATCTTCATTCGTTGCGCGAACCAGTCGATTATTCCGAAGGCTCCGAGGTTCAGCGCATGGTATCCGGCCCGCTCCTCCTGAGCCGTCGGTGTTCGCCCGGCACCTGCGAACAGTTTGTTAATACGTTCTAACTGATTGGCTACCCAGTTGATCAGTCCGATCGCATCGTATGCCGGGGCCCTGTAGAACTTTTCTACGTCAAGGCCTACGACCTCACGCGCCACAATTTCATGCAGCACCTTGCCACTTTTCGCCTGCTGCAACATGAGCAGGGCGCCGAGGTTTAGGTTGTTGAGATCGCCCGGGAGATCACGCCCAGCCACCGTGCGCGGCTTCGGGATCGTCAAGACGGCCATACGGCTGTCGGCTGACAAGATGGGCTCGATTGCCAAATACTCGCTAAAGGTTGTTTTTTTTAGGTTCATTTTACCAAAGATTTCCGTTTCTCAATTTCGTATCGCGCCCCTCGGCCGTGAACTGCTCAACGCAACCCGTTAGGGCATCGGGGGCATCATCGTGGGCGTTGCGCCCCACGCTCAAGTATCCGCTTATTGCATTCGCGAAGGCCGGCCACATGGAGCGCCAGCCAGCGGGAAACCAAACGATATTCATCACCTCGGCCGATCGCGTGAAGATTCGCGAGGCCTTATTGGCCGACTGGTGAAACCAGGACACGCGCGTGGTTGTGTTGCCCATCGTGCGGCATAGCCTCTCCACGCTTCTGGCAAAACCACGGCCTCCGTTGTTGCTCTCGATGTTGGCGACTTGCACCGAGTGCTTCGTGAGGCTCTCGGCCACCATCTGTTCTGTTGCCTCCATGGGCTTCTGCGTGTAGATCACGTCGAGTATGTAAATTGCCTCCTCCGTCTCGACGTATGTAATAGAGCAAAGGAAGTCTCCCCCTTCATCTGCCGTGTCGGTGTAGTTCTTCACTACCCGGCGCCTGGTTGCCGGAATCAAATCCCACTCCCTGAAGGGACGATCGTAAAGCAACCCTTCAAGCGGACGTGGGTTCTGCTGGTATAGTGAGGCGAACGACTTGGGGTTACGCTCACGCTCTGCCTCCAGCTTTTCGAGGCTGTGCCTCTCCGGCCAAAGGGCCTCACCCTCCTCTCGCGGGTCTTCGTCGGTTGGCCCACCCTCTTTGATTGCCGGGTAGATCACCACTCGCCAGCCGTTCGGGTTGTTTGGCGAGAATTCCCCCTCAAGGGCGAGCAGACGGCCCGCAAGGTCTTCTTCATGCCAGCGCGTGAAGACTATGAGCTGGCGGCTGTCGTTGTGCAGTCGGGAGGCTGCCACCGTGTCGTACCAGTCGGCGATAGAAGATCGAACAACCGAAGACCAGGCGCTCATGGCATCCTTGTAGATGTCGTCGATGATAAGCACATCCACCGGGGAACCGGTCAGCGGGCCACCTACGCCCACAGTCTTCACCCCTCCGAGGTGGCCCACGATCTCGAACTCATCGGCGTTGCGGACCCAGCGCCCGCTCTCCGCCTCGCTCATGCCGGCGAGGGTTGTGTCCGGGAAGGTCGCCGCGAACTCCGGTGAGTCGATCACGCGCTGCACATCTCTGTTGAATCGGCGAGCCATAGGCGAGGAGTAGCCGACAATCGCTATTCGCAGATCAGGATCGAGGCCGAGGAGGTAAGCAGGCAGGCGGCGAGTCGATCCCTCGCTCTTGCCATGCTGTGGCGGCATGAAGATCATGAGCTTCTTGAACTCTCCCTCGGCAAACCTCGTGAGCACGTCGTAGTAGCGCAGATGGAAGGCGGCGGGCGAGAACTGCGGGAAGGTGAAGCGCGTGAAGTCAAGCAGGGAGCGCCGTGCCTTACGCACCGCCCGCTCTCTGAGCGCCAATAGCAACTCCTCTTTCCGTGCCCTGTCCATCGCTACCCCTTCGATAACCGCTCGATCTCTTCGTCGAGCTCCTTGTCGCTCTTCTTTGCGAACAGATCGGAGCCTCCCGGACCGGTGATCTCGTGCTTGTTGGGAAGCTCGCCCAGAATCTTGGCTCCAAGCTCTATTGCCGAGAGTTTACCGTCCGCCATTTGTTTCGAGAGCTCATCCGTTGCTTTATCCATCCTGGTCTGGCCCTCTTCGTCAGACTCTTCCAGCTTCGCTTTTAGCGAATCGCGCAACGTCTTATTCTTGGCACGCACTATCGCGCCACGTCGCTGCATCTCTCGGGCTGTCTCCGGCGTGATCCTCACGCCCACATCCCCGAGGTTCGGATTTCCTTTTTTCTTTGCCATAACTCGTTCTGTTTTCGTTAAAAAAGTGTTTGCTCGACTACTTTCACCCATCGCTGATGTAGCCAAATGCTCTCAACTGCTTTTTTGCCTGAGCCCCCTTGGAGTGAGACCGTCTTCACCCTCCGGGCGATTGGCACAAAGTCTGCGGGCATGCTGTATTCGCTAACGTAGACGGGGCGGCCAATCGATCGCAACCAGTTGTAGAACTCCTCGTGGTCGAACTCAGAGAGGTAGCTATCCGTGCCTTTGTATGGCGGGTCGCAGTATATCACCGCATCTTCCTCGAATCTGACCTCACGATAGTCCGTGGAACTCGTTTGCAGTCTTTGCAGGCTTTGCAGGCTTTCCAGGCTTTGCAGTCTTTGCAGGCTTTCCAGGCTTTGCAGGCTTTCCAGGCTTTGCAGGCTTTCCAGGCTTTGCGATAGCCGGTAAAGCCCGACAATCTCGTTGTATTCCTGGTCAAGGGCCAGCATAAAGGTCTGCATCTTTCGATAATGCTCCTCTGTTGGGAATTCCCACTGCGACCTTCCGAAATAATGCCCTTCCATTTGGGTGCCGAGCCTTCGACCTACTTCTCGCTGTGTGAGTCCGCTTTCTCTCAGCGCGTTGAGCAGGTACTCCCTCAGTTCCTCCTCTTCCTTCGCCACGTTCAGTCGCTCGGCCGTGATCAGTTCGTCGAGTTCTTCTGCACTGTATTTCTGTTGCGCGAGCCACCAACGAATGTATTTTTGCTTGTACTCCTCGTGGTTTCGGACAATATCCTCACGGCTTCCGTCGCTCTGAATTCCGAATGCTTCAAGCAGGGAGCAGTCGCCGAAGACCCGTGCATAGTGCAACGCCTTCTTCCATGGCTCGATCTCCTCGCTGTACATGTAGTTCTTCAGGTTGTTTCCAAAGCTCCAGCACGAAGCCACATAGGGGTCCGATTCTTTCAGCCTGTAGAAGTCCTCCCTGCTGATCCACCGGGTCTCGTTGGCGTAATCTCCTGCCATGGCCCCTTTGAAAAGCTCGACCATCCCGCCGTTCAGGTCGTTGGCGTGCAAATGTTCGTATTTCCCGGAAAGCGCCGCGCAGTGAGTTATCGCGCATCCTCCCGCGAAAAGGTCGTAGAAATGGGCCGCTTTTGGGAGGTGGCTCACAACCCATTCGGCGATTTTGTTCTTCGATCCTTTGTATGGAAGTCCCCAGTTCATTTCTGCAAATATAATCCCAGGTGCGGCATTATGCCACACCTGGAGTAAAATTTTTTTTAAATTTCAAGCTTGTCCGGCGCCGTATAGCCGCCCATCGGTGGCAGTGGTTGTACCTGCTGCTGATTGTTGGCATAGCTCTTGGCGGGCCTTAAGTTGCCGATTATCGGCATTGCCTAGCGCTCCTCCTCGCTCATTACTTTGTATCTGTCGGCAGCCACGCTCTGCTTCACGAAGTGCGTGTCTTCATACTGCGGGTTCTTGAGCTCAACGGCCCTGAGGTCGAGATATACGCCCTTCTTCCCTTCGTAGAGGCCCGCCTCCCAGAGGGGCAAGACCAAGCAACGTTTTACCGAGCCATCCGCGGCTCGCAAATCCTGCAATGCTGCACCTTGCAGCTTCAGCAGGTCGATCGATAATTGAAAGTTACTCATGCTGTTTTTCGTTTTTTGGCCTCGGCAATGAGCCCGAGGTTGTTGGTTATCAAAGTTCGTATTTCTTCGTCTTTTTCGGGTGTTTTATTATACTCCCCTCGGCACTGCACGATCTGCATGGTTAGAAGGTTTAGCTCTACGGTAGCGATCCTTCGACCGCGCTTGTCGCGCACCGAAAAGATAAGGCATTCGTTTCGTTGATCGTATCGGTTCGACCATACGCAGTGGTGCATTGCCTCACCCTCGTTCTTCATATCTGCCACCGAGGGGATCACGAAGGCGCGAATATCTCCGTCGGTGAATCCTATGCCGATATAGCACCCTTTCTCCTCTCGATACGCCTTTTCTCTGCGTTTCGCATCCCGGGCCAGGTCTTCGGCCCTTTTCTTTGCGCGTTGGGCTTCAACCTTGCGCTCGATCTCGTCGTGCGCCTCCTTGAGATTCTTCGGGCAGATATTCTTCGGATTCTTCGTGTCGATTCCGAGTTCATCCATCATGTGGAGCATATCCCGCCATACACCCGCATCTTTGATCGTGTACCCGTGCCTGGTGCAGATGTTTATCATCGGGCGGAATTGACCATATCCACCGCACACATAACCGAAGAAGAACCTGAGGCAGTCCCACTGCTTTTGCTTGATCAGGGTCTCGGCCCGATTGTCGGTAAGGAGTAGTCTCATCAACCTGTCTGGGGCCATCACATCGCATCGCGTAGTATAACCGTTTCTTCGGAGTTTCGCCAAGACTCCTCCGTGTGGGCAGATCGGTGCGTTGATGTCGAAACGGTCTGCGCGGTAGTAAGAGCCGGCGCGCTCTCGAATCTCAAACTTTCCTCCAAACTTCCACGCATCGAAGTAGCAGGATAGAGGTTGCACTGGGAGGCCCACAACGGCCTCGCGTCCCGCCTCGTCGATCCAAATCTGCGCCACCTCGTTGATGGATAAGTGGGGCAAATTGCCCGACCTTACGCTTCTGTGAGCAATGTAATGGCGCACCACTTGGAAGCCGTGCCACGTCAGCAATGTCGTGAAGTAGTATCTCTCCGACAGTTTCTGCTTTCGGGAGTGCTGCACCTTCAACGCACTGCCACATTGCGGACACTCCAGCTCGTTGCCGCATACGGCATCGATCAGCTCCTCTCCGGAACGCTCCCACACATGACCGCAGTCGGTACACCAATGTCGGCGACCGCAACGGTATGCTGTGTGTTCGAAGAGCTTCCGCTCGGCCCACGTCCTCTGCTTGGGTGTGAGGGGTGGCAGGTCTTCATAGAGGCCAGCCACCGCCTTCTGTATCTTCGTTCTCGGTCGCATGGTCAGAAGAGTGTTTGCTCCGTGAACAGCAAGGCTTGAGGATTGGCAGGGGCCGTTGCCGGCTTTTTCTTCGGGGCTTTCGGCTTCATGGCCTCCATCTGCTCGCGGATATACCGCTCTTCCGCCTCCTTCTTAAGCCCTTCTTTTCGCTTCTCGGAGAACGCGGCCTGCTCGGCCTCGATCTGCTTCTCTTGCTTGGCCCGGGCCTTGGCCACCTCCTCCTTCGAGGAAGGAACGACCACACGGCCCTCGGGTGTCTTCTTGAACTCCACGCTTTCCTCGTCGTAGTAGTGAACCGCCCAGCCATAGACCTCCTCGGGTGCCGCCATGTTGATCTTCTGACGGTAAGCCTCCGAGGCAATGTAATTGCAGCATTCGTCGATGCTCTTCTTCGGGTTCGCGTACTTCTTCGCGAACTCGGGGTCTTTCTCTGCTCGTTTGTCGAGTTCGGCCTTTATCACGGCCTTAAACTCCTTGGTTGGTTTGTAAGCCATTTTTCTTCGTTTTTAGGGCGTTTTCATCTCACCCTCGAATGGGTAGGTTTTTTCGCCATATCGGGCTAAAAACCGCTTTTTCGCGCATATTGCCGTGCTATGCGAGTTTATGTTTAACTCGTCGGCGATTTTTTGCCACCCAAAACCCTCTTCTCGGGCGAGGTGAGCCGCACATGCACGAATCCACGGAAGCGGGGTGTGAAGGTCGGGGCTGAAGATCAGCTCCTCGGGGTAGCCCGTAGCCTCGGCACAAGCCTGTCGGATAAGGTCGCAATTGATCATAACTTCCCGGCTGCCATTATCGAGTCGAAGATATATCCGAGCTCGGGGTTCGACACTCTGGTGGTTCTCGGTATCGCCTTCTTCTGGGCGTACCCATTCGCCAGGCCCTCCATGGAGAGGGAAGCGTTGTGCGCTCTTGCTTCACGCTGCTCCTGAATCCGGGTATCGTTGGCCGCATAGGTGCAGATCGTGGCATACACCGAAGCCTCCGATGAGAGCTTTGCGGGGTCGGTCTTGGCCGAAATCGCGAACATCAGGCGGGCCACATCCTCGGGATAGTAGTCCCGAAGAAGGATCGAGAACTGTTTTTTCGTTACCTGGTGCTTGAAAAAACGCAGATTCGGGGCGAATCCGTCGAGCCAAGCACCACACATCACGTCGTAGAGGTCGGATCCTCCTTCCTCGCGCGTGCGCCCGTGAGAGTTTTTACGAGAATCTTTCTCTTGTGTGTGTGAATTGCCTCCTATTCCACCTCCACCTCCACCTCCTACGGTGGGGACACGTCGGGGACACGTCGGGGACACGGTGGGGACACGGTGGGGACACGGTGGGGAGACTTTTTGCTCCAAAAAATCGTCCACTAATTCCTTGGCAATCAGCTCACTCGGGTAGCGGGGGTCAGTCTTCTGATGGGCACGAAAAGTGCGGATAACGTAATAGCTCTCCCCTTCATACGGGAAAGGTATTAACATCCGGGCTTCTACCAGCGCATCTATCCACTTGGACACTTCGCCTACGCGGAGAGTATCATCATAGGGAAAGATTTGAGACTTTAAATAGGCTGGGTGTCCCTTAAACACGCCATTGTCGTCGGCTAAAGTCCAAGTTCCGATGTAGAGCAGCCTGGCAGGAACGGGAAGTTTGCCTAACTTCTCATCTTCAAAGAATGATGGTTTTATAGTTCTTATTTTGCGCACTGCTAATTTTTTTAAAAAAAGCACCCCCTTAGGGCTCCTGGGCGAACAGAGTGCCCTGGCCATCGTTTCCTACGGCCACCCGTAGGGTGCTTGTTTTCTGTTTCTGTTCCTTCCGTTCTTCAGGATTCATGCGGGCCTGCTGGCGCTCAAACTTGCGCACCAACCGCTTGGCCTCGCGCTTCTGGTTCAACGTCTTCGTGTCGCGACCCTCCAGCCTCTCCAGCTCGCGCAGTAAGCGCGAAACAAGGGCGTGATCTCGGTCGCTGATCGCCTTCATCGTATCGTCAGATTGCGGTTCTCGATGAGCCGCGCACCCTCTACCACCTCCCCGGCTTTCAGGTCGGCAAGAAGGGCGGCCTTGTCGATCGTCGTGGCGACTTTAACGTAGCGGTTCGGCACCTTCGTCTCATCCGTGATCTCCACGGCCCTTGATCTCCTAAACCCGAGGGAGTTCACGCCGAGCGCCAGCCGGTCGATTCCGAATTGCTCCATCGCACCCTTCAGGGTCTCTTTAAGGCGTTGCGCACGGTTCTTCATGCGAGCCTTCACCGCCTGCGCCTCCTTGATTCGCATGTCGGCAAGTTGCGCAATCGCCTCTGCCTCCTTTATCGCCTCGACAAAGTCTTCTGCCTTCTCCACCATCCGCTCCTCGGTGATCCTAAGCATGGCTTCGAGCTCCGGAGTGATCTCCCCGCCCGCCTCGTCGATAGCCTCGCAGATCAGCCGCTGATCTTGCGAAATCTTGTATAAGTTTAAGTTGTTCATTGTTGTAGTGTTTTTCCGTAATTAGTACAATCGTTCGCGAATCGTTTATGAAGGCTAACCGGGAGACTGTTCAGCTCTGCCTTGTAGAAGGCCTGCACGTCGGCCTTCGTCGCTCGGGTGTAGAGGCGGCGGATCAACTCCGAATACTCCTCCTCCACTCTGAAGGCCTCGGCCTGCTCTTCCGCACGCCGCACATCGATGGCATCGCAGTCGTCTTCGTCCGTGGCTATGTGGAAGAACTTCAGCAGGAAGTAGCGCTCGCCGTAAGTGAGTGCCGACCCAACACCTTTGTCCCAGTCGTTCTGGCCGTTTGCAGCGAATTCGCAGGTCTCGCGCTCCCCGCTCTCGGTGTCTATCCAGGTGAATCGCATGCGCAGGGTAGTGAGGATCTCGAACTTCGGCTTTGTGCCGTTGCTCACCGTGTAATCCTGCCGCTCGTTTCTGATCTCCACCACCTCCTGCTTCAGAAGCAGCCCGAGTTCGTCCATCATCGGGCGGACAATGCCCAGGAGCTTCGAGCCGGAGACGTAACGGTAAGAGCTGCCACTCGCATCACGGTCCAATCCGCGCACGGCGCGCTGAATCTTCAGCAGCTTGCCGCATAGTGTGGCCCCGGCGTTCATTGCTGTAAATTGTTTGAGGTTGCACTCTGTTGTGTTCCGAGCCACTTCTCGAAGAAGAACTCGTCGTCGAGCCATTGACCCTGGCCCTCATCTGTTGCTTTCAGGTAGTCTAACATGGTTATGCAGTTTTTTTGGTTGTTGTTTTCGTTTTCCGGCCCCGCGACTTCGGGAGGTTCATGTAGAGCGGGTGGGTGCGCACATAGGTCAGCGCTTCGTCTTTGATTTCCTGAATGGTCTTTACGCGATTGCCCTCCAGCCACCTCTGCACCTCATCGAGCCGGAAGCGCAGGCGGTTGCCAATCTTCAGATGGGGGAGCTCACGCGCCGTGGCGCGCTTATAAATGTAGCTCTCGGAGAACTTCGTCAGCTCGGCTACCTCCGTTATCGTTAATAGTTCTATCGTAGAAGTCATGGCTGTAGTTTTTAGTTTGTTTCGTCTTCGATCTCACCGAGTCCGTCGCACATCTCGCATCGCTCGAAGTGCCAGAAGCGGAGCTCCTCCTCGGGGAGCCTGCTGAACTGCTCCGGGGTCAGGCTCTTCCCGCCCTCGTCATCCCAGTACTCGCCTTTCTGCCCGCCGCACAAGGGGCATGTTCTGTAGCGTGCCGGCACGTCGTTCCACGGCGCGTAGGCATCGTAGGCTCCTCGCAAGTTCATCGCTGATCAGGAATTAGGAGCAGGCGGCCATCGCGCTCCGCCATCAGCTCACGGTAACACTCTACGCTCAGGGCGCGGCGCTCATTGGCCCGCTGTTCGTGTTTTTTTCGCCAAATTCGGGCGATCATCCCACGGATGAACCCGACTTTGCTCTCTCTGAAAATTACGTCGTTTTTCATGGTCTTTTGCTCTTCCGCTTGTGCGGAGGCTTCGCGCTCGGCTCGGCGGTCCAAATAGTCCACCATGTAGCGTTTCCGGGCCTCCCGAGCCTCGGGGGTCAGTCTGTTCATAGGTTTAGGATTTTTAGCCGCGCGATCTGCGTGGCTCTGTTCTTGAGGTAGAATGGGTGCAGTACGGATACTATTGTTCACCGTGCTGCTGTTTTTGACTGTCGTTCGCATTTGTTCGTCAAAAATTAGCATGTAAAAAAGAGGGCGTTGCCCGTGTAAAGTTTTGCGAACGACACTTTCAGTGCTACTGAAAGGAACACGGACAACGCCTTTATATCAGGGAGTTGTGTATGTCTTGATTTTTACACTTTGAGTGTCGTTCGCACTGCAAATATACAAAGAAAATTTCATTCTGCAAATTTTTTATCCGAAAATCACTTTCCAAGCAGGAAATGGTAAGTCTTCAAATCCTTTTTAAGTTTTCGCTTCAATGGAGCCTGGTGCTTCTTCTGCGCTTTTGGGTTGCCGGGGTAGAGATTTTGGCTCGAAGCATTCAAGATCTCAAGCCGTTCGCGAATCCTATCACATTCCGCCTCGACTGCCTCGTCAGAGGATCGTTCAACGAAGATTATAAAACTCTTCGCTTTGGCAATTTCTTTCGTCACCCCTGAGAGTTCGCGCATTAGGCGATTGAAGCACTCCTTGTTGGAATCTCCTTTACCCCCCCCATTGCGGCGATCCTTGTATTGATCTCACTCTTCTGCAGGAGCTCTCTGATGTGGCTCTCTAAAAATTCTTTCGTAATCAAAAATCAATGATCTTCGTGTTCTACAATCGTTCCGCTCTCCTTGCGGGCCTTGAGTTTGGCGAGGTTGGCTTTGGCCACCTCCTCCAAATCATAGCCCATAACCGCGCAGAGTCCCGCGAGTTGCCAAAGGACATCTCCGAGCTCCGAGCCGAAAGCGTTGTCAAACGCGGAGAAGTCGATCTCCTCCTCATCCACGCAAAGTTGGCCGTTTATGATATTGGCGTGGCCTTTGCGGATCGCCTTTGCCACAAGCCCCGTGAGTTCTCCGACCTCGCTCACCAGGTTCAGCATCATATAGCTGTAGTTCCTGCAACTTGGCATGCAGGTGGTCATTGCCTGCTTCTGATACTCTTTCAGTGTCATTTTCTTCTTCCTGCACCCTCCTTTAAGTGCTTTTCTACCTCGTGCGCGATCAGCGCGGAGGTGGCGGTGAAACTTCGTCGCTGCGCGACCTTCTCGAACCAGGGAGCAAACTCCTCCCCGGGTCGGCTGTTATTCTGCTCGTCCTTCATCGTCGCCGTAAAATAGGATTTTCTTTTCTTCTTTGTGGCTGATCTCTTCCATCAGAGCCTCCTCATAGAGCATTGCCTCCAGGTCGGCATCTTCAAGTTCTTGCATGGTATTCGTCAATTTTTTCGTAGGGAATAGTTACATACTTATCGCGCACCTTCGCGCCGGCTTTACAGACCCGAGCTTCGTACACCTCACGGCTGAAGGTCTCAAAGGGGCGCGGTGTGGGCATGCTGTCCAGCCCCGGGTGCTCCCTGAACTTGTCGGGCCTCCACGTCTTCACCGCTCCGCTCTTGATCGCCCAGCGCAAGCTCTCATGGTTGCGATAGCCGAGCTCTCGGGCCGCCGTGCGAATGCTTTTAAACCGCCGGTGCCGCCCATCAACGAACACACGAACCTCCGTGCTATGGTTGGGACCTCCGCGCGCCCTGTTGATGCCGTGGTGAATGGCTACTTTGCTAACCGTTGCCGGCACACATCCGACGATCTGCGCCACATCCTTGCAACTCTTTCCGGAGCGGTAGAGCTCGATTACCTGGGCGATCTCCTCCTCCGTGAGCTTCGCCCTATATGTATATTTACGCCTCTTCTTCGACAACCATTTCTATTTCGTTTCTTCGGCCTCTCCGCACTCGCCGAGCGGCAAAATCATTGTCCGGGTGCCCGAACGTGAACGCCGTGAAGAGCAGGAGGAGAGCTCCAGTGCCAAACCTTCGCCGCAACTCACTGAGATCAATGCTGTAGTTCTCGGCCAGAAACCACGCAACAAGGGCGTTTGTCGAGTGCCTGATGCCGGTCTTGTCGTATATGTTTTGGGTGTGCCGTACCACCGTGCCATAGGCTATGCCGAGGCGGTGGGCCACCTCCTTGCCGATGTCGCCTAACGTGTAGGCGATCGCTACGCGTGTCTCGGCCGCGGTGATCACGCGGTCGGTGCGCAAGGTCAAAGTCTGTTCTTTAGGATTCATTGTTTTTCAATTAAGCTGTTTTCTGTTTCTTCGGCGCCTCCCCCCATGGTTGCGCAACGTCGTACTTGGCAAAGATCTTCTCGATCTTATCTGCAACCAGCACGTCGAGCTTCTTTCGCCCCTCGGCGTAGTGGTGAAGGCTGACTCTGTTTCGGATGCCGAGAGCCTCCATGATCTCGGCGCGAGCAGCTGCGCTCTGGCAGATGCGGAGCTCGGAGAGCCCCTTGCTGAATTTCTTGCTTCTATTCTCCATAATATTCGAAATTTTTGCCCCGACACGCGGCTCGCGCCACGTCCGCCCGCCAACAACCTAACCTAAAACTCTACAAACACATCAAGCACCATGTTCGGGCGGCTCCACGCGGAGGTCGGGATAGCCTCGGCGGGCCTCACGGATGGCCGAGGAAGTGATGAAAAAAACTGTTGATCGGCGCGTAAGGTGCGCCACACCGTGAGAACGGCAGGGCGGCGAATAGATAAGATGTGCTAAGAGTTAGTGAGTGTGAACAGATTGATGCCCTGCCGTGGATTGCACCCGGGCAGGCGGTCAAGCCTATCCGGGTAGTATAGTGTCGCGCTCGCTCGATCACTCGAGGTCATGGCGCGTTGTTTTTCTCGAATCTCATACGTCAAAGAACGCAGTGGTCGGCTTTTTCCTTTCGGTGGGGTTGTTGCCAGCCGGCCGAACCCCTCACCGCTTGTGCGGTGGCTTTGCGGATGGAGGGAGATTCGCACTCCCTTGAGGTGGCCGGTGCTCAGATACGCTTTCGCGGTACATACACTTCCCCGCTCTCTGATCTTCGGGGCTTTCTCATCCGTGTGGCGGGCTTACACCGCCTCCGACCTATTGGTCTATCCCAGGGCCGCAGTATGGCTATCTCGTGAAGAACTCTCGGAATTTGTCGGAGCCGTAATTTCCGGCAGTGAGTTCTATGATCTTCGCAACGGTATACTTCTCTCTCACCTCCTCCTTCGGAAGGATGTTTTCACAGAAGTGGCGCGTGCCGGCCGAGCAGGCTCCCGTGATCACTCGGTAGGCCTCGATAGCCTCCTCGTGGGTCAGTTCGCTTTCGAGAGTGAGTCCCTTGTAGCGCGAGGTGTCGCGGTTGCTAATCTTGTAAATTAGGTCTCGCTTAGCTTCTTCAAGAGTATCGCCGTGTGCCCATTTGCCGGCTCCGTCTGTAACAAGGTAGGCCTCCCTATTTCTGCCGATGTAGGACACCTTGCACACATTGCCTCGCCGGTTCAACAGGCGCATAAAAACACCGTCAGCTTTTATGTATCGGCGACCCCTCCATGTCCAGATATAACCGTCGTCTACCGACTCGCGAACATTCCATTTCTTCTGCTTCAGCGAGCTGTTCTCGTAGATGGAGAGGTCGCCACCTATGGCCATACCCTCGGGAAAGGTCAGCGAGGTCAGCGAGCTGTTCTCGCAGATGGAGAGGTCGCCACCTATGGCCAACCCTCGGGAAAGGTCAGCGAGGTCAGCGAGCTGTTCTCGCAGATGGAGAGGTAGTCGTGATACTTCCCCTCGCTGTCGAGCTTCGACAAATCCGCTCCTACACTTTGCAGAAATTCTTTAATTTTCGTCAAATCTTTCATAATAGAATCGTTTTAGGTATTTGTGGGCCAAGAGGGGCATGATCCCCCGACCTTCGCATTATGAGTGCGCTGCTCTAACCTACTGAGCTATTGGCCCTGCTGCACCTCCTTGCGCTTGCCCCTACCCTCGCGGCAGAGAGCTCCGGTGGTGCCTCGTCTTTCCGAGTGCCAGTCTTTGCCAAGGATTCCGCTATATGCTTATTCGGCGCGGCTTGCGTTCCGTGGCCCCGAAACTTTGACTTCCGGCGGAGGCAGTGCCACTTTACGTTCTTGGCCCCACCCGAACCCCGACAAGGGCTCACGCTCTATCCGCCTACCCTCCGCCTTTATAACTTTGCCGTCAGTCGCCCGATCGATGCCACCGCCACATCGAGGAGCTCACACTTGCGCTCGTAGTCGGCGGTCAGCTGCTCATAGTCGGCGCTTATGCGTTTTGCCTCTTTATTCTTCACTTCCAATTCGATCTCCCACGCGCTGATCTTTGCCTTCATGGCATCGGCCTCGCGCTGCATGGTGATCTCCTCGGCCTCTTTGCGGGCGATCTGCTCCTTCAGCTCTACGATCTGCTCCTCCAGCTCTGCGATCTCCTCGCGCGACCCATTCCATTTCGTTTCTAACTCCAGCGCCGAATTCTTGGCATTGGCCAAGTCGCACTCGATGCGCGTGCCAGAAATCAGCGGCATGTCGCTCTCGATGTTGGCAATCATCGTGTCGGTCTCCTCCTCGGTGAACTCATCCGCAAAGTAGCCCTTACCACGCCACAGCGCACAAAGGATGTCTGCCTCTTGCTTCTTCGTCAGGGGCTCCCCCACGACGATCGTCAATACCTTCTGCTCTTCCATATCTGCTATGTTATTTATACAATATTCTGAAGATGAACTTTCCACGAACCTCCGCAGAACGAATCGAGAGGTTTCCCTCGGCGATGTTGAGCGGCGTGGAGTAGTAGGCGTAGAGCCTGTCGGCACCACTTCCCGAGGTCTCTACCTCGATCGCACCGTCCAGAAAGCTCACGGTAGACGGAGCCTGCGCGATCTGCGCCATGTCCTCCGCCGTCTTGTTTTTCTGTCCTTTCGTATAGCTCTTCGGGTTCATGTGTCAAAAATATGGTATTGCTTTTGTTCACTTTTTTGCTTACCTTTGCCGAAGAAAAGGTAAGCAATTTGTGTTCGCTCCGTTTTCTGAGTGCAAATATAAGAATAATAAATAACATAGCAATATTTTTACACAAAAATTTGTTATATAATTTTATTATATATTATTATATTTTATAACAAAAAGTTATATATGTTGAATCTCAAAGAGTTGGCATACAATTTAAGACTCAGCCAAAAGGATTTAGCCGAAATTCTCGGGGTGAAGCAGTCGCAGGTATCTATGATGATGAACGGCCGAAGGGATATAAGACCGGCTCACATCGAGAAACTAAAGGAGCGGTACGGTGATATTGTTTCACAATTTATGATGGGCGACCCCACCACTCAAAATGTCGTCTACACGGGCAATGTATCGGGTAGTGGAAACAATATCGTGGCCGGCAACGGTAATAATATAGGTACGGCCGACGATGTAGAAGTTAAAGAAACGATTATAGTCTCAGCTGAATTGGTTAATCGAGAGGGATTTGATCTAAAGCAGAGTTATGAGGATGGAACCATAAGCGCCGAAGCTCAGATAAAACCGACGCAGGACACCGTACCTCTCCACGATATGAAGGTATACACCGAGACCGACGAGATGGAGCCGGAGATAGGGCCAAACGACCCAATTTTTATCTCCTTTATGCAGTCGCCAAAAGATGTAATCGCAGGCCGAATGTATTTCGTCGATTTATACCAAGGAGGCATCGTTCGATGGGTTTTTCCGCAGCAGGATGGAAGATTGCTTCTGCGCGCCGCCAATTCCGCGACTCCAGATATAGTAGTGAAACAGGAAGAGGTGAGATCTGTTTCTAAGGTAGTAGCCATATTAAAACGGCCGAAATCTATGCCCGTAGAGCAACTCACTATTCAAGCCACACTCGAACATCGAGACCATCAAATTAACGAAATGCTCTCCCAGCAGGGCAGACTAATTGGAATAATCGAGCGTAAAATAAATGATTAAACAACGAATCAAAATAACCATAAACCCCAAAAAACAATGAGACACCTAATTCTATCTATTTTTCTAACCTTATTTAGCTTGGCGGCTACCGCTAAAGTTTACGAAGATTGCGACGGTATAACGCGCTTTGTTTCATCCGAATATAGGCAGATATACAACAATTCGTGGACACGACCGAATGGTGATGAATCACTATATCCGAAAATCGGCGTGAGTTTCACAACGAATGGAGAAAAAAGCTCTTGGTCGATTGATGTGCGAATCTCGGCCAGGCTTCCTCTCCGCATTTATAAAGGCGCGCGAATGCTTATCCTCCTTCGCTCGGGCGAGATTATTGAGCTTGTAAATAGTAGCGAGAATGTAGACGAAATCGGTACATTAACTGACACGGGTGGAGGTTTGGCAACGGCAATACGCAACTATACCATCACTGCTTCATACGAAGTAGAAGAACAGCAAATTCGCCACATAATCGCTTCGGTGGTGTCGAAAATTCGCATTGAGCTTCCCACAACGCTTCACGATGAGGCCTATTCAACGAACGACCGATTTACAGATGCCCTCCAGATGGGTTATTTGGAGGTGTCGGAGTACCTCCGCTTGAACCCGGGCGATGCAAAAGGTATGCGCGACGTTTACGCGGGATTCGTCAGACCGTCCGCAACAGAGGCAAACAAGGAAACCTACGACTTTATGAAAGCGAAAGCAAGCGGTGCCTTCCTGGTGCGCAATCGCCGCGGAGAGGAAACCTTCTACGATCCTGACACAAAGGCCTACCTCACGCGCGAGGAGTTTCTGAAAAAGTACGAGCAGTGGGAGCTCGACAAGCTCATAACGCTCGACAAATGATGGAGCGGACCGAAATCGGCGAGATCAACTCGCGCTTCTTCTTTGCGCTCGCCAAACTCATCGAGCGCCGTGCTATCCTCTCCATGCTTGGCTTTTGTTTTGAAATGAACGTGGATCGGGGATCGCTGTATCGGGCCCGGAGGGAACCGGCCAAGCACTCGGTGCCCGCCCACCTCTTCGGGGAACTGGTGGAGCGGCACGGCATCTCCGGCGATTGGCTACTGACCGGCCGCGGAAGCATGTGGCGCGAGCATCCACTGCCGCCACCACCTCCGGATATCGTTATATAAAAAGTAGGAGAGCCCTTCAGCTCTCCTATTTTTTTTCATTTTTTGTCGATTTTTCCAAAAATTTCTGGGATTCTGTTCACCGCCTCGCGCCGCTTAGCATCTATGACTTTGGCGTATATTTGCGTGGTGCGCACGGAGCGATGCCCAAGGAGGTTGCTCACCGTGTATATGTCAGTGCCAAGGGTAAGCTGGAGGGTGGCGAAGGTGTGGCGCCCGCAATGGAAGGTGATATGCTTCTCGATTCCCGCATCCTCGACCCACCGCTTCAGCACCTTGCCAATGGTCGTGAAGTACGGCAGGGTGAAGACCGGGTCCGAGGCTGGACCCCGAGCGCCCATCAAGAACACTGCCTGCTCGGAGAGGTCGAGATATTCCAGGCGGCCTGTCTTCTTCTGCCGGAAGACCACACGCGCCCCCTCCCTGCTCTCCCGCACGTCTGCCCAACGGATGGCCACAACATCCGAGTGGCGCAGCCCTGTCAGGCAACTGAACAAGAACGCTCTCGCCACATCTTGGCGGCACGGCGTGTCAGCCAATCGCCTAAGCTCCTCAATAGTCAAATATTCGCGCTTGCTGTCCTCCCGCCTCGGAGGAGCAACTCCATCCGCAGGGTTGCGCGCGATGATTCCGTCACGAACCGCCCACCCGAGCATCTCACGGAAGCGCTCGTAATATAGGTGCGCTGTGTTTGGCGCTATGCCGCACCGCCCGAGATAACGAGCGAAGAGCTCCACCCAGCGTTTGTCGATCTCTGAGAGGGCAAAGCTCTCTCCGGCGAACTCTTGCAACTTCAGCGCCGCCGACCGCAAGTTCTGGCGCACGGTTGCCGGCCGCCCTTCGATCTTTGCCCACACAAAGTCCATGAAGTCGATGCGCCCGGTTTGATCGTTTGCGAAGCCGTAGGTGTTGTTTCGCAACTCTACCACGCGGAGCGATCGCACCTCCTCCGCGCTCTGCAACGTCTGCCGATTGCGCTCGCGATCCTCAGGCGTGCGCTCCTCGACAAGGTACATGCGCAGATATTCCACACGCCGCTTACCGCGGTCGTGAATGTCCAGATACAATGAGTGTCCGCCATCCTTTAGCGGACGGGAACGGAGCTTCACGCGCTCCTTCGGCGGGTTAGCAATCTTAGGTAACATTTAGCACATATTAGCACAGGTTCACACCGCAAAGATACAGAAGAAACGGTTTCCGCACAAAAAAAACGGAAAAAAGAGCGAAATCGTGCTAAAAAGTGATAAATCTACGCCGTTCTTTTTTGCTGTTCTTCCGCTCTTGACTACATGTTTAATGTGTTTCTATTTGTTTGAGTGTCTTTATATTACCGCCATTACCTAAACAAAAACGGCAGGGAGTTTCACAACTGCCTGCCGCTCCGGCGAGTTTCCCCGCCTAACTACTAACCCAAGTTTAGAGAGTATCTTGCAAATTATTTATTTTTAGCGAGTTACAAGGTTTTAAAAAAATTGGAGAAACGGTTTACGCACAAAAATCGACAAAAAAGGGGCTATTTTTGCCCCCCGAAAAGCCGGTATCCGGCGCGTATTTCTGCCACTGGATGGCCGGCCAAAGAGTAGCCTATGGAAGCCCCGTAGCTCCACCTTCCGGCGTGGCGATCTGCGGCTATGCCCGCCCAGGCATCTGCGCGGTCGTGCGCGAACATTGCTCCGGCGGTCGCCCGGACCTCCCACCATTTTGGCGGAACCTGCAGAACCGTGCGCGTGATCTCCTTAGTGTGGTTGAATGTTCGGATATTGTCGAGGGTTGGTCGTAGTCCTCCGATCGCTGGCCCGCTGATAGTAGCCTCGTAGGTGCTGTCGCGATAAGTGCGACTCTCGATAGTTACATTCAGATCTACGCTATCCGTGGCCGTCGCCTTAATGAGTTCAGAGGTCAGATTCGCTTGCATCTCCTCCGGCGCTTTGAACAACCACCGCGGGACAGCCACACGCGCCGTGCGGTAGTCGAGGGTGATTGGTTCAGGACAGAAGAACTCCGCCGATTCGACGTATTCCAGCTCCGCGGTTAGTGGCGCCGATTCGTTCTTCTCCTTCCGCCAAAACGTCGTGGCCAACAATGCCGCTATGATCACCATATATATATAATCGCGCCTTTTCATGATCTCGAAAATTTGAAAATTCTTGAAATTTCTTGAAAATCTTTCAAGTTTTTTATCTGGTCATCTTGATGTATCCGCCCTTAGCCCATACGGGGCTCGATAGGAATTCGCCACGCTGGCGGCCGTTGCGGGCCTTCAGGCCGATATGTACCCACTCCGGGGTTCCGTTGCGATCCTCGCTCTCGCTGATCATCTGATCGAATCCTCCGCGCTTTTCCAGCCATTTTCGCGCAAAGCGCTTGAATTCGAGCAGTCGGCGGTTCAGCGGCACCAAATCGGCCGCCCACCCTACGCAGTGCGCTGATGTGTTCGAAGCTCCTGGCGTTGCTCTGTTTATAGCCTCGCTTCTGTAACCGCTCGACACGAAAAGTGCCGGCGTGCCGTAGTGCTCGTTTGCGCACTCGATCGCCCATGCCTCGCGCATGGGGTCGAGAAGGTCGTGAACGAGCTCCTCGATGTGCTTTTTGTGGAGCTCCGAGGGTGTGTTGTCGATCTTCAGCTCCTCGGCCTTAGCCGATCGCGTGAACTCTGAAAGTTGAAAGTGCTTCATCTTATTTGCGTTTTGCTCACTAATAGCCGCTCTGCGGCTCTCGCTGCAGGCACCCACGGCGTTCGCACAACTTTTGGCTTCGCTCTGTCTCCAGCGCAGAGATGCGCGCCTTCTTATCGCCGATCTCTACTGTTGCTTCCAACAACTTCCGGTTCTGCTCCCGCACTAATGCCGTTTGCTCTTGAAATCGACGTTCTTTATCGAGCAACTGCTCTTGCAACATCACGTTCTGCTGTTGCGCGAGCTCCAGCTGCTTCTCGAAGAGCGCGAACTGTCTCTCTTGGTTCTCGAGGGCTACCCCCTTAGCCTTCTCCTCAGCCGTATCGGCCTCGGCCTCGGCCACCTGAGCCCTTGATCTTCGGAAGAGTAAGGTTTCTATTACCTTCCAACCTCCGAGGCCAACGAGCACGCCGCCAACCGTTTGAATCGCCTCCATCCACTGCATGGCTACCCTTTTACGGCAATGAGGTACACCGCCCAAATTACTGCGGATCCGGCGTAGTTGGCCACCAAGTCCCAGGGGTCAGCTTGAGTGTCGATAATGTACTCTTTGGCGAGTCCCACGGCCGAAATCACGATCGCCGAGGTGAGTATCACCCAAAAGGGAGGACACCCGCAGCGGTGAGCCACCGCGACCGAGATCACGGCCACGATGGAGCTCACGGCGAAGTGCAGAGCCTTGTCGGCGGGGCAATCGCCCAAAATCTTTATGATCTTGTCAATTAACTTCATGCTTTTTAGTTAATAAGCGCCGCAAGGTCGGCTGTGTTGTAACTTACGATTTCACCATTCGAATTCACGGCGAATGTTATCTGCGGAAATACATTGCCATTATAGCCATTATACGAAGCGCTCGTGCTGATCGTGTAAGGGTTACTGCTGCTTTCACCGGCCACACCCGACGTGAGTTTTAGACCTGATACGATCGCAACCGGCTCGGGTACGGTAGTTCGTACCACCTTTATGTACTTTACGCCGGGATCGAATGTGTTGTAGCTAAAATAGGATCCTTCACCTGATACCCCCTCGATATCTACCACAAACTCTATATTCTCGCAGTAATCGCCGATTGAATTCGAGCTACTGTGATAGCCGATTGAATTCGAGCTACAGTAATCGCCGATTGAATTCGAGCTACTGGAATCGCCGATTGAATTCGAGCTACAGTAATCGCCGATTGAATTCGAGTAACTGTGATCGCCGATTGAATTCGAGCTACAGTAATCGCCGATTGAATTCGAGTAACAGTTATCGCCGATTGAATTCGAGCTACAGTAATCGCCGATTGAATTCGAGCTACTGGAATCGCCGATTGAATTCGAGTAACTGGAATTGCCGATTGAATTCGAGCTACTGGAATCGCCGATTGAATTCGAGCTACAGTAATCGCCGATTGAATTCGAGCTACTGGAATCGCCGATTGAATTCGAGCTACAGTAATCGCCGATTGAATTCGAGCTACAGGAATTGCCGATTGAATTCGAGTAACAGTTATCGCCGAATGTGATTCGATTAAGCAATAATGGTCCATTCGACTTATACGGAAGCACTCGATTATGATGGCTTTCGCCCGCAATGCTATTGTCTGCGGTTCTTCCGAACGTGTACACCTCGTCAATCACCGATGTAACCTTTACGACATCCGTCGACGAAAAGGATTGAGTCGAATAGAAAACAGTGTCCTCCGAGAGCTCAAGTGTTTTGGTGTAAACAGTTCCGCTGGCACCAGGCCCGGCTGTAATTTTGTAGTTCCACCCGTAATAGGCACCTTCTCCGGTCGATGTATCGATGCTGGTGTTGCGGGTAAGTGCACCGGGGAATGTCGTGCCATACGCGGCCACCACCACACTAACGATTGGCTCATCGAGCTGGTATTTGATGTTCTTGAAGTCGTAGGGCAAATCGTTGTCCCACTCATCAATCATACGATAGATTACGCCCGTTCCCTGCATTCCCGATATCATCTCCACGGTGACCGAAGCATCGTTGATATCTTGGCCGCTTGAGTTATACACGACATCGCCCGTGCTTGGTACCTCTGTCCGGAAATATACGATCTGATTCGGTCCTCCGTTTTGTCGGTAGGCATAGTACATTGTGCCGTCTATTTCCCTATCGTTGGCAGGTTCGCGAAACAGAGTCGTCGTTTCACCGTATGCGGTCAAAGATATTTGCGGGTATAACCCATCCGAAGGCGCTGCCCATGCAAAGCGCTCTTTGTCGTTGTCGAGGCAGTACCAGATCTTCCACGCGATCAAGTTTGCCCCAGCATCCTTGAAATAGGTGTCTCCGCTGTGATCGATCGCCCACGCCTCCTCTGAAAGCACATTTTTGTCCAATGCCAGAACGATCACGTCGAAGGGATGCCCGGCACTCGATGTTTTTTCTTGTGCCGTCGCCGTAACGTAGTCCGTGATACGATAGAAACGACCAGGAACCAAACGGTGCGAGTTACGCATCATAACAAGGTCTGCGTAAGATACGCTCTTCGTTTCAGTGACGATTGACTCGCCCCAAACCTTTGCCGAGCCTGTTTCAGATTTCGGAACAGAAAATGCGTTGCGTCTATTTTCGTCAGACTCTCCCCAACCAACTACGAACGCTTCGGACGGTGAGAACGCGTTGTATTTTCCGAAAGCTGCTTGCTCGTCCGCGTCTTTCAATCCTCGGCCGTGTACAAAGGAGCACTCGCTACCAGCGACACATCCCGTACCTCCAACGTGAGCGAAATGCGCGTCTGGGGTTGCTGTATTCCCCACACCCTCAACGTGCGAAGCCCATCCGCCGGAAGCGTTGTCGTAACCCTCTGCGTAGGAGCAGTGCTCCGTCGCTTCGTTGCTGTGACCAAACGCAATCGAGCACAGACCCGAAGCGTTGTTCTCGTTGTTCGGTTCGGCTTTCTGCTGCAACGAGTATGCGCCGCTACCGCGCTCAACTGGGTTGTCTTCGACGGTTTGCAAGTCAAGAGTGCTGACCTCCAGCTGATTCTTGTTCCACGTCGTCGAACCTTCGGCTCGCGAATAATAAGCATTGAGCAATACGAGCACTTGCGTAATCTGACTCGAAAAAAGCGCGTTAAAATACACCAGGCCATCCTCTTCGCCCCAATTTGCAGTAATCGATCCCAATATATTTTGAGCAAACCCGCTATCGCCTGCTGGGCCGATAACCACGCACGGAACCTTTGCCTCGGCTCTATCCACGCCCTCTACCCCGTTTCGGAACAGCCAATCGAGCACCGCACAGTTGTGAATCCAATCCTCGCCCGTCTCGATCACAGCAAGCGTTTCGCTCGCCTCGTCTATGTGGTACTTAAAGACTCGCCGCTTAAGGCCATTTATCGCCTCGGCTACGGGACCGCCCGCCACGGGGTTCCTGCTCCCCTCCTCGAGATCCTGATCTACGATGATGAACTGCGCAAACTCAACGCAAGACGTAGCATTCACGCCCTGGCAGTCGCACACATCCACGCAACAGCTGCGAGCAACGAGCTCCAGCATCTGGCAGTCATCCGCCGTCCACGTCTGGCCCTCCGAATCAACGATCGACACGGTGGCCGTGTACACTCCGAGCCATCCCTGCTGTGCCGCTTTGAAAATGAAGGATATTACGTTTCCGGACACGTCGAACTCCTCGATTGGCACGATGCCGAAGCGATTCTGCAAGGCTACCTTCACGGTCTTATCCTCCAAGTCGAAGGGCATAAGTGTCTGCTTGTCCACGATGCGCCAGATCACCGGCACGTCGTTATTTATACGAAATTTGCGCATGGTGTTATTTATTTTCCAATTATTCTTAGTGTTACACGGCCGTTTCCTCGGCCCTCTTTGCCTGAGCAGCATTGGCGGGGGTATTCGGGGAACTTGTCGATCTCCGCATCAATGTAGGCCAGCGTGTCGAGGAGCATGCCCTGCGCAATGGCGAAGGCATCGTGGTAGTCGGCTTGGCGCTCCTCCCAGCTCACGGCCGCCGAATTGTCGCCCTGCTTCCGCACATAGCCGAAGCGCGTGAGGCGGTTGGAATTCGTCTTCACCAGTCGCCCCCAGGTGTAGTAGGCAAGGGCTTTGCGGAGTCCGGCAAACTCCCTCTCGCAACCTCCGCAGTCTCGGAACGTGCCACCCAAGAAGACCGGGTGCGCAGGGTCCATTTGCGCGATTCGCTCCAACGTCGCACGGCCTAAAAGTGGCAGCACGTCGAGCTGTGTCGCCTCCTCAATGGCGCGCACAACATCGTCATAGTCTGCATCGCATTTGCGAGCATAGGCAGACACGTCAGCGGGTGTAATCAGTGGCTTCATCCGTTGCTTGGTAAAGAGGTTCTATTTCGACATCCGCAGCTCCTGCGTAGGGCGCTCCGGATGCCCAATTTTCGAAAATAACTTTCAGTGTGCGGCTGATCATGCGCTGGTAGCGCTTGACCTGCTGTGCGTATTCGACCTTGACGTCGTTGATCAGGTCGCCGGTGAAGCCGATCGACCCGGTGCGCAGGCGGGCAAAGCCCTCCTGATTGAACACCGCGTATATGTTGTCCACCACATCCTTCGCTGTCTCAGTGAAGGCCTTGTCGTAGTTTTCGCCCGAGAAATTCACGAACTCTGGCTTATCTTCCGGGGTGTCGATCTCGGCCACCAAGATCTTGCCCGTCTTCTCATCGCCCTGCAATCGGGCTACCTGCTCCGCCGTGTCATCATTGTCCGAATTCGCACCTTGCCCTCGCTTTAGAATCAGCATGCCGGCAGGCGTGAAGTTGCACCGTACATTTCGGTGGCTGATAGTAGCCAGCCCTTCGTCGGTGCTCATATCGGGAATAATCACGTCGGCGATAGGCATGGGGTAGGCGTTACGGCCGGCGCGAGAGATGTACACTATTTGCCCGCGGTAGCCGTCGATTCCCCCTGCTCGCTCTATCTCGCGCATAACTACGCCCGGGCGAGGGTCGAACACCGGGAACCGCTCCACGGCCTCCTCGTTCACCCTCACGCGGTTGCCATTGCGCGTTGTGTTGCCGACCCAGTCAGGATGCAAGAGCACCTCGCGCACTACACCATAGCTGTCTGGTTCAGCGAGGCGGCACTGCTCGAATGGAACATGCGCCACGCTTACGATTCGCCCCTGCACGTCGTAATTGACATGCAGGGCGAACGCATCATAGTAGGCGACGTCTTCGGATATAGCATGCAACACATCATCGACAGCATCTCCGGCGATGTTGCACACGAAAGCCGATAGAGCTTGAGAGGCTAAGCCGTTGCCCTCGATGTATGCGGCTTTTCGGTCTACGCAAGTGCGACCGTTGCGCGAGGAGTTGATCACGTTGCGCAACTCCTGCGGGTAGAGGTTATTGTCGCCCCACTGCTGCACCGATAGCCTACGGCAATAGGCGACCTCGAACCGCTCCTTCGGCTTCTTTATATCCTTGATCGTCATTTTTGCTACTTTTTAGCCTTTTTAGCGGCCTTCTTCTGCTTCTCGGTCTCCTCGGCCTTCTTCTGCTTCTCGGGCTCCTCGGACTTGGCGGGCTCCTCGGTGCTCTCTTCCTGCTCCGATACGGCATTCTCGGTCTCCTCGGCCTTCTTCTGCTTCTCGGGCTCCTCGGACTTGGCGGGC
>JAEIGA010001658.1_pt1 | contig 35061 bp, 24 predicted proteins | sample 9270691 | NCBI WGS metagenome assembly JAEIGA01 (sample SAMN17057246, study PRJNA624740) | gut metagenome | biome: biome; isolation source: fecal sample | host: Bos grunniens | place: China: Xizang | collected 2019
AAATCAAATTGACAGAAATTAACGCCTAAAAACTATGAAAAATTAAAATTATTTTCAAAATCATACTTTAAAATCATACTATATTTTTGATTTTCACCGCGTTTTATGGTAAATATCGGTCAGCCGACACATGCCGCCACGTTTATTATGCGAATGGTAAAATGGGATATAACTTTGCGGTGTAATTCATAAAACAAGGATAATTAAACACTCGAAAATATGATAACAGGATTAGAATCATTAGGCAATATGCAAACTCCATTGAATACCGTGCTTGAAAATCTTGCAGACACGATTGCCGATAAAGTTATAGCGAAGATTAAGGCAGAGGAATCCAATAAGCCGAAGTATTATACGCGCAAAGAATTGTGTGAGATATTACACGTGACTAATCCGACTGTGATAGAAATGGTGAAGCGTGGTGAAATCCGCGAAAAGAAAATAGGTGGCCGCATTCTTTATGATGCTGCCGAAATTGACGAGGCGGTAAAAGAGAATAAGATTTTCCGCTATAAAAGGAGAAGAAACGATAGATTCTAATGTTTTTCTATTCAAATTCTGTTAATGCCTGTTTGCCGTCCGTATCGGTAGATAGGCATTTTTCTTTTCCTTTATTTTGAAAATTGTGGTGATAACTTTATTTAGCGTGGTGACAAGAATAAAATGTGGTGACAATGTGGTGACATTTCGCTCAAAGGGATAAAAGAAAAAATCGCTAACAGCCTGATTATTTAGCTATTAGCGATTTTCTTGGTGGTGCCACCAGGAATCGAACCGGGGACACAAGGATTTTCAGTCCTTTGCTCTACCAACTGAGCTATGGCACCGTTGTTTTGCGTGTGCAAAGATAGAACAAAGATTTTAACCATACAAGTTTTTCATAAAAAATATTTCGAAATGATGTTATTTTATGATTTATCATTTTACAATTTCTGCTTTTCTGCTATAAATAAAACCTGATATGTGTCTATTCTTGTCTGCATTTTGTACTAGAAAGACACAAGAACACAAAAAATGTTTGAAATATTTTGTTCTCTCCTTGTCTTGCACTATCTTTGCACTGAAAACAGTGACGGAATGTAGCGCAGTTGGTAGCGCACTACGTTCGGGACGTAGGGGTCGGGCGTTCGAGTCGCCTCATTCCGACACAAGGCGACAAACGGTGAAAATCGTTTGTCGCTTTTTCTTTTTTATCGCTGTAAGTACTTGAAAACAAGCGCATAATCTTGAACACTTCGTTCTCGTTTTCTGTTCGATAAAAACATATCGATTAAGAGCATTGAGCCAAATTAAACTAAAACTTGCAACATTATAATCCTTTATTACCGATGATGTCTAATTTCTCGACCGCCTTATTCATAACAATGCTGACAAAATACGAAATTGCGATTAGCAGGATTGTTGTAATGATTATGGAGATGTCTCTATTACCAACACATCTCATCACAGCCCACAAAGGTAAATTGTATATATGAAGAAGATATAATTCCAATGTAAGTGTCCCAATAAATGATAGTACTTTCCCTAATTTCCCTTGCAGCAACTTATAGCATAGACTAAAAAACAATGGCATAGCAAACATAAAACCTATAATAATAGCGCTGCCCCCTATTCTGCAAGTCAAAGCTACAAAAAATAGAATCACACCAGCAAAAGACGATAAGTAAAGATAGTTCTTTAATGTTTTGTTGCAAACTTCACAGGTATACATTTTATAAAGAATGATACCATATATAAATACAGGAATTCTTTGGTAAGACAAAGATAAACGTGGCTCTATACAATAGTAATCGAAATAAATTGTGCAAAAAATAAATGCAATTAAAAGCAGATACAATTTCTTAATATTTAACCGAAATAAGAACGGGGCAAAAAAATAAAAAGCCAATAAAGTGGGAATATACCACTCATAATAATATATCCCAAATGGTTCGTTATGGAAGAACCACCAACCCAAACCACTATAATAAGTAAATATTTGAAATAAACTATGAGGGTGGTCGCGCTGAAGTATTATATTTATTACAAACATAATAGTTATCAACATCCACCATGTTGGTATAATTCTTTTTAGTCTCCTAATGATGAAATCCTTATAATTATTATTCCTGTTTAGCGAAAAACAAAGACCGAACGAGCTTAATAAAATAAAGATATCCACTCCCAAATAACCAAATTTGCATATTTTACTTTGAAGGAAAGAATAATGAAATGCTATGACCCACAAAATCGCGAGTCCCATAAATGCAGTTCTGCCCTGCTGAATATTTCTTAGATTTATAAAATTCATCTACTTGCGCTATATATGACATACAAATATACTAAATAGCAATTATATAAAAAATGTTATGCGAAAATTTTGAAAACCAATCACATTTATCCATAATGCCATATGCTTATGCTCTACAAAGTCCATAATGCGCTCAAAGTCCTCTATAAACTTGTTTGATAATTTATAAGGAAAGTCGACACCTTGTGAGAGGAAACGCGACAAATGGTGAAAATCATTTGTCGCGTTTATTGCTTTAGATGATTGTGCTGTGCTACAATCTTAAAGCCCGGCAACTTTGGCTCATCATATTATCTCGGCATAGGTTCCAAAGTACCTAAACTTTTCTCCACACTCGTGGAGTTCGCACATGAGGGAAAGGAACTCATCACTGTAGACTGATGCCTCTATATCGAAGTAGAAGCGGTATTCGAACTCGCGTTCGGGAATTTGACGGCTTTCGAGTTTTACAAGATTGACTCCTGTGGCGTTGAAACGTGACATTATGCGGAATAGGGTTCCGGGACGGTTGGGAATGTCTATCATGACACTGGTGCGGTCGGCACCGGAATATATCTTTGGTTCTTTGGCTATGCAGATGAAACGGGTGTAGTTATTGTCACGGTTCTGTACCGAGGATTTGATAACCTGCATCTGGTAAAGCTCTGCACAAAGACGCGATGATAGCGAGGCTTTTGACGGGTCACCTCCCTGGGCTACCATTCGTGTGGCTTCGGCTGTATTCTCACGGGCTATCACGCGCACATTCTTCAGGGAGTTCAAGAACCCGGAGCACTGGTTTATCGCTTGTTGGTGTGAATATATTTCACGGACATCCTCGAGTTTTGCACCGGGAACACCAAGAATGGCGTGGTCTACCTTAAGGCGCACTGCACGTACTATACTCACGCTGTATTCGGACAAAAGGTCGTATATTGCATTTACTGAGCCTGCGAGGGAGTTCTCTATCGGAAGGACTCCGAACTCACAAAGGCCGCTGTTGACAGCCTTGAAAACACCCTCAAAATTGCTCATATACATTATCTCCGGAAGGTCGAAAAGACGTTCCGAAGCAAGATGAGCATAGGAACCTTCACAACCTGCACATGCTACAGATGCGCGTTTGGGGAACGGCTGTGGCGGAACTGAGGCTATATTCTTGAAGTAGTTGAAGAAGTTACTGCCTTCGGACAGCATACGGGTCTCATAGGATTCGCTGAGGTCGAAAATGGTGCGGTAAAGAGTGCGGCCATACCCCTCGAATTCCGGACCTAACCGTTTCGACACATTATGAAGCACTGTACGGGCGCGTGAAGGGTGATATACTGGAAGATTGTTCTCTTTCTTGTATTTCCCGATACCGGACACAACCTGCATGCGACGTGCAAAAAGGTCGCACATCTGTGTGTCTATATCGTCTATTTCCTGACGTAGTTTTTCCAAGTCCATATTATATGATTTATGTTATTCTGTTATTCCACCAAGCGAAGCAAAGTCCTCAAAGAATGCCGGATAGGACTTTGCCACACAATTTGTTCCTTTTATTGTTGCAGCATCTCCCGAAAGCGTCGAAAGCACTGCTGCTGACATTGCAATGCGATGATCGCCAAAACTGTCGACAGCCGCAATGGCATGAGGTTCACCGCCATATACCGTAAACGTATCCTCGCCCACAGAAGAATCTATTCCGAACGATGCAAGAACACTCTTCATTGCAGCAAGACGGTCGCTCTCCTTGAAACGCAACCTCCCCACATTTGTAAACACAGTTGCCCCCTGTGCCACCGCAGCAGCAACCGACAGTATGGGAACAAGGTCGGGAGTATCCATGCAGTCTATTTCGGTACCGAAAAGATGCGACGGCATTGCCACTACCCTATCTGCTTCATCCGAGATAAACGCACCCATTTTGCGCAGATGGCCTATGATTGCGCTATCGCCCTGCAAGGAGTTTATGTCGACACCGCGAACCTCCAAAGGACGCTTCCCGACAACACCGGCAACCAGCCAAAAGGCCGCTGAAGACCAGTCACCCTCCACCATTACACGCCTTGGCATACAGTAATGCCTGTTGCCTTTTATCCTGAATATATTGCCCTCACGCCCGACCGATATACCGGCTATGCGCAAAGCATCAATTGTCATGTCGATGTATGAGGCGCTAGTAATGTCACCGGTAACCGCAATCTCGCTATCGGCCGACGCAAGTGGCAAAGCAAAAAGCAAGCCTGTGAGATACTGCGAAGAGATATTCCCGGGGAGAGTGAACCTACCCCCTTGCAACACCCCGTTGCATGTTACAGGAAGTTCGTCGGCCGTATGACGCACGAAAGCCATTCCATGAGCTTCAAGTACATCGGTAAGTGCACCCATGGGCCGTTGCGGAAGTTTTCCTGCGCCCACAAATGTTGCATCGGCACCAAGAACGGCAGCAACAGACATAAGGAAACGAAGTGTTGAGCCACTCTCGCCACAATCGAGTGTCGAACCTTTTACGACATTTTTTATAGGGCACACCTCGAAGAGACCCGACGAAAAGGTTATTTCTGCACCAAGAGCATTGAGACAGCGCATCGTTGCCATTATATCATCGTTCACGTCACGGCACACTATAGAGCAGGGTTCTGTGCCCAGTGCTGCACAGATGAGCAGACGATGAGCCTGCGACTTCGATGGAGGAGGAGCAACCTCGCCATGCAATATTCCATGTACACGCCTTTCCATTCAGGCAATAACTTTTGAGAGTAACACAGCCAGCTCTTCAACCGGCAAGGTAACAAGAATGCACGTGCCGACCGACTGCGGAAGCACAACGGAGATATCTCCTCCACGCCGCTTCTTGTCGGAAAGAAGAGCTTCATATATTTCTACGGCACTATATGGACAACTTATATCAAAGCCATACTTCACCAGAAGTGCCGACAACTCATCGGCAATATCGCACAAACCGCAAAGTGGAGCCATGCGCGCGGCAATTACCATACCCTTTGCAACAGCCTCGCCGTGGGTGATGCCGAAATTGCTCAATTTCTCAATGGCATGCCCGAATGTATGCCCGAAATTCAATAGTCCGCGCATACCGTTGTCAAATTCATCCTGCTGCACCACATCACGTTTTATCTCTATGCAACGCGACACAACAGTTTCGCGGTCGAACGGGAGCACATCCAGAGTGCGATACAGTTCCTTATCGAGAATAACACCGTATTTAATGACCTCTGCACAACCGTCGCGATAGATGTTGGCAGGAAGAGTATCCATGAGGGCTGTATCGCAGCAGACCAATGAGGGCTGATAGAAAGCGCCTACAAGGTTCTTCCCGGCAGGAATGTCAATAGCGGTCTTTCCGCCCACCGAACTGTCGACTGCCGCAAGCAATGTCGTCGGCACTTGCACATATTTCACACCACGCTGATAAAGCGACGCAGAGAGACCTCCAAGGTCACCCACCACCCCACCGCCAAAAGCGATGACAGCATCACTGCGCGTGAAATGCCCGGCAGCCATGAAGTCAAGGAAAGCCAGCAGATTGACGGCACACTTCGATGCCTCACCGGCCGGAATTACATATTTGCAGGCATCGTACCCTGCCGCACACAAGCAGTCCATTATCGTCTCACCATACAAGGCATCTACATTGCTGTCGGTGAGTACAGCCAGACGGCATTCACCAAGCAATGGACGTATGAATTTGCCCAGACCGGCAAGAATGCCACGGCCGATTACAATATCATAACTGCGCGAAGCTTCAACATGTATAGTCCTATACTGCATTATACTATTTTTCGGTCTCCTCCTTGGCAATCCTGCCGTCACGCAACAGGCATCGGAGAGTATCGGCATCGTTGGCCACAATGGCCTCACGATACTCTCGGAGAGAGCTTATCAACAAATCAAGTTCATTCAAAAGATATTCCTTGTTCTCAAGGAACAATTCGGTCCACATATCCTCGTTAAGACGCGACACACGGGTAAAGTCACGGAAGCTGCCTGCACTATACCCTCTGTGGAATTTTGCCGATGGGCTCTTGATGAAAGCATTGGAGACCACATGGCACATCTGCGATGTATATGCAATCATGCGGTCATGAAAATCGGCTGTTGTGACAACAAACTTCTTGAATCCCAACGGACTGAGAGACTGTTTTACCCGATCGAGCAACGCAATGTCGTCGTGTACGGGCGGCACCATTATGAATGATGCATTATTATAGAGTGTCGCTTTGGAGTATTTGTAGCCTGAATATTGAAGACCGGCCATAGGATGACCTCCTACATATGTGAACCCATATCTGCGTGCAAGTGCGAAACCCTTTTCGCACACGGCACGTTTTGTTCCGCAGAAATCGACTACAAGAGTATGGGGTGATATATTTCCGGCATTTGCATCAAGGTAGCCAGACACAGCCTGCGGAGTTGCAGAAAGCAACAGAAGGTCGCAACTGCCCATATTTGAAGCCGTAAGTTCTTCATCCACCGTATTCTCCAGCTGTGCATAGCCCACTATCTGACTGTTTATATCAAAGGCATATACCGAATGTCCGGCAGCCTTGAACGCCTTGGCTGCCGAACCGCCTATCAGTCCTAACCCAACGACTCCTACAACCATACACTATCAATTCATTATGCCACGGATTTCACGCACACGCTGCGCAACCTCGTCGAACTGTTCGGGAGTAAGCGACTGTGCACCGTCACACAAAGCGCACACGGGGTCGTTATGCACCTCTATTATAAGGCCGTCGGCTCCAGCAGCGGTAGCCGCACATGCCATAGGCCGCACTAAACGTGAAACGCCTGTTGCATGGCTTGGGTCGACCACTATCGGCAGATGGGTAAGACCCTGTAGAAGCGGAACGGCTGCAAGATCGAGCACATTACGGGTGTAGTTGTCATAACTGCGTATGCCACGCTCGCATAGTATCACCTGTTCGTTACCTTCGGACATTATATATTCGGCACTCATAAGAAGCTCTTTGAGGGTTGCTGAAAGACCGCGTTTGAGCAGAATAGGTTTTTTGCTACGGCCAAGTTCCTTCAACAGCTCGAAATTCTGCATGTTGCGTGCACCCACCTGAATTATATCGACATCGGCAAAAAGGTCAAGATGTGAAGCACTCATGATTTCTGTAACGATTGGCAGACCGGTGGCCTCGCGTGCTTTCAAAAGCAGTTGCAGCCCTTCGGCACGCAAGCCTTGAAAATCATAAGGCGATGTACGGGGCTTGAATGCTCCCCCACGCAATATATTGGCACCTGATGCCTTCACTGCACGTGCCACTGTAAGAATCTGCTCTTCACTCTCGACAGAACAGGGACCTGCCATGATTGCAAAGTTGCCACCACCTATTTTAACAGTGTTCTCACCTTTGCCAATTGTCACAACTGTATCCTCGGGGTGAAAACTGCGGTTGGCACTTTTGAACGGGTCGGTAATGCGTGTAACTCGGTCGACAATCTCAAGACCGGCAAGCAGGTCAATGTCTATTTTCCTGGTATCACCGATGAGACCGATTACAGTCTGCATTTCACCCTCCGAGATATGTACACGCACGTTCTGCGATTCAAGCCAATGGACAAGATTATCCTGTTGGGCTTTGGTTACTCCCTGTTTAAGTACTGCTATCATGCTTTGTTTCTATCTTTTTAAAGGGTTACAAATTTACAAATAAAGTTCTATTATCCCATACATCATATACGCTTTGGGCAACGTATGGCAAGAAGGGATTGTCAATCTTCCTTGTCGAGGTAATATAGATCACCGGAAAGTATCTGCTCCACACGCATGACGACCTCATCCATGTCCATGTCAAGCGACACAGCACGACCTTCGGGCTCGACAAGCACTATCAGCGGAGTCTTGTCCACTCCAAGAAGTTTTGCTGCAGGAGAATCCAGACACATGCCGTCGCAAGCATGCAGCCAGCCATCGACATCTATTCCAAGGCTCTCTACAGCATCTTTCCAAACTGTTTTATCGCTATCGAGAGAATAGCTTACAATAACAAGCTGTTCCTTGTTGTCCTTGACAATGCCATACAGATTCCGCAACACTTCAAGCATTGCATCCGACTTTGCTTCATTGCTTGTCCAAAAATTAAGGACAACATACCTGCCACGGAAATCAGCAAGCATTTTTTGCTCACCATTGCTCAAAGGAAGCATTATGTCGGGAACTTCGTTACCTACCTTGAGATTATTTGCAAGCACTTTATTGCGGAGCGAAAGGGTATATGGATGCTTTTGCAGAGACTTTGCGACGGATTTGAGCATCTGTTCGGCATATGCAGGTGTGAGCAGATGCAACATATAGCGCTCAATCACAAACGGAGCAACCGGCGAACCGTTATGGTCGATAATGAACCTCACTGCTCCCGACAATGCAGCTATAGCCTCTTTTGATTCTATTCTCTTTACAGCACTCTTGCCCTCGGCGGTCTCCAGCCACTCCTTGCCATTCTCTGCGACAAGAGCCTCTATCTGAGTCTCACACTCTTTGTAACCACTGTTCATAACGGCTTTAAACTCGGAATAGGTATCGTTTGCCGGTGTACCTGCGACGATACTCCCGCAAATGTTTGAAACCGATTGCGTGCTTATATTAACCTCGCCAGGCTCAACAAAGAGCTCAATCTCCTTACCCTCGCCAAAACCATTTATTCTATACATCATAACCGGCTCATCCTTGACAAGTTCGTATTTGAATGAATACTTGCCCTTCTTCACCTTTGATACCGCAACTTCAACGTCCTGGCCGAACTCATTGGCACGTACCAATGTAACGGTCTTGATTTTCTTGCCATTGTCCAGGCGGTCATTTTCCATTGTGCCGTTGATTACACATGTACTCTGTGCGTTGCCGGCAGCGCAGGCAACAACCGCTATTATTGTAAATAATAATCTTCTCAGCATAGTTGTTTATTTTATTTGTTTACACCGTCCACAATACCTTTCAGTTTCTTCACCATCTCCTCACCTCTGAGACCGAACCCGACAACATTGCCCTCCGGGTCAATGAGCGCCGTGTGAGGAACACCCTTGACACCGAACAACCTGATGCCATCGCTATTCCACCCCTTGAGTGTAGATATATGAACCCAGTTCCTGTGCGCAAGCTGATTCTTCTCTATACATGTAACCCAATCCTCCTTTGCGCTGTCTATCGAATAGCTGAGCACTACAAGATTGTCGCTGTTTCCGGAATATTCAAGTGCTTCCTTGAGATAAGGAATCTCACGACGACATGGTGCACACCAGCTTGCCCAGAAATCGATAAATACATACTTGCCCTTGAAATCGGACAACGAGAGTTCCTTGCCCTCGGGTGTGTAACCGCTGATATCGGGAGCTGCCGAACCCGCCTTTAGATTGGCCGAACGTATTTCGTTTACAAGTTCCTTGTACATCGACTGTTTGTGCAATTCCTGTGGCACAGCATTCAGAAACCCCTGAATAACATCGGTTGTAAATGTGGGAACCATTGCATACTTTATCACATAGAGCGCAACAGGGGATTCTATATTCTGGTATATAAAATCCATAAACGCCACTTTGAAATGCATATTGTTCACATAGAACGTGGGGGAAGTATACTCCGCCTCGGCTTTCGGGTCTCCCTGCGCCTCTTCGGGTATACTCTCATATGCCTTTTTCATACGTTCTTTGCTCTCCCTGATACACCTGCTGTTAAGGTCAAGATAGGCCTGATAAGTGTCATTCCCGGGTGTACCGCCGATTCTTGCCGCTACAGGATATGCTGCATCAAAAGGACCTACCTCTATCTCACCTCCCTCAAGGAAAAGCTGTATGCTGCCATTATCGAAACCTGTTATACTGCATAGGGTGAACATTTCCGGTGCTGTACCTTCAAAATAGAACTTGCCATTCTCAACCGCAGATGTTGCAATAACCGTCGACACGCCATCTATGGCAACCTCGAGCTTAACCTCCTTGACTGTATCATCGCTATAGCACAGTTTGTTACTATGCATTTCGCCATGTATGACGAATTTCCTACCTTGCGCCGGCGCAAATGCCATTAGGGCCAACAACGCAAATGCCAAAAATTTTCTCATTGTATAGAAGTTTTTTTAAATTTCCAGGATTTATTTAAGGTTCTCTTGCAAAAATGTCTTTAGTTGCTCTCCACGAAGACCTGTTGCAATAATATTGTTATACTCATCGAGTATAAAGAGAGAAGGTACACCTTTTATGTTGTAAAGGCGAATAATATCACACTCCCACCCCTTTAACGATGAGACGTTTACCCAAGTCAACGCATCTTTCTCTATTGCGGCCTCCCATGCTGTTTTATCGGTGTCGAGCGAGACACCTATAATCTCCAATCCTTTGGAGTGGAACTCATCATATAGTTTCTTCAGCGCAGGATTGTTGAGACGGCATGGACCACACCAGCTCGCCCAAAAGTCAATAATCTTTATCTTTCCTTTAACTGCACTCATTGTTACAGGATTGCCATCGGGGGCGGAAAGAGTGAAATCGGGAGCCTTGGCACCACGGTCGGTCTTTGCGATAATATCAACACGCTCCTTGAGAATTCGTCCGTACTGGCTTGCTTTCGCTCCTGCTCCCAAAGAATTATACATATTTCGCGCCTCTTTCAAGCCCGATTCACGCATGACAACATTGGAATACACCGTATATGCGGTAATGACATTATCGTTACTGTCAAGGAACTTTCCGGTAACATCATGAAGCATTTTCTGTCCACGCTTCAAAGTGTCATTGACAATGCTTGCGCTACGGAACTTTCTTGCAGAGCGCAAAGAGTCGTAACGTTCCTGCAAATCTGAAACTACCGCACGCAAAGAATCCGAAACTCGCATATGGGCTGTGTAATCCTCATTCAGTCTGCCGCCCTTTATGTAGAATGCACTGCCTTCGCTAAGGCACGCTTCGTAGTTGCATCCAGGCTCGGCAAACAGCGTGAAACCGCCCGAGAAACCACCGACAACAAGCCTGGCGAGTACAGGCTCGTCCACGGTTGCATTCAACTCAAATTTGCCTTTCCTGAAGTCGCAGAAGCCCAATGTATCAATATTCTCTTCCGAGGAGTTGGCAAGCAAGTAGAGACGGCCTTTCTTTATGCCGTCTACCTTACCCTTTATCTTAACAGTTCCCGTCTGGGCAACAGAAGCAATTGCGCACGACACTAAGAAGAGAACCAGTAAAACACTCTTTTTCATACTATGTGTATTCTTAGAAAGCCATCTCATATATATAATCGTTCACGAACTGTATATCCTTAATCTCGCCCCACAGATTACCCTCGTTGTCACAGTCATAAAACAATGGAGAATAATCATTGTCGAGATCGGCAGCAGTGTTGAACTTAATCTCTGCAACAGCTCCATTGGTACCGTTGAACATGACGATGTTCATGTACAGCCCGAGGTCGCCGCTGTATGAAGAACTGTCTTCGGTGCGGAACTTTATCTTTGTGACATCATACCCTTCGGGTGCCTCATAGACAACGAACTTATCACCGTTGGAAACATTGTAACGGTACACCGTACCTCCCTCTGCAAAGAAAAGATTGGTTGTTGTGAACCAAGAATTGTACGTTATTGTAGACATATCGTCCGGGGTAAGCCCGTCGAGCCGCTTTTCGCTCTCTATTGTGTATGCCGAGATAGCCTCACTGTCTTCCTCGCCAACAGTCCCGGCACTGCGGTGCATACTCGCCTTGCTGCCATCACCGATGTCCTGCATCATGAGTTCATACCGGTAATAATAACCTGTAGCCTCATCCTTGAATATAAAATAAGGGTGCTGCAAATCGTAACTGTCGCGGTAATTGATATAGCCCATTACGGCGGTCATATCTGCCGGAGACCTTTGCAGACCGTTGAATTTTACATTAGCATCAAGCAACGGACTCATAGAGACATAGCTTGGTCTAATAGACGCAGCTTCATCAATGGCAAATCCCGGGTCATGCTTTGCAGCATAGAGGAAACGCCCATTCTTTGCATCCCACAACAGAAAACGGTTATGGGTAATTGTCGCAGCTGTTATGTTGTAATCGCCTTGGTGCAGCAAATCGGGGTTCCCCTCGCAACCAAACCCCGGTTTGTAGAGCGCATGCACGTAGTTACCAAAATACACTTCACCATTATCGGAGAGCACTACCCTATATGTAGTGTAGTTCGATGGGTCACCGGTCACGACAGTCCTGTTATAGGAGAAGTCTGTGCTTTCGGGCTTGAATATCTGCGACGATGTATACTTGACCATCATGCCGTGTGGGTTATATGCTTTTGTCTCGCCATTATTTCCATAAACCGTCAACGTACTGGTCACTCCGATATTAGCCAAGTCTTCGGGTATATTGATAAAAGTAGTATATCCAAAGCCCTGCGAATTATCATAATGGTTATTGTCTCTTGTAACAGACTTCACATCGGTATATATCTTGGTCTCGTTACCAATGACTTCGATGTTTCCGATCTTGCGGTTGCCTTCGCTGCCATGCAGAACGAAAAGACTGTTCTTGAATACCGGACGCGTATTTATCTTGAATGCAGAATAGTGTGAAAGGTCGGTTGTCTTGTCATATATCTGCAAGAAGATATCATACGACATAGGTTTCCCTACAGGAAGGTCAAACTCAAGAAAGCCTTTGGAGAGTATCGTATCCTTGACACTTTTCCCCTCTTCGTCGACAAAAGAACGGCACCAATAGAAGTCGAGATTCTCAAGGTCTTTTGCTATCGACTGCTCTACAATGGCTTCAACACGCCTTGTCCTGTTATCTTCCTCAAGAGCCTGCTGGACTTCAATTATATTGCCACCGACAGAGGTTGCTACAGAAGGCGAAAATGCAACAGTGACTATCTTGTTCATCGAATCCAAAGAATAGTTGTAGTTGCCTTTATCCTCGTAACAGCCTGCCACAAAGAAGAGAGACAGAACAAACAACAGGATATTCTTGATTTTTCTATGTATTAGCCTAACTGAATTTTTCATATATACAAATTTTCGACAGTTTCTTCTTTTTATTCCAAATCGGTTTAATCGAGCTCGACATCCGGTATGTCATATCGTCTTGATGCAGGACGTTTGTCGTTCGCAGCCTTTATGACGCGATAACACTCTTTTATGCGCTCCTCGCCACAGAGTTGCTTCTTGCCAAAAGGAGTCGTATCCCAAACATATGTGCCACTTTCCATGTCATATACAAATGGGAATAACGATTCTGTGATAAAGTTCTCTGCGCCATCATCCTTCAACATAGTCTTGAGCATGAACTGATACTTGTCATCCTTGTACTCACCGAAATATCTCTCTACAATAGCAGACGTACCGAGAGCATTCGGGTCTTCCCACCAGAAAGGAATCCTCATAGTGTAGTTCATGTTATTTCTCATCTGAACCCAAATGAGGTTCTTGTATTCAGAAAGCGGATAACCCGACATGGCGTGATTATAGTAGACATTTAGCATATATAGGACATCGTCCTTGTGGAAGCCATCTGCTTCCTCCTCCATCATCAATCTTGCTGCATCACCGGCGTAGAGTTCTGCAATATCCTTTGTTCCGGAACCACCCAACATCGCGGTAAAGCGGCAGAACTTGTTTGCTCTGAACACACCGAGACAATCTTCATAATTCTTCCAGAAATAGGGTATATTATAAGCCGGATAATCAGTCTCCTTCAGAATCGGAAGATCAACTGTGAGAGGTTCTGCCGGTTCATCTGCAAGCAGGGCATTCACTGCACTCACATTCAAGCTTAATATAGAATCGAAGAGATGCATCCCCATGCTGTTGTCATAGAGATTTGAATAGAAATGATTATTGCCGGTGTGATTAGCAAGGAAAATATGTTTCTCCTTACTCCATTCACCCAGATAGGTATCGACATGGTTATACCACACAGTCGGCTGTTCATACGACTCTGTAACATAAAGGTTAATCTCGTTCTTGCCATTTATCCCGGCACCTATATCACCGCTTCCGTCAAGATATATACATATGGCATACACAGAATCCTCCTGTTCGGGACGGCATACCTTAACCTCTATTGCCTTTTCATACTCCTTATCGGCAAACATGACATCATCGATAACGACATCGGCCGGTTCATAGCCGTCTATCTCTTTTGTCTTTACCGACAAGGTGCGTGCCTCATCCATAAGATAACCGAGCAACTTCACATTTAACGTCACTGAAACAGTGTCGGGATTACCTACTATATGGTCGCTGAAATTGAGTGTCTTCTCAAAATCGGCAGCATACTCATAGTCAAAATAGGCACCATTCGCATCTTTGTCAAACAAGTCGGGTTCGAGACTGTTGCAGGCTGAAAACAGCAATGCGATACAGAACATACAAGATATATAATGAATCCTCTTTTTCATATTTATGTGTATCAAAGTTCAATACTTGGTAATTACAATCGATGCAAATTATTTTCCCTGCGCTGCATTGCTGCTATTGGGCATTGAGCCATCACCATCTTCCTGCGATTCGGGCGACCATCCGTACTCAATCTCTGCATCGGGCAAAGCAAACACAAAATTTTCCTCAACGAGCGTAACCTCGGAACAATGAGACAATGTTCCTACAACACCATGCGTCTTGAGGAACCAGAAATATTGCCCCTCGCCATAGAACTCCTTGCGATATTCCTTAACCAAAGCGGCAATACGCTGCTCTTCGGTATCACATGCAACATCCTTTGACTTGGAAATTCCTCTTTTATTACGCACACTGTTGATATACAGGGCTGCCTCTTCACCATCTTCAAAAGACTCGCATACGATGTAATACATCTCAGGAAGACGTATGAGAGGTATCACCTCATTTTTGTTCTCAACGTATTTCAAAGATATTGCACACTGCTGCTCATTATTTCGGTGGAATGCAGTACCTTTTGCGCGCATATCATCGCTTTCGGAACCGACCGTCTCATATATTGAGTTCAATGTTTGGATATTCAGGTAATACTTGGTGGTTATCTTCTCTCCTACCGCAAAATAATCAGACATATTGTCTTCGAGTTCATGCACATTCAAACCGCATATGACCTCTTTGGAGAGAATCGGGTCATTGTCATTGCTGCTTTCGAGAGAAAGACCGCATTCATCTATAACCATTTTTGCATGCAACGCCGCGCTGTCCTTGCAGCCGGCATAGCTATACACACGGGCCAACATTGCATTTATCGCGTGGTAGTTGAAACGGAAATGCCTTCCTTCGGTGCGGTCGCTCAGGTCGATATCCTTTTCATAGCTCATGAGTTCCTTTGCCTCTTTCAGGTCTTTTATTACATTCTCCACGACCTCTTTTGCCGGCAAGAGCGGTTGTTTTGAGTGGTCGGCAACAGTGCGGTAGGGAATACATCTGGTCTCTTTTGCTGCATCGCTACCTGCATAGTCCATCGGTCCCCAGCCACGCAAGAGGTCAAAATGAAGGAATGCGCGCAAGGCAAGAGCCTCACCACGTATCATCCTGCGTGTTGTAGAATCAGCAATCACTGTCTCACCGTTAAGTTCCCACCATTTAAGCAAGTTATTGGCATTGGCTATGGTATGATATTGCGCACGCCAGGCATTTGCAAGCACACCCTTTGTGTTGTATGCCCCACTTGTCTCCCTGTCATATATATATACACTGCTGCGATCTGATGTTCCATCCGGAAGTTTGTCATACATCTGCGCAAGTTGCTCGACAAGACCGAAGCTAAAGTTCATTCCGTAGGTATCGTCTTCGGTCATTGTTATATACAAACCGGCAAGAGCACTCCTGAAGCCACTCTCTGTCGTAAACAACTCTTTTGCCGGAACATCGGTATTAGGAGTAACATCCAACCAGTCGGAGCAGGAGGCAAAAGAGAATATGCCTGTCAGGCCGGATAAAAGTAGATATATTGTCTTTTTCATATCTTCTCAAGTGTTGGTTATCTGAACATTATTGATAGCGAGAGCGTATAAGAACGCGCAAACGGATAGTCGAGTCCTCTCTCCATTTTTATGGGTGATATACGGGCTATATCGTTTGTGGTAAAGTTCAATGCAAGGACATCAATATTTGCATGCTGCAGGAACTTGAACTTGTCACGAGTGAATCTGTAACCCACATTCAATGTAGCAAACCTGATTTCGTTATCATCCATTATAAAGCGGGTACTTGCCGGAGTATTGGCTCCTGTCGGACTGAATCCCACATAAGGAGTCACATCACCCGGTTTCTCCCAACGCCCTTTTCCGGCACGCTCATCAAGGTTGTATGCAACATTCTGGTTCTCAATCTTGTCTACAAGTGTCTGGTTATACACAACTCCTCCGAATTTGTATGTAAATCCAAGAGTGCATGAAAGATCCTTCCAATTGATGCTTGTAGAAACTGTTCCGCTTACAGTAGGGTTAGTATCTCCCACGGGAACCTTGTCATTTGCATTCCATACAAATGTCTTTGTTCCGTCACGCTTAAGATACACCTCCTTACCTGTAACTGGGTCAACGCCCAAAGAGCGTACAACATAAAGCGTTGTAGTAGATTCGCCTTCGCGGTACTGTGGCAACGGTGCATCGGCCGACTTCATCTGCTCCTCATTGACTTTCTTCAGATAATCGGAGAGTTTACGTATCTTGTTCTTGTTATGGTTAGCGTTTGCATTAATCGTCCAGAAGAACTGTTTGCGAAGATTCTGCACGGCAATCACATTCAACGATACATCAAAGCCTCTGTTCTGCAATTCTCCTGCATTCATGACCATTGTAGAGTAACCGGTCGAAGGAGCCAAATCGTAGCTTGTCAGAAGTTCCTTAGTTATGTTATCATAGTAGTTGAATGTAACATTCACGCGATTCTTCCAGAAACCGAAATCGACAGAAAGACTGGTGTTATGAGTCTTCGCCCAACCGAGTTCCGTGTTGTTGAGAGCACTCAAAAGAGCTCCAAGAACCGGGAACGAATTATAAGGACGCATTGTTTCAGAGAAACTGTAGTACTCGATAGCATCAGACGGGCTGAAGTTCTGCTCACCGGTAACACCATAGCTTGCACGGAACACAAGGTTGGACATATATCCTTTCAGCCATTTCTCATTATGGGCATTCCAGCGTGCACCAAGAGACCAGAACGGGACAAGGTCATGGTTGGCATAACGCGAAGATGCCTCGCCGCTCAAGTTGAAGTCTAAAGAATAACGGTTATCGTAGCTGTAGGAGAACTGGCCTATCAGTCCAAACGAGCGAGAAACATTCTCGTTTCCGATGTTGCTCATATTTGTCTCCATCTTGTTTCCGAAAATAAAATCATCCATATGAGAATCAGGGTAGCCTGTAGCCGACAGATTCACATAATTATTCCTGTCCTCGCTTATTGTCCAGTTCGCGAAGACACTGAACAGATGCTTGTTGAGCACGAGGTTATAGTTAAGACCAAGATTGCTCGACCATGACGACATGTTACCGGTACTCTTATAATAGCTTCCCTTGCGTGTGAGGTCATCCTCAAGTTCGAAACTTGTATGGTCGGCAGGAAGGAACTTGTCTGTTCCGGCCATGCCTCTTGAATATGAGAACTGTTCCGTTACACGAAGATTTTTCAATATCATATACTCCAGACTAAGGCTGGTGGTCACGTTGAGACTGTTCGTGAGGTCCCTTATACCGACATTGGCATCGTAAAGCGGATTAGTGATTATCTTACTCTGTCCGCTCACTGTGTTATTATCAAGAACCTTCAGTTGATTGCCGTTGGCATCAACAGGTATATAATACGGGTTAAGTCTCGTATATTGCGAGAACGAACCATATGGTGAATTTTTGCTTTCGGATTCAGAGAGACTCACATTGGCACGCATAGTGAATTTCTCTTTCATGTACGTCATATTGAAATTCACGCCCTTTGTCTGATTTTCAGACTCTTTCATCACTCCGGGCTGCATGGCTGCATTAATATCAAGGCTATAACGGAAAACATCGGTACCGCCGGCAATACTTACCGAATGACGATGCTGGATAGCCGTACGCAATGGCTTTGACAACCAGTAGGTATCGACACCGCCAAGCACATTCCTCCTATACTTGTTATAGAGGTTCATGTGGGCAGCATTGTTGGGGTTATATAATCCGGCACGCCACTCTGTGTCAAGTTTTGTATCGGCATCCATCATGTTATAGTCAGTGAGGTCGGGAGCCTGAACAGTCATTGTCCCGTTATAAGAAACAGAGAGTGCTCCGTCGGGCGCAACCTTTGTCTCTACCACCACTACGCCATTGGCCGCACGTGAACCATAGACCGAGGTCGCGGCTGCATCCTTCAGGATTGTAATGCTTTCGACACGTTCCGGGTCAAGGTCGAGTATCCTGCTCAAAGGGACTGTAAAGCCATCGAGCACAAACAGCGGCGTATTGGGTCGGCTCGACACATTGTCGAGCATTAGATCCATACTGTTCATCGACTTAGAACCTAAAGACTGGTCACCGCGAATCTGGAAATCGGGTTCCGCATTCGGGTCGGAACCGGTCTTGTTATTCTCGAGAATCTTGAAACTCGGGTCAAAGAACTGCAGTCCCTTGAGTATATTCGTGGGGCTCATCTTCCTCAAATCGTCACCCTTCACTTCGACATAGCTGCCGGTAAAACTGTTCTTGCTTCTGCGACTGATACCTGTGATAACGACATCGCCGAGTTCTACGCTTGGCTTGAGTTCTATTACCAGATTGCGTTCATCCCTTACAATCTGTTTTGACAGAGTCTCATATCCTACATATGATATGCTGATAGACTCCTTTCTTTTAAGACGCAAACTGAACTTTCCATCAAGGTCGGTGATACAGCCACGTGCTCCATTGCTCTTTCCTGTACCGTCAGTTATAAGCACCGTGGCACCTATCAGCGGTTCCTGAGTGCTTTTATCGAGTATCTGACCCGACACATTGAATTCACCCACTTCGGCATCGCTTTGCTTGTCAGGCTCCAGAATAATCTGGTTGTCACCTTCGTAACGGATAACAATATCCTGGTCGCCGACAAGATCACCAAGAACCTTGTCGAGTGGTTTTTCCTTAACGGCTAAACTTGTAGGCTTATTGATATTCCATAACGAAACCTCCTGTAAGGTTATCTTGGCCCCGGCAGCTTCCGCAACCATCTCCAGCACTTTACCTAAAGGTTGGTTGCTGACTCTCAATGTCACAGGCTTTTCTTTCCAACTATCCGATGTCTGCGCCTGCACATCTGCAATTCCGCACACAAGAAGAATCACCGCGAAAGATATCCTGAAGAAAAGCCTCAATATAGGAATCGATTGTCTCATAATATGTCAGTTGTTTTTTTCAGTTACTGTAAAAGCATATCGATAATACTCTTATATAATGGATTGCTGTTGTATTTCCCGATATAGTCCTTGTAAAGAGCATCAGCTCTTTCTATCTCCTTTCCATTCATTATGAAATTACGCAACAGAGTATAGAGCAAGAAGTCCCTCTGTTCTCCGTCATAGAACGCTGCAATCTCATTGTACATATCCTCCATAACTTTCGGCATGCTGTAGGCAGCACCCTTCTCCCTTGCACTCTTCTCGTTCATATAAAAACAATAACGCATAAGAAGGCTGGCATACTCCGGACATCTTAAAGACTCCGCATCATTCCGCGTCACATAACCATCCATGATGCTCCAATAGTCGCCAATCTCCTGCTCGTTCACAGCAAGGCCACGAACACTCTCGTACATTACAGGATATTCTATGAAAGACATATAGACATCGTAATCAATCATCGCTGAAATATAGCTCTTTGCCTCGGGAGTTGCCTTGCTGTTTGCTATCAAAGCACTCGCCTTTTCGAGCAGAATACGTGAATCATCTATGCGTTTCTTGGGCTTGATGTCAAGTGCGACACAACCAAGAAGCTGACTCTTATAGCGCAGACTGCGTTTGATATTCTCCATGCTCTTCAACAGACGATTGTTGTTGACCGCACGGTCGGAACCGCTATACTCAACCTTTGCATTCTTGCCGTCGTAGCTGACATTGACATGCAGGCTGTCACCGGGCTGCAGAATAACACTGACACGTCCGTTGATTGTCATCAGCACGAGATTGTCGCACTCAAAACTATATATATGTTCTTCACCGGGATTCGTATGGAACTCCTGTGCAATGAGCGGAGTCTGCACACAATCGAAATACACCATCTCTCTCTGATAGCCAAACACCTTGGCACTCAATGTGGTTTTTTGCGCAATTGCAGTGTTGAGAATAACAGCAATGGCCACCATCGCCAGCAATAGTTTCTTCTTCATAGTTGTCATTAATTAGAAAGTCTCAAATAAGGCTAACCTTAATTGAGACAAAAATATTATAAATGAATATAAAAACAAACTCAATATGTATAAAAATATATAAAATTCACATTAATCCGCCATTTATACAAAATTGATTGAAAGCCGTCAGGAATAATGAGTGCAACCACAACAGGAACTCAATTACATTTTCAGCCAACTTGTAGGGTTGAGTGTCTTTTTCTCGAGACGAATCTGGAAGAGCATACGTGGATAGCCCTCCTTTGCATCAACGGCAATATCACCTATTATATCACCGGCCTTTATATTTTCACCGCCTTTGACACGTATATTCTCAAGATTACAATAAACCGAAATGTACTTGCCATGGCGCACAAGAACAAACACATAATTCCCGGAATCGAAAACTGCTGTTACCTTGCCCTCAAAAATACATCGTGCCTTGGCACCTTTGTTTCCTTGAAATGTGACTCCGCCTGTATTGATGGGAACGTTGCCTTTACCCTCTATTGCATTCTTGACTCCGAAACGGTCTACAAGCAGATAAGGGCCCGTTATTGGAACAGGCATATTTTTCCGGTTCTTCTCAAAGGAGCCGGTCATGGCTGCCACTCCTGCATCTTCCTTATATGAAGCCGAAGAACTTCCCTTGGCCGACGAGCCTTTGGTTTCCTTCTTCTTAGCTGCAAGCTCTGCCTTTCTTTTGGCTTCTCTCTCTGCAGCAAGGACACGCTCAATCTCACGCTCGATAGACTTATTGAGTTTGTTGAGTTCATCACGTTTTTTCTTCAGTTCCTTCTGAACCTTCTTTGATTCACGTTGCAGTTCTTTTACAATCTTGCGTTGCTCGCCTTCGAGCTGTTGCAATTTGACACGTTCTTCATTCTGCTCCTTTATGCTATTGCTCTTTGACAAACGTACGGTATCCAGTTCGGCACGTTTCGCCTCCAAAGCCGAAATCTGTGACTTCAGGCTGTCGGACAACACTTTGTGAGCTCCCATATATTCATTGATATACCTGTAACGACGTACCATGGTGTTAAAATCATCGGCAGAGAATACAAACATAAGCTTGTTCTGCATGCCGCTGTATTTACGTGCACGACGCAATGATTCTGCATACTCCTTACGTGATTTCTCCACATTATCTGCACGCATGGCAATATCGGCATCAAGAGCCTTTATCTCTGCATCAATAAGAGTAACCTCGTTGTTGAGCAGTTGCATCAATGCTTTGCGCTCACCTATACGTGCCGTTATGACATCAAGATTGGCAAGTTTGCTTTTCACATCTTTCTCGGAAGAGAGGAGCATCTTCTCCTTTTGCGCTATCTCATCACGCAGAGTACCTGCTTTTGCGCGCATATTCTTTATCGCTGCACTCTGTGCATATGCCCCACTGCATATCAAGAGGAATAGAATTACTGTCGTGAGGTGTCTGTTATATAATTTCATCAGCATTGCTTTTATGGAGAATTTTCAAATATTGCCTATGAGTTCAAGAAGCGAATCCGCATCCAACTTGCGGTATGATGAGGGTATATTCCGCATCTTGAACCGCATATTGTCGATTTCTATATTCCCGAGTTCAAAATCCAGGGAAACAGCCTTTCCGGTACCTGTAACCCGTAACTGTATCTTGTGAGGACAATGACGGCCATCAACCGGTTTGAAATCGGAATACAGGCACACTACTCCTTCATGTCCCTTATAATGCCCTTCGCTACGGACGAGATTGCCTGTGGCTTTTTCTATAATAAAGCTATAGACAATTCCATTGTACTGTCTTGTAGTTGCCTTAATTGTTTCACCATCATCGTCAAGCGACATGTAACGCACAGCTTCGTCAAGTGGCTTGCCGTCGGGCGAGTATATCCTGTTCAACATCATCGATTCTATAAGTCCGTAACCTATCCCGGTATCACGCAGGAATGATATGTCTGTATATGGGATTGCCGCATACTCCTTGCCAAGCTTATAAATAAGACGCATCGTTGAGGGCAGAAATTCGGCGCACGCAACTTCGACAAGCCCCAAGGCCGTAAAACCCAGTTGCACACCTTCGCCACTCTTTACACGCAATGTTCCGCGCGCCGTAAACGATTTGCCGCCAATATCAGCCGAGAGACGCACACTGCTTGCAAGAGATTCTACCGATACCGTTGATGCCGGAGACACAGACACAATCTCTGTCAATGTCTTTTCTGTAGCAGACTGCACTGCTACATTCTTTTTTGTAGAGCAGGCTGCAAGAAAAATTACCGACAAAAAGAGTAGCAATACCCTATTTCCTTTTCTTTGCATCGCTGTAGTATTTACGTTTCTTGATTTTCTTTTTCAAACTTTTGGACTCGTCACCAAGACTCTGCGCCTTTGTCCAACACTCCACAGCACGGCCTGTATCACCGCATAAAGCATATATATCGCCACAATGGTGATACTCTACCGCACCGAGTTCCTTGCTCTCAGTAGCCATAAGTCTATCGGCATAAACCTTTGCCTCTTCATAACGTTCAAGACAGAACAATATCCAGGCATAGGTGTCGATATATGTATTGTTGTCCGGTTCCTCTGTTATTGTCTTGTGGCTCATTTCGAGAGCACGCTCAAGTTCTTTACCTTCGATTGCAAGATAATATGCATAGTTGTTGAGAACCGCAATGTTTGATGGATTGTAGACAAGTGCCGAATCGTAGGCCTGCATACACTCCTTGTTCATGTTGAGTTCGTGATATGTATCACCGAGCAGATTATACACATTTGAAACAAGGTCCATCGAAGCATCCTCGCTGCGCAGTTCGAGTCCTTTTTTGTACACCGCAATACTCTCTTCAGGCTTTCCAAGCAAATAACAGGAAAGACCTTTGTAATAGTATAATTCAAGCATCTCCGGAATATATAGCATGGCATTGTCGGCATGCCTGACAACTGCTTCATAATCATTCTTCTCAATGGCAAACACAAGCAGTTGCAACATCGCGGAACTGTTTTCGGGTTCAAGAAGCAGGATGTTCTCCAAAACCGGCGTTACGGTCTCGGCAGGAACCTTGTGGAAGAGAAGATAATTCACATACACCTCGGAGAGCGGTACCCTGTCATAGGGTAATTGTACAAGTTCCTCAAGCAACGGACCCACATACAAGGTGTCGTTGATACCTTTATACTGTATATAATCGAGCAGTTTGCTGATACGCGTCTCAGTCGGAATCCTTTCACTCTTCAGCAGACGCTCCATTGTCCTGCAGTAGAGAGAATCCTCTCCGTCTATTCTGTAAAGATTGGCAAGCGAAAGAAGTGCCGAATCGTTATCCGGTTCCACGGCAAGCACTTTATCATAAGCATCATAAGCCACCTTATGATCCCCAAGCATCATGTAAACATCCCCCTTCATTCCCAAATAGCGCATGTCATCAGGATTGCGCTCAATCATGTCGCCCAACAGTTCTGCAACATGCGTACTGTCTTTCATGTAGACAAAGCGTTGCAACTTGAGGAATAGTATCTCGTCTGTCGCACCTTCAAGTTTTTCAAGTTTCTCCAATATATCGATTGCCTTTTCATGTTCCTCCTCCGATATATACAAATCGAGAAGCGCTACATATACATCGCTTTTTGATGGAACTGTATCGATTATCTTCTCATAAACATCTATTGCAGCCTTTTTATTCCCAATGTAGTTGTAGAAATTTACAAGCGCAATACTATAGTGTATATTGGAAGGTTCTGCCTCTACAATGCGATTGAGCAATTGCTGAGCCACAGTATCATTTTTCAGATATGTATAGAACGGTGCGAGGTCGAACATTACTGTTGTCGACAATGGAGCAAGGCTGTGGCAATGCTCAAGCAGTTCGAAAGCACGGTCAAGACTATCTTGTTCCATGAAGTCGAGTGCTTTAATATACAAATAGTCAACTGCACGGGCACGTGCAGCACTGTCACCATTCTCCCGAATGCATGCAGCACTTGCATCACCGGCACTGAAAAAGGCCGTAAACAAGACAATATATAGCATCAACCTCATCAACTGCATCCCGAAATTTTTACATGCCTGTATGCCCGAATCCCCCGGCACCACGTTCCGTTTCGCCAAGAACCTCTACCGGGCACCACTGTACCTGTTCATGACGTGCAATAACCATTTGGGCTATACGTTCTCCATCCGTTATTATGAAAGGCTCATCCGAAAGATTGACAAGTATCACACATATTTCGCCACGATAATCGGCATCTACAGTACCCGGTGAATTCAACACGGTAACTCCTTTCTTTATTGCAAGACCACTGCGTGGACGCACTTGGGCCTCATACCCGGCCGGCAATGCCATGTAGAGCCCAGTGGGTACAAGAGCGCGCTGCAATGGTTGCAACACAATCGGTTCGTCAATATTTGCTCTCAAGTCCATGCCGGCAGAGAGTTCTGTGGCATAAGAAGGAAGCTGGTGTTTCGATTTGTTTATTATTTCGACTTTCATATCCGACTACTAAATTAATGTTCTGACTATCAAGAATTCATATTATAAAAACTCCGGGTAAACGCATTTGTTCCCGGAGCATGCTGTCATTCTGCTTTGCCTGACACATAAAAGACTTTGTTCGCACCGGAAGTAAGCTTTATCGCATCGGGATTCTCTTTAACGAAAGACTCTATGTAGCGCATCCGCTTGTCGTCCTGAAGTTCATCCACCGCAATAAGCAGACCGGTCTCCTCAACATTGCCGAAATCATAGTTCACGGCCGTACCGAAAATCTTCATCGTTGGCGACAATCCCATATAGGCATTAACCATAGGAGGAATTGACAACCCGTATTTGTGGACCTCCTGCTTCAGTATCCTGTAATCCTCCTTGAAGCTATCCTTGCAGAAAATCGTCTCCAGTTCCTTTAAATCCGTTTCTATCTTCAACGGTGTTACAGGCATGACAAGATTGTCCTTGTCGGGGAAATGCTTGCCAAGGAAATAGAGTATCATGTCACGTGCCCTTGTCAGGTACGACGGATACATGGTTACTTTACCGAACAGATACTTCACATCGGGCAATACCACCGTAAGCGCACCCAGACCATCCCACAGATTGTCGAGAGCGAAAAGACTCTTTGAACCCATACGCGTCGACTGGTATTCAAGAGCCACGAAAGCACGACCGAGTTCAACTGTATAAGGAAGCACCTCGTTAAGGAATTTATCCGAGAAACGGAACATGCCGTGTGCAGTTGCCATAACAGGCTCGCCGTCGGCACCGATGCGCACATCTCTACCATAAAGATAACGGTAACCTCCTATAATATCATCACACTCCGGATTCCAAACAATAAGTTGTCTGTATGGATTTTCCATTGTATCGAACTCGTCTATATCGAGTGATTTTCCGGTTCCTCCTCCGGCTGCACGGAACGCTATCTCACGCAAACGCCCTATTTCGCGCATAACATTAGGAGAATCGTATGATGTGACTATGTATATCTCATTTTCGCTGCGATGTGTGAAACGCAACCGTTTGTCTTCTGTCAGTTCAGCTCTCAGCAGTTCCTTCGGAACCGGAGCAATAATCTCTTCCATATAGTGTTTGTAATAGTTTTAGAGTGTATAGACAAGTTCCTTCACATATTGTGCCCATTCGTGAGCACTCCTGCTCTTGTCAAAGGTCTGCCATGATATAGGCTTGCCGATGGTAACCGTAAACGTCTTGTTCTTGTTCTTGAACATTTCGTCGCTAAGATACAGCATTGCAATATTGAACTTTATGCCCAAAGCCTTGTTCAAGTTTGCAAGACGGTAGAAGAACTTGGAGTTCTCTCCCTCAAAATGTATCGGAACCACATCACGCTGCGTCTGCACACTCTTTGTAACAAATGTTTTCTTCCACTCCAAATCGCGTATTACGCCATTACTCTTGCGTGAGCAGAGACCTGCGGGGAACATGACAATATGATTGTCGCTCTCAAAGGCAGCATTTACCTGCTTCGGAAAAGCCCGTGCCTGTTTTCCGGTCTTGTTTATCGGCACCCAGAAAGAGGAAATATTAGGAATATTCATCAGCAGGTCGTTCACAAGGAACTTTATCTTGCCATCATATACAGGACCAAGAATATGTGCCAGTCCAAGACCATCCTGTGCACCCAAAGGGTGATTGCTGACAAATGTACACTTTCCGTCCTTAGGCAGATTTTCAAGTCCTTTCACCTCGAATGAGTTTTTGAAGAACTGCATGAAAGCATCAACAAAATCAAGATCCATCTTGTCACCATTGATAGCAAGAAACGCATTCAGCTCATCCTGATGTACAATTTTCTTTAGATAAGAGACAAGGAAACGTGGCACGTAACGTGCTTTCTTGCCGGCTTTAGATGCAAGAATCGCATCAATATCTATTTGTATCGGCTTGCCCATAACCCCTCTGTCTGATTGTTTATTATCTGCAAATTTAGAGTGAAATATTCACAAAGCAAAATATTTCAGTCATTAATACACAAGAGCAGGCACACCTTGTAGTGCGCCTGCTCTATTATAAGTCCTGATATCTTACTCGACTATATCGTCTGAAAAGTCAAGCACAGTCCTCTTGTTGGCCTGCATGCGTTCATAGTCCTCTTTTGAACCGACAACAATCTTGTTGAAGTCGCGCTGACCGGTACCGGCCGGGATGAGATGACCGCAAATTACATTCTCTTTCATACCGAGCAGGTAGTCGCTCTTCATATTGATTGCAGCCTCGTTGAGCACCTTTGTTGTCTCCTGGAACGAAGCAGCCGACATAAAGCTCTGTGTCTGCAATGCAGCACGTGTGATACCTTGCAGAATCTGTGTAGATGTCGCAGGCTGCGCATCACGGGCTGTCACAGGCTTGAGGTCACGACGCTTAAGAGTACTGTTCTCGTCGCGCAACTTGCGGGCTGTGATTATCTGACCGGCTTTCAGATTCTCTGAATCGCCGGCATCGACAACAACCTTCTTGCCCCAAATGCGGTCGTTCTCCTCCTGGAACTGGAGTTTGTCGACAACCTGCTGCTCAAGGAAGCGTGTGTCACCAGGCTCATTAATCTGAACCTTGCGCATCATCTGTCGTACAATAATCTCAAAGTGCTTGTCATTAATCTTCACACCCTGTGAGCGGTAGACATCCTGAGCCTCATTCACAATATACTCCTGAACAGCTGTAGGACCCTTGATGGCAAGAATGTCAGAAGGAGTCACTGCACCGTCGGACAACGGAGTACCGGCACGTACATAGTCACCGTCCTGAACAAGAATCTGTTTCGACAAAGCAACAAGATATTTCTTCACGTCACCAACCTTTGATGTCACTACGATTTCACGGTTACCGCGCTTAACCTTACCCATTGAGACCTCGCCGTCGATTTCGGAAACCACTGCCGGGTTAGACGGGTTGCGCGCCTCGAACAATTCTGTTACACGTGGCAGACCACCGGTGATATCACCGGCATTACCGAACACACGAGGAATCTTCACAAGCACATCACCGGCCTTGAGCACATCGCCATTCTCGACTACCACGTGACCGCCCACAGGCAAATTGTAGTTGTGAAGAGAATTGCCGTTTTCGTCATTGATGTGTACAGTAGGAATCTTGTTCTTGTCCTTAGATTCAATGATGACTATTTCGTGAAGGCCTGTACTCTCGTCAGTCTCAACCTTATATGTAACATTTTCAATCACAGACTCAAAATCTACCTTGCCGGCAACTTCTGTAACAATTACGGCATTGAACGGGTCCCAAGAAGCAATCACCTTGCCCTTCTCCACGAGTTCATCCTCGACTGCATACAATTTTGAGCCGTAAGGGATATTGTGTGACGAAAGGACTATTCCAGTATTTACATCCACAAAACGCACTTCGCTCAAACGGCTGACAACAATCTTGACAGGTGTACCGTCCGGTTCGATTGTATCTACAGTGCGCAGCTCCTCAAATTTGAGACGCGAAGCATGCTTTGCTCTGATAGTAGCATCTGCTGCAATATTGGCAGCGGTACCACCGGCGTGGAAGGTACGGAGCGTAAGCTGTGTACCCGGCTCACCGATTGACTGTGCCGCAATCACACCGACAGCCTCACCCTTCTCAACCATACGGCTTGTTGCAAGGTTACGGCCGTAGCACTTGGCACATACACCGTGTTTGGATTCACAGGTAAGAACTGAACGAATCTCAACGCTCTCGATAGGAGATGCCTCAATCTCATCTGCGATAGCCTCTGTTATCAACTCGCCCGATGCAACAATGACCTTTCCTGTTGTCGGATGAACTACATCATGTACCGATACGCGACCCATGATACGCTCACCGAGTTTGGCAATAGTCTCATCACCATTCTTGAGGGCTGTACATACAAGACCACGCAATGTACCGCAGTCCTCTTCGTTGATGATGACATCGTGTGAAACGTCAACAAGACGACGTGTCAGATAACCTGCGTCAGCAGTCTTGAGGGCTGTATCGGCAAGACCCTTACGGGCACCGTGAGAAGAGATAAAGTACTCAAGCACGGAAAGACCCTCCTTAAAGTTAGAAAGAATCGGGTTCTCGATAATCTGAGCACCTTCCGAACCGGCCTTCTGTGGCTTAGCCATAAGACCACGCATACCTGAAAGCTGACGAATCTGGTCTTTAGAACCACGGGCACCGGAGTCAAGCATCATGAATACAGAGTTGAATCCCTGGTCATCGGCAGAAATTGTCTTCATCAGAACATTCGCAAGGTCTGAATTAACGTGTGTCCATTCATCGACAACCTTGTTATAACGCTCCTTGTCTGTGATGAGACCGAGGTTATACTCTGCAAGAATCTCCTCAACCTTCTCGTTACCCTTGCGTACAAGTTCCTCTTTCTCCTTTGGTATGATGACATCATCAAGGTTGAAAGAAAGACCGCCCTTGAAGGCCATGTAATAACCGAGGTTCTTGATACCGTCAAGGAATTCGGCTGAACGGGCGACACCGACACGCTTGATAACCTCCGTGATAATGTCGCGAAGAGATTTCTTTGATATGATAGTGTTGATATATCCCATTTCGCGAGGAACAATCTGGTTGACAATGATACGTCCGACAGATGTTTCACGGAGCACCTGAACATAATCGCCGTTCTCGTCACGGTCTTCTACCATGACCTTTACCGGAGCATGTATCTCTACGTGACCCTGGTTGTATGCAATCATAGCCTCCTCGGGACCATAGAAAGTCATGCCCGAGCCTTTGGCACCTTCACGGAGCTTGGTAATATAGTAAAGACCAAGAACCATATCCTGAGACGGCACTGTGATAGGAGCACCGTTAGACGGGTTCAATATATTATGAGATTGGAGCATCAGCATCTGCGCCTCAAGAACAGCCTCATTGCTCAAAGGCAAATGTACAGCCATCTGGTCACCGTCAAAGTCGGCGTTGAACGCAGTACATGCAAGCGGATGGAGCTGGATTGCCTTACCCTCTATCATCTTGGGCTGGAAAGCCTGGATACCCAGACGGTGAAGTGTCGGAGCACGGTTCAGCAATACTGGATGTCCCTTCATAACATGCTCGAGGATATCCCAGATAATAGGCTCACGACGGTCAACAATCTTCTTGGCAGACTTTACTGTCTTGACAATTCCACGCTCAATAAGCTTGCGTATAATGAACGGCTTGTATAGCTCGGCTGCCATAAGTTTCGGCAGACCGCATTCACCCATCTTCAATTCCGGACCGACAACAATTACCGAACGTGCAGAATAGTCGACACGCTTACCGAGAAGATTCTGGCGGAAACGTCCCTGCTTTCCTTTGAGACTGTCAGAAAGAGACTTCAAAGGACGGTTAGCATCGGACTTGAGCGCGCTGGCCTTACGAGAGTTGTCGAACAGAGAGTCAACAGCCTCCTGCAACATACGTTTCTCGTTGCGAAGAATAACCTCGGGAGCCTTAATCTCTATGAGTTTCTTCAAACGGTTGTTACGGATTATAACACGACGGTAAAGGTCGTTGAGGTCAGATGTCGCAAAGCGACCGCCATCAAGCGGCACAAGAGGACGCAACTCGGGAGGAGTAACCGGTATGACGGTCATAATCATCCATTCCGGACGGTTGTTTCCATTTGACGCAGCCATTGATGAACGGAAAGACTCTACAACCTGAAGACGCTTCAAAGCCTCATTCTTACGCTGCTGCGACATGTCTGTATTTGCACGGTTGCGCAACTCATATGAGAGCGAATCGAGATCTATACGCGCAAGAAGGTCCTGAATTGCCTCAGCACCCATCTTGGCAATAAACTTGTTGGGGTCTTTATCATCGAGGAACTCATTGCCCTGTGGCAGATTGTCCATTATTGTTATATACTCATCCTCTGTAAGGAGCTGCATCTTGTCGACACCGTCGAGCACATTCTCTTTTCCGGGAATATCCTGACGTACACCGTCATCCTTACGTGCCATGACACCGGGCTGGATAACTATATACTTCTCGTAGTATATGACAGCATCGAGCATCTTCGTGGGAAGACCCAAAAGATATCCTATCTTGTTGGGCAAAGAGCGGAAATACCATATGTGTGCCACCGGTACAACAAGCTGTATATGTCCCATGCGCTCACGACGCACCTTCTTCTCTGTAACCATGACACCGCATCTGTCGCAGACGATACCTTTATAACGTATGCGCTTGTACTTTCCACAATGGCACTCATAGTCTTTTACAGGCCCGAAAATGCGCTCACAGAACAAACCGTCACGCTCGGGCTTGTAGGTACGGTAGTTGATAGTCTCCGGTTTCAACACCTCTCCACATGAATTACCAAGAATCTCTTGCGGTGATGCAAGACCGATGGTAATCTTCGAGAAATTATTCTTTGTCTTATTTTCTTTTCTAAAAGCCATAATTCTATTTTGACAAACGTGAAGGAATTAATTAATCAAACGAAATGCTCAAGCCCAAGCCACGCAATTCATGCAACAGCACGTTAAGCGATTCGGGAATACTCGGTGTAGGCATTGGATCGCCCTTTACAATAGCCTCGTATGCCTTTGAACGTCCTGCGACATCATCAGACTTGATAGTAAGTATCTCCTGCAGGATGTGTGCCGCACCGAATGCCTCAAGCGCCCAAACCTCCATCTCTCCGAAACGCTGGCCACCAAACTGTGCCTTACCGCCGAGAGGCTGCTGTGTGATGAGTGAATAAGGTCCTATAGAACGGGCATGCATCTTGTCCTCAACCATGTGACCGAGTTTCAGCATATAGCTGACACCGACAGTTGCAGGCTGGTCGAAACGCTCACCTGTGCCTCCGTCATAGAGGTATGTTTTTCCAAAACGTGGGATACCGGCCTTGTCGGTCCATGTACAAAGGTCATCAAGTTTTGCACCGTCAAAGATAGGAGTAGCGAACTTGACACCGAGTTCCTTGCCTGCACGTCCAAGCACGGTCTCGAAAATCTGACCGATGTTCATACGTGAAGGCACACCAAGCGGATTAAGGATAATATCTACAGGAGTACCATCCTCAAGGAACGGCATATCTTCCTGACGCACGACACGTGACACAATACCCTTGTTACCATGGCGACCCGCCATCTTGTCACCTACACCAATCTTACGTTTCTTGGCGATGTATACCTTTGCCATCTTCATTGTTCCCGAAGGCAGTTCGTCACCGATTGTAAGGGCAAACTTCTCACGCTTAACCTCAGCATCTAGTTCTTTGTACTTGTGGATGAAGTTAATCACAAGAGCACGTATGAGATCGTTAGTGTGGGCATCTGCAGTCCACTTGCTGAGCTGTACTGCTGTATAGTCAAGTGCCTCAAGCTCTGGACGTGTAAACTTCGCACCTTTGGCAATGACTTCTGTACCCATAAAGTCCTTGACACCCTGTGACAAGTGACCATCGACAAGTTTAAGAAGTTTTCCGATAAGAATATCCTTGAGGTCGTCAACCTTCTTCTGGAACTCATCATCAATTTTCGGAAGTTTTGCCTTGTCTGCCATTTTAGCCGAACGTGTCTTCTCGGCACGTTGGAACAGACGACGATCTATAACGACACCTTGAAGTGAAGGAGATGCTTTCAATGAGGCATCCTTTACGTCGCCGGCCTTGTCACCGAAAATCGCACGCAGCAATTTCTCTTCGGGTGTAGGATCCGACTCACCCTTAGGCGTAATCTTACCTATTATAATATCGCCCGGCTTCACATAGGCACCGACACGGATGATACCGTTCTTGTCGAGGTCCTTGGTAGCATCCTCGCTCACATTAGGTATATCGTATGTAAATTCCTCCATTCCACGCTTTGTCTCGCGCACCTCAAGAGAGAGCTCGTCAACATGGACAGAGGTGAGAACATCTTCGCGCACAACCTTCTCGTTCAGCACGATAGCATCCTCATAGTTGTAACCTTTCCAAGGCATATATGCAACAAGGAGGTTCTTTCCAAGAGCAAGTTCTCCTGCCTGTGTTGAGTAACCCTCAGTGAGGATATCGCCGGCCTTCACCTTCTGACCCTTGTCGCAGATAGGACGAAGGTCAATTGTCATATTCTGGTTTGTACGACGGAACTTCGGAATGATATACTCCTTGGATGCCGGCTCGAAACTTACAAATTCCTCCTCCTCTGTGCGGTCGTATTTTATAACTATTCTTGAAGCATCTACAAATTCTACCACACCGTCGCCTTCTGCAACAATCTGTGTACGTGAATCCTCCACAAGCTGTTTTTCAAATCCTGTACCTACAATAGGAGCCTCCGTTGTCAACAATGGAACAGCCTGACGCATCATGTTCGAGCCCATCAATGCACGGTTGGCATCGTCGTGCTCGAGGAACGGAATAAGGGAAGCCGCAATTGAGGCAATCTGTTGAGGAGAAACGTCCATAAGTTCAACCCTGCCCGGCTCAACAACAGGATAATCGGCATCCTGGCGTGTCTTCACCTTCTTGAGGATAAAGTTGCCGTTCTCATCAAGCGGAGCGTTACCTTGGGCAATTATTCTACCCTCCTCCTCTTCTGCGGTATAATATACCACATTATTGTTATCTATATCGACCTTGCTGTTTGCAACCGAACGGTACGGTGTAACAATAAAGCCGAGTTCATTTATCTTTGCATATATACACAATGATGATATAAGACCGATATTAGGACCCTCAGGAGTCTCGATAGGACAGAGACGACCATAGTGTGTATAGTGTACGTCACGCACCTCGAAACCTGCACGCTCACGTGAAAGACCACCGGGACCGAGTGCCGAAAGACGACGCTTGTGTGTAATCTCGGCAAGCGGGTTTGTCTGGTCCATGAACTGTGACAGGGCATTGGTACCGAAGAAAGTATTTATTACAGCCGAAACAGTCTTTGCATTGATAAGGTCTGTAGGAGTGAACACCTCGTTGTCACGGACGTTCATTCTCTCACGTATGGTACGCGCCATACGCGCCAATCCAATAGCAAACTGGTTGGAGAGCTGCTCGCCTACAGTACGTACGCGACGGTTGCTCAAGTGGTCAATATCATCGACAGTAGCCATTGAGTTCACAAGCCCTATAAGGTACTTGATAATCTCGATTATATCTTCCTTGGTGAGGACTCTTACATCCATATCGGTTGAAAGGCCGAGTTTACGGTTTATGCGGTAACGGCCCACGTCACCAAGGTCATAACGTTTTTCTGAGAAGAACAGGTTGTTGATTACCTCACGAGCACTCGCATCATCAGCCGGTTCAGCATTGCGCAACAAACGGAAGATGCAATTTACAGCCTCCTTTTCTGAATTGCTGGTATCCTTGTCAAGAGTATTGAATATAAGGGAATAGTCGACAGCATCGGGAGCGTCGTTCTCCTTGTGAAGAAGAATGGTCTCAACGCCGCTATCAAGGATTCTGTCAACCAATTCCTGGTCAAGAACAGACTCTCTCTCAACAACGACCTCACTACGCTCGATAGAAACAACCTCTCCGGTATCGGCATCGACATAGTCCTCCTGGCGTGTCTTGAGCACGTTACCGGCCATTTTACGACCAAGCACCTTTTTCATGCTGGTCTTGTTCACCTTGTACTCTTCTGCAAGGTCAAAGATTTCAAGAATATCTTTATCGCTATCGAAACCTATAGCACGAAGAAGAGTAGTTACAGGCAATTTTTTCTTACGATCGATATAAGCATACATAACATTGTTTATGTCTGTAGCAAACTCAATCCATGAACCTTTAAAAGGTATGATACGCGCTGAATAAAGCGGTGTACCATTGGCATGCACGCTCTGACCGAAGAATACACCCGGAGAACGGTGCAACTGTGAAACCACAACGCGCTCAGCACCATTGATAATGAAAGTACCCTGCTTGGTCATGTATGGGATAGGTCCCAGGAATACATCCTGAATAACAGTATCGAAATCCTCATGATCCGGGTCGGTACAATAAAGTTTCAACTTTGCCTTTAGTGGTACACTATAGGTCAATCCGCGCTCTAAGCACTCTGTTATTGAATAGCGTGGTGGATCTATATAATAGTCCAG
>JAEIGA010001659.1_pt1 | contig 35056 bp, 45 predicted proteins | sample 9270691 | NCBI WGS metagenome assembly JAEIGA01 (sample SAMN17057246, study PRJNA624740) | gut metagenome | biome: biome; isolation source: fecal sample | host: Bos grunniens | place: China: Xizang | collected 2019
ATTTGGGAATCGAGAGGGGGTCAATAAAAATCATACCCCCGGGGGTCATTCGGTCGGCGGTTCTATCGCCTCCAACTTCGCTTGCTCTTCGAGGTTGCGCAGATAGTCGTCGGCTTTCTCTCCGTATGGTTGCACATAGTTCGGGTCGTTGGCTTCGAGGAACCTTCGACGGGCTCGCTCCTTGTTCTCCTTTACCTTCTCCTTAGTATGGGTGCGCATGTCCTGATGAACTTTGATGTGGCAGGCGACGCACAACAGCTGGCAGTTGGCGGGATTGTATGCCAGTCGATCCATCTCTTGCACCGTCTTCGCCTGTTCCACCGGCTTGATGTGATGCACGTCAACGCCTGGCGTGTAGATGCCTTCCTTCAGGCACAGCTCACACAGTCCGTGAGCACGTTTGAACACGTCAGCTCGCAGCAGCTTCCATCGCTTGTCGTTTAGCAGTCGCTGGTATCTCTTATCTCTGCTCATGGCCTCGGCTCCTTTGGTTTCAGTCCTAACTTCTGGCAGAGCGCAAAGTATCGCTCACGTCCTGTCAGCTTGCGTTGCGGTCGCTGCCAATCGAACTCGATATTGCGACTGATTCTGCTCACTTCATCCGTATCGTCGCAGAATGATGGCTCGCCTTGTTCGACAGACTGCTCGTCCATTTATATAAGGTCACTGTTGATATATACGCTCATATCGTTTGCTCCTTCCATTGTCGCATGAGCTCAGTCATGTCTTCATGGCTGATGGGCAGCTGGCGATGGAATCCCTCGCTGTCTGTCGTGGTGATCAGCCAACCGTCGTGCGCTTTCTTGTCTCGCTTTAGTGTTACCATTCTTGGTCGAAGGGTCTGAAACCGATTTCGCTGTCGGCAGTCTGCCTGTCTTCATCGGTGAAGGTGATGCGCTTCTGTCTATCCATGGTGTCGGGCGTGCGCCGCTTGGTCTGCTTGGTGCGCTTCCCGTAGGCATACTCGCGGTTGTTTTCAGCACGGTCGCCAGCCTGTGGCAGTTCCTGCTCTGTCTCCCGTTTCGTCTCTATGACCGTCTGGTCGTCGAGCATGGTCAGCAGCACGTCGCTCAGGTTGTTGCAACCCATTTTGATGCCGAGCTCTCGCAGTCGTCGGTAGATGCCGCGCATGGTTGCCTCGCAGACGCGCTCCAGTATGTCGTCGGTGCACTCGGTCATCATGGCGTCGCCCATGAAAGGCTTGTCAACCATGACTGCTCCGAATCCCTTGCGCCCTTCCTGCTCAAGGATGAGCACCACCTGTGCCACCTTCGTCTTGGTGTTCGGTGCCGCAAGGTTGAAAGCGTTCTGCCAGCCAGCATCTGTGTCGAGCATTGTCATGATTTTTTGTATATCAGGATTCAGCGCGTGAGGATCGGCGGCAGCTCTTATCATCGTGTAGATGAAGTTCTGGAGCATGTGATACGTGTCTGTCTGCCTTGCCTGGCAGATGGCGTCCCACACGACCGACGCGTCTGGGCTAATCTTCGTGGCCATCTGCTTGAACTTGTCGTCAGATTTCTTATCCATTGTCAATTTGTAAGTCGAGGTTATTAATTAGGTTTTGAAGTGGTTCGTTCTCGCTGATGATTTCGCCAACGCTCTTTGGCTGCCAGTCGGCAACACCGTCGGTCATTCTCAGGATAACGTCGGCGATGTCGGCTTTCTCACCGTCGCCATCCCGCCACCACTTCAGCACGGGGTCGCTGTTGAAGGTCAGCCGTTCGTAACCGATAGACTGTGCGGTGTCGCGCCATGCATCCACGGCGTCGCGGTCGGGGTAGAGTACGATGTATCGGTTGCGGTCGATTAGCGGGCGCAGCTTCTCGCGTGTGAGGTTGGTCTTGCTTCCGCATGCCAGCCACAGGGTGTGCGCTGCGTCGCCGTAGGCTATCGACATGATGAGTGCGGTCTTCTCGCTCTCGACGATATTGATGGTGGCGTTCGGGCATCGGTCGACGAGGTGCATGCCGAAGTACGTGCGCTTCCAGTCCACTTTGTCGCGGTCGTAGAACGTCGACACGGGCGAGCGGTAGAGCCAGGCATGAATCCAGTCGGTTGTCTTCCTGGCACCGTCGCTTTCCTTCATCCGGTGGCCGTTATACTTGTAGCGTATCATCTTGCCGGTGCACAGGTTGCCGAGTTCGTCGGAATACCAGAAGATGGTGAACTGCTCGTTGTGGTCAGTTGTCATCGTTCCGATACGGTAGGCTGACAGCACCTTGGCAATCCGCGCCTTCTGAGCCGCGTCCCACTTGTGGGCGTAGAGCCATTTGACAAGCACGTCGTCGCTGAGCCGCTTGGTGCTTCGCTCGTACATCGACAGGGGAAGGGTGAAGACCGGCATGTCGTCGGGCTGTAGCTGGTAATCACGCGGCTTGGCCTTTGGAACATCCATGAACTTGTCAGCCCCTTCGACCTCGATGCCGTACTTGTTGCCAAGATAGCGCAGCGCGTCGGGGTAGCTCATGCCTTGCGCCTCCATCAGGTAGTAAACCGCATCGCCGCCCTTCTCGCAGCTGAAGCAGTAGCACATATTCTTCTTCGGCGATATGGTGAACGAGCCTATGTGCCGGTCGTTGTGGAATGGGCACAAGCACTGGTAGTTCACGCCCGCCTTGCTGATGTCAGGCTCGAAGTCGCGGATGACATCGAGGATGTTCACCGCGTCGTTGATGCGCCGGATGGTGTTGTCGTCAATCATAATTTGAGATTTTCAGTTAATTGTCAAACCAGCTATATATTAGCCAATCGCGTGCGTGTGCGCGTGTAGCGTGTGTGGCTCCGTAGCCCCGCCGACCCGCGCATCCATAGCGCAGGGGTCGGTTGGGCTACGTAGACCGCATGGATATGAAATGCTGGCCCAGCCTTGTGATTACCTAACCTATGGTTAGGTATGGGTTTTTGGGTCAGCATTTTTTAGAATGGTAAATCGTCTCCAGGTTGTAGCATATATGAGCCTTTCTTCTTCAGCGTCGATTCTGTTAAGTATCCGAGGTTCTTGGCAATGTTCAGGTCGATGTTCTGTATGCCGTGGTTTCTTTGTCCGCCAATGTCTCCGAAGATGAGTTTCTTCACGTCGGAAGCACTCATGGGCCATTGGTATTTGTTTTCGGCTTCTTGAATCCATTGCAAGATGTCGTCTGGAAGGTCTCCTTCCTGCTCTTTCGACTTGCTTGGCATGTTGATGCCGCTGTTGATGATGCGTGGGATGCCAAGGTTGCCGGCATCGTCTGTCACCTCAAACTTCCAGTCGTCCATATCCTTGCCACGTGCGTCCTGCTGCTTGACGGTGAAGGCCACGCCGCTGGCAGTCTTTGACTTGATGCTGACTAGCGTGTCGGTGATTTTGTTGCCGAGCTCCGTTCCGAGGTGTCCTCGCATCTTGCTCTCGTCGTCATTGCCAGGCCGTGGGTTCATGTGCAACACGTTCCAGATGCAAATCTGCTTCTGCTCTGCCAGTGCCATCAGGTCGCCTACCAGCTGCGCCGACTCCTTGTTGTCGTTGAAGTCGCCGATGATGTCGCGGATGCCATCAATGAATACGGCATCGGGTTGCAACCAATCGATAGCTTGCCGAATGAGTCGGTATCGCTTCTCGTAGGCGCGTTCCTTGACGTCGCCGGTGCTATTCTTCACGTCGGTCACTCCGCGCAGCCACAGGACGTTGAATCGCTTATTGGGTACATCCATGTCCCAGTTGCACAGCCAATGGACGCGGCGAAGCACCTTCGCACTGTTCAGCTTCTCCATCTCAGTGTCGACGTATAGCACGGTCGGCTCATGTCCGAGCCATTGCGTTGTGCGCTCAGGCACCTTCAGCCCTGGCAGATATTGCTCAACGCGGTCGGTGCCCGTGCCGAGAATGGACGCCATGATCTGAGCCAGCACAAAGGTCTTTCCGTTTTTCTTCTGACCGCTCAGTGCCTGAATGCCTCCAAGTGTGGAGAAAGGTACGCCGTTATATTCCAACATGTAGTATGGCTCGGGGTAGTTCTCACGAGCGTCCAAAAGATAAGAGCGCACCTCGTTGATGCGCTCCTGTTCCTTCTGCTGCTCCATCTCGCCACCTGATGGCAATGTAGGTAATTGTTCACTCATAGTTCTTTATATTAAATAGCGATTTCTCGCCTTTCTAAGGATTTCTTCGCGGTGTGCTTGGTAGTATTCCCGCTGTCGCTTCAATCGCTCGTCACGCTCCCGCAAATAGCGTTCGTGGTCACGTTCTTGCCTTGTCATATCAGACGCCACTCATGGTTTCGTTACGAACTTCTGCTATCTCGCGCATGGCTTTCTTTTGGTAGCCCTTTGTCGCGAACAGCTCTTCATAGTCTTCGACGCTCGTCATGGTCGAGTTGTAGAGAATGGTCGGGTTCATCCACGCCTCGCACAGCTGGGTGAGTCCGTGCTCAATGTTCTTGCGCTCTGTTGACTCCAGCGGAAAGTTACTGTCTGGCGCAAGGAGCAGCAATGCCCGCCGCCATCGGTTTTCGATGGAAGCTGGCGAGAACTGACCGAACACCTTGCGCAACATGTCACGTGGCAGGCCGAAGCCCTTCACGCATTCGTCGAGAGCCTTCTCGTAGAGCTGACGGGCGAGTTCCAGGGCGGCTTGTGCTGTCAGCACCCACGCTACATGGTCGGCATCCTTCACGCCGTGATTCAGTAGACTCAGCCGGTGCTTGTTCCACAGACTTGTGATGAGCGGACGTGTCTCGCAGTACGCATAACCGCCAACCGATGCCCAGAAGTCATAATATTGCCGGTCGGTAATGTCGCCAAAGGTCTTGCGTGCCTTCTCGCCAAGGTCGTCAACGTGGAACATTCGGTTTACGCTGGCGTAGATCAGCCGGTGCTCGTAGTCGTGCCATTCGTTGATGGCGAGCTTGAAGGCGTGCTTCACGTTGTGCTTATAGTTGCGGCACCGACGTGCATGGTCGAAGCCGTCGAGAGCCACCAGCCATGCGGCATTGTTGGATACTCCGCAGATGAGCTTCACCACACCGGCAGCCTGTGCCATCTTCGGGGCAATAGCGTTGATTTTTTCTTTATCCATAAAAATAAAAAAAACGGCTATCCTCGCGGACCGCCGTGTTGACTGTGAAACTAAAATAAATAGAGAGTAACGTTGTTAAAAGGGTAGGTCATCCTTCTTGCCGCTTTCATCGGCTGGCTGACTGATGACAGCCGGCTCGGGTGTTGGCTGAGCCTCCGGATGATTAATTGTCGGTTCTTTCTGTTGCTGTGCCACAGCAACAGCTTTGATTTTTTCAAACTTGTAAATTCGAAGTTCGTTGAGCACTTTGCCATTCCAGTCACGAACGTTGTGGCCGAACCCGATAAGCACTTCGTCTCCCACACGCAAATCGTATTCAGCGATGCGGTCGTTCATGACTGACAGCAGCACCTTGTCGCTGAATCTGCCTGTCTCATGTTCATGATACTCGAAGACGAACTCCTGGCTATGCCATTCCGTTCCGTCATTTCTCACACCCTTTCTTAGGGGTAAGAGTCTGTTAATTCTTCCTTTAAATTCCATTATTTTTTTTGTTTTAGAGTGAATAACGCCTCCATCCAGTATTTACTCACAAGACGGGAGCATTCTATAATGTCGAAGTCTTTGATTTGGTCGGCCTTGGCGACCTCAATTAACAGATCATCCAGTTGATTCTTGGTGCAGCCGTTCTGCTCTTTTAGCAGTTGCACGAATCTCATGACCGGCCTGGCGGCAACGTCACCGTGGTGCCGCCAGAACTCGATGTCAAATGGGCGTGCGTAGCCTAACTCACAGAAGGCGCGGACAATCAGGATGCCGACGCTCATGGTCATCGCGACATCATCCTTGTCGATGCCGAAATTTTCGAATCGGTCAATTTCGTTAATTATAGATGACGCAAGGTCTTGGCTCTTATATAAGCGTGATTCCAAAACGGCGCGAGGCTCGAAAAGCTGTGCATCGCCGCTTTGCCTTAATTTCAGGGTCTCACGCTTCTGCTTATAATTCAGTTGCACGTCTGTCAGATAGGTTCGCAGCTCGACGAGCTTTCCGTCCTGGCGAACGATGCCGCGACCTATGGAGCCGGGGAAACGGGCATCTACCTTCTGGTAGCCAGCTGATGTGCGCTCGTCATAGAATTGCAACGCTATGCCTGGCAGTATCTCCAAGAACCGCCTGACCATCCAACGGCTGCGCATCTCTATGCCGAGACGCTGGCAGAAGCGGAGGAAAAAGTGGTTGGTGAAGTGGATGACGATTGACTCATCGGTGAACTGACGACGTGCGGGAAGGAATGCACCGACGCTTCCAAGGGTCTCGTAATAGCAGAAGGCCACAGGCACGGTAAACGCTTCTTGCGCCTCCTTGTACCAAGTGGCGCACTCGAAGGTCATCCACCGGTTGCCTGCCTGACTAATCCAGTCGATGGCGGGAGTGGATTGCGTTTCTCTTGTGCGCTTGCACTTGAGCAGAAGCTCCTCGCGCTTTTGTTTGTACTTCTTCTCGCCGCCCATGTTCTTGATGAGCCAGTACGTCACGCGTTTGAACTCGCTGTTTATAGTTTTAACGATTTCGTCGGGAGATGATGTCACGGTCAGCATCTTGCGCCTCCTTTCTTCTCCATCTCGTCGATGATCTGCCGGTCTTCGTCGGTCATCGTGTCGAGGGTGATTTGTCTGAACTCTGGGTATTTATCCCACACCATTTTGGCAGCGTCATACGCTCTTGTCATGGAGTCACTGAAATTCTCGGCAAGGTTTTTCAGTTCTTTCTTGCCGCCAATCTCGTCGCGGTTGGTTTCGACACCACAGCCGATGGAGCTAGCATTGTTTGAAAATGTGATTTTCATAATTCTTCTGTTTTTTTGTAAATTGGCATCATCATGGCACCACATGCAGGGCATATCATGTGCTCGTATTCGATGGTCATCTCGTTGGGGTTGTACACCCTCTCCGAGATTGTGATCCCGCAATATTGGCATTCATACCTGTCTACGTCTACGGCGTCAACGATGCCAAACCACCGTCTGCCTTCACGCTTCAGCTGGTCGTCGTCATATTGGCTGAAAACTTCACCGCACTCTGTGCAATAGTCTTCGTCAGCACTAACCATTCCGCAAGCGGGGCAGATGATTCTGTTGCCGAAGTACATTATATGATTGCATCAATCCAGCCAACCAAACCGATGATGGCTATCATGCCCAACGGTGTGATAATGCCATAGACGATGTACTCCTTGCGTGTGAAGTTCTCCTTCTGGATGTCCTTCATCATGATGTTAAAAAATTCTTTCATATATTTATTTTGCTTTGGTTAGATTCCGTGCTCTGATTTCTCCCTGCGGGCTTGCAACCGCCATCGGCATCATTACAGAATTTTGTCAGGATGGTTGCTGCCTGTAGTCCCTACCTCCGGCGACTTGCGCCTTCTGTTCCTCCATGCTGTGCATATCGGCCCGATCTATTGACGCTCTCGGTGGCGCAGCCCTCTTTATTACAGTCGGACTATCTGGTTAGCGGAAGGAACGGGACTCGAACCCGTGTGATAAGCAGATGCGGTGACGCTTCACTCTCTGTGCCCCAATCGGCGTGTCCTTCCTTTTCAGTTATACCTTTCCGGCATCGACTATCGCCTGAATCTCATGCAAGGCGTAGCCCCATTGTGTCGTGTGCGTCTGGCCATCGTCGCCGATGTACTCGACCCTTCTTCTTGGCAGCCTCCAACCGTTGCGCTTCAGCCAGTCGGGAGTGAACATGCCGAACCTGGCGCACAAGTCCCTGCCACTCAGCCAGACCTCGCCATCTTCCACCTTCTGCTTTATCAGGACTTCACTAACAACCTGAGCGATGGCCATCCGCGTCTCTCTGTCAATCTTCATTTGATTCTCGTAATACTGATAGAACACGATGTATAATCTCGCTTAATAGTCCACTCACCCTTCTGCTCATTCTTCAGTTGGTTGCACTGGGTAGCAGCCGACTGGAGCTTCGTCGGGTTCGTCAGAGTAAAGATGCGCGTCTGTCCGATGTGCATCTCCAACAGTTCGTTGCGTGATACTTTTTCTTGTGCCATTTGCTTAAACTTTATTAATTTTCTAACACTTTTGTAATATAATCGGGAAGAATGCCGTATATTTGTAGTCCGCTACCTCTGCAAATCGGCTCGTTCGGTTTGTTTTGAAAAGGCGAACATCGCCTGACGGCTATTCTTGTGCCCGATTATTACTTTATTAATTTGGGTGCAAATATAATACAAAAAAGTAATATTGCAAATAGATAATATTACTTTAATGTAATGTTTTAAGATTATTTAATAAATAAAGTGTAATATTTGTATGGTAGGAAGACATAAAAGATTGTTAGAAGTCTATGCACACTTGCACGACCATTGCGGTGTTCATACACAGAAAGACCTGGCGCAAATCTTACGATATTCGCGCGTTTATATTTCCTCTGCTCTTAATGGAAATGAGAAAAACCTCACCGACAAGCTCTTTAAAACAATCTGCGAGGCTTTTCCCAACACTTTCAACCTGAACTATCTCCTGACTGGAGAAGGTGAACTGCTCAGCGATTATGAACTGTCGCAAAAGCAAAAATACGAAATGCCATCCAGCGACCAAGCGGCAAACATCTTGGAGATATACGCCAATCGCATCCGGCTGCTGGATGACATGCGCACAAGTCTCAGCGAAGAGCTCGCTGAGATAAGAAAAATAAAAGAAGAATTTCAGCAAGCTCGTGACGATTTCCGGTCGGCATCATACCGTCTTGCGAAAATCGCCGACAAAATCAGTAATTATAATATTAATAATGATAATAATATAATAGGTATGGCAGCTGAAAAATAGTATGCCAAATCTTTCCCCATCCGCTATGTGCAAAGTCGTGAAACCCCCATAAACACTAATGAACCCACCGTTTTCCAATTAATCCCGCGGGAGTCACTGAAAAATTGTGGGGATAACAGCGGAAATAGCTGGAATCCCCACTTTTTATTTGGGTTTCAGGCGACTACTGACTGAAAGTGGGGAAAGGGAAAAGGTGTGAAAAAGTGGGTTTTAGACCGTTTGAATATTTCCAAATCTTTACCCATATCACGAATATGGGTAAAGTGGGTAAAGATTTAATCGTAATTCTTTAAAAAACCAACCATGATAAATAAAAAACTGGTATTCGACCACAGGGGGCGCACGAAGGCAGACAAGGAAGGCCCGGTCGAGATTCGGATCACATACAACGGAAAGCCTTATTATATAAGCACGGGCGTGAAGTGCCTGTCGTCGCAGTTCGCAAATGAGAGGATCGTGAGGCACAGGGATGCGAGGGCACTCAACGAACGGCTTGCTGAGGTCGTGCTGAAGATTGAGCTGGCCGTCAACGAGTGCATCAAACAAGGAAAGACCATAGACGTTGCCGAGATCAAGCGGCAGGCCTACAACATCGAGCATGGCGGCAGGGCTGAGACGGCCATGATTGACTGGCTGGACGCTCAGGTGCCAGAGCTGCCTATCTCTGACGGCACGAGGAGAAGGTACACGGTGCTGATGAACAGGCTGCGCGAGTACGAGGGGCTGAAGGCGTGGAGCGACCTGACGGTTGAGAACCTGTACAGGTTTGACGCATGGCTGCACCGGATACCGAAGCCGCAGTCGAACGGTGACCGCCAGGCGAAGCGGGAGCGGCAGGTGATTGGCGACTCCGCTGTGTATAACTACCACCGGACGCTGCGCTCGCTGCTTACGCGTGCCGTGAAGTTCGGTATCATCGAGAGCAACCCCTACGACCGCGTGAAGGGGGAGTTCCGCAAGGGCATCAAGGAAAATGTTGAGTATCTTACCGAGACGGAGATTGCCGCTTTCGAGTCGCTGCACCCAATGCCTGGAACGCAGATGGCGATGGCCCGTGACCTGTTCGTGTTCCAGCTCTACACGGGGCTGAGCTATGCCGACACGCAGGTCTTCAGCATCGAGGATTATAAGGAGGTGGATGGCCGCTGGGTGTGCGTAGGCGAGCGCGTGAAGACGGGCGTGGCCTACGTGTCGCAGCTGCTGCCGCAGGCTGTCGACGTGCTCCGCCGGTACGGGATGCAAGTGCCGAAGGTTGGGAATGTCCAGTATAACCTGAGCCTGAAAATCATCCAGCAGGCTCTCGGCATCAGGACGCGGCTACACTCGCACCTGGCACGTCACACCTTCGCCACCCGTGCGCTGGCGATGGGGGCGAAGATAGAGAATGTGTCGGCCATGCTTGGGCACACGAACATCACGCAGACGCAGCGTTACGCCAAGGTGCTGGCCAAGTCGGTGCATGATGACTTCGCCATGCTTGAGAAGAAATTGTCAGATCGTTAAACCTATAAAATTATCATTATGAGAAAAGCATTAGTATTGATGGCCGCCGCGCTTATGGCGGCATCATGCCAGAAAGAGATGGAGGGTGGCGACTCCGAGAAACGTGTGCGGTTTACAGTCAACGGCGACTTCACGAGTCCCGTCTTCAGATATGGCGAGACGAGAGCCGGACTGTCCGCCGACGGCTCTGAGATGACAGACCTGTGGTTGTTTGACTACATGGACGGCCAGCTTGTGCAGACTGTCCACCAGACACCTGCTGACGCCGATTGGGGCAGCCCATCGGTGAGCCTTGCGTTCGGCAGCCATGTGGTGTACTTTGTGGCCTCGCGCGGCGACTCTCCGTTGCTGAGCACGGACAGTGAGACGATTGAGTGGGCGCGTGTCTCCGACACGTTCTGGAAGGCAGAGGCCGTGAACATAGACGCCACGACATCAGCGAACCGTAGTGTCACGCTTGGTCGTGTGGCCACGCGGCTGCGTCTGGTCATCAATGACAAGGTACCTGATGCCGCCGCATCGGTGGTCATCACGCCGCAGCACTGGTACTATGGCATCAACTATGTCACGGGCGAGCCTGTGGCAGACCGGCAGGATGACAGAGTGGTGAGTATTCCGGCCTCTTACATCGGCACGCAGGGGCAGCTCGTCGTCAGCATCTTCGGCATCAGCGGTGCCGGTGAGTGGACTACCGATGTGACAGTTTCGTCACGAGATGCCGACAACGACATCATGGGTCGTGCCGTCATCAGCTCTGTTCCCTTCAGGCGAAACCGTGTCACGGAGTATTCCGGCAACCTCTTCTCCGCAGGCGGCGGGATGAGCGTGTCGCTGGATGACACCTGGGAGCAAAGTTACACGGGAACGTGGTAAACGAAAGGAGGTGCCGTCAGCTTGACGACACCTCCTGGCTTAATACCAGCGGCCCTGTTCCCCTGAACTGGAAGGTTCCCTGGCAGAGGTTCCCCCGCGTGTGTGTCTGCTTGCACACGGTGAGGATGGCGTGCCCGCTAACGGCGACATTTCCCTGGCGGTCGGTGACTGCCAGCTCGTAGACGTTACCGGTTTGTATGAGGTCACCGATACTGCTTGCCGCGAGCAGCAGGTAGCTGGTGTTCAGACTCCACTCCCTGCGCCCGGCGATGAACTCCTTCCACTGCTGCTGTGTGGCGGATGCCACCTCGATGGTGTCCGAGCCGGACTGTATCTCGTCCGATTTCACGCCTGCAATGGCGGTGCCGTTACGGAGTACGATAATATTGTTGCCTTTCTGTGCCATATTCTTCAGTTTTTATTTCCATGTTACGATCTCGCCGCGTCCTGTGCGCTTCAGGTAGCGGTTCATGGCGATGTATATCTGCTCGCCGCTGATGTGCGACGGCTGGTAACCGCCCCGCGAGCTCCCGTCACTGAGCTGGCTTGCAAGGTTGCCGGCCTGTGCGCGGTTGAGCACGACCTCGCCAGAGTTGAGCATGGCGGGCACCTGGTCCATGCTGTAGGTGTTGCCTGGGACTCTGATGCCGTCAGCGGCATGTATGACACCTCCTCCGGCAAGTCCGGGGATTAGTGACTTGATGCTCAGGAGGGTATTGATGCCGGTCAGGATGCTGGTGATTCCCTGCATCACGCTGATAACCTTGGATATGCCGTCAGGAATCTCCACGCCCATCTGCTCAATGCCTCCGACGATTGACGAGATTCCGCTGTTCATCCTACCCATCACGTCGAGAGTCGCTGACAGGTCTTTCTCGAACTGGGTCTTTTCCGTTTTCCTGTTGTTTCTACCCTCGCCAGTGAAGTTGTCACGTCCTTGCTTCACACCGCTGATGGCTTCGTTGAGCCGTTGCCACTCCTCCGGCGTGCGTGCCTGGTCGCGCAATTTGATGAGTCGCTCCAGCTCGAGATTCACCGCCTCGATGGGTGCCTTATAGTCAACAGTGCCCGGATTCAGGAAGTCGCCTCCGAGAATAGAGCCTCCTTGATTGATGCCGGAGATGTCCTGTCCCGTCAGCTTCCTTGTCGGAGATGTCTTCCCTTGCGCCTCGTCCATGAGGTTCTGAATCTCCCTGTTGCGCTCTTGCAACCCCTTGATTTCCTCCTGGATAGCCGTGCGCCGTTCGGCTGATGCAGCGATATACTCCTGCGTGAGCTTCTGAATCTGCTCGGAGTTGATCTGCATCTCTGTCTTCTCGACCGTCGCCTTTAAGCTATTTGTTTTCTTCTTGTCGGTGTCAACCACCGACGGCGTGTTGGTGTTGCCAGCCGACGGGTTCAGGATGCTACGTGCGCCGTTCTGATAATCACTCCTGATTTGCTGCCACGCTCTCGCCCTGTTCTCGGCACGCTCCAGCTGGCGTGCCGCGTCGTTGATGAGCGGCTGGATATTGCCTGCCGCTCCGTTCTCGCGCTGCTGACGTCGCAGGCTGTTGAGCTGTTCACGCAGTCTGTTGGCCTCACGCCACGCCTGCGACTCTAGTTGGTTGTAGCGCGAAACCTGGCGGTTGTAGAGGTCGTTCCTGTCGCCCGAGTAGTTTCCGAGGGCTCCGAGCGCACGCTGCGTGTGCGTCTGCCCGTCTGAGCCCCTGCCGTTCAGGTCGTCAATCATGTTCTTCAGCCGCCCAGCCTCGGTCAGCCCGTTCAGCAGACGCGCCAGCGGACCGCTCACCACGTCTAGGATGGCAATCTTCATCGAAGTCCACAGCTGTGTGCTTGACTCTTGCAGCGGCGCGAACAGTCTGCCAAGCTCCTCCATCTTGTTCTGGAGGCTGACGCTGGCCTGAGCCGCACGGTCGGCGGCGGTCTCAACGTAGTCGCCTGCCTTGGCCATCTGCTCGCGGATGATGGCACCGACGGCGGTTGTCATGTCGCCCGTCTCCTTCATCTTCTCCTTCACCTCGTTGGCCGATAGTCCGAGGTTGTCGAGAATCATCAGCGACTTGCGGCCGAGTCCCGTCACGATGGAGTCAACCATGTAGTCGACGCTCTGGCCGGTGTCCTTGGCCTTCTGCTGTGCGAACGCCAGCATGGTTCCCAGCTCCTCTACGGGCAGTTTGAAGTCGTTGAACTTCACGGCCGCCTTCATCAGCTCGATGTCGCTGACGGTACCGTGAGTCGCCTCGCGGAGTCCCTCGAGAATGTCGCCACGGCCCAGCCGTTCGAAGGCGTTGCGGATGCCCTCACCCTGGCGTGCCAGCTCGATGCCCTGCCTGATACAGTCAGTAATCTCGCCGCCCAGCTCCATGACGGCACCGGCGGCCTTGGTCATGATGTTACCAGCGAACACCTGCAAGGCACCGCCCATCTTGTCGCCAAGTCCCGAGAACAGGCCGCCGCCCTTCATTCCATCTCCGAGCCCTTGCATCTCCTGCTTGGTCTCGCGGATGCGCTGCTGCAACTGCGTGAGCGAGCCGGCGAGAGCCTTCGCAAAGTCGCTCTGCTGCTGCTCACGGGTCAGCTGGTTGTAGGCTTTGGCCGCCTCGTTGTATGCGCCGACAAGCTCGTTTACCCTGTCCTTTGCCCTGGCGGTGCTGGTGGCGGTGGTGCCGAGAGCCTTGGCGGCATCCACGTTCGCCTTGGTGAACTGATTGAAGCCCTCCTTGGCTTGTGTGGCTGTCTTGCTGTAGTCAGACAGACCCTTGGCGGCCTGCTTCAGTTTGGAGTCGTAGCCGGTGGTCTCGAGTTTGAACCTTGTTATAACATCTTTTGCCATATATTAAATCTGCTGAAATTCTTGATGAAGTAGGTTTTCGATATCCTCAGCCACGCGGGTCGCGGCGGCATCCAGCTGGAAAGCGGATGATACACCGAACCAATGGCGTGCGCGTAGTGAGCCGCGATTTCCGTAGCGGGTCTCACGCTCAACGGTGCCCGCATTCAGGAAGCGCAGGATGAAACCACGGTCGGCTCCCTCATAGCTGTCGAGCTGCATGGTGCGCTGCGAGCGCGGACGGCGATTCCCGCCACGGGCATTTGCTGGACGGTCTTTCTTCGGCTTCACCCATGAAGTGGAGGCACCACGCTTGCGGCTGCTGAGGATGTTAATCTGACCGCCAAATATCTGCTTATAAACCGAGTTACGCACGGCCTTGTAAGCATGGCGGGGGTCTGCTACCCAATTATCGGACGCACCTTCTGGCTTTGTGTTTAGCACGTCCTGCGCGTCTTTGATGACGTTCCTGCGTGCCTCGTTGATGGCACGGCGTATGATGGCCTGCAACGCCCGCTTGGTGGCGGGGTTGTCGGTTTGCATCCGTCGCAGAGCCTCCAAGTGCTGCTCGATTCCGGTAACTGTAATTGCGTCTTGTGCCATGATAAAAAACGCCCGGTTAGTGGCTTACTAATCAGGCGAAATGCGGGCGGGGGTTTACCTCTTCATGTTGACGGAGCGGATGACGTCCATCAGGTCGCTTTGCTCCTCCTCGCTGATGGGCTCCGGCTCATCCTCTTCATCGTTGAAGAGTTGCGGAAACAGGTCGGCGGCGGTCTTGCCGTTCGGGTCACGCATGGCGAACAGCGCGGCGAAGGTGCACTCAGCCATCATCTGGAGCTTCAGGCGGTCGCGCCTCCTGTACCCACGGATGATGCGGCGCGTCTCCCAGAACTGGAGGTCGTAGAGGAACTCACGCCGTGGTATTCCTATCTCGCCTACGACGAGCTGGTAGATGTCGTAGGCGGATGTCAGTTTTTTGCCTTGTCCTCCACATCGCCTTTGCTGGCCGCGTTGTCGCCGGCAGGCAATTTATACCACGCTTTTCTAAGCTCGAAGATTACTCGCAGGGCCTCGATGATTTCGACGGGTCGTGCATTGTACATCAGGTCGGTGTCCTTGACGGGTGCTTTTTCGCCATGGCTCTCGTAGTAGGCTATGATGGCCGCGAGGATGATGTAGAGGTGATGCTCTGGATTCTTGGTGTCGAACTCGTCGACGGAGACGCCAGTGTACTTGGTGAAGGCTATCTCGGTGGCGTAGCAGTAGGCGACGCCAACCTCCTGGCCGTTGATGGTGATTTTTTCTTTACTCATAGTTCAAAAAAAATTAAAAAATGCGCCAGCCTCGTGATTATGGCGACACGTGCTGGCGCATAACTATACGAATTTAGGATGATTCTCCTACGTTGATGGCACCATAGCCGTTGATGGTGTAATTGTACGTCGCGTTCTGCTTATTCTGGGCATCAATCCGAAGGTTGGTGAGCTTACCCTGACCGTTGGCGATTTCTTCAACGATGGTTCGGTTGTTCGTGCCTTCCATGACGCATATCTTCCAGTTAAGCACCTGGTCCTGCAACCACGACTCGAAGTCGTTCAGACCTACGGCACCCGTCAGCAGCGAGTCGTTCGGCGTGAGCACCAGTCCGCTGCCGGTGATGTCGTATGACTGTCCCGTCACATCATACTCCGTGGCATTTCCCGTGGTGTCCTTGGTAGAGCTGTCCTCAGTCTGTGCCGATCCGTGCAAGGCCATCTGCTTGGCTGCTGCCACCACCGTCGATGGATTGGCAGCGAGACTAACAAGTAGTCTGATATATTGTCCTTTCTGCATAGCTTACTAACTGAGGGCTCCTGTTCCCTGGAATTGAAGTGATACGGCGACCGTCTCACGGTCGTTGAAGGTCATGGTGAAGTCGGTCAGGAGAGCCTGTCCGCTTCGCTTGAAGTTGGCATTCTGCGTGACGCGGTTCTGCGCTCCGGCTGTCTGGTCCCAGCCTACGGGCACTGGTTGCGCGGCTACGAACGTCGAGATGATAGAGCGCAGAGCTGCGGTTTCGCTCTGGTAGGTGTCAACCTGCGCCGACCATTGCGTGCTCGTAATCGTTTCCTCGGTGAACATGCCTTCGGTGTCCTTCGTCGAGGTGTCCTCGGCATTACCTTGAAGCGTGATGGAGCAGTTGGTGGCTTCAGGTATCGCGGCTGCGTTCTGGAGCAGTCTGAAGTTCTGGCCTTTTATCTTACTCATTGTCGTCAATATTAGTATCACACTGATATAGTAGAGTCTGCCAGTAGCATGGCTTCATCGAGTCATACATAACTGGCTGCGCCGATAGCGTCATGTCGTTGGGAATGAGGGCATAGTCGTCGTCGCTGTCGTCGCCCTGGTGCTCGCGGAAGTATTCGCGCAGGGTCTTGCGCACGGCCATAGCCAACGCTCCAAGTTTGGGACGTGTCTCTGCTGCAATCTTGATGCCTATCTGTACGTTATCGCTATCTGCCTCGAAGTCGTCGTCCTTCGTCTGGTCCTCGTTCTGAAGACCGTCGAAATATACGATGACGAATGGCAGTGGCGCATTGTCAAGTTCCTCGTCGGGCAGCGCGATAGTGGTGTTGTAAACATCACCAGCCGGCAGCTGTGCGATGAGGGCTGTGTTCGAGCGCAGTGCCTTGACAAAGATGGCATCGGTGATGAGACTCATGATCAGTGTGATTAGGTTGTACTTAATGAAAAAGCACGCAGGCAGTCATTCCTGTTGCTGGCGCATCGGAGCCGCCCGCGTGCGGAACTATGAGAAGTGATAGCGTGAGAGATTACGCGGTCGTAGGCTCTTCCTCTACGATCTTGTAGAGGCCGAATGCCTGAGACTCGTTGTTAGCACCATTGATGTAAACCGAGATGTCGGTCATTGACCAAGCGGTGTTGATGGTGACGGCGGTGATGTTCTTCTTGGCAACAGCCTGGCTGGTTGCGTCGATAGACAGACGAACGTCGCCGTGCTGCTGGAGGGCGAACCACTCCCAGTAACCGATCTCGATGAAGCGGTCGGAAGTTGGAACCAACTTGCCTGCGCTGTTCAGGGTGGTGTTCACGAAGTGGCTGACCACGTAGGGGAAGCCTGCGCACTTGCCGTTCTCGATGACGAAGCCACCGGCGGCACCTGCAATCTTCGGAGTGGCCATCAGCTCAGCCTCGGTCACGCGGTCCATAGCGATGCAGACGTTGCCCTCGAAGAAGCCCTTGTTAGAGAACTCGGCAACAGCGGCGAGGATGTTCTTGTAAGCATCGGCACCGAGCTCGATGTTCTGAGGAGTCTTGCCGCTGTACGGGCCCTTGTTGCCAGTCCACTCAGCCTGTGAGTAGATTTTCTTGGCGATGTACTCACGGAGAGCAATGCCGAACTTGGTCTGCACGAAGGCCATGAGGTCGAAGGCAGCGTTGTCGATGGCCATGTTAGAGACGGGCACGGTCAGACCTACGCGGCGAACGGTAGGAGTGATCTGTGCGAAGTTGAGCACCTGGTCGGTGAGAGCTTCAATCTCGCCTACCTCCTCCATCTCCACGTCGTTGATAGAGACGGGCCAAATCTCGTTTCCGGTAACGCCAGTTACCACGCCGAGACCTGCGGGCAGTCCCAGTCCCTCGTGGAGGGTAGGAATCATCTCGTGGATAGAGAGGTTGATGGCACCAGATGCCTCGATGGTGTTGGTGTCGCCAGGGCTGGCAGGACGCAACAGAATCTCACGGTCGGCCTTACCGTTGCGAACGTCCTTCAGGAGCTCGCGGAAAGCCTTTGCCTTGTTAGCCTTACTTGCCTCGGCCTGAGCCTTGGCGTTGTCGTTCTCGCGGTTGAGGAACTTCATCTGCTCGTCGAGCTGGTTCAGTTCACGGGTGAGGTTCATCTCCTCGATTTTCTCTTCGGCGGTGAGCTCACGGTTCTTGGCGTTCATGTACAGATCGCCCAGCTTCTCGTTGGCCTTGTTGCGGGCCTCACGCAGCTGCATGAAAGTCATTTTTTCCATACTTAAAACGGTTTTAAAATGGGTTATTAAAAAGTTGTTGATTCCAGTCGTTCGTCGAAGTCTGACATGCGCTGCATGTGAGCCAGTCGGCGTTGCATCTCGCGCTTCAGTGCTTCTTCCTTCTCCTGCTCTTCGCGCTGGCGTTGTGCCTCGGCATCAGCCTTGGCCTTCTTTCCGGCGGGTGTCTCGTCGTAGAGCTCACGGGCATTGACTGAGGTCTGCTTGTAGGCAGGGTCCATGCCGATGGTGAGCGCAGTGATCGCACGGAACTTCTTATGAGTAATTTTCACATCCTTGCCACCTTCGCGTTCTTCCACGTCGTAGTCTTCGGGCCAGAATTCGAAAGAGCAACCAGAGTAGTCGCCGCGACGCACCATTTCAAGGCAGCGTTCGCCGATGTCGCACCTGGGAGCCTCGAACTCAAAGTTGACACCCTTATCGTCCACACTCAGACGAAGCGAACCAGAACCCTTGTTGCAACGCGCCAAGGTGAGGTCGCGGTCATGGAGCATGTTCATCTTGATGTCCTGCGAGTTCAGGAACTCCATTGTGCAGGCTTCGGGCTTAATCACTTCTCGGAAGCGGTAGCCCCAGTCGTCGAGTACTTCGCTTTCAGCATCAAACACGATGGCCGTGCCTGTGATGGTGCGAGAATCGCCCTGCGCATCTGGTGCAGCTTCTCTAACGGACAGCTTGCAGTCCATAGTTCTGATTTCGATTTTCTTTTCATTCATATTCGTCGTTTGAAAATGTTATCTATATTACCAGCGTTTTGTGGTCTCGGGTTTACTGAATGGTATTTCTATCTTCTCGCGGGTGATTGCCAATGGCACCTCGTATGCGTTTGGGAATTTCCAGTCTATCCATGCCGAGTTAATACGCTCAGCGAACTGACCGCCCACGCGGAGCTCGTGGGTGAAGGTGGTGAATGGCTGTTCACCGATGTGGTATGCCTTTGTGTTTTCTTCGACGCGCTTAACGATGTCGCCACCGATGCGTCGCAGATACTCCTTGGCAACCGCCCACATCAGGTCGAGCAGCTGTAGCCAGTCTTCGGTGCGCATGATGCTCATGGTTGCAAGGTGCATCTTCCGGCTGTTGAGCGAACGGTTCCATGCCGGTGCAAAGTCGGGATATTTCTCGTTGATTATCTGCGTGCAGATGTCAAGGTCTTCCGGGTTGCCCCATGTGGCATACTGGTCGACCATCCTCATGCCGAGGTCGGCCTTCTTGGTGGTGATGGCTCCGTGCGTCTCGATGGTTTTTCCAATTTCGGGCACGTTGTCCATGAATCCGAAATAGCGGCGGTAGTGGCAGAAGCCGATGTACTTTGGCAACTTCTTGCGCTCGCTCACTTTCTTCATCTGCCACAGCTCCGAGTAGTAGAGGTCGGGCACGTCGGGTTTCGGCAGTTTACGGCTGTCGATGGTCTCGTAGACCTCGTTCTTGACTACCGGCTCGAAGTCGGTGTGCGAGCAGATGAAAATCTTTACTTTCGAGTTGTCAACCTTACTGAAGAATTTCTCATTCTTTTTCAGCCATTCGGCCTGCGACTTCATGTCGTTTCCGCGCCACGAACCTCCGTTATAATGGAGGTAACACTTGTCGAGATCTGGGTATAGTCGGGCTATCAGTGCCGGCTTGGTCTTGATGATGTCTTCCAGCAGACAGGCTCCTGTGTCATACCAGTTCTGCGTGTTCTCCATCCCTCCCGGCTGCAACGCCCACGAGCGCAAAGGGTCATAATATCTTGCGCCGTTCTTCACGAGCAGTGGTACGTTCATATAGCACAACCACGGCAACAGACGGTCATGTTCCTTCCTCCTTCCTCTGAACCATTGCACCTTGCCACAGGCAGCGTACTGCTCATCCCACAGGAAGTCGAACGGCTTGGTGATCAGAACGTCACTCTCCACCAGGATGAAGCCGTCCTTCAAGATGCCCCACAGATACTGCACGCTCATCATGTGCTTCACGCTCCCATAGTTACTCAAGTGCGCCAACTCCCAGCACTTGTTGGGGTAGTTGGCCAATTCTTTGTCGAAGTTGATGAGCTGCTGCTTGCGGTTGTTCAGCACCTTCACGCCCTTCATGCGATTGGTGAATGGTCGCTTGTCGCTATTGTCGAGCACCGTCACCGGCCAGTCGCAACCTACCTTGCGGATGCTCAGAATGCAAGCCTCGGTCAGTTCTGGCGTGTTATAATGCACGATGGCTATTGACTTCTTCATTGCTGTTCGGGGTTAGGTTCGGGTTGTGGTTCGGTGTTGCCATTGAGCTTCTGACTGCCCAATTCTGCGAGGTTAGTCGAAACATACACGATGTCGCCATTCGGGACTGCCGGACGGTCGTACTGCTGACGGATTTCGTTGACCGTAGCCGCACCCGTCTCCAACTGCATCTTGTCCACCTTCGCCTGTGCCTCCTTGTCGAGACGGAGCAGCGGCTGTTCGCACATATGGATGCGACGCTTGCCGAAGTCGTCGCGCGTCAGCAGCTTGCGGTTCATCTCCTGTTCCATCTCGGTGATGTCGGGCTGCACGGTGCGCTGCAAGTATTCCAGGGTGGCGTTAGTGTAGGTGGTGTAGTGCGAGTTGGTGTCGAGCATCAGCAGCGGTCGCGGAGTGCCGAAGAAGCGGGCAACGTCGTCCAAGCCCATATTCATGTGCTCCATCAACTGCATGTCTTGTGCGCTCATTGAGATGGGAACCACCTTGTCGAGTCCTCGAAGGCTAACGATGTCCTGGTTGTATATTTCCTCGTTGATTTCTTTCGCATAGTTCTTCATCTGCTTGGGATCAAACAGCCCCTGCGAGATTGGCGAGTATCCGGAGGCGGGCGCCTGCTCTCCGATGAAGGCCTTCATGCGTCCTCCCTTGGCGGCCGTCTCCAGTGCCTGGTTGCTCTCGGTCTTGATGAGCGAAAGCGTGTCGGCGGCATACTGGATGGTACTGATTCCCCAGAGGCCGTCGTAGTAGCGGAAGGTGTTTGGAAAATGGAGCACATCGCCGCGTGTTGCCTCTACCTTCAGGCGCACGCCGTTCTCGCCGAGGTACGTCAGCGTGTAGGTGCCGGTTATCTCGTTGTAGCCGCTACATTCAGCCAACCACAAAGCCACCGGGTCACGCCATTCATTGCGTTCGATGTAGATGAAGGCATTGCCAATCATGAGCCTCCGGATGACCACCTGCTCTATGAGCGATGCCGCCGTTGAGATGGGGTTGGGCTGCACTTGCAGCAGGTAGTTGATGTTGCGCCCAGGTCCCCACATGTCGGGCACAAAGTTGCCGCCTGCTGCGTTCATCTTCTGATACTGAATGGCGAACTGCGCCTCCGTCTTGGCTCGCAGTTCAACGGCTCGATAGACGGCAGACACCGCGAGAGCCATCTGCGGAGATCGCACGCGAACCTTCTTCTCCTCGAAGGTTCCGCCACCGATCTGCCGGTTGCTCGCGTGGTTGGGGTCGGTAGTCACCGGTACCCCTGTCGCCTCGCGTCGGCGGAAAAAGTTAGCAAATATTCTGTCCATAGTTCACTTTATTTGTCGTTTACAATCTGTTGGGCCAGGAACTGGATGGTGTTGCCCTGATGATCGGCGTTGAATGTCTCGCCTACTATCTGGTAGGTCTTGCCGTGCCACACGATTCTGCTGCGCTCATTCACGATGGTGTTCCAGCGCATACGGATCATCTTCACGCCATAGACGTCCAGAGCTCCGGCGTTGAGAGCCTGCTTGCCCTTCGCCCATGTCACCTCTGCCCACACCGTGCCAGCAGTCTCGAACTCGATGCCTGCTGAGTCGAGTCCGAACTTGCCCTGCTGTGCCTCCCGTCTGTTCAGGATGGTCACGCGGTCCTTGAGTATTCCTGTAGTGTATGCCATTACTTAGCGGCTGCTTCTGCGTCTCGGGTTTACCGCAAAAAAATACCCGACAGCCGTCTGGCCATCGGGTATCTGCTGTTAGCTGACCACTTCAACGTAATTGCCAATGAGGTCGGCAAGATGCCACACTGACTGCGCCAGTGCCCTCACGCAAAGGTATTTCACGCCTTCCTCCGTGTAATACTTGCCCTCGACTAACTCCATGTTCACCTCATAGGCGATGGGGTTGTCGATAGTGCCCTGCTCGCTCTCGATGACTATCTGTACGTATAGGCTTGCAGTAGCATCGGGTCGCCAGTCCTCCTGCGGTGTGTGCGTCTGCACGACTTTGTAGAGTTTATCATCGTAGTAGAGCCGTTCACCTTGCTCAACTTGCACACCGATACGGCTCTGCCACGTTGGGAACAGTTCGATGTTCTCCAACGCCTCCTCGTCCGTCTGCTCCGCCACCTTTTCTTTCAGCAGATTCTTAATCTTCGCCACCACGTCCTCGGTGTACGGCTCGTACTTTGTGTTATCAACTGGCGGTGCTGGCGGTGGCGTGTACTCCATCCATCCTGCCGCCTTTATCAGTTCGTCACTCGGGTTGTATATCTGCATCCCGTCTACGATTAACGGGTCTTTATAAAAGACCGTCTGCCCGTCTATAATCTTGTAGTATCTCATATATATATTTTTTTAAAACTGTGCGTACCACTCTAATTCAGATGCCAAGTTATCGGGCAATGTGCTAATGCCTACGATGTTTGTAAAATATTTCCAACCATTAGTCGCTTTGTACGTATCCACACTTTCATCGGGAACATAAAGGATTGTGGAATACGAATTAGATGTTGGATTCTGCGTTGTTACGGCTTCGGGTTGAGGATTCAGACAGATTATCGTTACATGACGATACCTGAACTGATTTGCTTGCCCAAATCCTTTAAATGTTTGCGGTAAGAATACCGTAATATGTGAACTATTATTCGACAGTTCGAATGCCCATGTGGCAGTCGTTTTTACAAGGTTTGGTGGACAGTACAGTGTAAGAATTGATGAAGACGTAAAGGCTCTGCCCATTCCAGTCACACCCGTGAAATGCACTATATCTTTTGATGATGCGAGTAATGTGTTGCTCTGGAAGACACTACTGAACGAACTTACTTCATCACATTGCTTTTCGGTAATTCCAAGAGGCTTTTTTGTAATCCCAACAGATACCACCTTCCAGAACACGCTCACGCCTGCGGCTGCACGCAGTCCGATTCGGAGATACTGGCAGGCATTCGTGACTGTCACAATGCACTCCCAGCAGCCTTTCTCAGCGTCATACGTGAGGTCGGTCTGACTTGCCCAATAGCTTGCGTCCGCCCAGTTCTCAAGAGTGATATTCTTCAATGTCGTAGCACTCATGGTCGTACCATACTGAACGATGTCGAGAGCCGAGTTCGTAGCCGTTGCTGGAGCGGCTATCTCCCACGGTGCGCCAGCGGCTGACGGGCTGCCGTTAGGATAGAGTTCGACACGGTATTGCACCGTCCTTGCAGCGGTGGCAGGGACTGAACCATGCGCACCAATGGCGTAGCTTGCTGCGAATATATGGTCGCCATACACCAGCGTATCGTCGTTTCCTTCGATTATACCATCATCAAGAACGCCACCAGCACCGCCAACCTCTTGGATGTTCTGCGTATATCCCCAACGATATGCGCAAATCTCCCACACACGCCTGTCCTCGAACTCCAAATATTCGATAGGTTTTCTGCCGCCCATCATCAACCGTCTGCGGAATATGCTCATGCGACACCTCCAATCACTGCGATGTTATTAACGATGCTTACTTGGTACGTCATGCCTGCCTCGATTTCTGGTTCGGCAACCCATTTCACCGTACTCGGCAGTGAGAGAGTTGTGGCGGTTGTTCCGCTTGTGAACTGGAACATAAACTCGTCCATCGTAGTCGTTGATGCCGTTGCCAATGTCAGCGTCAGCGAGGTTACCGTGCCCCACAGATGGAAGATATTGGGCGTGAGCGTGAACGTGGTGTCACTTGTCCCGTGGTTGACGATTGCCACCTTGTCAGCCTTGCCGTTCCATGCCGTGATGTCGGCAGACGTGATGCCGTGCGCAGGGCTTGCGGTAAATACGGGGTCGCTCTCCGTGTACGACTGCAATGCCGTGTCTGCCTTGTTGAGTGATGCCTGCACGCCACTCGCCAAATCATTCTTGGGGATGCCCGTACTGGGTTTCTGATATGCCGTTGCACCAGCAGCTGCACCGCTGCGTATTTCTTGCAAGTCGGCAATAGTCGGCTGAGCACCAACATCGCCGGCATTCAGGACAACATCACCGTACTTGCCGTTGACGCTGCTCACACCGGACGCAGGAGCGTTCCTCCATTTCACGTCGTAGTCACTGTCGCTCTCCTTCACGAGCACCTGGTTGGTGGTGCCGCCGGCTGGGATGCCGATGCCAGGCTCACCCTTCGTGTTGACTGACGATCCGATACCATTGCGGTTGTAAACTGTAAGGATGTTGCCGTTCAACGTGGCGTTCACCCTCTCGGCCCCTTCCACGGCCTCGGCGTTCTCTGCTTGCATCTCAGCGAAGATGCGCTCACGCTCCTCCTCGTTGGCGATACGCTGGGCCTCGTTAGCGTAGGCGGGAAGCGAGAACTCAATCTCGGGAGCCGTCTCGCCCTGGAAGTCGAGCATCACCTGATGCGGCGTGCCGTCTATCTCGATAATGATGGAGGCGGGGTTGATCACCTCGTCTTCCGTGTCGTTCGGGAAGTCGGCGACAGTGAAGTGGTAGGCGATTTGAAACTTGAGGTTGCCGATTGGAAGGTTGTGGTCGTCGAACTGCACCGTCAGCCTCGTTGGGTCGCCATCGACGGGAGCGCAATGGGTGTAGGTCGTACCGTCGTAGCAAACGAAGTATGCCTGCGACGGGGCACCCGTCCAGAACTTAATACAGAAGGGTGTCAGCCAGCCTGCATCGCTCTGAAGCGTCAGAATGAAATCACTCTTGAAATTGATTCTAAAGATTGCAATGTCTGCCATATCCTTGGTTGTTATTTGTTTCGTTGTTTTCACTAGTCAGCCGCATATACGGCTTGATGAGGATGTCGAAGGAGTAGGGGACTATCGACATGTTCTGCTGGCCCACGGGCGAGCGGTGCTGGTAGTTCACGTCCACCAGCATGAGCGCGGCGACCACCAGCGGCTTTGGCACCTCGCCATAGGTGCTCATGATGGAGGTGTAGTCGCGGTTGATGAGGTTCATTACCGTCGTCTCTGCCGCTTCTCCGTATGTCTCCAGCAGTACCTGCTCCAGCTCTGCCTGCTCATCGTCGAGCCGGAGGTGCTGCTTGATTTGTGCAAAAGTGAGATATTTCATAAAATTTCCTTTTTCTATATTCCGCAGGAATCGCCCTCGTAGGTTTACCAACAAAAAAAAAAGAGGGAGGCCAAAGCCTCCCTTCAATAAATATGTGGGCGCAATTTTGCGCTGACATCCACTGTCATTGCTTCAGCGCGTTCAGAAGTCCGCATCGGAACACGTAAGGCAGGCGCATGGCGTAACTGCGTACCGTCTCAGCCTGCTTGTCGTCAATCTCCATCTCCCCTTCGCTGTGGTAGATGGCAGTGCCCAGCTCGCACTCAGGCAGCGACGAGCCCTGCATGTACAACATGTTGCCAACCGGCTGGCGCATATCCACTGTGTCCGTGGAGCCGTCGATGGTCTTTACCTCGATTTTTGAAAAATTTACTTTCATAATTCCTTGTTTTTATTGTTAACTTATGTGCACGTTCATCCAAGGCGTTGCCGCTTGCATTCCCTCTTGTACATGTCCGGAGACGCTCATACTCAGCTGTACCTCGTTGATGGCATCGGCCACAACGTCGAGAGCGGCGACGTAGAAGGTGTAGGTCTGGCCTGCCTGCAAGGTGAACGGCGTCACACTGGTCGAAGGATGATCCTGGCAGTTACTGCCGCTGCCGATGATTTGCGCTACGGCTGAAACAGAAGTACCCGTGTTCAATCGCAGTGTGACAAGCCCGGCCGAGATGTTGGGCACATTAACGCTGCCAACGACTGCCGTGAGCTTCAGCACTACGCCATTGCCGTCTGGTGCCACGCACGTGCGAGGTGTTGCCTGGCCATACACATCGTATGCCGAAGGATCATCAAGCAGCGTCGACCAGTAACTGGCTGACTCTTGCCTGAAGTCGAAGCTGGTGAGACTCTGTGCTCCAAGACCTCTCACGGCGCCGATCCCCACCAGCGTCATTGATGCGAAAATAGATTGCAAGTGAGCCTTCACCTGGATATGGTCGTAGAGCATATTGCCAGAAGGTAGTGGAAGGAATCCGGCCACATTCTGCCACGTGTGCTGTGCGCCACTGTTGAAGGCCACGAGGCAAAAGTACAGATCCCACGTGTTCCCGCTCTCCATGTCGTCGGCCTCGATGGGAATGTGCATGTCTATGCCGTCCGTTCCGATGCACTCGGCAATGCTCTCTGCGCTGAAGACCTCGCCTGTCGGGTCAAGGTCCTCAATGTTCCCGGAGCCGTTCCACACGGCACAGAGATACATATCGCCAAGCGACACGCCGCCAAACGACCATGCCGCCATATCCTCGAACGTGAGCGATGTTTCGTTCTCCGTCGCAAGGAATGGGATGTATAGGTCGATGACGCGCTGCTGGCTGTACAGCTCGACGGTCTGCTGCTGGTTCACGTAAATGAACGGCACCGCATTGTGGTTGTAATTTGCGAAGTCTGTCAGACGGCCAACGGTCGACGGCTTGATGTGCCGCCAGTTATAGTGAGTGTTCAGGCCTGCCACCTGCTGGTAGCTGTCGCTGCCATACTGTGTGAGGTCGCTCAGAGAGATGAGCCCGCTGACAGCATTGTCGTTATCATCGAAGACGCCGACGCCCCAGTTGCCGGCAAGCGTCTTGAAGGTGTCCTGGTCGGGGATTCCGGGGCCAGGCAGCACCAGCGGTTTCACCACGGGAACACTCGGACGTGGCTCCACGGGCTTGCACTTGCTCCATTTATTGACATTATCTGCCAGGCAGAGCGTCTTCACATCCTTGCTCCCATTCGACAGCGCACGCTGCACGTCATAGACGCTGACGGGTGCCGTGACTAAGCCGTTGTTATATCCCATGATCCACCTCCTTCTTCTTAAGGCACGCAATGCCGCCTGTCACCTCGAGGTCGCCGTCCAGCGTGTATGTCGTTTTCTCGGAATCATACGTGAACGGATGCTCCACAGGCGCACGCTCGATTCTCACTACCGTCTCCGTGGACGGCTTCTTACCTCTCTCCTTGATGGCGATAATCAGTGATGCGCACGCGCAACACAACGCCACGACCGCGATGAACAAAACAAAGTATATCATGATAAAAGTCCGCTGTTAATCATTGCTTGAACGTCTAAGTAATACTCCCGACCGTTCCACACGATGGCGATGTCATCGGCATCATTGTCGATGACAACACGACCACCAAATGTCGTTCCGCCGCTAACGCTAAGAGAGGACGCACACGTCACTGCTCCCGTTGCACGCAGCTGTGACAGTGTTGTCTTACCGGTGACGCCCAACGTGCCGCCGATGGTTGCCGACGACTGAACCTGCAACGCTCCGTTGATCATCGCTCCGCCATTGGCCGTTGAGCTGAAGCCAAGCGCACTCACGCCTCCTGTGGCATAGATGTCGCCTGAGAAGCACAGCGCGTTGTTCGCGTAATCGTAAGTGACGGGAAAATAATGGCCGTTTCCGTCACCGATGCGCAGTGTCTTGTCGACTTGCACATACGGGTCATGATTTCCGTCCAGTGACATGACCAGTGGCGTCTTGAATGCGTTGACATCCCACAGCCGGACCTCCACATCCTTGCCTTCAAGGAAAAGATTGTAACCGCTTTGGCTGGTGCCGTATCCGACAACCAGCTGCTTGTACGTACTGTTTCGCAGGATAGCAGATATATAATTCTGCCCGACAAGGTAGTTCAATCCGCCATCGCCACTGACATTGATAGAACCAGTCATCATGATGTCCGTGACCGATGACAACCGTCCGCTGATGCTCAACGGCTGACCGTTACGCCAATATTCCTGCCCCCACGCTTGATACGTAGCCGAACCACTCAATCGTGCCGCTTGGTTTGCCACACCGTTCGTGAAGTAGCCCTCCAGTGTGGTGATACGTGTCACGGCAGCTGTCAACGCGGTCTGTGCCGCATATCCCGCATCGGCATGGTTGCCCCACCCGTAGGCGGTGTCCCACTGGCTTTGCTTTGCCGTCGTCGGTATCGAGTAGCCGCTTGCGAGACTCAGCGCGAGCGTGCCGCTGGTGGTGATTGGCGAGCCTGCAATGCTAAGCCCAGTTGGAACGGTCATGCGCACACTCGTCACCGTGCCTGTGTTCGTGGTGTAGCCCTTGGCGTTCACCCAGCTCTGGGTGGCATAGCCCTCCTGACTATGGTCGCCCCAGCTGTAGGCCGTGTCCCATTGCGCCTGCTTGCTCGTCGGTGGCAGACTGTAGCCAGATGCGAATCCGACTGCCAGCGTTCCGTTGCTGGTGACAGGCGAGCCCGTGACGGAGAATCCCGCCGGCATGCTCAGACCGACGCTCTCAACGCTGCCGGTGCCGCCGCCTCCGATAGGACCGTTCACCCAGCGGGTGCCGTCATAGATAAGCCCCTCGCCAACGGTGGGGTTGGTGATGCTCACGTCGAGCAGATCGTTCAGGTATGACACGCTGCCGCCACCGCCACCGCCACTGTTCAGGCCGAGCGCACTCAGGAAGCTGTCTGTCCACAATCCGAACCGCGCCTCGATGTTCTGGATGGTGGTCTCGAGGTCGTTCGGCACGATGACGGTATCATTGTCGCCGTGCATACGGAACAGACGGTTGAAGAACTCAATGCCGACGTAGTTCTCGTCTACCCAGCTCTGGGTGGCATAGCCTTGCAGCATGGCTGCCATCTGGCTGCTACCTGCACCGCCGCCCGAGCCGCCCGAGCCCGAGCCTTCGAATATTCGCAATATGGATTCTCGTGATAGTTGCATCGTTATATTTCTATGAGTTTCAGTGTGGTCACGTCGTCGCGCCATCTGCGGCCGATGGCAATGGGGTGCATCGTAGAGCCGTCGATGGTGACAATATACATGGGGTTGATGTTGGCAATCAGGTTGCTCAGCAGCTCGAGCTCGAGCATGCGCTTGGCTGTTGCCCAGTAGTTCGCCACGCGGTCGGCGAGGTGCTGCTCAGGACGCTCAGGAGTGGTGCTGCTCCCGTAGGTTGTCATACTGAAGTAGCTGCCGTCTGGGTTGGCCAGCACGCCAAAGCCGAACGACATGTCGTTGTCCGACGCATATATGCAGTCGGCATTCCAGTCGGCGCGAACATTGTTGCCGTTTTTGGCGACGTATTCGCGGTGATCGCTGCGGTTCACCTCTTCGTAGACAGACTGTCCCGACGTGCTGATGCGCCTCTTCGACGTGCGGGTGAACTCGATGGAGAATCCCTCGATGTCGAAGTCACGCTGACCTTCGATGGCTACCATCGTGTTCGTGCCCAGGAACTCGACGAACAGCTGGCCGCTCATCCCGGAGCTGACCTGGATAGTGTCGCGAAATACGGTGGTTCTCCCACTTGAGTCAATGGAGCGCAGGATGTCGTCCTTGTTGCCCACAGACACTTCGAAGTCGCTCTCCGTGGTGGTCCATTGTGTGCCGTTCCACCATGTGGCGGTTGCGCGGGTCTTGCCGATGCCCAGGCGCATGCGCATGGTGTCCTTGCCGATGTTCTCCAAGCCCTTGATGGTGTTCTCATACCGGGTGCCGCGCCGGTAGATGCTTCCGTGCAACTGGAACGAACCGTCATAGAAAGCGTGATGGTAGACTGTCTTCAGCGAGGCGTAGGCGGCTGCACCCGACACGTATTCGCTCTTGATGGCTATCACGTCGTAGGTGTCGCCATCATCGGCTGACAGCGTGTAGCTGTTCATCAGGCAGAAGGCTGCCTTCCCGCTTTGGCACTCTCCCGTAAGGAACGGGCGTGTGAAAGATAGCAGCGGGTTGGTGTAGCGGAACCATTCTCCGCTTTCTACTTCATCCCATCTTTCTATGGTAAGTATTTTGACGAATATCCACCGCTTTTGCGCTTGTCCCCATCCAAGGTCTTTCATCTGCTTCTCGGTGGCTTCGTCGGCGAATCCGGCAAGATCGTTGCTGGCGGCATTACCGTCGCCGGTCACGGTGGCCTTGTTCGGCCCCCGCTGTTGGAAGTCGTTGTTGGCGACCGATGCGAACTCGTTGCCGATGGCCGTAGTGCTCCATGTTCCGCTGGTGGTGCCGGCAATCTCACCGCCTGCCAGCGTCGTCAGGTCTGAGCGGCTGAGCGTGAGGAAGGTCTGCTCGTCGTCATCGTCGGCACGCATCAGATAGAGAGTCTGCCCGAATGTGCGTGCCGTCCATCCCCAGAAGCGGCAGATGTCCTCCAGGCACTGATAGTGATTGTAGCGGGCGATAATGTTCCCGTCGGCATCCACGTCGATGAAGTTCTGCCAGTCGACCAGCTTCAGCAACCACTGACGGGCATCGCTTCCTCCTTGCACGACAATCTGAGTGATGCTGATGGTGGGTATTCCGCTGACGATGGCGTTGAGAAGGTAGGCGAAGTTGCGCATCTCGTGGTTGGTCACGTCGATGTCGTTGCACTCAGTCACGGCCAGCGCACATTGCACGGGGTACTCCCGCTCCTGTGGGTTGCCATAGAGCACACCGCCGAAGTTCTGCGCTTGCATGAAACCCTGCCACACGATGGTGCCGCCGGCGTTGGTCAGCGTCACAGGACGGTCGGTGTCGGTCAGTGGCAGCAAGTCCTTCCAGTTGTAGGGAGTCGAGCCGTCGGCAGCGAACCCGTCATCCACGATGCGGATGTAGCCACTCTGGGTGCGGATGGGCGTGAACAGGTCGTCGTCGTCATCCTCCTGAGTGCTGAACGGATCGCCACCACACTTCAGCGTGACGGGTGTGCCGGAGTAGTTCGCGTCGTGGATGTTCACCGTGTACGTCTCGTTCGAGCGCAACGGCTTGAAAGGAATTCGCCAGCGTACTGCCATTGTCTATACGATTGTTACAAGTAAGCCAAGCACGCAGCCAACGAGGTCGAAGAACAGGTCGGCAAACGAGAATTCGCCATCAGTAAACTGGTCGTACCATTCTTTGAAGAAGCCGATAATCATAGCGGCGCACGCACCGATGCCGGCGCACACGGCCTGCGACTCATGGCTGAACAGCGACACGCCCATGCCGATGATGAACGTCAGCAACAGGCACGAAAGCAGGTGAACGTATTTGTCGCCTGGGATGCGGCACAGTGTCTCCACAATCTTCTTAATCTTTTCCATGATGATGATGTTTTAAATGTTCTATATCTTTGCGAGAATCTGTCGCGTGGGTTTACTAAAACAAAAAAGGGGGAGCCGCTGCCCCCCGAGACTAACTCAATTCCGTCTCATTCACATGAGATTGACGAAAACTAAAAACAATTAATTTAAATCTAATAAAACTATGAAAAAACACTTATTTATAATGAACATGAATTGGATTCACTCGTTCCATCTGGCGGCCTCCCAGATGCGTCTCGTCACCAAACCGCCCAGCTTCTTGCCTCCGGAGTTCACCCAGCGCAAGAACTGTTCCTGTATCTCCCATGTGGCGTTGCCCGCCTCGATGTACCTCTTCAGCGTCGAAGAGTTGAAGTTGCCGGCACCGCAGTTGTAGATGAAGTCGGCAATGGCGTCGAACTGTCCCTGCTTCGAGATACGACGGCATTTATTGGCCGCCTCCTCCACAATTCTCAGGTCGTCCTTCAGGAACATGTCTGCCTGGTATTGTGTGATGCGGTCGCCTTTCTTTACGCCAGCCGTATGTCCGTAGCCGATGGTCCACACACCTTTTGCGTCCTGGTAGGCAGCCAAGGCATACGCCTCGCTGCGCTTGATATGGTCAATCAATCTCTGACTTGCTCTCATAAGTCGTCGTGATTTATTGGTTCGATATTTGATGGCTTTGCCATGATTCGTACTGGCTTGAACTCGCTGTCAACGGTCACGGCTATCGGCTGGCGCAGGGCACAGCCGTCGACGCCGCATATCAGCGGGCGCATGGCCTCTACCATCTTGCTGTTGTGAACAACCTGCAACTGCAAGCCTCTCACGTCGGCCTCCAGCTTGTCCTGGCGTTCCCTGAGCTCGTCGCGCTCGATGCGCAGGTGACGGCGGTCATCCTTCAGCTCCTGGATGTACGCCTTCTGCTCGTCGCGGTCGGTCTTCACGTCGCTGATGAGCTGCTGATAGACGTCTTGCACCTCCTTGGCTGCGCTGGCCTCGCTCTCCACGGCTTCCGCCTGTTCCTTGCGGCGGGCGTATCGCCACGTAAAGAATCCGCCAATACTACCACCGCCGAGCAGCAGGCCGACGATGCTGATGATGTCTGATATTGTAATTTCCATTTACTCGAGTTTATTACTTACTATAAACCGTGAGCAAATATGGTAGGGGTTTACCAAAAATAAAAGCGGGCGAAGGTGGTAATGCCTTCGCCCGCTGGGGTGGGGTTGGAGTTGAGACCCCATTAAAAATCCTCGTCGCTGCCAAATGTCAGACGGGTTTCCATGATCATCACATAGGCGTCGACGCTGTTCTTGATGTAATTCAAGCATTCCTCGCCACGCTTCCGTCTCTTGCCCTTTGCTTGCTCGGTCGCTTTATTTATCTCGCCGACGGTCGCCGACCGTTCCATGCGTATGGCACTGGCCCGCATCTCCACCATCGGCACGGTCATCGTCACCTGAGCACGGCCGTCCTTGCAGCGCACCTTCATTGTGAAGTCCGCCCAGTAGTCCACACCGTCACCGAAAGGCAAAATTCCGATTGACGGGTGTGCTTTCACAAAACATGGACCAGCCTCACGGCTGTTTTTCGATTTCTCGGATGCTGCGGTCAATAGCCTCGCGCACTTCGTTGCTGACTCCCATCATGTAGAACCAGTCGCTCACAGCTTTCTCGATGTTCGCGCCGCGGCTGGTCACCCAGTTCGGCAGGAACACGATGCCGTCGGCTTTGGTGATGAGCAGCCACAGATCATAGAGCAGCGTCAGCTTGTAGCCAACAATCCTGTAAAGCCAAGGCCACCGGCATGCCAACACCCTCGTCGGGTTGATGCTACCGTACCCGTGCTTTGCGAGCACGGCTTCAGCAATCCCGAACAGCCTCATGTATTCCTCGCGCGGCAGCCCTGTCATTGCGCCGCTGATGTATATTCTTCTTTTTCGCATAGAGTCTTAATGTTTAAGTTTCCACTTAACTATCCACGCCGCTCCGCAGATGCCCAGCAGCCACAGCAAGATATTGGCCACATGCAACCGCGTCTGCTGCCACCACGTCAGCTGTGCCGGCACCTCCTTCACCACCTCGACGGGGTAGGGCACCGAGTCGCGCCTGCTCTGATAAATAGTGTCGGTGTGCCAGCGGTCGCGCCACTGGGTGTGCCACCGCTCAATCTTCACCGTGTCTCCACGCTCGGTGATATGGATGCTATCGTGCACCATCACCGAATCATAGCGCACCGTCACCTGCCGCAGCGTGTCTGTGTGTTGTTGTGGCACAACAACGTACTTTGTTGAGCCGCACCCAGCCAACAGCATCGCGGCCATGATCATCACGATTTTCTTCATGTCCTTATGATTTTTGTTTTTTCATCTCCTCATCGATGGCGGCATTGAGGTCGGCCTTCAGCCGCTTCAGCTTGTCGAAGGTCTCTTTGGGCGTTCGTGGACATCCGTGCATCCACGACCGCAGGTTTGGCGTGTCAAAGCCGAACTCCGAGGCGTCGATGATGTAGTCCTGCCATTCGTCGTACTGGTCGCGCGTCACGTCGTGCTCCACGCAGTAGATGATGTCGTCCATGCCAATGTCGAACGATCCGTCGGCATAGTCGTACACGCCGCCCACCTCGTCGGCTATCCAATAGCCATAAAAACCGTCGAGCTCCCACATGCGCAGCAGCTCCACGAGGTAGCCGTTGCACGCCTTCTGCCAATCATCTTTCAGTTGCCGTTTCACGGCTTCTTTTGTCTTTTCCATCATATTATATAAATATTAATCCCGATTTTCGGGTGTTTTTTGCTTAATGTGTAAATAAATGGAGAAATAAGCAGGTTTCAATCCGCTTATTCTATATTATCCCCTCCTACTTGGGAGGGGTTGGGGGTAGGCTTTCAATGTTGCGTCCCTTCGTACCTTTGATAAAGTATCATCGCGTCGATGAGGGCCTGAATCGGATCTATCTTGCACGAGTCACTCTGGCTGCGCTTCACGGGGCGTTTGTTCTCGCGCCCGTCAATCTCCAGCATACAGTTTCCGAAGCACCACGGCCACAGCGGATTCATCGAAAATGAGATGAACGGCACGGGGGCGAACATGGCCTTATATAAATCGTCCGTCGGCCCGTCAAACTCGGAGTTGAGCTGAGACACGACTTGGATGTACGGGTCGGGATTGGCGACCTTCATCACCGATTGCAAGAATGCTTTCAGCGAGTTGATGGGGTCTTTCGATTTGTATTTATCATAGCCCCAATACATGAACTGACAGCCCTTCTGGAACAGTTCGCCCAGCCGCGTGATGTATAGCGACGGCTGGAACACCTTTCCCTCAGAGACGTGCAACCACCCCTGCTCAATCCACGTCTCATAGAGCGGTCGGATGGCGGAGCGTTCCAGCGTGTCCTGCTTGATCCATGCGTTGCAGTCGGCAAAAAATTCGGTGCCGCGCCCTGACGGGTGTCGCCTTGCTGCCAGGTACGATGCCGTGTGGAGGTCGTTGCCCTGCGAGAAGTCCAAGCCGGTGAAGATGACCCACCCGTCTTGCGCCTTGCAATCATCTATGCGGCGGTCGGTTTGCAGCGGGCGCACCTGTTCGGGCTTTATCCATTCCTGAATCTTCCCGCTGCTGTACACATTAAACAGCTTGGCAATCACCTCGCCCGTGTCGCCGTCGCGCTGCGCCTTGGCTATCTGGTCGTCG
>JAEIGA010001660.1_pt1 | contig 35054 bp, 47 predicted proteins | sample 9270691 | NCBI WGS metagenome assembly JAEIGA01 (sample SAMN17057246, study PRJNA624740) | gut metagenome | biome: biome; isolation source: fecal sample | host: Bos grunniens | place: China: Xizang | collected 2019
GAAGCAGCAGATGAGTATTATGAAGCTCTTATGCATAACATAGATAATTACAATGGTGATTCTATAGGACAAGTAGAGATACCTAGAAGAAAGTAGGTGAAGTATGGATTTAGAAAATTTAAGAGAAACCGAAACATGGCAGTTATACGAACATGGTAGAAACTTCTTACGATTGATGGGAGTATTCAAAGATACAGATAGAAACTATCAATTCTATAACGGAGATCAATGGGAAGGTGCTAAGCTAGATGGTATTGAGAAAGTACAATATAACTTTATCGAAACAATAGTAGATTATAAGTTAGGTAAAATCAATGCTAATCTATGGGGAATCAATTACTCTAGTGAGAACTTTGAAAGAAACTTTAGACCTATTGCCGAAAGAACTTGTGAACTATTGAACAAGAAAGCTGCTAAGGTATGGGAAAAAGATAGAATGGACGGAAAGATACGTCTATTTACAGAAGATGCAGCAGTAAATAGTGAAGGTATTATTTATTCAGACTTTGATATGGATAATCAAAATCCTATCAATGAAGTGTTAAATAAAACTGATGTTCAATATGGTAATGAACAAAGTGAAGATATACAATCTCAACCATACATAATTATTTCTAAACGTGTACCAGTAATCGAAGCACAAGAGTTTGCTAGAAACAATGGAGCAACAGAAGAAGAAATAATGCATATTATGGGTGATAGAGATAGCTTTGAAACAGCAGGGGCAGATGCTAAGTGGGAAAAAGATCCTATGTGTACTGTAATAACAAAGATGTGGAAGGAAAACGGAACAGTATGGTTTAGTAAATCAGTTAAGTATTTAGAGATACAAGAGCCTACTGATAGTGGATTAACACTATATCCATTAGTTCACTTCTTATGGAAACATAAAAAAGGTAGTTCAAGAGGTGAAGGAGAGGTTAAATACTTAATTCCTAACCAAATTGAAGAGAATAAAACATTAGCAAGAGCAACACTAAGTATTAAACAAAATGCATATCCTCAAAAGATTGCAGATTTAAGTAGAATAGCTAATCCAAGTGCAATAGGGCAAGTTGGTGGAGTTATTAAAACAAGTGGAGCGGTAGATAACGTTCAAAATGTATTTGGATATGTTCAACCAGCACAAATGAGCGGTGATGTATTCAAGTTCATGGGAGATTTAATTAGTGTTACAAGAGAAATCAGAAATGCTAGTGATATTGCTACAGGTGGAGTAAATCCAGAAGATGCAAGTGGTAGAGCTATCTTAGCAGTACAACAAGCATCAGAACAACCATTATCTAAACAAACTTATGCATTAAGAGATGCAATAGAAGATTTAGCAAGAATATGGCTTGATATGTGGACAGTATATACACCAGAAGGAATGAGATTAGAAGAAGAAGTAGTAGACCAAGAAACAGGTAAAACATACGTTCAAATGGTAGATATACCTGAATCAGTATTACAAAACCTTAAAGGTGTAGTAACAGTAGATATAACTCCTAAGAGTGCTTATGACAAGTATGCACAAGAAGTAAGTATAGAAAACTTATTGAAAGCTGGATACTTCAATGCACAAAGATTAAGTGAGTTAAAAATCTATGCTCAATTACTAGATGATGATTCAACAATGCCTAAGAACAAGCTAGAAGAAGCAATAGAACTTATGGAAGAAGAACAAATGAAGATAGCTCGTATCAATGCACAAGTACAAACAATGCAAATGAGAGCTAAAGCATTCATGGAAGATGATCCAAATGCTCAAATGCAAACAGTAGAAGCAGCAGAGCAACAAATGATTGATGAAGAAGCACAAGCTCCTATAGAGTAAGTGCTTTTTTATATAGTCCTTATATCGTAAAACATTCGTAGGGTATGAGTGTGATATAACGACAAGACCAAGCCTTAAGTCTTTAAAAGATGTGGAATAGTGAGAAGCAAACTCACACGAAAAAATAGGAGGAAATAGAATGTTTGTAGAAAACGAAAACCCTGTAATTGATGAAATTACTGAAAATGTAGAGGAAACTACAGAAGAATTGACAGACGGTGCAAACGTAGAAGAAGAAGCACCAGCGATTGAAACATTTACTAAAGAACAAGTAGATGAAATGATTGCAAAAAAACTAGCTCGTAAAGAAGCTAAAATCCGTAAAGAGTATGATAGAAAATACGGGAACTTAGAAAACGTACTAAGAGCAGGTACAGGCGAAGATGATATAGATAAAATCACAGATGCCTTTACTAACTTTTACGAAAACAAAAAAGGTATTACGATACCTAAAGCACCTCAACTATCTGATAGACAAGTAGAAGTTTTAGCTAATGATGAAGCAAATGTAATTATTGAAGCAGGATATGATGAAATCAAAGATGAGTTAAATAGATTAACTGATATTGGCTTTGATAATATGTCTAAATCAGACAAACATATCTTCTTAAAGTTAAAACAAGAAGCGGATAGAATTACTAATGAAAGAGAATTAAAAAGCATTGGTGTTAGTGAATTACCTGATGACTTTAAAGACTTTTCTAGTAAGTTAAATCCTGAACTATCTATGAAAGAGAAGTATGAGATGTATACAAAACTTAACCCTAAAAAAGAGGTTAAAACAATGGGCAGTATGAAATCAGGACAAATGAATAAAGTCAAAGATTATTATACTGATGATGAAATTGCTAAGATGAGCCTTGATGATTTAAATGATCCGCAAGTATGGGAAGCAGTTCGTAAATCAATGACAGGCCAAAGTTAAACAAAAGAAGGGAATGATTATTAATGAACGTAGCAATGCAAACAATTTGGCATAAAGCCTATGAAAGAGCATTAGAAACTATTACAAGTATGAGAAATCACTGTGATTTTAAATACACTAAAGATTCTAAAAATGCAAAAGAAGTAAAAATCTTAAATGCAGTTAGACCAACTGTAAAAAATTATGTACCAGGGACTCCAATTGAGAAAGAATACATCAGTGCAACTGATAAAACATTGAAATTAGACCAATTCAGATATTTCAATATTGCATTAGATGATATTCATGAAGCTCAATCAGTTCCAGGAGCTATGGAAGCAACAGCTAAAGAAGGATCTCTAGCATTAGCAGAAGAAGGAGATAAATATGTAGCAGCTTTAGTTAAAGCAGGAGTTGAAGGTGGAGATATTGAAGCTATCGACGGTGGAGCAGTAACTAAAACAAATGTTATCGAAAAAGTAGAAGATGCATTTGCAGTATTATACGGAAACAACTGTAAAGTTTCTGAATCTTATTGGTTAGAAATTGCACCAAGTTTTCACAAAGTTTTAAGACCATCTTTAACTGAATTATTAACTAATAACGTTGAAATGGCTAAAAAAGGTATAGTAGGACGTTATGGTAATGCTTTCGTTACTATTGAAAACTTACTTGCTAATGATGGAACTTCAGTTTACAACCAATTAAGAACTGAACATGCAGTAGCTTTCGTTGAACAAATTAACAAAGTTGAAGCTTATAGACCACAAGATGCTTTCGAAGATGCATTAAAAGGTTTATATGTATTCGGTGGTTTAGTAACAAGACCAGAAGAAATCGTTGTAATTAAATCAAATATGTAATTTAAGGGGGCAATAAGCCCTCTTTTATCGTGTTAATAGACTAGAGTGGGGCAGTACCACTAGCACGACCAAGAAGGAGAGATATAAATGGAAAAAATCGAATATTACACATTAAAACCAAATTTAAAACAAATGTATGGAAAGAAAGTAAATAAAGATACAGTATTTACTGAAAAGACAGAGGACGGAACAGTAGAACAAGAATTTAAGGATCTAACTTTGACAACTACAATCAAAAAGGAAATGGAACAAGGTGGATTTAAAATCGTTGAGGAATCTACAGTTAAAGTAACAATGCCAGAAGGAACAGTATTAATCTGGAATGAACAAGAAGGATTTATAGTACCACAATATCAAATGTGTACTTTAGAAGAATTAAAAGAAGAAATCAATGATATAGAAAACATATATAAAGAAGGACAAGAAGTAGAACAATAGGAGGTGTTTTATGACACTTGAAGAAATGAAAATAAAAGTATATTCAGTAATAGAAGAATACAATGAAAGTGCTGATAGTCTAACAGAAGATGAAGATTTAGCAGCTAAAATGCATAGTTGTATCAATATAATCATGAATGAGATGGCAAGATTCAAGAAGATAAATGCCTATACAGAAATGAATGTAAGAGAAGGACAAAGCTATGAATTAACTGATATAGATATGAATATGTACCAATTAAACCTTATTCGTGGTGTAGACTATGATGTAATCGGAAATATGGTAAATTTCAATGAAGAAGGAAAAGCAAAGATATATTATTATAAATACCCAGAACAAATAACAGAAGAAACAGAAGATGATTATACTTTTGAATTAGATAGAGATGCATTAGAAATAATGCCTTATGGAGTAGCAGGACTATTATTAGCAAGTGATGTATCTAATAACTATGGAAGGATTTACACAGACTTATATAGAGAGAAGATAAACACATTAGATTCAAGAAAATCTATGGGAAATGTTTATATAAGCGGAGGGAGTGATATTTAATGGCAATAGTATCAGGTTCATTAATCACTCGTAACTATAAAAATTTCAAAGGTGTAGATTTTTCTAATAGGAAAGATGAAATATCATTAAATCGTTCTCCTGATGCCTTAAATGTATGGAAAAATTATAAAAGTAGTAATGGAAGATGCATAGAAACAAGACCAGATGTAGAACTAATCGACACATTCGACAATTCTATTTTTGGTCTGTTTTTTTATACAATAAACACTATAGATCATAAGATAGTACATTGTGGTACATCTTTAATTGATATAGATATGTCTACTAACGAAAGAAAAGTAATAAAAGAAAACGGAATGAAACCAGCTAAAAGCCAAGCATTCATAAGTAATAACATTTTATTTATCAAAGATGGCTTAAATTACTTAGAATATGACGGACAAACATTAAAAGAAGTAGAAGGTACAATTCCTGTTACATTTATTAATTGTAAACCAGCAGGCGGTGGAGTAGCATATCAAGACCATAATATGCTAAGTGCAAAAGAACAAAATTGGTTTTTAGCAGATGGTGAATCAGTAGACTATAAATTAAACGATAAAGAAGTAAATAGTATAGATAAAGTATGGGTAGATGATGTTTTAAAGACCGTAGGAACTGATTATACAGTAGATTTAGTACTAGGTAAGGTAACATTCAAAACAGCTCCTGCAAAGCCTAATACAGAAGGGCAAGACAATGTAAAAATAGAGTATACAAAGAATAGCCAATCAAAAGCGGATAGAATTAAGAAATGTACTTTATTAACTGTATTTGATGACAGAATATTCTTTAGTGGCAATAAAGATTATCCTAATTACATATTCCATAGTGAATTTAATGGTATTACAGGGATAGCCGATCCAAGATATATAAGCGATACGGATTATTATTTAGAAGGAATAGATACATCAGCAGTTAAAGCTATGGTAGCAGGTAATAATGCTTTATGGGTATTTAAAGAACCTAGCCAAGCGAATACAAGTATCTTTTATCATATTCCTAATGATATTTATAACGAGAATGTAGGCGAAGTACAAAGAGCATATTCAAGTACACATTCAAGTATTGCTACAGGGTGTGTAGGTAGTGCAATTAACTTTATGGACGATATTGTATTCTTTAGTCCTAGAGGTATGGAAGGAATGCAATCTACAGACGTTACTACAGAACAGTTATTAGCTCATAGAAGCGATTTAGTAGATAGTAGATTACTTAATGAATCTAACTATAAAAACATGATTCTACAGGAATGGGAAGGGTATTTGCTAGTAATTATAGATAACCATATCTATTTAGCAGATAGTCAACCAGAATTAAAATATGAATGGTATTACTGGGAATTAGATATGAATGTAACATGCACTTCTGTTAAAGACGGAGTGCTTTATTTGTGTGGAGATAACAAGATATATACTCTAACAAAAACTGATACAAGTATAGAAGCATATTGGACTACTTTAGATGATGAGTTCAAATATCCTCAATATCTTAAAACAACTAATAAAAAAGGTTGTGTAATAGATGCAAAAGGAGATATTACTGTATCAATGAAAACAGATAACAATGAATATGAAAAGATTAAATCATATAGCAACACAAAAGGCTATATATCACATAAGAAGAAAAAGAAGAAATGGAAATCAATATCAATGAAATTTAGTTCAAATAAACCTTTTAGCTTATATTCCGCGACTTTAGAAAGTTGGGTTGGTGGATATGTTAAGAGGTAGAAGGGAAGTGAAAACAAATGGCAATCAATTATGATGATGAAAGATTTACGAATTTAGAAAAAGAAGAACAAGCAGCCAAAAATCAGAGTAATAGCACTTATGATAGTTTAATTAATCAAAGTGGTAAATACTACGATAATTTAATAAATCAAAGCAAAGAATGGGCAGACAAACAAGCCGATATACAAAATCAACAAACAGACTTTGCAATTCAAAAGATAGAACAACAAAAAGACCAAGCTGCTAAAGATTATACCAAAGAACAAAAAGGTGCATATCAAGATTACATGAAACAATCTAATGCTTATGGATCTAATATGCAAGCAGCAGGACAAAAAGGATTAGGTGGAAGTGGTTGGAGTGAAACAATCCAATCAGGTTTTTATAATACATACCAAAATAGATATGCTCAAGCCAGAGAGAGTTATAACGAAAGTGTTATGAACTACAACAACAACATTAAAGAAGCTCAACTACAAAATAGTTCGGCATTAGCTACTATTTATGCAGATGCACAAAAAGAACAATTAGAATTAGCATTGCAAAGCTTCACAGTAATTAAGGATTTAAAATTAGCTAAACAAGATAAGTATTTAGCATTAGATAGTGAATACAACAATAGATGGCGACAAGTAGAATCACAAATTAATACTGAAAATGCATTAGCAGAACAAATAAGACAAGCAAAAGCAGAAGAAGCTTATAGACAACAAGCATTAGCAGAACAAAAACGTCAAGCAGATTTAGACCAAGCATATAGAAATGCTTCATTAGCATTAGAAAGAGATAAGTTTAATTATCAAAAAGCTCAAGATGCAGCACAAGCAAGTTCTTTAAGTTCTGGCGGTGGTTCTAGTAAATCAAGTTCAAGCAGTTCTAAGAAGTCTAGCAGCTCAAGTAGTTCTAAAAAATCTAGTAGTTCAAGCAGTTTAAGTTCTAGTTCAAGTTCTAAGAAATCAAGTAGTTCAAGTTCAAGCGGAACAGCTAAAATAGTAACACCATCAGGAGCAAAAACAGGATACACAAGTGCTGTTAAGGCTTATCAAAAATCAGGTGGAGGAACACCATATAGCTCAAGTGCATTAATAAGCAAGGGCATAGTTAAATCATACAACTATAAAGGTACAACATATTATTACGTTCCATAGGAGGTGAATATATGGCAACTTACAAAAATAGACTTTATGGGACAAGGTTAGATAAAGCCATAGAAGAATTAGATAAATCTGTCTATGTGGCAGAAGTAGACGGTAAGAAAGTCAATGATATAAATAATAATTATCCTAAAAATAAAACAACACGATTATTAGATGAAGGATACAAAGCAACAGCATCAAAAGCACCAAAAACAATAACTAGCAAGAAGAAAAAAGAAGAAGAAAAAGATAAATGGTTTAGTAAAGGTGTTTTTGATGATGGATATGATTTAGGAGATATAACTAAAACAATCTTAGGTACAGCAGGAGATTTAGGTTTAGGTGTTGTACATGGAGCAGGAAGCCTATTAGAAGGTATAGCAGACTTAGCTACTTATGGAATAGCTGGGGCTGCTGATGCTCTAGGTGCTGATGAATGGGCAGACAATGTACGAGCAAATACAAAAGAAGATACCATAGGTGGTTGGCTTAAATCGCCAGAAGATTATTTAGATAAATATTCGGTATTAGGCGAAAAAAGCGATCAAATTTCACAAGGATTAGGACAAGTTGGGGGAATTATAGCAACAGGTGGAATTGGCGGTGCTGCTGGTTTAGGTGCTGGTGGAATTACAGCATTAACAACAGGAGTAACATTCTCAAGTTCTATGGGTAGTGGAATGAGTGAAGCATACCAAAGTGGAGCAACAGATGAAGATGCTGCACTATACGGAGCAATCAAAGGTACTGGTGATGCGGTAACTGAACTATTATTTGGTGGTTTAGGTAAAGCGGTAAATGCAGTAGGTTTAAGTAGAGGTATTTCAAGCCTAGATGATGCATTAGCAACTAAAGTATCTAGTAAGATTTCTAATCAAATAGCTAAAAACGTTACTCAATGGGGAATAAAAGCAGGTGCAGAAGGTACAGAAGAGGTATTAGCAGGAATTGTATCGGCAGCAGGTAAGAAACTTACTTATATGTCAGAAGAAGATATGAGTAAATTGATTGAAGATGAACAATTATTAGATCAATTTATTGCAGGAGCGGTAACAAGTGGTGTTGCTCAAAGTGGTTTAGTGCCAGGCATGAAACAAGGAAGTTTAATTGAATCTACTAAAGCTGGCAAAGATTTTGTTACTGGATATACTCAAAACGAGCAAACTGTTATTGATTCAATGGTAAATGAGTATTCAAATGCACTTAAAAAACAAAATGCCTTTGAAATTGAAGTAGAAAAAGCCATTACAGCAAAGGAAACAGAGCAAGGTGGTAAATTATCCGACAAAGAAAAAAAAGCTCTTACAGAGCAAATAAATAGCAAAATAGAGAGTGGAGAAATAGATACTTCATCAACTAAAGTAAGCAATAAAGAAATATCTGCTATTCGTGAAATAGTAGAAGAAGAAATGCAAAAGGGATTATTAGATACTAATAAGATTGAAAGCATTTTAGGAAGCTCATTTACTGAAAACGATAGTTATTTACAAAGAAGCTACATAGAAACAGCAAGAAAAAGAGAAAACTTTACATATGATGATGCTAAAGTAACTAATGAACAAGAAAAAGCAGTATATGATAGTGCTGCTAAGTATTTCAATAATACAACTAGATCGCATGAATTTGTAGAAAAGGTTGCTAAAATCTCTAAAGATAAGGGAACTAACTACGGATTTATCAATAACGAAGAGTTAAAATCACTAGGCCATGATGTAGAAGGTAAACAAGTCAATGGATTAGTTAGAACTAACCAAGACGGAAAACAAACAGTACTAATCAATATTGATTCACCTAAAGCATTGAATACGATTGTAGGACACGAAACAACACACCTTTTAGAAGGTACACAAGAATATAAAGACTTACAAGAAGCTATATTCAATTATGCTAAAGAACAAGGCGATTATAACGGTAGATTAGATAGCCTTAATTCATTATATGAAGGTATAGAGAATGCCAATATAGATGCTGAATTAACAGCAGATTTAGTAGGTGATTATCTATTTACTGATAGTGAATTTATAAATAGCCTATCTACTAATAAACCTACAGTATTCCAAAAGATTAAGGAATTAATTGATGATTTAGTAGTTAGATTTACAGGTACTAAAGAAGAAAAAGCATTAAGAGAAGTACAAAAGAGATTCAAAGAAGCATACAGAAAGAATGCTACCGACACAAATGTCGCTACCAATGAAACTCAATATTCTGTTAGTGAAGATGGTAAAGAAATAATTGCATATCATGGAACATCAAACAATGCGGCTATGAGAATAAAAAAATATGGACTTATACCAGCAAGTGCAGTAGGGGCAACAGGTATTAAGGGAGATTCAGGTTCTTATAATTATTTTACTAATAATCAAACAAATGCTGAAACGTATAAAACAAGAAAAGATGCTTATACTGGCAGATTATTAAGAGTTAAAAAGACAGCAGATATGGAAATAGATGATAGAATTGTAGGACACAAAAAAGGAGAATACGATTTTAGAACTACTAGAACTATCTCACCTGATGAAATTCAAATACAAACTGATGACGGAAGATGGACACCAATTAGCAATTATGATTTATTTGTTGATACACCAATAGACGAAAGAGTAATTGATAAGTCTTTAGTTTATGATGATGATTATAACAATGTTCAATATTCATTAAGTGAAAAAGGAGCATTACAAGATAGTGAAGGTAATGATGTTACTTTAGAAATTAGTGATACAGGTACACATGGAGATTTAATGGTTATGCATAATCTAACTGAACCAAAACTAAACGGAGTTTTAGACTTAGGTGGATTGCCAGCTCCTAGTATTGCTATATCAAGCGAAAAAACCGTATCAGGAAATAAAAACTTTGGTAGTTATGCTTTATTGTTTAATAAAGATACTATTGATCCATCAAATCCAAAAAATAAAGTTTTTTCAAGAGATGCTTATACTTCAAGATTCCCACAAGTAACTTATAAATTAGTTGATGAAGGAATTGAAGCATTAGCTAAAGTATCTGGCGAATCTCCTTCATCAATAGAAAGTAACATTGAAGGTAAAACGCCTAGCCAAGCTGCTGAGTATCTAAGAAGAAACACTAAAGTATTAAATGACTTTTTAAATAATAATAATCTAAAAGTTGATGATGTATATAGAAATGTAGGATACAACTATACTTTTAGTACAGATGAAAATGTTAAGAAATTTGTTGCTGATAATGATATAACATTCGATAAGTTATTGAATGACAAAGAACTAAGAAATGAGTTCTATGAATTATTTAGAAAATCAACACCAGAAACATTAAGAAACTTTACTGAAAGAAAAATAGAAACATTTGAAAAGTCTTTTGCTGAAAACAATATTAATATTGGTAGCAGATTAGATAGTGATTTTGATGCTATTAAAAATGGTGCTAAACAAGAAATAGATGAAATTGAAACAAGAAAAGAAAAACTAAGAGTAGCTAAAGAAAATGGATATGATGAGTATTTAGAAAAATTAGTAGCTCCTGCTTTTGGTGAAAAATATCTTAGAAATGATAAAGATGAATTTACTTCAAGTGGTAGAAGAAGAAGTTTCAATCAATTATATGAAGAATATAATTTAGAAAACGTAGTTAAAGCATTAACTAGAAAAGGTGATTCTGGTTCTGAAAGTGCATTCATGCATGGAATTAATGAAATAGCTGGTAATGCTTCTATTAGATTTAATTCAATAGATGAAATTAGAAATAACAAAAATCTATTACAAAGTATAGATGCAGATGAATACAAAAATAAATTAGCAGAAATTGAATACACTTTATCAGGAATACAAGACAGTATCATGGATAGAGGACATAGCAATTCTGATAATAGATTTATGGCTTATGATAACTTAGGCGAACTAATAGGCGACCATGCTAGAGATTTTGGTAATGGTAAAAAAGTAACAGCAGAAGCTATTCAAAGTGATTTAAAAGAATATGGATTTAATCCAACTATTGAAGAAGCACAACAAATATTAGATATATTTAGTGAGCTTAGAACACTACCAACTGAATACTTTGAAGCAAAGCCACAAAGAGCAATCGGTTTTAATGAAGTACAAGTTGCAATAGTTCCTAATGATGCTAGTGAAAGTATTAAACAAAAACTAACAGATAACGGAATAAAATTTGTGGAATATGATCCGAATATTGAAGGAGATTATGAAGCAAAAATAAATCAATTTGACGATTTAAAATTTAGTCTATCTCAACAAAATGAAGATATAGCACCAATAGGAGATTACAATGTATATGGTGAAGATGTAAAACTTCAACAAGCAATAGCACCATTACAAGAAGAAATTAAAGATTTAAGTAGTGCAATAACTGATTTAAGAGAAAATATAGCAGCTATAGCTCCTGTTCCAGAGGTAGCAGAAGTAGAATATACTCAACCTTCTAAAGCAGAATTAGATAATCTAATGACTTTACAAGAAACTGGTGGTACAGAATACGCAAATACTTTCTTTGAATTAAGAGATAAATACGGGCAACGTAAATTATACAAAGGTATAAGAGAGTATAGCAAAGCACCAGATACATACGAAGCACCAATAAAAGGTGATGAGTTTGCTCCTACTCCACAAGATATAGTAGAGCAACAAAACGAAGAAGCATTTAATAACATAGATGAATCTAATATGCCAATGGAAATGGAAGATTATATTCCAGATGGTGAAATATCAGATACAAAAAGCCTATTTGATACAAGAGATTATGAAGATGTAGGTAATAGAAAAGTAAATGCTTATCAATATGATAATCCAGAAGTAAAACCTTATTTCCAACAAGAAGCTAAGAATATGCTAGGGGATTTAAAGAGATCTATTAAAGGTGAAAGAAGTTATAATGATGACTTATATTATGCTTCAAATGGAGAGCAAGGATACTTTGGAACTCAAAGACAAACAACTGATGATATAGCAGAACTATTAGACGGTGTAGATGGTAAGTATAAATATACTTATGCTGAAATTGAAAAAGGCTTAAATGCAATTATCAAAGACGAAGGTTCAGAAAACAATGCAGTTTCTAAACGTATAGAGTTCTATTTAGACCAACGTTTAAGAGAAGGATATACAGATATGCTAGGAAATGATATTCCTGCTAATCAAGAGTATATGAACGTTTTAAAGGCTAGAGAATTTGATGATTTCTACAATAGTTTAACTATAGATGATAGTATGATGCCTATAGAAAATGTTGATAACTTTGTTGATAACGTTTCAAATAGTAACATAGCAGAGAAAATTGCACCTGCTAAAGAAGAATACTTAGCTATTACACCAGAGAAAGAACCTAAACTAAAAAGAGTTAAGGAAAATCCTACTTACAATGAAATAGCTGAAATTCTAACAGAAGAACCTAAAACAGAAAGTGATAGGAATAAACGTAAATGGGCAATATTCAAGGCAAATGTACTTGATAAAGGAATTGTATTTGAAGATTTAGCATTAAAGGAAAATAACAGAGAATTAATAGCTAAATGGGATTATACATTAACATCAGAAGCAAGAGGACAATATGCTATAGGTAAAGGACATAACGGAAGTAAATCCTTAGATGCTATTCGTCAAGAAGTAGACAATACAGGATTAACAAAAGACTTCTACAATTATATGTATCATAAACATAATGTAGACAGAATGACATTAGCTTCAAGATTTGAAGGAATGGAAAACAAACCTGTATTCGGTGATAGTGTAACAGCAGATGTATCACAAAGAATAGTAAATCAATATGAAAATCAACACCCAGAATTTATGGACTTTGCACAAGACGTTTACGATTATGTAAATGCAGATAAGCAACTATTAGTAGATAACGGTGTTATTTCACAAGAAACAGCGGATCTATGGAGTAAGATGTATCCTCACTATGTACCAACAAGAAGAACAACAGATACAGGAATGGATATTAACGTTCCATTAGATACAATGAAAACTGGTATAAACTCTCCTATTAAGAAAGCAACAGGAGGAAGTGCAGATATACTTCCATTATTCGATACAATGGCTATGAGAACTCTACAAACATATAGAGCAACAGCTAAAAATAGTTTCGGTGTAGAACTTATGAATACAATGGGAACTACAATAGAAAGTGCTGAAACAAACGTAGATGAAGTAATAGATAGTATTGATGCACAAGATGGACTATTACAAGAAGGTAAGAAAGGTAAGAATCCTACATTCACAGTATTTGAAGATGGAGAAAAGATTACATTCGAGATTACTAAAGATATGTATGATGCCTTAAAGCCTGTAAGTGAAAGTTCATTATTGAGCAAAACAATTAAACCTTTAAATATAGCAGGTAACATTCGTAGAGGATTATTAACAGAATACAATCCTACATTTATGCTTACTAATGCTATTAAAGATACACAGGATATATTGTTAAACTCTCAACACTCTTTAAAAACTTATGCCAAAATTCCAGAAGCACATAAGCAATTATTAACTAAAGGATATTGGTATCAAGAATATATTAGAAATGGTGGAGAACAAAACTCTTATTTCGATAATGAATCAAATACATTCAAGACAGAAAATAAAAGTTTAGCTAAGAAAATAGCTTTAGCTCCATTGAATGGAATTAGTAAATTAAACAACTATGTAGAAATGATACCTAGACTTGCAGAATACATAGCAAGTAGGCAATCAGGGGCAAGTATAGAAGTTGCTATGTTAGATGCAGCTCGTGTTACAACTAACTTTAAAGCTGGTGGAGCGGTAACTAAGTTTGCTAATAGAAACGGTGCTACATTCTTAAATGCTTCTGTACAAGGTGCTATGCAACAAGTAAGAAACATAAGAGAAGCTAAGGCCAACGGAGTTAGAGGTTGGGTAAACCTAGCAACTAAGTTTACAATGGCAGCACTTCCAGCAGTATTATTAAATAATCTTGTTTGGGAAGATGATGAAGAATACGAAGAACTATCAGATTATGTTAAACAAAATTACTATGTTGTAGGCAAGAATGATGATGGAACATTCATAAGAATACCTAAAGGAAGAGCGGTAGCAGTTATTCAAGAAGCAGTTAATCAAATGGAAAACTTGATAACTGGTGATGATGAAGCAGATTTAAAAACATTTATAGATTTAACTATAAACAATCTAGCACCAAACAATCCTTTAGATAACAATATCTTTTCACCAATAGCTCAAGTAGCACAAAATAAAACATGGTATGGTGGCGATTTAGTACCTACAAGACTTCAAGACTTGCCAGCAGCAGAACAATATGATGAAAGCACAGATGAGTTTAGTAAGTGGATAGGAGAAATCTTTAATGTTAGCCCATACAAAGTAAACTATTTATTAGATCAATATAGCGGTGGTGTTGGTGATGTAGTATTGCCAATGATGACACCAGAAGCTACAAGTGATGCTGAAACAATAGGAGGATACTTAACAGCTCCATTTAAAAGCAAATTCACTACTAATAGCACAATGAATAATCAAAACATAAGTGATTTTTATGATATAAGCGAAGAATTAATTACTAATGCTAAAAAGAGTGATGCAACTGATAAAGATGTACTTAGCAATAAGTATATTAATTCAATTAAAGCAGATATGAATGAGTTGTATAAAGAGAAAAGAGAAATCCAAAATAGTGATTTATCTAAGAGTGAAAAATACGAACAAGTATTAGATATACAATCTCAAATAAATGAATTAGCTGAAAATGCTTTATCAGAATACACTAATGTTTCAAGTGCTAGTAATTATTCAACAGTAGGAGATAGAGAATACTACAAGAGAATAAATGAAGATGGAGAAGTAGAGTGGACTAAAGTAAAAGAAGAAGAAGCAGAGGATTTAAGCAACTTAGGATTATCTCGTTCTGAAAAGAATACATACTTCAAAACTAAGAGTGAAATTAGTTCTATTGTTGAAGAATACAAAGATAATAAATCCGATTTATCAGGAATAGATGAAGATAGTGATGAATATAAAAATGCAGTTAGCGAATTGTCTAGCGACAAGAAAGCGAATATTGTTAGTAAAATTAAAGATACAGGCTTTAATGATGAACAAAAAGCTTATCTATATAAGAAATACTATAATAGCGACACAATAGACACTATTGTTTCAAGTGGTATTAATGTAGATGCTTATTTAGATTACTCTACACAAGACATTAAAGCAGATAAAGATAAAGATGGAGATTCTATACCTAATTCAAGAAAGAAGAAAGTAATTAAGTATGTAAATGGTTTAGATTTATCTGTTCCAGAGAAAGCTATCTTAATTAAAGCAACTAATACATTTAAGTTTAATGATTACAACAAACAAATTATTAGTTATGTAAGTGAATTAGATATTTCATACGAAGAAAAAGTAAATATCCTTGAAGAACTAGATATGAAAGTTCTTGATGACGGAAGAGTTGTGTGGGAATAAACACTTTACTTTTATTTACTATTTTAGTATAATATTTCCAAGAGGGAAGCCCTAATCTTCCCTCTAATACTTATTAGGGAGGTATTATGAAAGAAGTATGGAAAGACATTAGGGGATTATATCCTTATCAAATTAGTAGTATGGGCAGAGTGTTAAATACTAAAACAGGTGTAATAAGAAAACCAAAAACAACAAAAAAGGGTTATAAGTTTGTAAGTATAAAATATAAAAACTATACAATACATAGATTAGTAGCAGAAGCATTTATACCCAATCCAGAGAATAAACCACAAGTAAATCATAAAGATACGAATAAAGAAAATAATTGCATTTCTAATCTCGAATGGAGTACTAATAGTGAAAACCAATTACATGCCTATAAAACGGGATTGCACAAGAACAAAAGAAGTAGTGCTATAAATCAATATGATTTACAAAATAATCTTATTAAAAGTTGGGAAAGCATGATAGAAGTCGAAAGAACTTTAAAAATAAAATATCAGGATATATGCCAATGTTGTAAAGGAAAAAGAAAAACAGCAGGCGGATATATATGGCGATACAAAGATACTAATAAATAGTGTCTTTTTTTATTGAAAGGAGTTGATAATATGTCTAAAAATAGTGTCGTTGTCAGGTCTGCTCGGGAACTTGAAAAAAAATATAACTTTGCAGAATTACTAGGACTTAAAAAAAATGTTGAGATTACAGCTCAAGGTATTCAAAAAATAGAGAACGAACTCAATTCAATGCTGAATGCACTTGTTATAAATCTGAAAGATGTTTTGGATACTCAAAGTGAAATTAGTTTATATTTTTATTCTGGCAAACCGACAACTTCAAATGAACCTTATAAGTCATGGAGCAATCCTAATGACCATGTAGGCGATCTATATTATGACATAAATACAGGTTATGTATATCAATGGAATGGAGTATGGGAAGTAAATACAAGTCCAGATTTAGTTGAAGCTATGGCTATTACTAATGCGGAAACAGATACTTCTACAGACCATGAAAGAAAAGTATTCTTTGCTACACCTACTATTCCATATTCAAATGGAGATTGGTGGGTTAGAGAAGATGGCAGTTTGTTTATATGTCAAATATCTAAAACATCAGGAAGTTATGAGAAAGATGATTTCATAGATTCAAGCAGCTATGTAGAAAGTGTAGTAGAAAAGATTGGTGAAGAAATAAAAGTTCTTAAAGGAACTATCACAATGATTACTGATAACTATGCTAAGTTTACTGATTTAGCAACAGGTGGCAGTACAACTATTAGCGGAGATAACATAACAACGGGAAATATACAATCACAAAACTATCTTAAAGATACATCAGGAACAAAAATATCTCTTGAAGATGGAGTTATTGATGCTAAGAATTTCAAAGTAGATTCAAGTGGTAATGTTACTTGTAATAATGCCACAGTAAAAGGAACAGCTATTCTAAATGGTGATAAATTTACAGTAGATAAAGAAGGAAATATAAAAGCAACAAGTGGAACTATTGGCGGTTGGACTATAAACGGTGATGGTTTAACAAATGGAACTGTAGTTTTAAATAGTGATGGTTCTTCCACTATATACACAGTAGCCGATTTGATAGTTATTAGAGGCTATATTATGGGAACAACAGGGTTTGATTTACCTGCTAAAATGATTGAACACTATGACTTAAATGGTGATGGAAAAGTAAACTCACAAGATTATGTACTATTACAAAATTTAATAGGAATATCAATGAATTAAAGGAGGGAATGAATGACAAGAATAGATGAAGAAACACAAGATATTCATATAACTAGGGGAGATGCACCAACAAGCGAATTTAACAGGATTGCAGTATGTTTACCTGTGCTTAATGTGTCTACTGGTGAAGAAGAATTATATAAGTTTAAATTAACTGATAAGATTTCTTTCGTGGTATTTGATAAAAAAGGATACCCAAAGAAAGAGATATTTAGGATTGACTACACTTTAAAGGATCTAGGCTATCCAGAAGAAACTGAAAGTGTAGAAATACCATTAACAGAAAAACTTACAAAGATGTTTCCACTAACAAATAAAGCAAAAACATATTGGTATGATATTGCTTTAAATGATACAACAACAATTTTAGGTTTAGATGAAGATGGTGCAAAAAAGATAATAGTTTATCCAGAAGGAGGGAGTGAATAATGAAGAATACTTTAAGAGGACATTTAGTTTACAAAGGTGAACGTGGTGATTCTGCTTATGAAGTAGCAGTAAAGAATGGATTTGTTGGGAATGAAAAAGATTGGCTTGCTCAATTAGGTACAACAGCACTTTTTAGCCAAGATTCTATAGTACATATAGCTACAGCAGGACAAACAAGTTTTGATATACCTGAAACATACGTTAGTGGCAGTATGATTGATATGTATGTAGGTGGTTCTAAACTAAACTCAACCCAATATACAGTAAATGAATCTACAGGAAAAATAAATTTAGTAGGAGTAACATTAGATGAAGGGGCAGTAGTAGAAATTGTTGTTAAGTCAATGGGTTCAAACGAAATAACAATAAAACATCATAATACTGTTTCAAATATGAAACTTGATGCTACATTAGAACATGCATATTTGGTGCAAACATTAGGATATTATGAAGTTAATGATGGTGGTGGAGCTACTTATTTAATTAGAGATAAAAAAGATGGCGATATAGAAGATGATGGAACAATTCATTTTTTAGACAATGGATTAGTGGCAGAACTGATTATTGAAAATAAAACTATCAATCCTAATATGTTTGGTTGTAAAGGTGACGGTGTAACAGATGATACCCAAAAATTACAAAACTGTATTGATTATGCTATTAAAAACAAACTTAATATTAACATCATAGCAAAATATTTAGTTAATCCAAAAGTAATGGAAGATAACACAAAAGTATGTTTAACAGTTTTTAGAGATAGCACTGATAGTTCACATGTGTACGACACAAATATAGAAATATATTTCAAAAGAGGTGCTTCAATTCTTACAATTTCCGAAGAAGAATGTACTTTAATGAGATTTAATATAAGTAATCTTTCTGTTGTTAATCCGTATCTTAAAGGTGTAATGGGAAAAACTACTTTGATTGAACTTTCAAAAATAAACCAATTAGATCAAAACGAAAGTCAATGGACTTGCCATAACATTTTTAGAAATTTAAAACTACAAGGGGCTAAACGTTGTATCAGTATGCAAGGAAGCACTTATTATAACACTATTGATAAAGCCTATATTAGAGATACTGAATACGGAATTATATTAGAACAAACTACACTAGAAAAAAATGGTGTTGTAGCAGAATCTAATGTTAATAGAAATGAATTTTTAAATATCACTATGCTCGGTGTTACGCAAGGTGGAGTTAGAATTGAATATGGAGATACAAACAAGTTTGTCAATTTAAGTTTTGAAGGGGTAGCAAATCCAATATACCTAGATTGCCCACAATTACATAAAGAAGATTTTGCGATTACTCCATTATGGTACACAACCGACAATATGTTTATGAATGTAACAATGGAAGCATGGAGTGGTAAGTCAGTTTATAACAATGCTAAAGGAACTAAATTTATATTTATAAATTGCAAATTTAAACAAGAAAATTTTCCTATTGTTCCATTAACATATATCGGTGGAATCGACAATGCAAATTCTCCTGAAAAAGTTTTAGACATATATAAATCATTAGAAAATGTGGCTATTACAGGAGCAAATAAATATAGTCATATTATAGAAGGTGAAGGTGGAGCAGTAGGAAGAACATTCTATGATTTTAAGGGTACTTATGAAAAGGGTGTTACTCCTATGAGTTTAAAACGTTTTAAATTCGATACCGCAAAAAGCACTAATGTAGAAAAATATACATACGAGGGCTGGGATACAATACTTGCTAAATCTATGGGCGGAATAATATTTGTTAGCGGAAAGGTAAAGGTTGGAGTAACAAGTACAACAAAAGATGTTAAGTTAGTCTATCCAGCAGATATAGATTGGTTAAAAGGGTTAGGGCAATTATATCAATTTGGGAATATATGCGAAATGTCAATTCCTATTATTGTACGAGTAGCTGGTGTATTCAAACATACGGTAGCAATGTTAAGCCAAGACTCAATTACTATAAAAGTGCCAGAAGGCGGTTGGTCATCAGCAGGAACTAATGATATTTTCTTAAACTATCACATGTATAGATATGGAATGGTTTATTAATTTAAACGAAAGGAGTAGTTAAATGGAAAAAATAAATTTTAACTTTGTAAAAGGAGATACATATTCAAGAGGATTCACAATAGAAGGATTTGATTTTCCTATAAATCAAATCTATTTTACTGTAAAAGAAAAATCTACAAACAAAAATTATGTTATTCAAAAAAGATTACATAAAGGAATTGAATTAGATCCAGAAGTACCTAACAGATATGTATTAACTATAGATGCAGATGATACAAACAATATGAAAACAAACTATAACTATGTATTTGATATTCAAATAGTAGGAGAATCTATTAAGAGAACTATTATAGGTGGGTATTTAAAACTTGATGATTGGGATATAACAAGTAAGGAAAATGAGGTGTAGACTATGGACGATATTAAAGTAACGTTTGAAGAAACAGGAGATATAAGAACTTCCATAGATACAGGTTCAATTCAATATGGCCAACTTGAAATAGGAAAAACAACAACAGGAGAAACAGGAACAGAAGCTGCTGTAACAAACAGCGGTTCTTCTGCTCATGCAATCCTTAATTTCACTATTCCTAGAGGAGAAAAAGGTGAAAAAGGAGATAAAGGTGAAAAAGGAGATACACCTTATGTACCTACAAAAGTTAGCGAATTAACAAATGATAGTGGTTATTTAACTAATATACCTAGCGAATACATAACAGAAACAGAACTTAATAATAAAGGTTATATGACTAGCTACATAGAAACAGATCCAACAGTACCTACTCATGTGAAATTAATCACAGAAGATAACATTAAAAATTGGAATCAAGGTGAAGTAATAGTAAGTCCAACAGAACCAACAACAGGTGAAGAAGTATGGATACAAAAAAGTAAGAATAGATTTGATACTAGGTTGTTAGCACAAGGTGGATGGAATAATTCAGACAACTCTGAAAGATTAGTTTGGGGAATGAAAGTAAAAGCTGGTGAAACTTATACAATAAGTAATTATAGTCAAAAAAGAATTAGTATATTTGAAACAGCAAATTTAATACAATCTAATTCAATTAACAGTGTTTTAGTTGAACATGGCAGTTTAGATGGTGTCGGAAATATGACAATAACAACAGTTAATGATGCTTACCTAAGATTATTATTTAGTAATATTGATAATAGTTCTATTTCAGTAAGTGACATTCTTCCTAGTGATGCCCAAGTGGAAATAGGTGATACTTCAACAAATTTTGAGTCTTTTACACCTAAAAAAATCTATGTTAAAAATGAAAATGGTGATTATGAAGAAATATATAATGAAGAAAATCTAGAAAACTATTCATTTGGAGAAAAAAGAATAGGTACTTGGTTTGGTAAACCTTTATATATGCGTACTGTTTATATTGGAAGTTTGCCTAATAATGTATCAAAAAATTATTCACATAATATAAGCAATATTGAACGTATAGTTGATATTTTAGGAACTGCACATAGTAGTACTTATGACTTAACTTTATCTTTGCCATTCGTAGATACTACGGCAATTTCTTCAAATATACGTGTAACTGCTGATAGTACAAATATAAGTATTAAAACAGGAAGCGACAGAAGTGATTGTGATGCTTATGTAATATTAAAATACACAAAAACAACGGATTAAGGAAAGTAGGTGGAAGAATTGGAGAATGTAACATTAGGACAAATATCTGATATTTTACTATTCTTAGCCGAATTTGTAGGTGTAATAGTAACAATCATAATAGCTATGAAGAAAATACTTAACAAACAATTAAACCCTATAACAGACAAGATAGATAAGTTAGACACGAATCAATGTAGAAATTACTTAGTAGATTTTTTAGCAGACATAGAACAAGGTATTAAGAAAGATGAAACGCAAGTAAAAAGAGCATATGAAGTTTACGACCATTATAGTAAGGATTTAAAAGGAAATTCTTACATACATGATAAATGGGAAAGACTTATGAAGTAAAGATACTTAATAGAAGTGTCTTTTTTTTATGGAAAGGTGGTGAGGATATGAGTAATAAAACATACGATACTTTAAAAATTGTTGCTCAAATAGTATTACCAGCATTGATTACATTTTATGGAGTTATAGGTGCTACTTTAAATATTCCTTATACAGAAGCAGTTATAACAATAGCAACAGCAGCAGATACTTGTTTAGGAACAATCTTAGCAAAATTATCAAGCGATTATAAAAAGAAAGGTGAGTAATTATGATATTTGGAATTGATATTAGTGTATATCAAAAAGGAATTAATTTAGCAACAGCTAAAAAAGAAGGTGTAAAGTTTGCTATTTTAAGAGCAGGTTATACTGGATATGGAAATGGTGTAAGCAAAGCAAAAGATACTGAATTTGAAACACATTATAAGAATGCTAAAAACAATGGATTAGGTGTAGGTGCTTATTGGTTTTCAAGAGCAACAACATACGAAAATGGGAAAGCAGAAGCAGAATATATGTATAAGAATTGCTTGAAAGGAAAACAATTTGAATACCCTATCTATATAGATGTAGAAGATACATATTATCAATCAAAAGCAGGTAAAACAGCAATAACAAATGCTATAAAAGGATTCTGTGAGTACTTAGAAGGCAAAGGTTATTATGTAGGTGTTTATGCAAATTCAAATTGGTTTAAAAATTACATAGATGCTAGTATTCCAACAAAATATGATTGTTGGGTTGCTAATTGGGGAACAGCTAATCCTAGTACACCAACACATGGACTTTGGCAATTCGGTGGAGAAACAAACATGATTAGAACTAATAAAATTGCTGGTTATGTATGCGATCAAAACTATGCTTACAAAGATTATCCTAGCATTATGAAAAAATGCGGTTTAAATGGCTTTACAGCGACGAAAGAAGTAAATAAGGTAAATACATCATCTAAGCCTAAAAAGTCTGTAGAAGAGGTCGCTAAAGAAGTTATAGAAGGTAAATGGGGTAATGGAGAAGAACGTAAGAAAAAATTAAGAGCAGCAGGATATAGTTATACAGCGGTTCAAAATAAAGTAAATGAACTAATGGATAAACCTAAAACAATTACATATACAGTTAAAAAAGGCGATACTTTAGGAGAAATTGCTGCTAAATATAAAACTACTGTTAGCAAAATTGCTAAAGATAATAACATCAAAAACGTACATATCATTTACATAGGACAAAAATTAATTATTAAAGGGTAGGACTTTTGTTCTACTCTTTTTTATTTTGCCTAAAAAGTGTAAAATGTAACAAAAAGGTATTGACAAATTATGGAAATGGGAGTATAGTGGGATTGTAATAGAGAAAGTAGAGGTGATTAAGTGAAAATAAAAATCGACAAAAAAGGTAGAATAACACTACCACTTGCAATAAGAGAAGCACTAGGATTTACTGATGCTGCTTATCTAGAAGTAAAGGACAAAAAAATATCAATAACAAAAGATTATGATCCAATTAATATGATAGATGAAATGCTAGATAATATTAATATTTGTCAGGGTAAGGTTGAATACATAGATATATTGTATAAAGCAAAAAGGGAAATGGAGAATGTATGAGCAAAGCAATTAAAATAACTGATAGAGATGTAAAAAGTATGCTAAAGATGTTTACACCTAATGACATACTGAACAAATTTATAAATGGGGGTTCAAGATTAACAAGTAAACAAATAGATGATTTGATGGATTTAAGAGATGGAAAGAAAGAGGGAAAGAATGAAAAATAAAGAACTTGTTGCAGTTGCAATTTACTTAATTGTAATGTTTGGAGCAGGGTTCGGTTTTGGTTGTATTTTAAAAGAAGAACAAAAATGTAATGAACAAATATACATAAATGAAAATTTATATAAGGCTTATGAAGAATTAAGGACTAATTATGACATATTAGAGATTCAATATAAAAGTGATTTAGAAAGCTGCTACACACAACTAGGCGATTATCAAGACAAAGTAGAAGCTGGTTGTTATGTGAATGGTGGTTGGAATTGTGAATAAGAATGAATTGATATTTAATATACATAAAGAAGATATTATAGAAGATACATTAAAGTATAAAAGAGATTTAACTAAAAAATATGGTTTAAGTGATAATGATGTACATGATTTATTCACAAGGATTGTCAATTATCAAATAGATAAGTATGGCTGCCAAAAACAAAAATTTATTCTGCTTTTAAGTAAAGACGAATACGCACTTAAAAACAGAAGGCATAAACAAAGACAATATGCGAGAACAAAAGAATAAGACCAGACATATAATATCTGGTCTTTTTTTATTTCCTTTTCGATTATTCTTTGATATATTTTTTAGGTACTCGGTTTACTAATACATCAAAGGTAATCGGCGGTAATAGGAACTTATTGCTCTTTAATTTCACGTTATCGCCCAAGTCGCTAACACTTATTTTGAAGGTAATGATAAGGCTATCTTTGAACACCAGTATTTCATCAATAAACGTATTAACAAGCATTCTGTTTCTGATATAATCATCTTGTGGCAATTCCTCGACAAATTGCCGTATAAAGTTTAGCACCGTTTCTTTGGACACCTGATTAGAATATTCTAATTGGGTATTTTTTTTAATCTCTTTTTCTAATATAGCTTCTTCTTTCTTTAATACTCCCATTTTTGCATCAAGAATATCATTACTAATTGATTCATTTACGTATAAGTCTACTAATTTTACTTGTGCTTTTTTGTTCTTATCTAGTTCTTTCTTTAGTTTAGAAGTAGGGGTTTTAGGTTTTTGTACTTCTTTTTGATATTCTTCAATAACTAATGCTGCTATTCTGTCTAATGATTCTTCGCTTAAGATTTCTTCTTTTAATCTATCTAATACTAACTTTTCATATACTTCTTTTCTCATAGAAGGATTGTCACATTTCTTATTGCTATAGTGAGTGTTTTTACGTTTAGCTCTGCAAATATAGTAAGCACTCATACTACCATCTTTATTCCGTTTAGTTGAACCACCAATGATAGGATTCCCACAATAACCACAAGTAAGTTTGCCTGTTAAAACATATTGCTGATTAGCTGATGAACGTGGCTTAACTCTGTTCTTATGTTCTTCCTGTACTTTTTCCCATAAATCTTTAGAGATAATAGGCGGTACATTCTCACAATCTTTAATAACAATCTTTTCACCAGTAGAAAACTCTAGTGTGTATGTTCCAATATACTTTTCATTCCTTAACATACTATATAGAGTACGTTCTGCAAGTGAGTTGTTTCTCTTTGAAACATAACCTTTATCATTAGCTATCTCTATAATCTTGCTCTTAGGTACTCCATTAGCATATAAATCAAATATAAGCTGCACTATTTTCGCTTCTTTAGGAATGATAATATGTTCTCCATTTATTCCTGATTTATAACCATAAGGGGGAGAACTAACTGTAATTAAGCCTTTAGATCCTTTTGTTCTCATTCCTTTTAAAACTTCCCTAGCAAGGTTTTGAGAATAGAACTCTGCAAGACTATCTAATAATCCTTCTAATAATGCTCCTTCTGGTGTATCTGGAATAGGCTCTGTAACAGATACATATTTAATACCTGCATCTTTAAGCATCTTTTTAGTAACGGTTGCTTCATATTTGTTTCTGAAAAATCTGTCAAATTTATGGAAAACAAGAATATCAAATTTATCTTTAGAAATGTCGCGTATCATTCTATCAAATTCTTCACGACCATCAGTAGACTTTCCGCTTATTTCTTCATCAATATACTCATCTACAATAGTATGCCCTTGCTCTTTACACCAATCTCTACATGCCTTTAATTGTGCTTCTGTACTAGCTTCCGTTTGTAATTGGCTGGAAAACCTAGTTAATATTGCTGCTCTCATTTTGCTCACTCCTGTTGTATAATTGTTTCAAATAGTAAATTTAGAGGTGGTACTTTGAAAACTAAAAGAAGTGTTTCTGTTGAATACGTTGAAAAAGATGTTGACTTAAATTTATTAGTAAAATCCATTGTCGAAAAATTAGTAAGCACCACCACCTTAAAGGAAGTTCAATAGAACTTCTATTTTTTTATTTGTTCTTTAGCAGATATATATAACTTCATAACTTCCTCATATAGCTCCTGTTTTTCCTCTAATGGTACATTTTCATTTTCAAATATAAGTTTAGCTCTTTCTAATAAATCGGTTGTTTCAACTTCTTCTGTCTTTAATCCTAATGTTTCAAGTGATACTCCAAAAAAATCTGCTAATGCTTTTGCTTGATGTAGAGAAATATTTCTGCGACCGCATTCCAAGTTTGATATTTGAGGCCTACTTAAACCACCTAATACTTCGCTTAAATCATCTTGTTTAAGAGATCGTGCTTTTCTTAACTGCTTAATTCTCCTTCCTACTTCTACTGTATCAAATGACTTGTGCAGCTTAGTCATCTAATCACTCCTTCGGGGCATGGATTTATAACATAGTTTTGATACAAGTTTACACTATATGTTTCAAAAAGTAAAACTTTTAGTTTAAAATTGTAAATTTAGTCTTGACAAAATTAAAACTATTCTGATATAATGTCAATAGTTGGAAATACACAAGATAAATGTTTCAAATAGTTTATTGTGCATTCCATAAGAAACATAAGGAGGTGAATAAATGGATATTAGATTTAACTTACTCAAATTTAGAAAAACAAGAGGTAAAGGAAAAAACAGTAAAACATACTTTGCCGAACAACTAGGAATAACAAGGCAGCACTATGCAGACCTTGAAAATGGATTATCTAATCCTTCATTTGGTTTAATGGTTAAGTTTGAAGAAGTTTTTGGTGAACAATTTGAAGATTTATGGGAATTGTGGAAACCTTTACAGTAATGGCACAATACACCAATAGGCAAACAGGTGTTCCCGTGCTATAAAAGAAGTGAGAATTTTTTATCTTTGGAGGTTATCTAATGGAAAACATCTTAACAGTAATTGAAGAGCTAGGAAGCCTATTAAGCAAGTATAAAGATGAAATTAAATATAAGGATTATGAGATTGATAGCCTAAAAAAGAAGATAGAACAAATTGAACAATACATAGATTTCTACTCAAAAGAGTAGAATAAAAAATGAAACTTATGTTTCAAATAGTGAATTATAGAGGAGGAAATTATGGAAGAGAACATAAAAGTAAGTTATGAGCAAATTCAAAAAGCCAATGATGAAATTAATGCTATGAAAATTGGCAACAAGGATTATGCAACAGTAAATGAAAGAGTTAAGGCATTTAGAAAGGTATATCCAGCAGGCTCTATAGAAAATAAAGTTGAAGAAATAAGAGATGACTTTGTAAGAATAACAACAATCATTAGAGATGAAAACGGTGATGTTATTGCTACAGGTACAGCTAGTGAAACTAAAAAAGGTATGGTTAATTCTACTTCAATGCTAGAGAACTGTGAAACTTCTGCGGTTGGTCGTGCTTTAGGTTTTGCAGGGTTTGGAATTGATAGTTCTATAGCAAGTGGTGAAGATATTGAAAGAAATAAAGAAGCTATGAAGAGATTTGAAATAGCAAAAGATATTTTCATTAAAGAAAGCGAAGCAATTTCGGTAGTTAAGAACTCTGTCAATGATTTATGTAGAAAAATGGGACTTGTTAAGGTTGAACTTGAACAAAAGGTAAATGAGCTGCTATGGACTACTTTAGCTGATTTAAACCTACAACAATGTCAAAACTTAGAAAGTAAATTAAAGACAATTAATATGGAATCTAATGATTGGCACGAACTATATAACAAAAATTTAAAAATCAAAGATGTAGTACCTAAAAATCAAGAAGTAGTATATGAAAGTAGTTGGTCTAAGTTTGGGAAGATTGCTTTACAAATGGCTGGAACTGATGAAACAAAAAGAAATGAAATCATTGATGATTATTTGAATATGGGAATTGATCTAAGCAAAGGAGAATAGTATGAAAACCTATGTGAATTTAAAAGAATGTGATGATGTATATGTACTAGATGAATTTAAAAACAAAGATTTAATATCAATAGAGGATTTACTAGACAAAATAAGTGAATTATCAAGTAGAGTAGAAGAACTTGAAGATGATTTAGAAGAAGAAACAAGAAATTATAAAGATTTAGAACAAGATTTAGAAGATAACTATAAGCCAATTTCATTAAAAGAAATGTATGGTGTATCAGACAGGGATTTTTATTAGGAGGATTATGAAGCTAGAAGAAATAAAAAAAATGATACCAAGTGTTGAATATAAGCAAATGGTATACCAAAAGGATAGAAAACTAGAAATATTATGTGAAGGTAAATATAAAGATTATCAATTTTACATATTAAACTTAGGAACACACCCAACAGCATACATAGAAATACCTAAAACAAGTGATTTATATGGTAAAGATTATAACAATATAGATATAGATGTACACGGTGGATTAACTTATAGTGATGACCAATTACATAGTGTTAAAGAAAATACTTGGTTCATAGGTTGGGATTATGCGCATTTGAATGACTATGCAGGTTATGAAGAAATAATGCCTGAAAATATAAGAACAGGCGGTAAAATGTGGACTACAGAAGAAATCTTTGAAGATGTAGTAAGTGCAATAGAACAAATAATAAAGGAGAGATAGAATGAAAAATAGAGATATTGAAAAATTATTACAAGGAAGTGAAAAAACATTTTTATTAGTTACACCTAATGGAATTGCAGTAGAAGGAACAACACCAGAAATAATGACATTGTTGAGTTGTGCAATAAAAGAATTAAGAGAGGATATACCTGATGAAATGTTAAAACATGCATGCGAATTGCCTTTTAAAACTGATGAAGAATTAAGAATATTAACTTTAGAAGCTATGAAAAATATGATTGATAGATTGGGTGATATGAATGAACATAACTAATGAACAAGCAGTAATGATATTTAAAAGAGAATACCAAGGCAATACTTTTTATAGTGTAGGGTTATCAAAGAAAAAACAAGATGGTACTTATGATAATGGGTATATGCCTTGCCAATTTAAAAAAGGTGTTTCACTAGAAGATAAAACAAAGATATATATTAAACATGCGTGGTTATCGTTCTACTTAAAGGATATTCCTGATAGAACAGGTAAACAAACTATGCCATACATATTTATTAATGATTTTGAAACATTACAAGATACTATAGAAAATAGTAAACAAGAACCAGCACAAGAAGATCCATTTGATTCAACAGATATTTATAAACAATTTGGAGAAGAAATAGCCATTGAAGATAATTTCCTAGAATAGAGAGGTGTATATGAAAAAAATTATATTGAATATAGTTATTCTAGTTCCGTTCTTGCTATTGATGGTTAAAATTTTCAATATCAATTTTGATATAGGTAGTTATATATTAGGTTGTTTAGCTATGACTATAAATCGTGCTATAAACGAATATTGAGAGGAGTGATATTATCGACTTATTTAATGATTTACAGGCCTTAACTAATAGGTTAAATCAATCTATAAAATTATTAGCTAGGTACGGTAGAGAACTTGCTGAATCTGAAAGGGATTACAAAATAACTCTAAGACAAGAAGCATTAAAACTTAGAGCTGAGAAAGGTATGCCTGTTACTCTTATACAACAAGTGGTGTATGGTGTTCCAGAAGTAGCAGAAAAGCGATATAAGAGAGATATAGCAGAAGCTATGTATCAGACAGCACAAGAGAATATAAACTCTATAAAGCTACAAATGAGAGTTATAGAGGGGCAACTAAATAGAGAATGGTGTAATACTAAGTAATGTGTTTCAAATAGTAAATAAAGAGGTGTAATGATGAAAAGTATCATTCAGGACAGAAAAGAATGTATTGTTTGCGGAAGTTGGAATGTAGAGGATCATCATATATTTTTTGGAGCAGCCAAACGAAAAATTAGTGAGAAATACGGTTTAAAAGTTTGGCTTTGCCCCACTCACCATAGAGGAACAAACGGAGTACACGGAAAGAACGGTCATAAATTAGATATGCAACTTAAAGAATTAGGGCAAAAAGCTTTCGAATGGAAGCATACAAGAGAAGAATTTTTAGAAAGGTTTGGTAAGAACTATTTATGAAATATGAAATTGATATGAAATTGCCTAGTTTAAATGATTATACAAAGTGGTGTAGAGGTAATAAGTTTGCAGCAGCAAAGAAAAAGGCTCAAATTGAGCAGGAAATAGGGCTATTTTTAGCGAAAATGCCAAAATGGACTAATCCTATTAAAATACATTTCCATTGGATAGAGGGTAATAAAAGGCGAGATTTAGATAATATATGTTTTGCTAAAAAGTTCATACTAGATTCAATGGTGAAGCATGGGAAACTACAAGACGACAATAGAAAATGTGTAACAGCATTTACAGATAGTTTTGAGTACGGGAAAGAAACTAAAGTTATATTAGAGATTGAGGAAGTGAAAGAATGATAGAAAGAAGGGTTGGAGAAATACCAACATTAGAAACTAGATCCGAAGCATACGAAACAGTAGATAAGAAAAAACGATATGCACAAATTACAGAAATTTTAGCAGGTGGCAAAGAAATGACCGCTAAAGAAATAGCGGTAGAGATGTGTAATAGAGGTTATATTCCTACAAGCGAAAGAAACTTTACAGCTCCTAGATTAACAGAACTATCTAAAGAAGGAAAAGTAGAACCTATAGGAAAGCAAAGATGCACATATACAGGAAAGACAGTAGCGGTCTATAAATTAAGAGAGGAACAAACAGATATATACGATTATATCTAAGGAGGAAGAATGAAAGAAGAAGTAATGAAAGAAATAACTGATTTTTGTGAGGAATATCCTTCTCACGAATGTTGCCCAGAAGAAGAATGTGTACTTTACAGGATTGAACAGATTATAGACGATGTTTCAAATAGTAAAGTGTCGTAAAGTAATTGTATATTAATTGTAGATTACATTATTTGGAAAATTATGTTACAATAGTATTGTCTAGGTAGAGTAAAAGCATTTGTAATCAGTCCACAAGACTTTACCTAGACAGTAATATGATTTTGTGGATTGGTTACAGGTGCTTTTTTCTATATATGATTAGAAAGGGATAAGAAATATGGCTGAAAGAAGAATGTTTACAAAGAAAATAACTAATAGCGATGCTTTTATAGATATGCCATTAAGTACACAAGCTTTATATTTTCATTTGAATATGGAAGCAGATGATGATGGTTTTAATAGCAGCCCTAAAAAGATTCAAAGAATGATAGGTGCAAGTGATGACGATCTAAAATTATTATTTGCTAAAAACTTTGTTATACCTTTTGAAAGTGGTGTAGTAGTTATTAAACATTGGAAATTACATAACTATATACAAAATGATAGATATAAAGAAACGGTTTATTTAGAAGAAAAAAAACAGTTAGAAACAAAAGAAAATAAGGTTTATACATTAATGGATACAAATTGTATACAAGATGGATACACAGGTAAGGATAGATTAGAGTTAGGTAAGAGTAAGGATAGTATAGGTAAGAATAGTATAGATAATAATATAATCATTGCTGAAGCAAGTGATTGTGTTAGTAAATCCCAACTTGAAGATGAATTTGAAGTTATATGGTCTAATTATCCTAGAAAACAAGGTAAAGCAAATGCTTTAAAGTATTATATTAAATCAAGAAAAAAAGGTACTACTAAAGAAGAAGTTTGGAATGGTTTATTATCATATCTTGAATACATACGAATAGAGAAAGTAACCCAACAATATATAAAACATGGTTCTACTTGGTTTAATCAAGAATGTTGGAATGATGATTATACAATTAGAAGAGAAGTAACAACAAAAGATTTAGTAGAAAATGGTGCATTTAATTTTGATAAATTTAGATAGGAGGTTTATATGACAAAAGAACAATTTAGTGAAAGTATGGCTTATTTAGGTTTGGCATATGGGAAAGAATTTACTCATCAAGAACTAAGCATGTATTATGATTTTTTAAAAGGATATAGTGATGCAACATTAACAAATGCTATTAAGAACATAATAAGAAAGTCAAAGTTCTTACCTAAAATAACTGAATTATTAGAAGAATGTGATAATTGCAAGGAAAAAACTAAATTTGAAGTATTAGAGTATATGAATAGTCAAGGGTATTTCAAAGCTGGTAGTGAATATGATAAGGCTATTATGTTTCTCGAAAGAAATAACATTCCAGAATGGTTTAAAGCGGATCTAAATAGATACTACAAGATGATGTTATCAAACAGATTAGAACATAAAGAAACCTTAATGATAGGGTGATTAAATGAATGAAATAGATAGATTAAAAGAAAAGCTACAACAAGAAAGAATAAAGAATAAAGAACTTAGAAAAACAATTAGAGAAATGAAAAGAGCAATAATAGAAAAAATGAAAGATTTAGAACTAGATATAAAAGACATTATGTATATAGGTGATTAAATGGAAATGGAAAACTATAAAGATTTACTAATTGCTATATTCAATACAGATGCAGAAGATAATAGAAAAAGTGTTATATGTGTATATGATACAAAAGAAAATGATAAGTTGATAGCAGTTTTCAATTCATCTAAAAGTTGTGGGAAGTTCTTTGGAACAAAACCTAGAGTAATTGATTGCTTTGTTTGTAGGAAGCAGTTAAAAGAAGATAGGTATAGGTTAGAAAGAGTAACGATAAAATGAAAGATTTTATAATAGAGAAATTAACAGAACTTTTAATAAAAACAGATATGGAAGATAAGAAAAAAGGTAAGGTAACTTATGTTAAGAAATCAAGAGCATACAAGGATCTAATTAAGTTAGTAAAGGAATGTTATGAGGTGAGTAAATGAATATTTGTGTTTATTATAACTATAAAATTGAAATACATTCACATCAAAGTGTTCGTGTAGGATTTGATGAGTTTGAAAAATGGGAAGATGATTGTACTATCACAAGAAATGGTACTGAATTAATAGATATTCTTAAAAAACATTTTGAATGTGATTGGTTTCAAGATATAACATTTGAAAAAGATAAAATTAAAATATCGTATTTTAACCCTATGAATGGTGAGGGTAGTGATTATGAATTAAAAATAACACCAATTAAAGAGGAAGGTGAGTAAATGAAATTAGAAGTAGGAATGTATGTAAGAACTAAACATAATGGAATAAAACAAATAAATGCCTTATATTCACAAGCAATATTTACTGATACCTTTATTCGTATTGAAAATGAACAAATAATTAAAGCAAGTCATAACATAATGGACCTAATAGAAGAAGGGGATTTTGTAAAAGTAAGAATAGATGGTGTTTTTATTAATTGTTTTATGGTGGATTTGTTTGAAGATGAAAATGAAAATCAAGAACTTGGAATTGGTTGTTATGAAGATGGTTTACTTAATTCAATTAGTGAATATAGACCATTAAACACTTTAGAAATATTGGAAGTAGTTACAAAAGAACAATTTAAAAGTATAAGTTATGAGGTGAGTAAATGAAAGTAACAATTAGATTGAAAGATAAAGAAACTGGTGAAGAGTCAAACCCAATTTCAATAGAAGAATTAATTTACAATCAAGATGAAATAGAATTTGTCTTTGATGAGTATGATACTGATACTTTTAATGGTGAATTTGCAAGTACACTTCCTTATAAAGATTTTCTATTTTATCAAGATGATTATGAAGTGATAGTTAAAGTAGGTGAGTAAATAATGTTAAAGATAGAAGAAATATTAGATAAGTTAATTGGTCATACTGATATATGGTGTGAAACTAATTATGATAATGAAAGTTATGACAATATAGAAAATTTATTCATAGTTTTACAATGGGCTTTAGATAGAATAGAAAATAATATGCATTATCTAAATAGAATTGAATACTCAGCACAAGAAATAGTTAGATTAACAAGTGCATATTGGCATAATGATTGTAAATTAAGAACTGAAAAAATAACTGAATTAGTTAATGAATTTAGAGAAGAATATGATAAAAGATATAAAGCAGAAAAGGTGAAAGAATGATTGGATTTTTTATAGGTGGAATATGTGGTGTATTTCTAATGTGTTTATTACAAATAAATAGAGATAATGAATTGCAGAATAGAATTAATAAGGCTATTGAATATGTAAAAAACAATGTTGTGTATGATACTGGAAATCAAAACAAAAGAAATTTATTAAAAATATTAGGTGGAGATGTAGATGATTAAATTATTTTGCAAACATACATATAAAAGAATAGCAAAAAGAAAAAGTAGTTATTGTAGTGATTATGTAACTTTTAGTGATTTAGGAGATTATGAAGATATTTTATATGAATGTATAAAATGTGGTAAAAAGAAAACTAAAACATTTAATAAGTATCTTCATCACGATTGGGAAAAGATAGGTGGAGATGTAGATGATGAATAAGGAAGATACAAAAGTTTTATATAAAATAACTGCTTATGATAGTGATTATATAAAAGAAACACCTGATAAAGTAAGAACTTTAAATGGTAATATTTATTATTATTATGATTTTAAAAAACATAGATATTTAAGTCAATTTGTAAATGATGATTTTGATATTTATGATGAGTTAAAAAGTAAGCAAGATAAAATTAATAAAGCAATAGAAATATTAAAACTATGTAATAGCAAGTGTGCTAAAGAAACAATAGAAATATTAGGAGGTAAAGAATGAAGATAACTAGAGATGAATTAAAAAAAGAAAATAATGCTTTAAAAAAAATGATTTTTGGTCAAATTGAAGAAAACAAAAAATTACATAAAGCTATATATGAACTCGTTGGAGAACCTTATGAATGGAAAAATGGAAAGGTAACACCAGTATCTGAAATAGAAGATAAAGAATATGAGGATATAGAAATATATGATTATGCAGATAATTATGAAGTTATGTATCCAAATATTATTGCTAATAATTTTGTTCACTTAAACGAGGATTTACAAACAATAACAAAGGCAATTAAATATATTATAGAAAGGTTAGATAAATGAAAGAAGATTTA
>JAEIGA010001661.1_pt1 | contig 35042 bp, 44 predicted proteins | sample 9270691 | NCBI WGS metagenome assembly JAEIGA01 (sample SAMN17057246, study PRJNA624740) | gut metagenome | biome: biome; isolation source: fecal sample | host: Bos grunniens | place: China: Xizang | collected 2019
AGAAACTGAAAATATATTTGTAGTAATACCAGAATAAAAAAATTAAAGGGTCAATATGTAATAATTACATATCGACCCTTTTTTTGTTTTAAAATTAGTTAATTGATTTTTTGTTTTGGGTTTGCGGTCGCTACGTCCAAGATCGGGCGGTTCAGACAAAAAGAAAAATGAGGGAGTGTACACTCCCTCTAATCAATCAAGTTCTCTCTTCATTAAGGTTTTCTTTCCGCAATGAGGGCATTTAGTTTTTCGACTATCTCTCATTGTAAAAATATCAAACCAATGAATTGGCGTTGCCATGAGCCAATTCCAAAATGTCATTTCAAATGTTTTTTCACAGTTGGGACAAGTAAGTTTAATCATTGTTTTCTTACTCCTCTAAAATTCCAAGCAAATAAAGCTTCTTGTTTAGTATTTTTTTCTTTTGTACAATAACTACAATTAGGACAAGATATTCTATAAGTCCTTTTATTAGGTTCATTAAAATGACCATATGGAATAATTCTACCTCTATGATTGCATTTTTTACAGGGTAACATTTCTATCATATCTAATCCTCCTTGCGCACGAGCCCGATTCACCGACCGGCGAACCGGGCAACCGCATTTATTCAATTACGGAATATCTATCCTTATTCAGGACTTCCATCATAAGATCATAGCCATTTTTTCCAGAGAGAATGGTTTCAAAAATAGAGGGTGACATACCACTTACATAAGAAATAAGGCCACATCCAATATTTTCGGGAATATTGTTCTGTCGAGCGCGCACATTCCAATAGATAAGATGAGGCATCTGATATCCATGCTGAGCCCACTTGTCACGAATCTGCTCCATCAAAGTCTGCGGATTCCAAGCAGGACTGCGGTATCCGTAATATCCAGTTCCTTGGTCAAATTCCATGTCTGAAATAATAATCAAATTCTGCGGGAGGTCTTCCTGAGAACACTTGTTCTTAAGAGCGACATTAAGAAGCATATCAAAGGTTGCTTCGATATTAGTGTTATCAACAAGATTTGTTCTATAAATTCTTGCTACCTTATCGCAGAAATCTACACCATCAACTGGGATAAGCTGAGGACGAGAAGCGAAAGATACATAGTGGCCAGCAAAAGGACCATTAGCCTTTTCAGCACAATACATACCAAGAGAAATGGCAACATTGATGGGTGCGCTAGCTTCTGAGCCAGTCATAGAGCCCGATGTATCGACGACCGCAAGACCATTGAATGATTTACCATTGAAATAATCTTTAAGATTATCCCAATACTTGTTAATCATAAGTCTATCAGTGTCATCAAGATCAATTGACTTATTACGTCCATACTAATAAACACAACCCATTTTTTCAATAGCTTTAGCAACTACTTCATAAGGATAGAGAGTATCTGCGTTTACCTTTGTTTCTTTACTCTTGGCAAAATCTGCATAAGACTGAACATTCTTTTCTGTCTTCATGCGTTCTATATCGTGACGAGCAAACGCATTCTTATACTTCAAACCAGCCTTAGAGGGAATCTTGTCGAATTCGATTTCATCCCAACGTCCTTCTGACATAAGTCTTTCAAGGACATTGATTCTTTTACGAAGAACAGAAAGAACCTTTCTATATTCCTTAGAGGTCATACCAAGATACTTACGAACAATCTTTGCCTTCTGGCGAGTTTCCATAGAAGAAGTATTTTCTGAAGGCATCCACTTAGCCAGAAGTGAAGGGGTCTTACATTGAACATCAAGAGCAAGCTGATGCTTTACAATATCAAGAGCCTTGTTGTGAAGAGGTGTGTTAAGGAAGTTGAAGAGGTCATCCCAACGACCATACTCAGGAATATGAATAAGATTGCGCTCCATCGCTTCAGTATGTGCCGAAGCCAGCCACTTAGTAGCCACACGGAAGAATCGTCTTTCACCCTGTCCGCCTCTTACATCACGGATATAGAAAAGGCATTTAAGAGCGTAAGTAGGATCTTCATCATAGGCATTCTTAAAGAGCATAATTACATCTTCATTTGTGCGGGTTCTATATGCGGCGCCCATCGCAAAAAGATCGAGAAGTCCCGACATAGTGCTCTTGTGAGTGAGCGCGCCATTTTCAGTATAGGTGTAGTTTGTTGCGTTCTTCATACCATTCATAAATACATTTGCCATAATTAAAATCTCCTTTTTCACTTTGAATCCTCTTGGACAAGAGGAAATTTATTTCTTATTTTTTATTACATATATATTATAACATATTTTTTTGAAAAAATCAATTAAGATTTTTTAATTTAAATCAATATTCTCCCTTAAACAATTCTTTAAAAATTACTTCAAGACAAGAAACACAAATGGTATTTCCAGCTTGCTTATAAAGTTGAGTATTTGACAATTTACCATCTACTTTATCATAAGTTTCATTGCTAAATCCCATAACTCTCCAGCATTCTCTTGGAGTTAATTTACGCACTCCATCTTCTCCAAGCCAGATTTTCGGCTGTCTATGTCCGCCGGTCATAGTGGTAAGAGTTGGGCAAACTCCATTAGGTGAGTAAACTCTTTTTATAGACTCGTTGGCTGCCATATTTAGATTTCCCACATGAATTAATCCGTTTTCACTTTCTGAAATTGTTTCTCTAAATTCAAATGGTCTATCATTCATATACATATTTGCTGGAACATTTTCTTTATTATCTAAAATATCAAAAAGCTTCATAGTTCTTCCTGTGGGTTCTGGAAATTCAAAATCTTTATTGGGATTAAGAATTGAAACACAAAATACTCTTTCTCGGCTTTGCGGAGCTCCATAGTCAACAGCATTTAAAACTTTCCAGTAATTAGAATATCCAATAGAAGAAAGGTAATTTAACCATTTTTCAAAATTGGCTTTATGAGTTGTGCCAACAAGGTTCTTTACATTTTCCATTAAAAGAAAACGAGGTTTTTTTGCTTCAATTAATTTCTTACATTCCCACAGCAAAGAAGAACGAGTGCCACTGCCTTCTTCAGCACCAAGCTGTGCGCCGGCGACGCTTAAATCTTGACAAGGGAAAGAATAAGTCATTAAATCACAATCTGGAACTGCGGACGGGTCTATCGTAGAAATATCTCCTAGATTAAGAGTTTTTCCATGAAGCAGTTCATAGGATTGAAGAGCATATTTATCAATTTCTGAAATAGCAACCGTTTCATGCTCAATACCTATATTTTTTAATGCTTGAGTTTGCGATCCAATTCCTGCAAATAATTCTATTATTTTTAACATTTATTTTTTTTCTCCTTAATTTATATCATCAATTATATTATACCAAAAAATTTTTTTAAAGTCAAAAAAGGGCACGATTTAAATCGTGCCCTTTAAAAATTTTTTAATCAAAATGATAAGTTAAAATGGGAGAAATTCCACTTTCCTTAATTTTAGGAAGAATTGTAGTTCTAGGACGACGTCCTTGAGCCTGCTGATCACCAATTGTTTCGTTTCTATTTACTTTCCAATCTTGATAGGTTTCAGCTTCAAGAACATAAAAATAAGCAGTGTCTTCTTCACAATCCAAATGCATAAAAACAAGTTTGTCAAATTCTGAACGAGGACCAAAAGATGTCGGACCAGCAGGTTTATTTTTGGCTGTTGAGCAACCTTTAAGCTGAATGAGTTCTCCTGTTTCTAGATCAACTAAATCACAGCTAGAGGAAGAACATCCATTGATAGTAGAAGCATTTGTTCTTGCCCAACCAAACAGCATTGATGCAAGACCTTCGCTAAGCATTTCAGGAAGATTTGCTCGCCTCATTCCAAAAGAAGTATTTACTTCATTTAAATTTTTCCAACTAAAATAATACTTGTTAAGAATTTCTTTGTCAGCAATATCAAAGAAATCTCCTGTGCCTGAACAATTAATGCCTTCTCGAACGAAATTAAACTTTTTTGTTTCCATAATAAAAAATCCTTTCTTGCGGGCTTCCATAGCTCGCAACTTTATAATAATATTTTTTTTGTAAGATTTAAGTTTCTTTCTTAACCTTACATATATATTATATCATATTTTTTTATAAAAATCAAATAAGTTCTTTTTTAATGGATACAAAATGCGAAAGGCCCGCCTCACCGGTCGGCAAGGCGGGCACCGCTCACTTCCAATTTCGCTCATTTCATCTTACATATCTCTGGAACTGCCGAATTTGGCTTTTAAAATATCTCTTAGCTTTCCACTTTGAAGAGAAACTTTTAATAACAATAGGGTCTCCAATAATAAGACCTATAGGATTAGTGTTAAAAACAAGAACAAAATATTCTTCATTAGCAACTGTTTCTTTTAAAAACACACCATAAATCTTAGGGCTATCAAATTCTAATTTACTTTTTACGATAAATTTAGTTCGAGTTCTCATAGCTATCCTCCTATTTTCGCTTTGGAGCATTCAATTGGATTTGAACCTCTCACTAGAGCATATAAAAAATAGCCGGGGTTAGGTCCCCAAGGCTCCGCCCGCTCATCGTGGTTTGTTAACACATTACGGTGTGCCTCCTGTCGCAGCCACTTATTTACTACACATCTGCGCCTTGGTACGCCAACAGGGATTCGAACCCCGAACTAATGGGATATAAGCCCACTACTCTCACCGTTGAGTTATTGGCGCATATAAAAAATAAGGGGAAGTCGCGGTGGCTTCCCCCATGTTTGGAAAAGCTCATTTACTATTCTAATTTTATATTAAAATTTCAATGAGCTACTTCCCAAAAATGAAACCTCAAAAATTAAATCTTCTTTTTTACTTCCTTATTACGATACTAAATAATCGAGAGCCGTATCATAATAACTCCATAAAATGTCTGAGATAATTCTGGTTTCTAAATTATATATTTGTTAATATAATTTTCTTTTTCATAAATAATAATTTTGCATTACTATAGAGACTGTTAAAGTCAATGAAATTTGCTGTATGGCTCTCAGTATGTTTTCTCCAACCGGATTTGCCGAAACCGCTCTCTATTCCGATTTTAGTGATGCATCGTGCGGTAAGTTTTTATCCCGCCAGCCCAGTTGCCATCTGGGTTAGTTGAAGAGTGGAGCGAGATAGGGGATTCGAACCCCCACCACCTGCTTGGAAGGCAGGAATGCTAGCCATTGAACACCAATCCCGCATATCTGAGCGCTCGAAAGCGCTCATTTTATAAGGAACTTAAAGAAAGGGGAGAAGATTTTCTTTTTTCCTTGTATATATATTATACAAAAAATTTTTTGAAAAATCAACTCATTTCCTTAGAAACCAATGACAATATTCTTTATATGCTTCGTCTCGGTCAGGGGGCGGATAACCAAGCCCCTTGCGCCATCTATGCCAGTTGTTGAGGAGACCTTGCCAATAATCTTCGAAAGAGGTGCCGACTGATTCGTAGTCGCAAATATTATAACTACAAGAAACCTTTTTGTAGGTTTTGTGGTTTAGGTTTGGCTCCTCGATGGGCAACCGTCGCAAACGACGATTAGCATATTTTTTATAGAACTTGTCTTTGCGGTCCCCGGATCGGGGCGTCCGCTTATAGGAACGACTCATTTATCTAACCTCCCTTTTGGTTGATTAGAAGATATTAGACCTCCACATTGGACTCATCCTTTCTAAATAAGTTTCTGGTGCCGGTGACCAGACTCGAACTGGTACGGTATTGCTACCACTGGATTTTCTTACCACTCTATGTCACCATAGCCGTATTTCTACGTTGTGGTCTGGACCATGTCTTTACCATGTATACAATTTGTATATTTAGGTAGTTGGTGTATGGCCTCTACGCATTTAGAAAAGAATTACGAACCCGCTACCTCGTACACTTACCCGTTTATTTGGAGTATGTCCGCTACCCAACTATTATTCTTTTCATTTAGCACGGCATTCTGTGTTCGCCTTCGCCGTTTAGCCAACTTCTACTCCGAAGATTTCTCTTCGGGCACTCTCTACGAAAAACTCCATAGTCCTATATTAAATATAGGAGAACACATCAAAGTCCAGGGTGTCTGCCATTCCACCACACCGGCATATAAACAAGGCTCAAATTAATTATGTAGGACTCGAACCCACTAAAATTTTCTTAAAACAAAAATCTATTATCCATTTTTAAATTATTGCTGTGTGAGCCTTTATTTATTATCTTTAACTTACATATATATTATAACATAATTTTTTTAAAAAATCAAATTTTTTCTTTTACCTGAAAAAATATTTTTTCATCTTTAACTTACATATATATTATAACATATTTTTTTTAAAAAATCAAATTTTTTCTTTTATTCAGAAAGATTTTTTGTAATGTCATCAATGAGATTAATCGCTTCTTCATATTCTCTTTCAGAATTAGTCAGATGCGAGAGCGCTCTTTCGAGCTCAAGTGTTGCGAGTTGGACTTGCGCCATCGCATTGTCATAGCGGGTTTGCGCATTCTTGAGTCGACGAGTCGCAATCTTTACATTACAACGACGAGAGGCAAGTTCTTTACCAACTTCTACATCAAATTTGTCTCTTGGGTCGCACTTCGCATAACCCTTATAAATTTTTCCCTTATACGGGGCAAGTGCGACAATTTCAGGAACATTTTCCTTTACTGAATGCTGAATAAAAGTGTATCTTTCTCTTTTAAATGCCATAAGAATTTCTCCTTTTTTATTTCTTCTTTATCTTACATATATATTATAACATATTTTTTTGAAAAAATCAAAAAAGGAGAAATAAAGCCATATAAAAAATTTTTTATATGGCTTAAAATTTAAATGCTATATATTAAATCTTCATTAAGGTACATTTTTTTTATTTCATAATTATTTATTCTCATCTATTTAGGTTTTTTGCCATCAAAGTAAATATTATATTTTGCCCATTGAGAATATAAAATTAAGTCTAATAAAGCGATTGGGCCGCTTAAATTATTATAATATTGTCCGCTACCATCAGGCTTGGTATTCCAACCTTTAAATACATACTCTGCTCTTGTTGGAGTGGGAGGACTCCAAGTGTCGACATCGAGGCGCTCATTTGCTGGTAGAGAATTTTCCATCCAATCACACTCTGCTGGGTATATTCGAATATTATTGAAATTTACAGAATTTCCAGTTCCAACTACATCACAACGTATAGATATGTAATTATTTTTAGGAATAAAAGACCAATCTTCAATAGCAGGACTTAAGTATGTAAAATCAGTCCAAGCTCCATTAGCATCTGTATTAAAGATAAAAATTTCAAAATTAGAAACATTGTCCGTATCAATAGAAAATTTATATCGTTTTCCAGCTTCTACCGATATAACAGGACTGTTATTTGTGTAAGCATCATCAACTAAAGCGGTTCCCATAAATCCAGTATCTGTTATATTACTGATTGATATAAGAGAATTACTTGTTAAAGTACTTGTTTTCCATTTATGAAAATTAAATAAATTATCATATAAAGTATATGGAATTTTTTCAAAAATTGCTGTTACGGTAGTGTGAGAACTTGTTAAATCGCTTTTTGTAAATGTTCTAGAAGAATTTGTTGTTTTTTCATCGCTCCATTTAACAAATCTATATCCTGGCACAGCGGTGGCTTTCACTGGAATTTCTGTATCTAATTGTATTTCAAAGGTTGAAGTAGAAATTTGTTGTATTGCGCCTCCAGTGGAAGCATTTATAGTTAATTTAGGATATTCAAAAGTCCAAGAATAAGACCCATAGAAACTCCATTCTCTTATTAAGGTTGAAGTAAGTCGCCAGCCGGTATATGTTCCTCCTGCCTAACTATTAAATTGACCTGGAGTTGAATTTCCTGAATGAACATAGCTCGTTAAATTAGTTATATGATTATTCCATTGATTATATTTAACAGAATCGTTTTGACGATTTAGTGTAAGAACTATATTATTCTCAGCTGCTTCATCAGTTTTAGTAAAAACATAAGAACAATCTCCTGAGCTTCCCCATAAAGTCTACATATGACGTAAAGTTGCTGTAAAATTAGTTATTACCGAATAAGGAGGAATCTTTGAAGCAATAAAACTGTTAAGACCACTTTTTGTTCCACTGATATAGACGATATCATTAATTCTTGACCCACTAAATTCTGGATAATTTATAGTTGGCATAATTTATCCTCCTTAAATTACTATAGTAATGGCTCCAGGAACTCCACCATCATCTTCAGACACTACTCTCAAGCTATATCCAGCAAAAGTGGAAGCATTAATTCCGCCAGAAGCCGAAAGCTAACCGCTTTTATCAATAATCGATTTTGGAGCAGTAGATAATTTCCAAATAATATTACTTGGTTCTTCGGTAAAAGCTATAGTACCGTTATATAAAACTTCTATATTCTTTTCTGGATCTGATTCTGAAGAGTTTCCGCAAATTGAATATTCAAAATCACAAGCAAAATAATTAAAACCTTTAAGATAAATATATGCTGGATAGGTATTAGTTTCGGGGTCTGGCTTGCCAGTATCACTAACAACAATTATATCAAAAAGATTTAATGCTGAATTTATATCATTGGAAGTTGTTTGCGCAGACACTGTGCTTATGATACCGTTTCGATTCATTAACATAATTTCAAAGTAAGCAGAATTGTCACTTTGCCATCCGCCCATACGACCTTTTAAAATATAACTAGCCCAGTTACTAGAATTATTTTGATAAGGCAAACGACCAAATAAATAATAGCCATTTGCTTGCGGATTTCCTTTTAAAGTAATTCTATCATTATCTTTTTTGGTTGATAATTTGTTATCAACAACTGATTGAGTATAATAATTAGCTTGAATTTCTGATTTAGTGTAATATCCAGTTAAATCAACTTTAGTTTCTAATTCAACTAATCCAGTTCCATCCCACCAATAATCAGGACTGTTAGATTCTTTTATTAATAAAGTATCTCCAGGCTATAAGTCAGCTACGAAATCATTATCATTTAAAGCATTATCCAACTCTGCTTTTGTATTAAATACGTGCGAAGTTCTCTTACCATTTGCAGCAGCCATTACATCTGATAATGCTAAATGAACCGCTGATGAAGTAATAGCAGAATTATTCGTTGAAGATAATTCTGATGTAATATTGTTTTGAATCGCTGCTTGAACATCACTTGCGTCTTGGTATCCGGCCGAATTGTTGAGGTCACCAACGTCAGTAGGCACGGCGGTCGCAATCGCCTAGTAAATACCAGATGATTTTACTATTCCATCACTATTTTCTATAACAGTATCAAGAATTTCTAAAGAATTTTGTTTTTTATTAAGCTCTTGTTCAACAGTCTAAACAATATCATACACACCTTTAGCAGTCATTAATTTTTCTTCACTATTTTCAAGAGACGAAGTCTTATAGATTTTATATCCGCCTAATGCTTCATAAACAGCTCCCGAAGAAACTGCTTTTGTATTTCCCTATTCAATTTTATTATAAGCAATGTCTTGAGGAACAAATTTTTTATCCAATTTTTTCATTAATTGATAATTGACTAATTGATAGTAAGTATCACCATAAGCATAAGTTCCTTTTTGAAGATTTAATTTTTCTTCTGGTATCCAAGGATTATCAATTGTTTCATTATTTTTTACAACAATAATAAATTCAGTTGGAGCAAATACTCTTGAAGTTACATTATATATTTCTTCTACTGGTATTGTATTATATTCAGCCATATAATTATAGTATTTATAAGTAACATTCGCTCCAAGCCAATCAGTTTCAATTAATGGTTCTGTATCTATCTATTTCAAATAGATAATATCTTCACCATCTTTATAATACCAATCATTTTCTGTGAATTGGGTTTCATCAATTGGTCCTTTGAATTCTTTAACAAACATAATAAAATAAATTCCATACTCAGCTTCTATTTCTGGGCCACCTAATCCCCAAAAATATACTCCAGCTTCTGGATAAGGACCTTGTTTTATGCCGTTTGGACTTGTATAATTTCCTGGAGCAGGGATAATGTTTATATATTCTATTTGAAGAAGGCCATTATGGCTATCCTTATAAGAAATTTCATATCCAATATCTCCATTTTCAGAAACTATTTCCCAAATATCACATTGCTTCATTTCAAGTATCTAAGTTTCTGTTCCATTAGATACCTATAAAGTCACTATGGTATCATGTAAATCTTCTAATGGGATAATATCATCTGAAATTTTATAATAACCAGAATTAACATAAACGCGGTCTGCATAATCTTCCCCATCCCAAGAATAAGAAAATTTTCTAGGAGGTTCAAAAGAAACTGGATCTAATTCGTAAAATGGTTTATTTTTAATATAATCCATTTTAGTTTCATCCTCTTGTTCCCAATCTGATTGAGCTCCTCCGCCACCTTGGAAATTATTCAATAATTCATTTATTGTTCCAGAAGTAAGGAAATTATCACTATTTTCTGTTGGTTGAGAATCTGTTGGGATTGCGGATGTGGGTAATTTTATAGTATGTTCTTCAATAGTGATATTAACAAATTCAATATTATAAATTGTTGCATATTGAGAAATTAATTCTGGTGCAGCGAAAGAAATATATAATATTCCATCTGACAAAGATTTTTGAACAATAATAACAATTGAGGGTTTGGAAGTATCTATCTTATTCCACTATCCAAGACTAAGAATTTCTTGAATAGTTTGCTAACTATTAACGATTCCCCAATATCCAAGATATTCTTCAGGATCGAATCCAAACATCTCATCTAAAGTTGCATTTGATAGTGTTTTGGTTGAAAATTGTATGTTTTGTTCATTAATATCTGTATAACAAATATTAACAGAAGTATCTTCAGAAAATTCTTGATTTTCAATAGTGCAAATTCGTTCCCATCTTGGAAATGGATTTGTTTCATTTGGATTTCCAATTTCTTTAGTTGTATATTCTTTTTTATCTTCGATGACGTTGGTAATTATTTTTCCATAAGTAGAAGTTAATATACCATTAATATTTTCAAATTCTTCACTAAGAATGTTATCTGGTAATCCAATTACTTGTTCAATGTTTTCTGAAAAATCCAATTGTAAATCAAAGCTTTGATTTGTCAAATTTTCTGGAGCTCCAACGTTTATATAAACGTTATTATTAGTATTATCTTTTATAAAACCAACAACAAATGTTGGATAATCTGCATTTTTTCTAGTCCAAACTCCTGTTGTTAAAATCTAATCTGCGGTTTGATTAGCGTTTATTAAACCCCAATAGCCAGTATATCCTTCTGGTGTAAATTGAGAATCTAAAATTGCATGGACTATTAATTGAGTTTCACCAATTAATGTTCCATTTTGATAAACTTTAAAATCAGTTCCATCTTGAATATCTTGTAAGTTAGAAATATTTCTAATTAATTCACCCCATAAAATAAACGGAGAGGTGTCAGACGGATTTCCTAATTGAATATTATAATTTCTTAAATCTTCTTTTGTGATATCAGTTATATCACCAATTTTATTTTTAATATAGTCAAGTTTTGTATCATCAGTTTGTGACCAGTCGCTTTGTATCGCTACGATGTCAGCTCCATCTGTTGTGGTATTTTCGTTTTTTAATTCAACAAAAGGTAAATTATGAACATTAGTTATGCCATCTCCATTACCTATTTTTAGTCCAATTTTTTCATTTCCATTTTCATCTGTTGTATAAATAATAATTTCACCTTTTAATGGGTAAAAATTTTCAGCTTTATACCAATTAGTCCAAGTATCAATTTTATGCTAAATCCTTGTAGCAATTTTTTTTTCAGTCATATTTTTTCCCCTTTCAATTTGTCAGTTTCAAAATATATATAGAGAAAAGGGGAGGATATCAATTTCAACCCTCCCCCAAGATTATTTTAATTAAGCGTAAGTAGATGCGTCACCGCATTGGAATATGAAAACAACGCTATCATCAATATCAATTTTATTTTTATCAGTAATTTTTAATCCATTATTTTCAGTTGTTGTAATTTCAGTAAGGTAATCACCTTTAACCTAATACTTTTCAGCAGCGTCCGCAATTGCTTCGCTCTTGGCAGTCGATGCCTGACTTTCAGCATAAGCTTTTGTATTTGCTTCGGCAGCATTAGCTTTCGCAGTAGCATCTTCAGATGCGGTTGCAATTGCTTCGCTCTTTGCAGTATTTGCTTTAGAAGTAGCATCTTCAGCAGCTGCGCTAATAGCATTTTGTTTAGCAGTATCAACTTCTCCAGTAGTGGCATAGCCTGCTTCATTATCTTCAATCTTTTTAATTCTTTCACCTAATGCTTCATCAGCGCTAGCTCTAGTACTTGCTTCATCAGTGATAGCCTGAACTAAATTTGTTACAGTTTCACCTTCGTGAGTAGCAATCCAACCAGCAATTTCTTTTAAAGTATCATAAGTACCTTCAAGAGTCTCGCTTTCACCAAGAAGATCTGCTTTAATTTCATCAGCATAGTCTTTAGCTTCAGCAAGCACTTCTGCTTCAGCAAGAATACGAGCAGCACTTTCATTTGCCATAGCAGCACTAATTTCTTCGCGAGCTGTAGCAAGAGCTCCTGCAGCAGTTGCTTCTGCAGCAACCTGTGCAGCGTTAGCCTTAGCTGTTGCGTCAGCGCTTGCAGTTGCTTCTGCAGCAACCTGTGCAGCGTTAGCCTTAGCTGTTGCATCTGCCGAGGCGGCAGTCTGTGCAGCGTCAGCTTTAGATGTTGCATCAGAGGCAGCAGCATTAATAGCAGCCTATTTAGCTGTATCGATAGCAGTATCAATCTGTTCATTCGTATACATAGCATTAACCTTGTCGGTTAAAGCACTAAGTGTGTTTTGAAGTTCTTCAAGTCCTTCTGCGGTAGCCACAGCAGCAGTAGTATATTTAATACCACCCTTGCCATTGTTTAATGTTTCATCCCAAGAGATGGAAGCAACAACATTGCCAGTACCAGCCTTGGTAACTGTTAAACCAGTTTCTTTAGCCCATCCATAAACGTCAGCAGCGAGTGCGCTTGCCCATGGAAGATCATTAAAGTTACCAGGACCAACTTTAAACATAACAGGATGCTAAGTGTCATTTTCGCCGGGTTTAACTGCGACAGCAGTTGTCAAAGAAGCAATAGCAATTTCGCCTTGTTTTAAAAGAGGATTTTTTTCTTTCCAATTGATAAAACTATCGTATCTCAATTGAATTCTTGTGTTAAGTGTTTTTTCAACCATAATAATTTTCTCCCTTTTCTTTTAATATTTTTTTATATATAAATCACGCCTTGAAGAAATATTCAAGGCGTGAGTATTGTAATTATTAGTCTTCTACTGGTGTTTCATCTATATCTGCCGAACCACCATTAAGAACAAGAATTTTCTTTCCTTGAGTGAGCATATCGGTAGATACTGCTTTAACTGCGAATTTACCTTCTGTTTTTGTAATAGTTACTTCATCAGCAATAATCTTTGCGATTTCTTGATCTGTGTAACTCTTTGCTTGAGCAATGGCATCAGGAATACCAGCTTCAACTTCTTCTACTCTAGAAGTAAGAGCGCTAATAGCATTAGCATTTCCAGTAGCATCTCCAAAGAGAACCCAAACACCGGTATTATTGCTATAGCTATATACATATTCTTGATCACCGTAAATGATTACATCTCCGTTTTCAAAAATATCAATTTCTTCTTCAGTTTTGAAATTACTCAAGTCAGCATCAAATCCGGCATTTGTTTTAGCAACAACGCCACGGAAGTTCATAATATTAGAAACATTTCCAATTTGTTCAGCCAAAGAAGCAATAGCCGTAGCATTATCTTCATCTGCTTTAATTGCTCTTGCAATTTCAACTGCTAAAACACCACTTGCGGGAGTTTCTCCTTCACCAGCAGTGTAAATAGCAGCAATAGCATCTGCGTTTGCTTTTTCTGCTTTACCTGCACGTTCTGTTTCTCCACTAATTAATGCACGAATTTCTGTGTCATTATAAGTGGCAGCTGTAATCATTTCATCAATATCAGTTTTTGTATATACATCAGAAGCATTGGCTTTTGCTGTAAGTTTTGTATCTACTTGAGCAAGAATACCTGTTTCATTATTGTTTATAGCTTTAATTGCAGCTGTATTTTGATCTGTAGTAGTGATTAATCCTGTAATTTTAGCAGTATTTTCTGCAACGACACCGCTTAAAGAGTTAAACTATGCTGTATGGTCCTTATCGTGCTTTTGTAAGTTTACGATATCAGTTAGAATGCCAGAACTTTCTGCGGTTCCGTCAAGTAATTCTTCAATGGTATTTAAACGTCTGCCATGAGAAGCAATATCTGTAGTGTTAGTACCAGCGACTTGACTAGCACTTTCTGCGGTTGTTTTTACATTATTAATTAAATTAACTAACGCACTATCATCAATGGTGACGGTTTTTCCGCTCTTGGATACCGCAATTTTCGCGTCATCAATAGTTGTAATATTTTCGATAACATTTACAAGTGAATTATTAACAATATCAGTAACTTCACTTTCAATTCCTTCGATTGAATCATTAATATCAGAAATTTTATTATCAATATCTTCTTTGGTATAAACGTTATCAGAATTTGCCTTTGCTGCTAATTGTTCTTCTATCTAAGTTTTTACATTATCAGCAGAACCATAAGCATCATAGGTATTCTCTGGAATTGTATTTTGTTTACCAGCAAGTAAATTTGTTAACTCTTCAGATGTTGTATAATTAGCAAATTTATTATCTACTGTCTATACATCATCAGGAGTTGCAAAATCGCTTGCTTTCTTTCCACTATCAACAAGATTTCCATCAGCATCTAAGTTAGCAAAATTTCCAGCGATTGCGCCTTCTACTTTATCTGCTTTTTTGCCGATTGCTTCAAGAATAGCACTTACATCTGCTAAATTTTTTAATTCTGCTTGAATTTCTTTTAAAGTTTCAATGACATCTGGGTCGACGCCTTCTCCAGTTAAGAAATCATCAATTGTTTTTTGTGCTTCTTCCGCAGCATCTTTAGCATCTTTAATGCTATTTTCTAAAGCCGTTTTATCAGTGTTATAAGTTGTTAAATCTAATTTAGTATTTAATTCTTCTAATACTCCAGAAAGATCTTCTTCAAGGCCACCTTCAGCTTCAATTGCTCTTGCAATTTCATCCGCAATCTCTTTAAATAAACCAGAAGCAGATGTTTCACCTTCGGCAGGAGCACCAACCACATTTTCAAGAGTTGATACTTTAGTTTCAATTGTACTTGTTCTAAGAGAAAGAGCATCAATTAAAGAAGCAAGTCCTTCAACAGTCGTTTTACTAGGCTCAATCCAAGTAAGACCATTTTTAGTCATTAAAGGTTGATATTGAATTTCTTCAACTGCAGTTTCACCAGTGGGTTGACCATCTTCTCCAAGGACATCAACTTCTCTTTCAAATGCAAGAGTATCAATGCCTTTAAGACTTACTGTACCAGTTTCTGCATCAACAGAAATAGATTTAGTATCTCCAAGAGGTGCAACACCGATTTCTTTAATGGTGCCATCATATTGTACGCTATATTGATAAACTTTTTCATTAGTTTCATCAACATAAACAAGTTTCATACCTACATAAGCAGAATTACCGGCCGCAAAAGCTTCTAAATCTTCTTTATTATACCAAACTTCAGATTCGTCAAGAGGTTGTCCATTCATACGAGAGAAAGACTTACCAAATGACATTAATTTGCTAGAAGCAAAATCAGTTTCTCTATCTTTTCCAAAAAAATTAGCCATTTGTATTTACCTCCTTAATTATTGTAAAGTTACTTTAAATTTAGTATCTGCTTTAAGCGGATCTGCTGGAGTATAAGCATATACCATATATTTGTAATTATCATTTGTTGTTAATGCGCCAGCGGCGTCAGCAACCTAAACCTTTTCTTCAACAAGAGAGAAATCTCCAAAGTCTTCCCAGCTCATTGTAAAATATTGAACTTTAGGTGCTTTGGTAGAAATGTTGCGCGGGAAAGCGATAAGAATTTTTTCTGTTCCAACAGAAGCAGTAAATTCTTGAGTTGATTTACTTGCTTGACCCTTAATTTCTGTAATGCCTTTAATTGTATCAGAGTTGATTTCAGCATTTTTAGACACTGCACCCATAAACATTCTACGCCAACCTGTAAAGGTTGCAGTCTTATCTTCAATTGTACAAGAACCAGCACTGATAGCACTCTGAGTTTTAGATGGATTTCCAAGATTAGTCACAGGCGCTTTGGTTGCTGCCTGGTAAGAAGCACTACCAGAGAAGGTGTATTTTGTATCTCCATCAACATATTTAACTTTATCTCCTGTCGCTTTAAGGCTTAAAAGATTATCAGTTTTAGCAGAAACTTTTGCGTCATTTGTAACATAATTACTTGCAGTAGAAGGTTCTGCGCCTTCTGCTAATTTAATATCTCCAGCATTAAATACAATACCAGTGGCTGGTCCATAAGTATAAGAACCTACTCCGCCAATGCTTAAATTCGCAGTTGGAACAGTATATTCACTACCAACTTCTCCATTGCTACCACTTACAGAAATTGAAGCAGTTGGTTTTGAGGGAGTACCTGGTTCTTCTTCTTTTTGGAATAAACCACTTAAAACAGTTTCTAAACTTGTTCCAGCATTAATTTTATAATTTTTTGTATAATTACCAACTGCACTGGTTAAAGTAATGTCATTTTTGGTAAAAACTGTATCGGCGCTGTAATTGCCATCCATCGCTGCCCAAGCTCCATCTGTATAGACGTAGCTAGTATAAAGGTAAGTTTCAGAATCTTTTGCGATTTGACGCTTAATAATTGCGCAATCTCCATTTACAACAATAGAATTGCCAACTAATTTAGAGATAATTTCATTATCGTTTTCTTCATTGTCATAAGCAATGTTTTCACTTTGAAATACTTGTGCTTCTGGAGCAAAGTAATCCAATTCGCCAAATGTTTTTTCACCATCGCCAATTTTAATTTTTGCTTTTCCATTTTCACCAATTTCAACAGCAACTTCGCCAGCCATAAGAGATGTTGATTGTCCATCTTTCCAATTGCTTTCTGTATCATGACGAAGTTGAATAATCGTATTGATTACATTATTTTCTTGCATTTGAATTTCCTCCATTTATTATTCTTATATTTTCAATGTCACCAGATCCTGAAGAACTTAATGCCTCATAGGATTGGGAACTTTGATTCCAATGATATATTTTATTTTCATTTTCTGATATATAAATAACATTAGGTGTTCCAGAAGTAGGAAAATCATCAAGACTTGATTCGCTAACAATCTTATTGTCAACATATTGTTTTGTGGCCGCCTACAATTTTTCTGTAGGGTCTTCAGGCAATATTAAATTACCAGTTAAAGTTCCACCCTCACTTGAAATCGATGTTTCTTTAATTTCTTCAATTTTTTCTTCTAATTGTCTTAATTTTTCAGAATCAGAAGCAGGAACTTGACCAGCGTTAATAACTTTCCCAGAAGATAATGTCACCATTAAAGCACCGTCAATAATTTCCATGCTCTTAACTTTTAATTCTTCGCCATCGATTAAATTAATTGCTTTTTTAGCCAAGGAGTAAGAAATTAAATCCATAATATTTATTCCCCTTTCTTTTATTTTTGGACTTTCCCATTAGATTTAATTTTTAAATCTAATGGGATAATTTGTTTTGTCCAATTAAAATTAAATTATTTAACCACTGAGAAATAAATATTTTCCAATAAGCTTGGAACATAATGAAGAACTGTTCCGTCATCAGTGTCTTGTCTTGTGCAAAGATAAATTTTTCCGTTTGTTTGATCAAGATAATATTTATCTTTGTAATAAATCATACCGGCTTCTGCCACTATGGGATCTTCTTTACTTCCTTTATTTGTAATGTTTAAAACTGTAAATAATGCGGGAACTGCGTTTGGTACCCAGTCTGCTTGTGAAGTATGGGCTTGCGCTACTTTATACAATTTATCATTATATTTAACCCTATCCCCTATAGAAAGAATTAAACCTTCTCTCCACTCTGGATAAATTGAGATATTCTATAAGGCTACTTCGTCAGGAATAGTTTCTCTAAGAGTTTTTATTGTGTTAACAAACTTTTTCATATCTTTCATTAACATTTTAGAATACCTCCTCTAACATTTTAAGGATTTCTTCCGCAGTTGGTTTACCCATTTTTACAGTTACTGTGCCATCTCTATGGTTGGTAATATCACCAGCCATACTATATTCACTATTGTCATAAATTTCTTGTTTAATTTCTAAGGAATTAACGAATTCTTTAGTTTCAATATTTAAAGATTGGACATTTTCTTCTCTCTCTTGAATAATAAACCAATCAACATCATCAACAAAAATATTTAACGCTTCATCATACGGCATTTCAACAACAATTGATTTAGATTCTCTATTATTCCAATTTTCATCTCTTGCTGTTCCATAAATAATCGCAGGATATTGTTTATTATTAATTTTTATGTATGTAGCCATTACAAAGCCTCCTTTGTATTATCTGTTTCTTTTAATTTGTTTAAAAATTCATAAATACTCATACAAGGAATAATTCCATTAAGCTTATCTCCCATATAAGCATTTCTCATTACTTCGTTATAATGTTGAGCCAAAATTTCATCGGATACATCCTGTTCTAATGAACTATAAACTTCATCATAATATCTTTTACACCATTTAAAGTTATTTTCTGCGTGCTCTGGCGCACGAGCAACACATTCAATATAGTATTCATAAAGATTAAGCATACAGCTAACTGCCCACATTGTAATCATTCCGTTATAAGGATTGCGCTTCTTTGACTCTTGGACTGCATAAATCATATTTTCAACATAGCCATAAAAGCTATCTCTACTAGAACCGCCATAACTATATTGACAATCATTTGCTCTTGTGATACTATTAAGATTTTCATGCCAATAGTAAACATGAGCAGGAATAAAATTTATTTGTTCTTGATCATTTGCGCATAGTCGACATATAGTATTAAATCCATTATCTTCATTGGCACGAGATGTTTCGTGAAATTTAATTTTATATTTATCAATATAATTTCTGCGGTATAATTTTCCAAACATCCAAACAAGATCTTGTTCATGTGGCATTAAAATGGGGCCTTCTCCTTCTGGAATATCATATTCATGTACTTCATCAAAAGACCCAACACACATTTGATAAATACCTCCATGCATTTCAATACCATTGCGCAATGCTTTAAGTGCAAATGTTCCATTAAAAGTATCATCAGCATCGATAAAAGTTAAATATCCATTAGAGGTGTGGTCGATACCATATTGACGAGCAACTCCTGGACCTCTATTTATTTCGTAGCGAAGAATATTGATTTTTAATATTGATTCAAAATTCTTTGCTACTTTTGCGTAATTCTGTTCAGTAGAAGCATCATCCACAATAGTTACTTCCAAATCAGAAACAATATCTTGACAAGCTATACTTGATAAGCAACGGAATAAAATGTTATCAGGAACATTATATGCTGGAATGATTACGTCGATTTTTTTATTATATTTTTTCATAAGTTTCTCCTTTTTCTCTTTCAATTTTTATGGCTTAATCACCATTATTTATTTTGGTCTATTGGACATTAGACACTGGATAAATATAAATATTATAAGTAGAATTATACTAATAAGAACCAGCATTTGACCACGTAATTGTTTTTCCTATTAAAGAGTCTGTCCCAGTTCTATGAAGAGCAACGTTCATACTTTTTTTATTTGTGCTGGCTGTAACATAAATATTTAATCTTTTTGAGTTATCTTTACCTTCAAAACATCCAGTAACATTAAAATCTGGAGTTGATAATAAGCTTCCTGTATTAGTGTTAGTAAAATATACATTTCCACTTAATCCTTTGCAATTATAATAAGCATAAGCTACATTTGAAGCTCCACCTATAATTGGCTTTCCAGTAAGATTAATACAATTATAATAAGCATATGGCATAGTTCTTATAATACTTCCCACTGCAGGATTTCCAGTAAGGTTGGTACAATTGTAATAAGCATAATCAAAAGAAGATATTTTATTTGAGCAAACTGGCTGTCCTTTTATTCTAAAACAATTATAATAAGTTCCAGTCATTGAAGAAACATTATTTCCACAAACTGGTGGTCCAATTAAATTTGCGCAATATGCATAAGCATAGTCCATGTAAGAAACATTATTTCCACAAACTGGCGATTCTGAAATATATGTACATCCTTCGTAAGTATGCTACATACGTTTAACATTGTCTCCACATATAAAAGGTCCAGTCAGATTTATACAATAGGAATAAGCATAATCCATATCAGTTACATTATTTCCACAAACTGGTTGACCAGTAAGATTAGAACAACCATAATAAGCATAAGACATATAAACAACGTTTTCTCCACAAACTGGTTGACCAGTAAGGTTTCGACAACCATAATAACTGTTTGACATATTCGTTACATTATTTCCACAAACTGGTTGACCAGTAAGATTATAACAATTTCGATAGGTTTCACTCATATCAGTTACATTTGGTCCACACACTGATTGACCAGTAAGATTATAACAATTTCGATAGGTTCCACTCATATCAGTTACATTATTGCTACATACTGGTGAACCTATAAGATTATAACAACCATTATATGCATAAGACATATCAACAACATTATTACCACAAACTGGTTGACCAGTTAAATTTATACAATTACTATAAGTATCGCTCATATTAACGACGTTTTCTCCACAAACCGGCGGACCAGTAAGATTAGAACAACCAGCATAAGTACCATATAGACAAACAACATTTGGTCCGCATACTGGTTGGCCTTGTAAATTAGAGCAATGATAATAAGATAACAGCATATTAGTTACATTTGGACCGCATACTGGCAATCCAATGATATTTGAACATAGCATATATGTACCTGAAAAATCTATAACTTTATTTCCACAAACTGGTTTTTTTGTAGTTAAAGAACATTGAGTATAAGTGCCATACATATTAGTTACATTTTCTCCACAAACAAAAGGTCCTAAAATATTAACACATCCAGCATAAGCTTCAGACATATCAATTACATTATTCCCACAAACAAAATTTCCAGTAAGATTAGAACAACCAGCAAACATACCGTGTATATTAGTTAATTTTGGAGTTGTCCAAGGACTGCCAGTAATTTTACGACAATTTGCATAAGCATTTACAACATTTGTAACATTATAATCATTATAATAATCTTCGTCAAATTTATATAAATGACCACCCATATTTGAACAATTATTAAAGGCATAGGCAATATTTTGATAATTTTTATCAAAAATTGAAGAACCAATATCATTTGAAAAATTGCAACAGTTATCATACATATGACTAATATTTGTACTATTTCTAAACCAAGGATAACCTGATTTTAAATTTTGGCAATTATAAAACATATAGCTAGTTGAACTTTTTGGGATTTCAAGTCTATAATCATTAAAAGACTATAGTTTACTAGCACCAGCAAACCAATAACTAGCATTCATTGGTCTAACGTTAGTTTCAAAACTAACATTTTGGATAGACGACATAATACTATACCAAGGTTGTCCTCCCATTCCATAATTATCAGTTTCTTTATAAATATAGGTGGCATTATAAGGTGAGTTAACTTTATTACTTTCCTAAAAAATAAAATTTCCAGTATTATATAAAGTTGCGTTTATATTCTTTTGAACAAAATTTAAATTATAAGTAGTCCCATTTAGTTTAGTTTTTCCATTTACAATATTGTAAGTAGTCCCATTTAGTTTAGTTTTTCCATTTACAATATTATAAGTAGTTCCAGATATTTTTACTTTATGTGCCATAATATTTGTCTCCTTGTTTATCCATCATAAAACCAAAGAATACTTCCATTATAATCAGGGGTACTCCAACTAGCTTGAGTTATAGATGCAAAACGTTCTCTTCGATAAGTATAGTCGTACTAAGAAGTATCTGAAGAGGCGTATCTCCATGGTTCTTGAGAGATTTCATATATCGTTCCAGATGTTAAAAAATTAGAGCTGTTTTCAACTGGTTCTGCGTCACACATAATTGCTTGATTAGGAATTTTTTCTATTCCTGCATAAGATTGTTTTTTACTTATTTCAAATTCAATACCATTAAAATTATCATATGACATTAAATCAATATGGTCTCCATCAAATACTAATATAAAGCTAGGTTTTTGTTCATCAATTATTTGATATTCATCAGACTAAAAATCAATATTTAAATTAAATGTTGTATAACTCACACAAGTATTATACAGTTCTGGATAGTCAGGATACGGCTAAGTGTAAAGAAACTCATTATATTCTATGTTATTATAATTAAATTTTACATTAATTGTTTCATAAGCTCCAACTACTATAGATGAGCGTTTTGTATCTCCATTTTCATCTTCTTCAAGTTGCCAATTATTAAGCTAGTTCTCTTCAATTGTCTCTCTTGTTTCAAATTTAATTTTTGCATATTCATTTACATTTTTATATTGTATATTTCCAGGAAAAGTAGCAATTGCTTCTTTTGGAATTTGAATTACTTTATTAGCATTTTCAATTTCATAATAAATCTTTAGTTTATAATTAGAATAATCTTCTCCACAATAAATTCCTTGACCATCAGCTCTTACCCATATAAAAGCTGGTAAATTTTCATTTTTTTTCTAAAATCCATTTTCCGCCCATTCTTCTGAGCCAAGGTTATCTGGAATATTAAAATAAGCCATTGTATCATTATATTCATTTACTATTATACGATCAAAAGAAAAAATCTATTTTTCATTTTCATTTAAATAAAATAATATTTTTATATTTTGATTTGCAATTTGAGAACGATTACACCAATCTACTTCATATTTTAACTCATCTTCTTCTGTTACAATATCATCATAATGATTAAAACCACCATAAGGAATTTCTTTCATATAAAATATAGTATTAGTATCTTCATCTACTATATCAGAATAAAAATCATTTAATACAGTATCTATGTAAATAAATTCATCATTTCCAATTACTACATCTCCTGGTTTATTCTATATATCAGACCAATTGCTTACAATATTAATATTAGAAATTGCATCATAAACGCCTCCAGAAGTAACTAAATTAGACGAATTTTCTATTGGCTATTCATCAATTTCTGGAGCTGGAGTTAAATAAAATTCATTTTCATTTAAAGTATTATTTTCTTTTTTCTCTTTAAATTTTTTATCTGATAAAATATGAAAATTTAAATTAGATAAATTATTTTCTGTCATATTATATTATCTCCTTTCTTTTACATATTTTATATCTAAGTTGCAGATAAAGTTCCATTATCATCAACAGTAATTTTAAATCGTTTTGTACTTCCAGAAGTTGATGATTTAAGAATGATTGCAGTCGCTTCTACAGTGCCAGCATACCAAGCATTTCCATTCCAATCAAGAGTATGAGCATTAGAACGAGAAGAGCTAGTTCCATTACCTACAATATGAGCATATTTTCCCTAGGTATCTTCTATATTATATTTCCCTTGTACATGCTAATAACTCGATCGAGCAATAGTATTATAACCTTCTGCGTGAGCGCAATCTCCATCTGTAGGAATTCCACTAGCAGATAAATATCCAGTTTGAGTATTTTCACCTTCTACGTGAGAGCTTGATCCGTAAGCAACAGTATTTTTTCCTTCAGCATGTGATTGAGAGCCTTTTGTTCTTGTTTGATATCCTTCTGTATGAGAATAATATGCATTTGCTTCAGTCTAATATCCTTCTGCATGGGAATAGTCTAACATTGCTTTGGAGTAATACCCTTCGGCATGGGCACAGTCTCCATATCTAACGTAATCAGATTGTACTAGTCCTGCTTCTGTATACTCTCCTTCTGCATGAGAGCGTTGTCCATAAGCTTTAGTGTAGTATCCTTCAGCATGGGCGTGCTGTCCACCTGAAGTGAATCCATCTGTCATTAAATGACCAGTCTATGTATAATATCCTTCTGCGTGGGACGCAGAACCATATGCTTTAGTGCCATATCCCTCTGCTAAAGATTCTGAGCCACTTGCAATGTTTGACCAAGTTGCATTTAGAATAGCTGAATTATATCCGCTACCTACTTTTCCGACAATTTTATTTTTAACTTCTCGCAATGCTTCATATATTCCACCACTTGTTACTAAATTTGATGAGTAATCAATTGGTTCATTATCAAATTTTAAAGCTGTATTTGGAATTGTTACATATTGATTTTTATTATATCCAATTTTTAAAGTTGCTCCATTTAAGTTTTCTGTTGAATAAATTTTTACATCTCGATACTCTTCTTTATCATCATCATAATATCCCTCTACGATTAAAGCTGGAAGAGTATTATCTTTTTTTTCAAAACCATTTTGTTGTATATCTTTAAGATCTTGTTCGCAATTTATTGATAGTGTTAAATAAAGAATATTATTATCTGTTCTACCATTAACAAAAACATTTGAATAAAGTATTGATTGATTTGAATTTAAAGGTGTTAATTCTACATTTACAAAACTATCTTCTGTAGGATAATTATCGTAATCTGTAGTTTCTTCTTCTTCATAGTAATAAGTATTTTGAGTCATAGAATTAATTGTAGTATTTATTATATTTATATACTTTTGTCCAATTAATTCTCCCAATGTAGAACGAATTTCTCCATTTTCAATTTTAATGAATTTTCCATTAGCCAAAGTATTTTCTGGCAAGGAGATATATTTATTTCGAATATTTTCTTTCCCCATTGAAATTGATAATCCATCGTAATCATCATAGCCAAATATATATAAATATCCAATAACCACGTCAGACCATTCTTGATAAAACATAATATAAAAAGCTGGAATTGTATCATCTATTATTTCAAGATCTTCTATATCATCATTCCAAAACATATTACATAAATAAATACTTGAATAATTGTCTGACTCAGACTCGAATAAAGAAGCCTTATAATATATAGAAGAATTTTCTCCTGGTAATGTAATATATAAATCATATTCATTTTCATTTGGCAGTGGTTGCTAATACATTAAAATATAATCACTTGTTGAATAACCTGAGTCTTTCTCAAAAGCTAAATTTTCAATTTGAAAAATTTTATCAAAAGTTTTAATAATTTCTCCAGTATTATCTCCTAGTGTTGAACTAATTACATTATTTTTAATTTTAATTAAATTGCCTGCTTGATAAGTTTCTCCAACATCAATGTTCTATAAAGCATTATATACTCCTCCAGAAGATATAAGATTTTCACTATTTTCAATAGGTCTATTGTCAACTTCTGGAAGCTCTGGCATTGCAGTATGTATTAATTCATCAACTTGCTCTGACGTATAATAAGTTTTATTTTCATCTATTACTCCAAGCTTTTTATTTATGTCAATTGCACTATAATCTAATCTAAATTCTTGCGCCATATTAATATTCCCCCTCTGCAATTAACTAAAAACCTTCATTGTCTAAAATAATATAATTATCTAAAGATACTAACTATTTATCTATTGGTTTCCATTTTAAATAATAAGATTTTCCATTTAAATAAATTTGTTTCAATTCGTTGTTAATATTTAAATTCATTCGTCATCATCCTCCCAAGTAATGAAATTAATGGTAGGAATTACGGGTTTATTTTTTATGTAGCCAATATTAGAAGAATCATTCTCTTCCCAATCACTTTGAATATCATCAAAATATCCAGTTGAAGAACCATTTATTAAAAATTTCAAATCATTGACATATGTTTTACCATCACCAATTTTAATTTGAGTAAGTCGTGTATCATTCTCATCATCAGGTGTATATACAATTATTTCCCCAGCTAAAGGGATAAATTTAGTGGCTAATTCCCAATGAGAATATGTATCTATCTTATGCGTTATTCTTGTATTAAAATTTTTTGACATATATTCTTTCTCCTTTCAATTTATCATTTTTCAAAATATATAGAGAAAAGGGGAGACTATCATTTTTCAAGTCTCCCCATATGTTATTTTTTATTTATTTATTATTCAGTTATTTCAGGCGTTTTAATATTTACACTAGATGTTCCACAATTAAAAATTACGAAATCATTAGTATCTTGTTGTAAATCATCAATATTACCAGTTTTTGCAACATCTGCTAAAGTATTTGTTAAATTAGAAATTGTGCTAGTAAAAAACTCAAAAACTGTTGATGGATCTCCTTCGCCTCCAAACCCTTCTAGAATTCCTTGAAGAGCTTCGATTTTCTAATTCATTGCCGATGCATCTTCAGGATGGTCTTCAATCCAAGCAGCTAATTCTTGCAAGGTTTTAAAAGAAGCGTCGGCATTTTCTGATAATAATTGTGTTGCTAATTCATTATTGGCAATTTCTCTAATAGTTTTATTAGTATCATCTCCAATTAAATTAGCAATAGTAGTACCTTGATTTGTTAAAGTTTGATTAATAGTATCAATTTGATCTGGAATGGTTTCATCACTTTCTCCACCGCCAGTTCCAAAATAACCTTTCAATGTTTTAATATCTTCTAAGGCATTAATAAAAGCATCTGCTGAAAGAACATTATCTTCACTGTCTTTAAGAACTTTTGCCCAAGCTGGAACATCGGCTGCCAAAGCAGAAACCCATTCTAATTCACTAAATTTTTTAGCTCCATCGCCAACCTTAAAAACTACTGCAGGCTTTTGAGTAACTCTGCCAGTAATAGCATCAGTTTCAGCGGGAATGTCAACAATAGCAACTTCACCTTCTAATAATACTGGATCATTTGTTAGCCATTGTTCTAAACTATCATGTTTTAATTGAAGTCTAGTATTAAAAATTTTTGCGTCTTTGATATCATTATTTGCCATAATATCTTTCCCCTTTCTTTTAATTAAAAATATTTTTCATAGTTACTATTAAATATTAACACTTCTTCTCCTGATACTAATTTATCAGAGCTTAAAGTATTAACTTCCATAGTCCTATCTTCATTTATCGAAATCTTATTTATAGCATCTTCAGAATCGGCAGGAGTACCAATTATATCTCCTGCTCCTATTTGGAGTTCTAAGATATTATTTACTGGTTTAAGAATTCTTTCTCCAATTTTAATGGCAGATACCGTATTGTTAGAAAGAAATGGAAGTATATCAGTTGCTATTGTAGTTGAAACTTCTTCAATTTTATTTGCAACTTGTTCTATCTTTTCAGAATTTTCTTCAACATTTATTTCAATGTTCTGTATCTTTGTTAAAATTCCAGCATCTCCTGACGATGATCCTCCAGATGCAATCGCTTTTTTAGCAAGAACATATGTTATTAAATCCATCTGCCAATTTTCTCCTCTCTTCTGAAAATATTATTAGATTTCTCTAATTTATTTAAAATTTAAGCTTAATCCAATATCCCGATTTGTCCAAAAAAATTTCTATAGTGCGCAAAATTCCGCAGTTTCGACCGTTCGCGGAAGCCAGCTACAAAGTAAAAGAAACCCCATAAGGATTAATTTCCTTATGGGGTTTCTATATGTTAAGAGTAATCGAACTATTTTAATTGTATAGACTCTAGTTTAAACGATTGCGCGACGAGAACACATCTATACTGGCAATCATAAAAGGAAAAGGGAAGTAATTTTCCTTATTTTACTTATTTATCTCCGTAAATAACTTCTTTTACGAGATCACGAGGCAAATCTGCACCATTGCCAAGAGCAATAAGATACATATAGCGTTGGAATTTACTCATTTCTTTTTCCCTCCTTTATTAAATTTTGGCGGGGGAGGTGAGAATCGAACTCACATCCGAGATTTTAGAGACCTCTGTCCTGACCTTTGAACGACTCCCCATTATATTACCAATTCTTATATCTTCTATGAATTTTTCTTCCATCATAATCATACATTTGATCATCCATAGACATCATCTGAATTAAATCAGATTTTTTATAATTAATAGAGCGACGATAATTTCCTCTCTGTCTGCGACCTTTATTTCTGGTCTTTGTGCTACAACAGTGACAAGAACAGTGGATTTTATTTTTTGAATACTGATGAACATTATCATAATATTCCCAACCTGGAGGAGACCAACAAGTTTCTTTTGCTAATCTCTTTTTGCGAAGTGCTTTTCTGAAAGACACATCTCGGTTATACGAACCCATCATACTCAATCATCCTCTCTATTAAACTGGCGTCGCACACAGGATTCGAACCTGCAAGCCTTTTACAGCCAACTGTTTTCAAGACAGCCCCCTCACCGCCCGGACATGCGACATATATAATTAAGATATTTCATTTACAAGATAATCGTGATATTCTGGAATACCTATTTCATAATAAATTTTTTGTATGATATAATTCTCATTATCTCTATTTGATAAGTAAGAACATATTTTTTCTGCATTTCCTTTAAATTCAAAATTTATTGGAAAAAATTTTCCATCTGTATCAACTATCCGATAACAAATATAAATACCGTCTTCTATCACAATATTACCTTCTTTATCTTTTAATGGAGCTGGTGGACGGATTCGAACCCCCGACCTGATCATTACAAGTGACCTGCTCTACCAACTGAGCTACACCAGCATATATATACAAGGCTCTTTTTCTGAATCACAATTTAAAAGATTGTTCCAAAATAATATTGCTGTATGAGCCTTTTAAATTAACAAAGTTCGTCCAAAAAATTTCGCATTAAACTTCAAAATTTTCTCTTACTCTGTGCGCGCTACCTATTCAGGGGTCGCCGCACACTACCTACCCTATCTTTTGGTGATAACAAAAGTCGCTTCCCATCAGACAAAAGTTATCTGCTTAATGCGAAATTTACTTATTAAAAGGTTTTGCCAAGATGTGTTAAATGATGTTGAGAACCATTGAGCACAAACCAATCATAAGATTTTAATTATTATCTAACAAAAAGAACACATTCCTTGTCCAATAACTAATTCTTACTCAACCTCACCTACCCGTTTCGCGGTAGGGGCGCTTGATTTTATGAATTATATCAAGAACTAATATCCTTAGAGAATTGAAGACTCGCAAGACCGCAACTTCAAGAATACTATTGCTTCTATTTAAAGGGTAGAAACAACCATTCCCTACCTTAATTAACGCATTAAGGAGCGTCAAATTGAATATCTGATACGAATCAGCTCAGCCCGGGATATATCATTTCACCACAGTCGGCAGGTCGGCACCTTATTCAATTTAAATCTCACCAAGAACCTTCAGCCATAGGAGCAGTTCTCATGTATTCCGCTAACGAGGATTTTGCGGTTCCATTGAAAGGAGTTCCTTTATACCCCGCCTATATTCACAGCGAATGAGATTCTCTTTTTTATAGAGTATTTCTACTCTTGGTGGGCGAGGTTGGACTCGAACCAACGAAGCCGTTAGGCAAGGGGTTTACAGCCCCCCGCAATTGCCACTATGCGACTCGCCCATATTTAATAACAAGTAGGTTTGTTAACCGCACATATCGCTTTGTTTATTGGTTAGCGGTGCCTTCATTTGCTCTCCCTTCCGCTTCTGGTGAGCTAACTTGGATTTGACCCAAGATACTTAACGCAATTAGCTCATATAAAAATCGAAAAAATCGTGCTGGCCTTCGCCATACTCCCTGTTTAACCTTCAACCATATTCGATCAATGAGGAGACAAGTCTGAGCTTTCGGGAGCGACCCTAAACTTCTTGCCCCAACTCTTTCGAGTCAGTTCTCATAGAGGATTGATTACCTCTAACTTTCACCCGCCATTCAGAATTGTTAAAAATATTAGTTGATAATTTTTTTCTAACTAGTCTGTGTCATTGCGATTGGGCTACTTATACCCCGACCTTATCTTATATCCAGATTACTCTGTATTCAACACAAACTTCCTTGTTGGCATTACCAAGGTTTGTTACAGTCACCAGCTAAAACCTAACTTGGCTTATTCCCCACTGGGGCGTCTATTGCGGAAGCGATAAGACGGTATCTTTGATTGCGGTTATGATTGCACCCCCTTCCATCCAAGACCTCCTTTGGGAGGCGAAGCTTATGTATCACTACATAAACCCTCTACCTATTATCGGCTATCGTCGATAAGTGTCTTTCGGACTCTTGGCACCCGCAGGCAGGACCGGGGTCTCGGCACGATGGTATTCGCTCTTCACCGAGATGCATAACTTTTTCGATTGTAAAACTGATATTAGTCGAAATCGCAACCACCAGGCCTATTCAGCGGAGGGTTATCAGTTATTGGTTGCTTATGGCAGAGGAGGAGGGATTCGAACCCCCGAATACAGCAGTCAAAGTGCTGTGTCTTAAACCAGCTTGACGACTCCTCTATATATACAAGGCACAAAAAATATTACTGTCCTACCAATTGGACGATTCTCGAAATTTCTGGCTCGAAAAATGGGACTTGAACCCATAACACATAATAATATGTATTTTGCTGTATGTGCCTTTATTATTTATTCAGTTTCTAAAGAATCATAGAACTCTTTAAGAATTGTTATTTTATAATCTAACTCTTCATAAGAACAAAATTTAAGTTTATCAAAATCCGAAGGTAATCTTGCTCCTACATAAGCATCAAATAAAAACTTACCATATGCCGCAAGAGCATTACCAATTTCATCTTTAAGTTCTTTTGAAACTTTCATTTCTTATCAACCTTACATATATATTATAACATATTTTTTTAAAAAAATCAATTAAGATTTTTTAATCAAATTACGAGACACAGTCATTAAGAAAAAAAATTGATTTCAAGTCAATCGCGTAAACCATTCCGCCAAATGCGCTATGTGCGCACTACAGGATTCGAACCTGCACTCTTCTATCTGAAGAAATTGCTGTATGTGTCTAAATGGTCCGGGCGGAGGGATTCGAACCCCCGGCCTCATGGTCCCAAACCACGCGCTCTACCAAACTGAGCCACGCCCGGATATTAATCGCGGTTTTTTCCTTTGGACCGCAAACCAATATTACTTAATTAGAAAAAATAGCAATACAAGAATAAACAGTTTCAAGGACCATCTCAAAAACTTCTTTGATAAAATTCATAATTTCTGCCATAACTTTTCTCCTTTTAATAATTTTTGATTTGCGCGAGCCCGGTTCAAAGACCGGTGAAGCGGGAATCCGCTGGTGGAAATGGGTAGACTCGAACTACCGACAACTCGCTTATCAGACGAGCATTCTAACCTACTGAATTACACTTCCAAATTTCTTATTTTTTATTACATATATATTATAACATAAAATTTTTAAAAAATCAAATTTTTTGTTATAACTTTTTTATGGCACACCGTGAGAGATTTGAACTCCCGATCCCCTCATTCGTAGTGAGGTGCTCTATCCACTGAGCCAACGGCGTATATTGGCACCCATTGAGAGATTCGAACTCCCGACCCACAGATTAGAAATCTGTTGCTCTGTCCGGCTGAGCTAAATGGGTAAATTAACAAGACAGAAAAATAAATAGCTTCTTATATTCCCTAAATATATGCTTTTCATTTTAATTTTGCTGTGTCTGTCTTTTTGGTGCCTGAGGTTGGGCTCGAACCAACGACCTTTCGGGCATGAACCGAATGCTCTAGCCAACTGAGCTACTCAGGCGAATAAATCACATCTACCCAGCCACATAGACTATTCCTAAGCGGACCGATCTATCTATCTCGCCCCTCATCAACCATTCCCTCGATGTGATTTAAATGGTCCTTGCTTGCGGATTCAAACCGCACCCTCAACAGCCACAATGTTGCGTGCTATCACTACACTAAAGCAGGTATATATAAAATCCATTTTTCCATGGAATAATTTTCGGTAGGCAGGAGTTATATCCGCTGTCACTATAGCCTCTTTTTTTCCTCCAAAAGATACTAAGAATAGACGTCATAATTCGTTCTCTCTTGGGTTCTGCGGACTGCCCTGGAGCAATATGCGAGAATCGAACTCGCAACTAAACCTTGGCAAGATTTCGTTTTGCCATTAAACTAATACTGCATATGGTAGATGCATAAGCCGGTGGCGCTCTTACCACCCTATTCGAGAGCTAACCTATACACCTTGGTGCGGGATACAGGATTCGAACCTGTGACCCCCTGCTTGTAAGGCAGATGCTCTCCCGGCTGAGCTAATCCCGCATAAATAGCGAGATATTTCTACCGCCGGCACACCCTCTCGCTGGGCGCCTCTTTATATCCCTGAGGAAGGTATGACATTCTTCAATGCCAAATAACCTACTTTGAATATTGTGCACCATATCCTTTTACGCAGAGAAAGTAGCAACTCCGGAGGTTTGACTGTTTAAAGTGGTTTCCTCTTTCTTAGCCACTGTTGGCGAAGAGGGAGGGATTCGAACCCTCGGACCTTGAAATAAAGTCGGTTCCTTAGCAGGGAACTGGTTTAAACCACTCACCCACCTCTTCATATATATGGGAGCAAAAGGGTAAAAAACAAACCATTGGGCTAGGTGTAAAAACTCCCTTTTGCGAATAGTTTTTGTTCCTATACATTCAAAAAATATATAGAAAAGGTTCAACCTGTAGCCACATCATAGAAAGAACTTACAAAACAAAGGAGGCGCAAACAACAACAAACAGGACTCATAAATGTTTAGTGGATTTTAAAAAAATGAAAAACAGTTGATGTGGTTCCCTATTCACAGGTCTTTATGGTTGCGGTGGGAGGGATTTGAACCCTCGGCCTTCAGCTTATGAGGCTGACGAGCTACCAGACTGCTCCACCCCGCGATATATAGGGTCAGTTTATCCGGTCGGACCCCGCGACCGCACATGAAAGGAAATGAACCGCATGAAAAACGGTTGGCAAAGCGGAGAATATTTTATCGCAAGCGTTTCGAACCACTTTTGAGAACTTCTCTTTGGCTATTCAGCATAGATATCATTAACTGACGCTTCTGGTGCCTGGGGACGGAATTGAACCATCGACACGAGGATTTTCAGTCCTCTGCTCTACCAACTGAGCTACCCAGGCATATGCGGAACCCGGTTATCCGACCGGATAACCGAGCCCGGCGCAGATTTACTTTGCTTCTTTATATTTTTACAAGGCGTTTTCCACTAAGCCACATATCAGAATGCTTCTGCCGGTGGTAGTTTAATCTGCGAAATTCATGTTAACGCCTTGGTGTCATTTCAAAGACAATGACGCGTCTTATAATGAGTGGCTTGGACTTATAGACCGATTACTATAAGCGAGTCATCCCTGGAGCGGGACCAGCTCGATGACTTCTTAATGGCGACTCCGACGGGGTTCGAACCCGTGACCTCCTGCGTGACAGGCAGGCGTTCTAGCCTACTGAACTACGGAGCCTTATATGAGGCAGTTTTAGTTCATACCTCAGGAACCCATCCCTTCGGGTGGATTATCCTCCGAGCAAGATTTCATTGATACAATCATAGGCAAATCCTCCTTGTTTAGGATAATGGTGCGCCCGCTGAGACTCGAACCCAGGACACCCGCCTTAAAAGGGCGGTGCTCTACCTACTGAGCTACGGGCGCATATAATCCCTCCGTTGTTCGGCTCTCGATGCGGGACACACCGTCTATGGTTATTAAGGATAGCATAGACCTAACCAACTATGTTAATAGCCCGAAGCTATCTTACTCCTTCGTCAAGGGAGAGTGGTGACGCCACCGGGGTTGCCAGCGTGAAAGGCTGGTGTCCTAACCGATTTAGACGATGGCGCCATATTAATCATCAATAATTCTGACCTCAATATCCTGATATTCATCTTGCGGAGCGACCATATCAAACACAACATTCTCGATGGTCCAACCACCGCCAGGATAGTTACTCATAAGTTCATCTCTTTCCGTAGAGGTCATTTCAGCAATAATTTTTACTTTCATAATTATTCTCCTTCATAAATTTCAGAAAAATCAAAATAATCATCAAATTCTTCACATTGAATCTGAGTATCGAAATCATCAAACATTGAAAATCACCTTTTCCTTTTTTCTTATTACATATATATTATAACATATTTTTTAAGAAAAATCAAAAAAGATTTTTATTGGTAGTCAAGATGGGACTCGAACCCATAAAAGGTGAGGTTTGAGCTCACTGTGTATGCCATTCCACCACTCGACTATTTTCGCATTTAGTAGGGGCGCGCTCCCTACTCCGCAGCCTCACGGACATTTTACTCTTGGAAAAAATGATTAAATACCCGTCTATTCTACTGCCCGACATAGGGCGTATAGTTTTGTTTTTGGTCTTGTACTATCAAAAAGACCTGTTAAATCTTATGCCCCTTAATCTGCTAATATGGGGCTATGGTGGAAGATAAGGGAATCGAACCCTTGACCTACTGCTTGCAAGGCAGTCGCTCTCCCAACTGAGCTAATCCCCCATAACACGACTTATTTATGTACTGATGGAGTCGTCAACCACCCAGAGTTTGCGACTGTCTAAGCCTTTTGAACTCACAATTTGTTGAAGCAAAGTGTCTTAACCGTTTTCTTTATAAAGCGTCGCATTTTTCATAATATGAAAGGTAAAACTCTACATTTACATCTTCCACCAATCGGACGTTCTTACATTAAACTACTTTCATAAACTTTAAGGTCAGTCAACCGCACATTTAATCTTACGCATTCCATTTGCTCGCGTGGTAGGGGCGGAGAGACTTGAACTCTCACGCTCGTCGCATATGTTTCTAAGACATACTCGTCTGCCCGTTCCGACACGCCCCCATAAAATCGCTTTAAGGTCAGCGAACCACGAATCTTTTCCTAATTCTTATACTGCTTTTCAGAGCATTTGTTCGTCTGGTCGCAGTTTTGTAAGTAGGAGACCTCGCACAACGGATCTCAGTAGATATCACCACATAGACAATCTATCTCGGAGAATAACTTACCCCAATATGGATAGATGGTAACCAGCCACACCTATGCTTCCTTCACTACTTAACTTCTGGTTTCATAGCTCTCATGTGCCCTTACTACTTACATAGTCAATTGACTAATGGCTCCCCGTGTTGGACTCGAACCAACGACATCTTGGTTAACAGCCAAGCGCTCTACCGACTGAGCTAACGAGGAATATTTATTATTGATTTCTTATTACATATATATTATAACA
>JAEIGA010001662.1_pt1 | contig 35039 bp, 41 predicted proteins | sample 9270691 | NCBI WGS metagenome assembly JAEIGA01 (sample SAMN17057246, study PRJNA624740) | gut metagenome | biome: biome; isolation source: fecal sample | host: Bos grunniens | place: China: Xizang | collected 2019
ATTATCAGTTGGCGTAGAAGCAGGTGTTGCGGCAATCTTAGAAGCTCATCAGTCTGACATGATTACAAGATGCCTGGAATTATCTGATGCAGAAAAAGCCGCAGAAGTTAAAAAGCAGTTATTTAAGTATGAGCAGGAAGCAATTAAGCTCCAGCACGAAAATGAACTGTATAAGGCTAAATTAGAACATGAAAAGAAGCTGAAGGAAATTGAAGATAAAAAGCGTATTGAAGCTGAAGAAAGAGCTATCAGAGAAGCTAGAACTAAGGCTGAGCAGAATCTGCAGCCAGTTCTGGATGACATTCACGCAGCTCAGCTCGAAAGAGATAGACTGAAGGATGCCGCAGCTATCGAAACTGAAATGTCCTTAGCAAATATTGAACAGGTTAAGCAGAACGCTTATGCTGAAATGGTTAAGTCCATTATGGAATCTATCAGTGAAGATTTAGTAGCAGCAATGTCTTCTAAGTCAAATAACGACATGCTTGTAGCAGTATCAGAAGCTATTGCTCCATGGGCTATGGCTAAGGGTGAATCTGTTCCTAAGACAGTTAACCATATTCTGAGAGGCACTCCATTAGAAGGTTTATTAGAAAACGCTATTGATAAGATGGCGCCTACTAAAATTGTAGAAGACTAAAATTATAGGGGTGGAGTTATTCCACCCCATTTTTTTATTAGGAGGTTGATAAATATGAAATTAAGACTACCAAATATGACATTTTTTTATCGCAAAAAACTTGAAATGGCAAATGAATATTATAAATTATATAAAAAAACAGGGCAAAAAAAATATTTATATGCTTATCAAAATAAATTAGATGAAGCAACCCTCTTTTTTAGGAGATATAGAATTCATATTTTAGATTCAAAAGAATAGTTTTACTATTCTTTTTTTGATTTTTTTTAAAATTTATTATATAATAAATTATAAAGTAAAAGAAAAGGAAGTGATTTATATGAAATTTATCTTACCAAGATTTTTAGTTAATATTGAACGTTGGAAATGGAATGATGAATATAGAGTTTTTGTTTCCAATACTGGTCGTTTTAAAGACGAACACAAAAAAGAATTGCCTATGGTTTTTGGAAAATCAAGTGGTTATATTCGCGTTAAAACTTGCGTAGGGTTAAAATCTGCACATAGATTAGTTATGATGACTTGGCGACCAACAAGAGATATGGAATCTTTAACTGTAGACCATATTGACCATAACAAAAGAAATAACGCAGTGTCTAATTTAGAATGGGTTACAAAACAAGAGAATCGACGTAGAGCCGCAGAAGCAATGAAAGCATCTAAAGAAGAAAAAGAAAGAGCTTTGACAAACCAAGAGGTAAATCCAAATATGAAACTTACTTTTGGTCAAAGAAAATATTTTTTTGATACTTATAATGAGGCGGCGGATTGGGTAATTCATAACTTTATGCCAAACACTGGCTATTATAAAAAAGATAATATTATTAACAAAATCAAGCACGCGGTAAATAATCAGCAAAAATATTTTAATGTTAGATGGAAGTGGGTGAAAGTTGATGAGTAATAAAGTATATATAACTGGAGATTTACACGGAGATTATTCAAAAATAGAAAATTTTGTAGAGCAGAATTATAACACTCATAATTTTGATGGTTCTGATATTATGATTTTATTAGGGGATGCAGGTTTTAATTATTATCTTAATAAAAAAGATGATGAATTAAAAGAAAAAATTTCTAAATTGCCTTTTACGTTTTTTGTAATTCGCGGCAACCATGAAGAAAGACCTGGTATATTAAAACAAGAGAAACCAAAACTGTGGAAAGCAGAAATGTTTTTTGGAAACTTAGTTTATGTAGAGAAAGAGTTTCCAAATATCAAATATGCTATGGACGACCCCACCATATATATGATAAAAGGTTATACAACCGCTATTTATCCAGGAGCGTATTCTATTGACAAATATTATCGTTTAATGAAAGGATGGAAATGGTTTGAGAATGAGCAGCTCACTGAGGAAGAGCGTGAATATGGTTTATATCTTGCAGAGGAATTAGAAACAGATTTAGTGCTATCTCACACTGCGCCATTGGAATTTGAACCTCGTGATTTATTTCTTCCATATGTTGACCAGTCGACAGTTGATAAAACCATGGAAAAATATTTACAGCAAATCCATGAAATGGTAGACTATAAACTTTGGTGCTTCGGTCATTATCATGCGGACCGCATATTCCCACCACGCGAAGATGGCAAAAATCAGATAATGCTTTTTAATGAAATTCAAGATTTAGATAGACTAATGAAAATTGCGAAGGAGAATAAATTATGATAAATTTTTATTTTTCAGATACAGACCCTTTTATAGAAAAAGATATTGATAGAGATACTAATGATGAAGAGGAGGAAGAAGATGTTAAATCCGAAGACTAATGAAAGAGAGTTAGCCTATATCGTGAATATTGACGAGATTCGCCCTATTGAAGGATATGATAGAGTTGAATATGCGCGAGTAGGCGGATGGTGGGTTATTGTCAAAAAAGACCAATTTAAAGTTGACGACCCAGCTATTTATATTGAAGTTGATTCAAAAGTGCCAGAAGTAGAACCTTTTATGTTCTTAGAAAAAAGAAAATTTAGAGTTAAAACTTTAAAAATGTGCGGAGTTATTTCGCAGGGACTTTTAATGCATCCAAATGATTTTGGTTGGGAAGCTCTTTTTGATGAATATGTAGGTCGATGGGAAATCGTTGACTCAACCGGTTCTTCTTTAGAGGTTGGCGATTTTGTTTCTAATATGTTACAAATTGTTTATTATGAGCCTGAAGATAACAAGAGAAAAGGCAAAGGTCCAGATAAGTATGCGAAAATGGCACAGCGTAGACCGGATATCTTTAAAAAGAAATGGGCACGTTGGATGATGAGACGTGAGTGGGGAAAGAAGCTCATGTTTAAACTTTTTGGAAAGAAAAAGGATAAGCGTAGCTGGCCTGCATGGGTAACCAAGACTGATGAAGAAAGATGTCAAAATATGCCATTCCTATTCCCAGGGGATGATACTATTTGGTTAGCAACTGAAAAAATTGATGGCTCTTCAACTACTTTTACTATTAAAAAGAAGAAAGGTAATAAATATGAATTCTATGTGTGTTCTCGAAATGTAATGTTTGATACGCCAGAGAAAGCAGAGAATTGCTATTATGATACTAATATTTACTTAGAGATGGCGAAAAAATATAATATTGAAGAAACCATGGCGCGTATGCTAAAGGTGCATGATAAAGTAGATTTTATCACTATCCAGGGAGAAACCTATGGTGAGTCAGTTCAGAAGAGAGATTATGGACTAAAAGGTAGAGATTTCATGGCATTTAACCTAATCTTTGGATATGAAACTAAGAATGGCTATGAAAAGAACAGATGCGATTCTTATGAAATGAAACAAATCTTAGATGCCTATGAAATTCCAACCGTTCCTATTTTAGATGAAATCACTCTGCCAGAAACCTGCGAAAAACTACTTGAATATGCGGCGTCCGAACCTTCTAAAGTAGATGGCGGAATGAGAGAAGGTGTCGTTCTTAGAACTCTTGACGGACAGAGGTCTTTCAAAGCAGTTTCAAATGAATTTTTATTAAAATATCATAGCTAAATTAGATAAGTCCAAAGTTATACTTTGGACTTATTCTTTTAATACTCATCTTTAAATACTTATATGGTTATAGAGAATGATTATTTTGAAAGGCGGACTCATAATGACACTTTTAAAAAATGAGAGAGTTATGATATTTTTAGACAGTTTCACTGCCGCAGACTTATTAATTTTAATCATCATTCTTTTTGCTTTTGGTGCCTTTATGTTTAAATCTCGTAATAATGTAAAAAATTATTTAGAAGCTTATCGTCTGAAGAAAAATTCAAAAGAGAAAGTGCTTGCTCAGATAACTACTAATGAAGAAGCAATAAAGAAATTAGAAAAACACCATGAAGATGATAAAGATGAACTATATCAGCAACAACTAGCTTATAGACAACAGTCATTAGATAAGCAGGCAGAAATAGATAATCGATTTTTAGAAATAGGTAAGCAATTTGAACAATTAACTAAAGCAATAAATTGCTTACAAGAAAAAGTAGAACAACAACATAAAGAAACGCAAGAAATAAAGAAGAATGAATTGCGCGAAAAGCTTTTAGGCTACTACCGCGACTACGCTTCAATAGAAAAGAATCCAGAACAGGAATGGAGTGAGATTGAAGCAGAGACTTTTTGGAACTTATTTGAAGATTATAGCAATTTAAATGGCAATGGTTTTATGCATACTCACGTGAAACCGGCAATGCTAAAGTTAAAAGTTATTCCAGTTTAGGAGATAGATATATTTCTATCTCCTATTTTTTTTTGATTTTTTTTAAAATTTATTATATAATAAATTATAAGTTAAGAAAGAGGTGATATTTATGAGTAAGACTTTAACAAGCGATTTTTATTGTACTAAGTGCGGGCATAAAGGTATTCCTATTGTTAGGGCAAAAGGAGCTCAGCGAGAGCCAGGGCATTTAAAGAGACTTTATTGTTTATTCTGCCAGGAAGAGCATAATCATGTTGAGATTAAGCCAATAGGGAGTAAATACAAATATGAAGATTTCTTTGAAGAATATACACTTGGGCGTTTCGTAAATGGAAATAGAGTAGCTTTTAAAGATTTAAAAGATTGTTCAGAAAAAGATTGCTTCTATTGCAAACAGGGAAAATGCTGGAATGCTAATAATACGCATATGTGTAAAGTGAGAAAGGAAAGTGAGTAATATGTCAATTATTTATTTAATGTGCGGGATTCCTGGTAGCGGAAAAAGCACCTGGGTAAAAAAGCACGTAGGAAAATTTGATAAATATGTATCAAGGGATGATATAAGATTTTCACTTTTAAAAAAGGGAGATGAATACTTTTCAAGAGAAAAAGAAGTTTTTGAAAAATTTTGTGAAAAGATTAAGTTATACTTAATTGATGGCTATAATGTATTTGTAGACGCTACTCATATCAACCCTTCTTCCAGAGCAAAAATTTTAAAAGAAATTATACCTTATTCTACTGGGGTAAGTGCAGTTTATGTCAATACTCCGCTCAAAATAGCACTGGAAAGAAATGAAGGTAGAAAAGACCAGGGTTTAAGATATGTGCCTCCTACTGCAATAAATAGGATGCATCGCCAGTTTGAAGAACCTACTTTTGAAGAAGGTTTTGAGTATATTTTTACAATAAATGGAGTTACTGGTCATATTAGTTTTCAGAAAAAAGACGAAAAGGAGTAAATATAATGTCAAAAATTTGGATTACAAGTGATTTGCATTTTTCTCACGATAAAGAGTTCGTGTGGAAAGCAAGAGGCTACAAAGACGTAGATGAAATGAACGCTAAGCAGGTTGAAAAATTTAATTCAGTTGTCGCACCAGAGGATACTGTTTATATTTGCGGAGATTGCATGCTCAATGACAATGAAAAAGGAATTGAGCTATTAAAACAGTTAAATGGTAAAAAGCATATTATTTTAGGCAATCATGACTCTAACGCACGAAAGAAGCTTTATGAGGGAATTGTAGAAAGTGTTAGCTATGCTGAAATGATTAAGTATAAAAAAATCATGTTTTATCTCTCTCATTATCCAACTATTACCGCAAATCCAGGAGAGGAAAAACCAATTTATAATCTTCATGGTCACACTCATCAGAAAACAATTTTCGGACCTTATCCTAACTGCATCCATATTGGCGTAGATAGTTGGGACGGATATCCAGTATCTATGGATAGAGTTATTGAATTAGTTAAGGAATATAGAAATATGAATAAAGCTGTTATTCCTAACACTTTTACTGAAGAAAAGAAAAGTGTATTCGCTAAGTTTTTTAAAAGGAGGAAATAATTATGAAATATAAACTTGAAAAAGCTGATTACATTCCAGAAACGGGCATTTCCCAGGCTATGGTTTCTACTAAAAGAGGAAACTTTTTTGGCTACGCTCAGTGCCACCCAGAAGAAGAATTCCCATCTCATTATGCGGGTTGCCGCTTAGCTGAATCACGAGCTTTACTGAAAGCAGTTCAGTTTGAAAAAAATATGATTAACGTGAAAATTCAAGAATTGAAAAATTTTGAAAAAATTCTCAAAAGTTTAAAAGACTACAACCCTCATTCAGTAGAAGCTAGAAGACTTAGAAGAAGAATTCACGAATTAAAAGAAGAACGATTAAAGTATCTCAACTTTATAATTGATATTAAAGAAGGCATTAGAGCAACTATGGATAAGCGTGATGCTTATCTCGCAAAAAAGGCAAAATAAATTAAAAAACACCCTTTAATTTTCATATATATAATGAAATTAAAGGGTTTTTTAATGCCCAGAAAAAGGTGATTAAATATGCCAAAAAAGAAAAAATTTAGCACAACTAAAATATTTATGTTATTTTTATTTTTAAATTGCACTGCTCTTGAAATATTTACTGGATGGGTAACTGTTAAGAATTTATATTTAGCAGAGTTTTATGGCACTTCAATAGACTTCACTCCATTAGTAACCTTAATAGGTATCGTTATGGGTGAAGTTTTAAGTTTTGGTATTTACGCCGCAAAATCGACTAAAGAAAATATTGCTGGCGGAATTGTATATGACCAGGCCACAAAACCTTTAACTCCAGACCTTGAAGAGCAAGCAGTTGGATAGGAGGAAACAATGAATAACGTATTAGTAACTTTAGGCGTAATTCTATTAGTTATTGCTATTGGATACTTTATTTATGTAATTAGAAAAGCACCGTCTAATTCTCAACTTGCTAGCGTAAAAGAATGGTTGCTTTATGCAGTAGCTAAAGCAGAAAAAGAGCTAGGTTCGGGAACAGGACAGTTAAAATTAAGATATGTTTATGATATGTTTATTTTAAGATTTGGAAATTTATCAAAAGTAATTAGCTTTGCGGCATTCAGTATGCTAGTTGATGAAGCTCTTGATGTATTTAAAGCTATGCTTGATACAAATAAATCTGTAAATAAATATGTAGGATATTCAGACCCAGAAGAAGATGACGTAACTGAGGAAGGAGTGAAAATAGATGGCTAAAACAATAACAACTGGTTTCATTTCTGACTCAGTAAATGGAATAAAAATAAATTCATCCGTTAAATCTAGTAGCTCAAATTATAATAAGAAAACTTCAAGAAGTATTTCTTATATAGTTTTACATTATACTGGTAATGAAAAAGATACTGCGTGGGCTAATGCCAACTATTTTAAAAATGGAAGCAGAGGAGCTTCTGCTCATTTCTTCGTTGATAATGATAATATTTATCAAAGTATCGCATTAAAAGATATTGCATGGCATTGTGGAGCAAAAACTTATTATCATAGTGCTTGCCGTAATTCAAACGCAATAGGAATTGAAATGTGCTGCACTGCGGGAAATTATAAAATTTCTTCAACCACTATTAAAAATGCTGCATACTTAACAGCTAATTTATGTAAGAAATTAGGTATTTCCGCAGATGATGTTGATAAATATGTTTTAAGGCATTATGATGTAACTCATAAAGCTTGCCCTAAACAAATGAGCGATGGCGGAGCAAAAGATGGAGACTGGTTAGACTTTAAAAAATTAGTAAAGCAAATTTTAGGAGGCGAATCTTCTTCAGTAACTAGTTCAGCATCAAAAGAAATATATAGAATAAGAAAATCTTGGGCTGATGAAAAATCTCAAATTGGCGCATATAGTAATTTAAATAATGCGAAGAAGGCATGCGATAAAGCTGGCGGCGGTTATGAAGTTTATAACTCTGCAGGTAAACAGGTTTATCCTTCAATTGAATTTGCGTCATACAAAGTAAAAATTAATACCGCAGTATTAAGAGTAAGAAGCGGTCCTGGTACAAACTATACTGCATTAGCCGCAGTTGAAAAGGGAGAAGTTTATACTATTGTAGATAAAAAGGGCGATTGGGGCTTATTAAAAGCTGGCCCTAAGCCAGGAAGTAGCTGGATACACTTAGGCTATACTAAAAAGATATAATATTAAGGAGTAGGTAATTTTACCTACTCCTTTATTTTTTTGCCATTTTTTATATATTCCTTTGACTTTCTTCAAAATTTATATTATAATTATAATATAAAAGAAAGTAGTTAATGTCGTAAATATGAAAGAGGAAATATGATAGAGAAAATTAATAAGTTGGAAGAAGAAATGGAAATAACTATTATTCCAAAATTAAAAGCTCCATTAGACTATGAATTATCTCCAGGAGATACAATAGTAGGCTATGTAGACTTTGATAAATATGGGTTAGATGGCGCAGAAGAATTTTATAAATTATTATCTAAAGCTTTCCCTAATAATTCAATAGTTATATTACCAAAAGGAACTGAGTTAGGAGTGATAAAAAATGATAAGAAAAGCCTTTAAACACTTTAAATTGATTTCAACGCATAAGTATTATGTATTTAAAAATTGTTGGAAAGCTAAGCTTTATTGGCGCGGAATTAAGCATGATATGTCTAAATATTCTCCAACTGAATTTTTTGAATCAGTAAAATATTTTACAGGAGATAAAAGTCCAATAGATAACTGCAAAGCCGTAAATGGTTGGTCAAAAGCTTGGATGCATCACAAAGGTAGAAATACCCATCATTATGAATATTGGCAGGACAACTTTGATAAGGGCGGGGTTCCGCTTCAGATGCCATATGAAGATGCTCTTGAAATGGTTTGCGATTATATTGCCGCAGGTCAGGCTTATATGAAAGATAAGTTTACCTATGAAGGTGAATATGAATGGTGGTTAAATAAAAAAGCTCATGGCATCGCAATGCATGAGAAGACTTTACAGTTTGTTGATTTAATGTTAAGAGTTATGAAAAGAGATGGCGATAATGGAGTATTAGCGCCAACAAGAGCTAAAGTATTATGGGAAACAGTAGAAAGGGGTAGTTATGAATTACTTATACACAGATGGAGCTTGTAAAGGAAATCCTGGACCTGGAGGCTTCGGAGTTGTAGCTTTTGAGAATAACACTATTTATCTTCAGTATAAAGAACAGTGTGAACAAACTACAAACAATAGAGAAGAATTAAAAGCTATTTTGCACGCTTTTCAGATTGCGGAAGGCGCCCCTAATGAAACTTTTATTGTTTATTCTGATTCAGCTTATTGCGTTAATATGTTAAATGACTGGATATGGACTTGGGCGCGAAATGGGTGGAAAAATAGTAAAAAGAAGGAAGTAGAAAATATAGACTTAGTTAAACAGCTTTATAACTATATTAGCAAAGATTTCTTTAATTGTCAAGTAGTAAAGGTTTCAGGGCATGATGGAAATATTGGAAATGAATTAGCAGATGCTTTAGCAACTTTTAATAAGAATAAATATTTTAAACTCATTGAGAAGCATAGCATTAGTCATTGGTTACTTAAAGATACCGAAAACTTATGGTAAGGAGATACTCATGTGCTGGAAATTAGCAGTAAAGAATTTTTAGTTGAAATTTTACAAAATTTATGATAAAATATATTATACTAAAAAAATAAAGGAGAAATAAATGAGTAAATTATACACAGACAAATCAATTGAAAGTTTAAGTCCTCTTGAGTTTACTCGATTAAGACCTGGGGTTTACGCAGGAGACACTACCTATTCCACACAGCTTTTAGTTGAAATTATATCTAACTCAGTGGATGAATTCCGCTTAGGTCATGGTAATAAAATTGAAGTTGTCATTGACAAAGATATCGTCTCAGTAAGGGACTATGGACAGGGATTTATTCCAAACTCCGTTAGAGAAGATGGAAAAACAATTCTTGAAGCTGCATTTAGTGTGTTAAATACTTCCGGGAAGTATAGAGAAGATGGGGCTTATGAAGGAACTTCATTAGGTTCTTTTGGTATTGGTTCTAAAATTACAACTTTCCTTTCTCATTGGTTAGACGTTTGCACTTGGAGAGATGGCGGCTTTGAGCATATTGTTTTTAAAGAAGGGGAATTTGAAGAAAGAGATGGTACTCCGCATGGACCAGATATAGGACAATTATCTGGAACAAGAGTTATATGGCAACCAAGTGAAGAATTTTTTACAAATACAATAGTAGAAATTGAAAAAATTAAATCTTTATTTAAAACTATCTCATGCTTATGTCCAGGTCTAACTATTGAGTTAGATGATAATGGTAATAAAGAAATCTTTTATTCTGAAAACGGACTTCACGATTTAGTTGATGAAAAAGTAAAAGACAAAGAGTTAATCGCAAATAGATTTGATATGAAGTTTGCGGAAGGTAAAAGTAAGATGGATTTAGTTTTAACTTATACTTCTAATTATTCATCTACTATTGTTCCTTATGTAAATACTGGATTAACTGAATCTGGTCCTCATATCACACAGATTAAAACAGCCTTAACCAGAGAATTTAATAAATTCTTTAGAGAAAAGAAATGGTTGAAAGATAAAGATGAAAATTTAACTGGTGATGATATACAGGAGGGAATGTATATTGTTTTTAATATCACGGCTCCTAACGTTTCGTATGACGCCCAAGTTAAGAGCAGAATTACTAAATTGGAGACTGCACCTTTCATTCGAGGACTGGTTGATAATTTACAGGATTGGCTTAGAGGAAATGAAAAGGATGTCAAGGTTATCGCAGACAAGGCAATGGCAGCAAGAAAAGCAAGAGAGGCTGCTAAAAAGGCAAGAGATAACGCAAGAGAAAAGACTAAGAAAAAAGAAAAGGCTTTAAAATTTGATACAAAGTTAGCTGATTGTAATTCAAAGGATAGAGCGAAATGTGAAATTTATATCACAGAGGGAGATTCTGCCAGTGGTAATTTAAAAACCGCAAGAGATAATGAGTTTCAGGCGGTAATGCCAGTTAGAGGTAAAATCTTAAATACTCAGAAAGCAACTTTAGATAAGATTCAGAAAAATGCGGAAATTATGTCCATGATTGATGCATTCGGCTTAACTATTGATGTAAAAAATATGAAAGTAACTTATCATCCAGACGATTTAAGATATGGTAAGATTATTATCATGTCTGATGCTGACGTCGATGGAGCGCATATTAAAAATTTATTCTACACTTTCATTTGGAATTTCTGTCCTGAGCTGATTATTGATGGTTATGTGTATGCGGGAGTTCCACCACTTTATAAAGTAACTATGGGTGGTAAATATTATTATTTAAAGAACGATGCCGCATTAGAAGAATTTAAGATGAAACACCCAGGCAAAAAGCTCCAGGTAAATAGATTAAAGGGACTCGGTGAAATGGACGTAGATGAAACTGAAGAAACTTTAACAAATCCAGAAAATAGAATTATTAAACAGATTACAGTTGAAGATATGAAAGAATGTGACACTTTATTTGAGCAGTTAATGGGGACAGGGGTCGCTGCTCGAAAAAAATATATCAAAGACCATAGTCACGAAGCAAGTTTTATTATCTAATGAAAAAAATAAATAATATAGTAGAATGGAATTATATGCCCTCTAAAAATAAAGTAGACCCCTATGAGGGCATTATATTGGAAATTCAAGAAATTAGTAAAGATTACGCTTTTAAAACAAAAGAAGAGAAAGAAAAAATAGTTGAAACTATTTTTAATAAAATAAGAGAAATTAATGTTTTTCCTATTATTTATTTTAATGAGGAAGGGATTGAAGAAGAAATTCTTTCTGTTTACAATAAAAGTGATGTATGCTTTGTAGAAAATGGAGTTTATACTCAATTGCGTAACGGTTTATTATTATTAGACTATCTTTTTCCAAATCTCCATTTAGCGACCACTTGTAATGAAAAAAAGAGTATGTATGAACGATTTTACAATGATGAAATTTTAAAAGAAAGTATCCGCTCTTTTTTAAAACAAGAAAAAAATATTTTAAATTTAAGAACTATGTTTTTTAAGTATGCCCGCTTATACTATGATACTCCTATTAATTTTTCTCCTATGCGAGCAAAAGTTATTTTTGAGCATTTCTGTCCTAAAAAAGGAGTGATATATGATTACAGCGCGGGCTATGGCGGAAGAATGTTAGGGGCGTTATGCTCTCAACAAGATTTTTCATATATCGCGGTAGAACCTAATACAAATACTTTTTATAATTTAAATAAGTTAGGTAAATATATTAAAACAGCTTTAAATAAAGAAGTTAATTATTCTATTTTTAATCTATGCTCTGAAAAATTTCAATTAGAAAAAGAAAGTGTTGATTTTTGTTTTTCTTGTCCGCCATTTTTTAAAAAAGAAAATTATTCTAATGAAATAACTCAATCTATTCATAATTATCCAGATTACCAAGAATGGTTAGAGTATTATGTAAGACCGACTATTCAAAATTGCTATTTTTCTTTAAAAGAAAAAGGTGTTTATGGAGTAGATATTCTTAATTATACGTATGGCGGAAAAACATATAATTTAATAGAGGATTGGATTAGAATCGCAGAAGAAGAAGGTTTTATTTATAAAGATAAAATCGTTGTAGCCTCTCGTTTTAGAAAAAAAGATATAGGAGAATACATTTATCTTTTTATGAAAAAAGATGAGTATGAGTTACCGGATTACACTCCTAATAAAATTCAATTAGATGCAGAAGAAGCAGAAAGAAAAAAAGAGCGAGCTAAATATAGAAGAAGTCATAGATTAGTTGGAGAATATGATATTTTTGGAAAATTAATTCAATTATATGATTATTATAACTGCCCTATAGATATTGAACTTGTTAAATCTAAAAAAATATGTTATAATAAATATTATAGAATTTATTATGGAGAAGATATTGTTCAACAGAAGATAGACGTGAAACCACCTATTTGTATGATTGATGAAAATTATTTTTTCTCTTATTCTGAAGCTGGTCGTTATTTAGGAGTCTCAAGACAAGCAGTTACTCAAGCTTTTAATAGAAATTCTAAAAAAATAAGAGATAAAAATATTATTTGGTTTAAAGAGGTACAAAATGAAGAATGATTTAAAAAATGAATTAGGAACGAATTTTATTGAGTATGCAGTGGCAGTAAACTCCGATAGAGCGATTCCAGATTCAAAGTCTGGATTAAAACCGGTAGCAAAAAGAATTTTATATGGGGCATATGATGGCGGAAGAACGTCATCTAAACCTCATGTAAAGGCGGCAAGAATTGTTGGAGATGTAATGGGTAAATATCACCCTCACGGAGATAGCTCAATTTATGGAGCGTTAGTAAGATTAGCTCAGCCATGGGTTATGAGGTATCCATTAATTGACTTTCATGGAAATATGGGTAATATTGACGGAGATGGACCTGCGGCCGCTCGTTACACAGAAGCTCGATTAAGCAAACTTTCTGAAATGGGCTTACTTACAGGTTTAAAGAAAGAATCCGTCGATTTTATCCCAAACTATGATGAAACAACAGAAGAACCAGTAACTCTTCCCGCAATATTCCCTAATCTTTTATGCAACCCAAACACAGGTATTGGAGTAGCTATGGCATGTAATTGGCTACCGCATAACTTAAAAGAAGTAGGTGCAGCTATTGTAGCTTATATTAAGGGAGAAGAAGTTGTTTTACCTGGACCAGACTTTCCAACAGGCGGAATAATTATTAACTCTAAAGATATTCCCGAAATTATGAGAACTGGTCATGGCAGTGTTAAAGTACGTGGACGTTATAAAATCGAGAAAAATAATATTATATTTTATGAAATTCCATATGGAACTAAAACAGAAGACTTATTAGCAGAAATTGGGAAAGCATGTGATGAAAAAGAGATTGAAGGAGTCTCCGATATCCGCAATGAAAGTAATAAGAAAGGTCTGCGCATAGTTATTGAATGTTCAAAAGGAACTTCGCCAGAAGCTATTGTTAAAAAGTTATTTATTAAAACTAATTTACAGACTTCAGTTTCATATAATCAAGTAGCTTTAGTAGATAAGACTCCAACAGAGTTAAATTTATTAAATTGTATTGAAATTTATGTAAAGCATAATATGGAGTGCATTGTAAAAGAAGCTAAATTTGATTTAGCTAAAGCACTTGATAGACTTGAAATTGTAAATGGCTTATTAAAAGCATTAGAAGATATTGATAATGTTATTGCATTAATTAGAGCGTCTGAGAGTGCGGCAGTTGCAAAAGACAGTTTAATGAAAATTTATCAGCTAACTGAACGTCAAGCAAAAGCTATTTTGGATATGAAATTAGCTAAATTAGCAAAACTTGAAAAAGTTGAGTTAGAAAAAGAAAAAGAGGAATTAATTAAAGATATTCGTTGGTTAGAAGCATTAATCTCAAATCCTGATATTCAAAAGAACGAATTACAAGATAGATTAACAGAAATCGTGAAAAAGTTTGGCGATGACAGAAGAACTGAACTAACTCATATTGATATCAAACCAGAGGAAAAAGAAATCGCGGAAGTTGTTCCTGAAGACTGCGTGGTAATTTTATCTCAAACTGGAAATATTAAACGAGTTCCGTCAAAATCTTTTAGAGTTCAGAGAAAGAATGGTAAAGGAGTAAAAACTGAGGACGATGCAGTTTTAAATACAATCTCTACTAATACTATAGATGTTTTAATGGCATTTACTAATAAGGGTAAAATGTATAGATTATTAGTAGATAATATTCCAGTTGGAACAAATGTTTCAAAAGGAGTAAGAATTGGAACTTTAATTAACTTAGAAGCTGATGAAAAAGTAATTGCAGTTACTTCACTTCATAGAAATAGTGAAGCGGAATATGTATTATTTATCACTAAGAATGGTTTAATTAAAAAGACTGAATTATCTGAATATACAAAAGTAAAAAGAAGCACTGGTATTGCGGCAATTAAGTTGAAAGAAGGAGATAGTATTGCTAATGTTACTTTTATTAATGATGAAGATTTACTTTTAGTTACAAAAAACGGAATGTCAATTCATTTTGAAACTAAGTCTATTTCTGCTATTGGTAGAGTTGCTTCTGGGGTTAAGGGTATTAAACTTGCAGAAGAAGACGAGGTATTGATTGGTTTACCAATTAAGCATAAAACAGATACACTTGCAGTCTTTTCCAGTAACGGATTAGCTAAGAAAACAGTTTTATCAGAATTTTCTATTCAAGGTAGAGGGGGAAAAGGAGTTTACGTATATAAACCATGTTCCTCAACTGGAGAACTTGTGGGTGCGGCATTAGTTAGCGATGAAGACAATATTCTATTAGTTGGCAGTCCTAACTCTATATGCATCGCCGCCACAGATATTCCTGAGCTAAGTAGAACTAGCATGGGAAACATGATGGTAAAAAATAGTAAAGTAGTTTCTATTGTAAAAATATAGGAGGATTCATGGGAAAAATTGCTTTAATGCGAGATTTAATTAAACAGTTGAATGAAGCAACAATAGCATATGATAAAGGCGCTCCTATAATGGAAGATATAGAATGGGATAACGCTTATTTTCTCCTATTTAATTGGGAAAAAGAATTGGGAATTACCCTTCCCAATTCTCCAACTTCCATTATAAACTTTGATGAAAAAGTCAGTGAGTTAAAATCTATTACGCATGAGCATGATATGCTTTCTTTACCTAAAACGAAAATTTTAGATGAAGTAAATGATTTTGTTAATTCAAAACCAGTTATTATTATGCCTAAATTAGATGGTCTAACTTGCTCATTAACTTACGAAAAAGGAAAACTTATTCGTGCGGAAACCCGCGGAAATGGATTAGTGGGAGAGTCTATCATTCATAATGCAATGAAGATTAAATCTATTCCAAAAGTTATTGATTATAAAGATAGATTAGTTATTGATGGGGAGATTATTTCAACTTATGCTAACTTTGAAAACTTTAAAGCTGATTATAAAAATCCAAGAAACTTTGCAGCCGGAAGCATTAGATTACTGGACTCTGCAGAATGCTACAATAGAGGGTTAACTTTTGTTGCGTGGGAAGTAATAGAAGGATTAGATTATTCTCGATTATCTGATAAACTTAAAAAACTTAAAGGGTATGATTTTACTGTAACTCCGCACACAATTGGAGAAGTCATAATTAACGAGCATATTGATTGGGTAAAGGAAATTTCTGAAGAATTATCATACCCTATTGATGGAGCGGTTATTAAATTTGATGTAATAGATTATGGGAAATCTTTAGGCAAAACCGCCCATCATTTTAATAATGCCATCGCATATAAATTTTATGATGAAACTTATCGCACTGAAGTAGAGCGTATAGAATGGACAATGGGAAGAACAGGTGTTCTTACACCTATTGCTATTGTTAAACCTATTGATATTGATGGAGCAACCATAACAAGAGCAAGTTGTCATAATGTTAGTATATTAAAGGAATTAGGTTTAAGATACCAAGGACAAGAAGTAGATATCTTTAAAGCTAATCAGATTATTCCTCAGATTGCGAAAGTGTATGAATGGACTGCGGAATCCGCATCAGTAAAAGATATGGAAATACCAAGCGTATGTCCTATATGCGGAGAACCGACAGTTGTTATTGAATCTGATACAGGAGTTGAAAATCTCTATTGCGATAATCAAAAGTGCGAAGGTAAATTAATTAATAGATTAGACCATTTCTGCGGAAAGAAAGGTTTAGATATTAAAGGGCTTTCTAAAGCAACTTTAGAAAAATTAATTGACTGGGGCTGGGTAACAAAATTAGAAGAAATTTTTACTTTAAGCTGGTATATAGAAGAATGGAAGCAGAAACCAGGCTTTGGTGAGAAGTCAGTAAATAATATTATATCCGCAATTGGTAAAGCTAGAGACGCGTCTTTAGATGCTGTAATTTCTTCTATTGGCATACCTTTAATTGGAAAAACGGTTTCTAAAGATTTAGCTAAGCGTTTTAAAACTTATAAAAATTTTAGAGATGCTATTGAAAAAGATTATGACTTTACTCAAATTCATGGCTATGGATTTGAGATGCAAGAATCTTTATTAAGGTTTGATTATTCTGAATTAGATAATATTGTTAAATTCCATTTAAATATTATAGAAGAAGAACCAGAAGTAGAAAATTCTCGTACCTTAGGACACCTTACTTTTGTAATTACTGGGAAACTTCAACTTTATAAAAATAGAGATGCTTTAAAGGCGGAAATTGAAGCTCATGGAGGAAAAGTTTCAGGGTCAGTGTCTAAAAACACAGACTATTTAATTAATAATGATATTAATTCAACCTCTTCCAAGAATAAAAAGGCGCAAGAGCTTGGTGTACCTATTATAACAGAAGAAAAATTTAAAAATATTTTTGACTTATAGAAAATTTTTTGGTATAATATAAATATGAAAAAGAGATTAGAAAAAATCGCTTTACGCATAGTAGAGCTAGAAAAGAAAGCTCAAAAGAACAAAGATTTTAATTACGAAGCGGCAATGATGATGGAGGTCAAAAATCTATCTTTAAAAGAGATGATGGAAATTGACAATTATATTCAAAGTAAAAAATTATTGACAAAGTAAAAAATTTTTGTTATAATAAATTATCGTTAAAAAAGATATAAAATCTTTTAAATATTATATAATTTTAAGGAGAAAAATAACAATGGCAGCATTAAAAGAAAATTCAAAGAAAGTATTTTATTATGTAAGAGAGCATGAAGCTGAAAATATTACAGCTCAGGATATTGCAGACGCAATTGGTTTAGGCGTTAAGCAGGTAAATGGTATTGTAACATCCGCTTTCCAGAGAAAGGAACTGATGGAAAGAGTTGAAGCTGAAGTAGAAACAGAAGATGGTTCTCATAAGAAGGTTAAGTTCATCAAGCTGACTGACGCAGGAAGAGCATTTGACCCAGAAACAGCTGAATAATCAGAAATAAATATATAAATATAGAATGAGATAAAGTTCTACTTTATCTCATTTTTTTCAAGGAGCAATAAAATTATGGAATTGATATTATTTATACTAATATTGATTAATGTTATTGGTTTGTTCCGACTTAAAAAATTAAAAAAGACCGCAGTTATTAAGAATGAAGACGTTGCACAAAAAAATGAAGCTCTGCGGCAAGAGATTAATAAACTAAATCAAGAAATTGATATTCAGTTGCGCAGACGAGATAGCGTTGCATGGGAAGTTGATAAACTAGATGAAAGAATCCAGTATCAAAAAAACGCAATAGGCTCTGCGCAAGAAAGTTTTGAATCTTATTGCGATATGTTAAATCAACAATATTCAGTTAAAGAACAAGAGTATAATGAGTTAATTGAGCAATTAAAAAACAACTATGATAAAATCCAAACAGATAAATTAGAAGCGCATAATGCGTTTTTAAATAATTTAGAAACAGAAATTGTAGAAGAGCAGGAAAGATTAAAGTCCATAAAAGCAATTCGTGAAGCGAGCATTCTCGCGCATTTAAAAGAAGAGGAGATTAAGCAGAAAAAAGATTTTTATTGCCTACCTCTCTCCCAGGCAGATAAAAATGATATTGAATTTTTAACTGAGGTTAAGAATAAATTAAAAAATCCTCGTTTAGTGAGTATGCTGATATGGACTAATTTTTTTCAAAAAAATATGACTACTTTGTGCAACAACGTATTAGGAACAAAAACAATAACAGGTATATATAAAATTACAAATCAAAATAATCAAAAATGTTATATTGGACAATCGGTTAATATTGCGGAAAGATGGAAAACTCATGCTAAGCATGGTTTAGGCATCGACGCGCCCGCAAATAATAAACTGTATTCTGATATGATGAAAGAAGGTATTTGGAATTTCTCTTGGGAATTATTAAAAGAATGCCCAAAAGAAAAACTAAATGAAGAAGAAAGATTCTTTATAGACTTGTATCAAAGTAATGATTATGGATATAATATGACGAAAGGGAATAAATAATATGTTAACAAAAGCAGACCACTATATGCATGAAATTAACCATCATATTACAATGAATGGTTTTAAAGATGTTAATCCTAGACCAAAATATTTAGATGGGACACCCGCGCATACTCTATCAGTAAATCATACTTTTAGAACTTATGATTTATCAAAAGGACAATTCCCTATTTGTACTTTACGCCCTATTGCTTGGAAAACAGGCATTAAGGAAATTTTTACCATTTATCAAAAGCCAACTAATGTAATTTCTGAAATGGAAAAAATGGGCGTTAATTGGTGGAATGAATGGGATATTGGAGATGGTACAATAGGTCAGAGATATGGAGCAACTGTTAGCAGATATGATTTAATTAAAAACTTAATTAAAGATATTGAAATTGACCCTTATGGTAGAAGAAAAGTTGTTTCACTATGGCAAGAAACAGACTTGCGTGAAACTGAAGGTCTAGCCCCATGCGCATTTTTAACTATTTGGAATGTTAGAAATAGCGAAGAAGGAAATTTCTTAGATATGGTATTAATTCAGCGTAGCGGAGATATGCTAACTGCTTCCGGTCCAGGAGGGATTAATGAGAGTCAATATGCTGCTCTATTGATGATGATTGCAAGACACACTGGGTATACACCTGGAGTATTTAGTCATTTTGTAGCCAATGAACAGATTTATGATAGGCACCGAGAGGCTTCTGAGATTATTGAGAGCAGATATGAAATGAAAGCTAGACTTGATTATGATAATAATGAAAGAAGACTTGCGGATACCCCTAAGTTAATTCTTAATCCGGAAAAAACAAATTTTTATGATATGACTATTGATGATTTCACAATGGAAAACTATGAGCCTATGAAGCCGCAGTTAAAATTAGAATTGGGGATTTAATATGATTTCAGCAATTGTAGCAATAGATGAAAATAATGGAATTGGGTATAATAATGAGTTGTTATGTTCAATTCCCGAAGATATGCAAAGATTTAAGGAATTAACTCTTTTAAAGGCTGTGGTTATGGGTAGAAAGACTTGGGAATCTTTGCCGAAGAAACCTTTAAAAGATAGATTCAATGTTATTATTACTCATAACCCTAAAGAAATAGAAATTCCTAAAGGTTATGAAGATTATGTTATAGCTTGCACTTTAGATGATATAAAGAAAGTTTTAGGATGGACTGAAAAAGAATATGTAATTATAGGCGGAGAAGCTATTTATAAAGAATTACTGCCTTATGTTAATGTTCTTTATATTACCAGATTGCATAAAAGCTTTGAAAAAGTTGATGCGTTCTTCCCAGACTTTTTAAAAGAAGAACCTGAGAATTGGGAATTAGCTTGTAAAAGTTCACAATATTTTCATAAAGATATTCCTTATTCATTTGAGTGTTATAAACGTCCTATTGATTTTTATGAAAAATAATGTTATAATAAATATATACTAAAGAAAGGAATTGTTTATTATGACAAATAAAGAAGCTTTTATTGAAATTTTAGAGAAAACGTTAGATGCTTGCCCAGACTTTTTTGGACAGGATGAAAATGCCGATAAGGCAATGCATTATTTTAATCAGTTAAAAAATGAAAATGAATCAAAAGGCGGAATTACAGAAAGCGGACAGAAGATTTTAGATTTCTTTGCGGATAAACCTGCAGATGGCTTATTCTCCGCAAAAGAAATTGGAGAAGCATTATTTGCATCTGGACGCTCAGTTTCCGGTTCTATGAGAAAGCTAATAGCAGATGGCTATATTGAAAAGGTTGGTCAGAACCCCGTTAAATATCAGCGAACAAGCAAAGCATAGCGCACCTATTGTTGATTTATTTGAAAATTTTTGATATAATAAATATATAATAAAAAAGGAGAAAGAAAGAAATGCGTAATAATGTAAACACAGAGCATATTGAAGGAAGAATTTATCAGCATAGCTTAGAATTAAAGACAGTTCAGAACAAGGAATCTGAAAACTTTGGAAAGCAGTATATCCAGGGTGAAGTTGAAGTAGCGGTTGACGATATGGGATTAAATATCATTCCAGTTAATTTTGTATTCGTTACTCCAACAACTAAGAAGGGTGCGCAGAATAGAACTTATACTGAATTAATGAAGATTATCGACAGCGGAAAAACTATTATTGTAGATGGAATGGATAATGCAACAATGGTAAGTATTGATACTTCATTAGCAGTAAATGACTTTGTAGCATCAGATGGAACAATGGTTAATCAGATGGTAAACCAGGGAGGCTTTATCTCAATTGTTTCAAAATTAAATAGCGAAGATGTAAGAAATACTTTCAAAACTGATATGATTATTAGTAACGTAGAAAGAGTTTCTCCAGAGAACGCTCCAGAATTTGTAAGAGTTCGTGGTGGAGTATTCGACTTTAGAAATACTTATATGCCAGTAACTTTCAATGTTAGAAATGAAATGGGTATGAAGTATTTTGAAGATTTAGAACCATCAGCATCAGAACCAGTTTATACTTGCGTTTGGGGTAAGGTTAACTTCTCTAAGACAACAGAAACAAAGAGTGAAGAATCAGCTTTCGGTGAAGCGGCAGTCGAAGTGAAAGAAAGAAAAGTTAAGGAATGGCTTATCACAGGTACTTCTAAGATTACTTATGATTTCGGCGATGATAATGTAATGACTGAAGATGAATTAAGAACAGCTCTTCAGAACAGAGAAGTTCATCTGGCGGATGTCAAGAGAAAGAAAGAAGAGTACGAAGCTCAGAAGGCTGCAGTAACTCCTCAGAATTCATTTAGCACTCCAACAGCAGGAGGCGGTATCGCAAAGAGCGAATTTAAGTTTTAATTTATAAAGATAGATAAAAGGCGGGGGGTTGACCCCCGCCATTCAGATGAATTTTTAGGAGGAACGAAGAATGTTAGATTTACTAAATATACAACCGCACCAAGTGAGTAGAGATTTAAGAGGTTATTCAGTTTTCTTTTATGGAGAACCAAAGAGCGGAAAAACAACAATTGCAACTAAGTTTCCGCGCCATCTGCTATTAGCTTTCGAAAAAGGTTATAATGCAATTCCAGGAGCTATGGCACAGCCAATTAATACTTGGAATGAATTTAAAAAGGTATTAAAGCAATTAAAGGACGAAAAGGTAAAGGCTAAGTTTGAAACAATTATTATCGACACTGCAGATATTGCTTATGACTTATGTGAAAAGTATATTTTAGCAAACAATGGTGTTGATAAGGTAGGAGATATTCCTTTTGGACAGGGCTATAACTTAATTGCCAAAGAGTTTGATGAATGTCTAAGAAGAATTGTTCAGATGGATTATGGTGTTGTTTTAATCAGCCATGCAGTAGATAAAACTTTTAAAGATGAATTAAATAACGAGTTCAATCAGATTGTTCCAACTTTAGGCAACAAGCCAAGAAATATCGTTTCAAGAATGTGTGATATTATTGGATATTCCAGACCAATCGAAAATGCAGATGGAACAACTACAACAAAGCTCTTTATGAGAGGGACTCCAAGATACACTGCAGGTTCAAGATTCAAGTATACACCTGAAGTTATCGACTTCAATTATCAGTCTTTAGTAGATGCTATCTGCGATGCGATTGATAAGCAAATGGAGGAAGATGGAGTAGAATACTTTACAGATGAAAGAAGTAATCTACACAATATTGTTGTTCAAGAAATGGACTTTGATGAATTATTAAATGAATTTAATCAGATGATTGACCATTTATGCGCAACAGAGGAAGAAAACTTTGCATCATTCTGGCAACCAAGAATTACTGAAATTGTTGAAGTTCATTTAGGAACTGGAATGAAAGTTTCTCAGTGTTCAAGAAGACAGGTTGAAGCGTTAGACTTAATTGTTTCTGATTTAAAAGATTTAATTGAAAAACACGCTCCAACAGCTAAATAAAAAATGCTTTTATAAAAGGCGGCTTGATAGCCGCCTTTTTGATTTTTCTAAAAAAATATGTTATAATAAATATATACTATAAGAAAAAGAGGTTATGAAATGGCGCATCTCGTAAAATGTACAGTTTGCGGACAACAGTTTGATAGAGATAAAATTCAAGCAGTAAAGGCGTCCGCGCGAAGATATGCTCATTACTCATGTAAACCCGATGGAGAATTAGTTCCATTAGCTGAAACCGTTGATGCAGAATTAATAGAATTAGAAACCTATATTGTAGACTTATTGGGAGATGATTACAATCCCGCAAGAGTAAAAAAGCAAATTAAAGATTTTAAACAAAGCTATGGCTATAGTTATAGTGGAATGTTAAAAACTTTAAAATGGTTTTATGAAATTAAAGGCAATCATAAAAGTAAAGCTAATGGCGGAATTGGAATCATTCCTTTTGTTTATAAGGACGCTTTAAATTATTATTATAGTTTATATTTAGCGCAAATAGCTAATGAAAATGCAGTTCCTCAATATAAAATTAAAACAAAAGAAATAAATATTCAATCTCCAGAAGTTTATAGGAAACCGCCAAGAATGTTTAATGCAGAGGAGGATGAGTGATGGCATCAGTGAAATATGTAGATATTCCAGCGATAATGCAAGTTATTGGCGGAGTTTATTTAAATAATAGTTTCTTAGATAATGAGAATTATTTTTTTAACGAAGAAGATTTTACTGAAGATTTTCATAGAATCTTATTTGAGTGTATTATTAATTTACATGAATTAGGAGTTAAGAAAATAGATATCAACTCTATTGAAGATTATTTAGAGCAACGTCCAAAAAAGAAAGCTGTATTTGTAGCTAATAAAGGAATGGAATATCTTGAAAACTTAAAAGAAAAAACTCAAATTGCTGCATTTGATTATTATTATAATCGAATGAAGAAAATGACTTTATTAAGAGCTTATCAAGAAAAAGTTGGAATGGACTTATCATGGTTATATGATATTAATAATATCTTTGACTTAAAGAAAAAACAAGCTCAAGAAGATTGGTTAGATAACACTCCATTATCCGATATTGCGGATATCATTGATAAGAAGATTATGGATATTCGTTTAAGATGCGTAGATGATGCAGATGAAAGTGCGATTCAAGCTAACACTGGTGGCTTAGAGTTGTTACAAAAATTAAAGGAAGTTCCAGAATTAGGTTACCCGCTTTTTGGACCTTTGATTAATACAGTAACAAGAGGCGCAAGATTAAAGAAATTTTATTTACGCTCTGCCGCAACAGGGGTAGGAAAAACAAGAGCTATGATTGCAGATGTTTGTTCTATTGCTTGTGATGAGATATATGATTTAACTGAACAGAAATGGGTTCATAATGGAACCAAAGAACCAAGTATTTTTATCTCAACGGAACAAGAGATAGATGAAATTCAAACTATGATGTATGCATTCTTATCCGGGGTGGATGAAGAGCATATTATTACCGGTGAGTATTTGGCGGGAGAATGGGAGCGTGTTCTTTATGCCGTAAAGGTATTAGAAAAATCTCCATTATATGTTCAGCAGTTACCAGACTTCTCATTGCAAGATATTGAAAATACTATTAAGCGTGGTATTAGAGACCACGATGTTAAGTATGTCTTCTTTGACTATATTCATACTTCAATGAAAATTTTAAGTGAAGTTAGTTCAAAAACAGGAGTTAAAGGATTAAGAGAAGATAATATCTTATTTATGATTTCTATTAGATTAAAAGATTTATGTAATCAATATGGAATTTTTATCTTAACCGCAACTCAGCTAAATGCAGATTATACTACCGCACAGCAGTATGACCAGAACCTTTTAAGAGGGGCTAAGGCTATTGCGGATAAGATTGACTGCGGAATGATTATGCTAGAAGTTAGCCAAGAAGACTTAACTACGTTAGAGCCTTTAATTAAAAAAGAAGGTTTCGCACAACCAAATATTAAAATTTCAATTTATAAAAACCGTAGAGGTAGATATAAAAGTGTTTTATTATGGTGTAAAGCAAATAGGGGAGTTTGTCGAATTGAACCTATGTTTATGACAAATTATCAATACCAATGGGTTCCGATTGAAGATTTAAAAATTAACGTGCAACCAAGAGAAAAGGAGAGTGCTTTTTAATGAATATAGATGGAAAATGGGTATATTGGAAAGAACAATGCAACTATTGCACTAAAACAAAGAATTGTTATTATGAACCATATATGAAAGACTATATTCAGAAATTAGATGATGTTTCTCCATTGAGTCCAGTATATGGAAGTTTAACTTTTAAATGTGACTATCTTGAATTAGATATAGAAAAGTATGATAAAGAGCATTTAGCGGAGAGTTATTGTGTTTGTTAAATATAATAAAGATGAAATAAAAAATAGTTTAGCAATAGACGATGTATTAAGATTAGTTGCAGAGTTAGGTGGTGAGCCTATCGTGATAAATAGCGGAAGCGCGTTCACCTCCCGCACAATCTGCCATAATATTTTAGGAGAAGGTTCTCATAAGTTATATTACTATGATAATACAAAACTCTTTAAATGTTATACTGATTGTGCGAGCAGTTTTGATATATATGAATTAGTTCAAAAGGTGAAAAATGTTAACAAGGAATATAAAATTGATTATAAGAATGGTGGTCAAGGACGAGAATGGCAATTGCATGATGCTATTGAATTTGTAGCTATTTATTTTGGCTTCTCTGGAGAATCTGAAGAATTTGAAAATTTAAATAGTCCATTAGAAGATTGGAAGATTTTTGATAAGATTCAACAGAGACAACAGAGAATTGAAGCGCCAAAGCAAATAGTAGAATTAAAAAAATATGATGAAGCAATTCTAAGAAATTTACCGCAACTTCGCATCCTCCCTTGGGAACGAGAAGGTATCTCTGAAGAAGTTATTAAGCATAGAGAAATAGCATATAATCCTCGTACTCATGGAATTGTAATTCCGCATAGAGATATAGACAATAATCTCATAGGTATTAGAGAAAGAACTTTAATTAAAGAAGAAGAGCAGTTTGGAAAATACAAGCCTTCAATTTTAAATGGGGTTATGTATAATCACCCACTCGGTTTTAATTTATATAATTTAAATAATAGTAAAAACAGTATTAAATATTTTAAAAAAGCAATAGTGTTTGAAGGAGAAAAATCTCCATTGCTTTATGCATCTTATTTCGGAGAAGAAAATGATGTTAGCGTTGCCACGTGCGGAAATAATTTATTAAACTATCAAGTACAATTACTATTGTCTTTAGGAGTAGAAGAAATTATTGTGGCTTATGATAAACAATTTAAAGAAGAAGGCGATGTAGAGTGGGTTAGATTAAAAAATAATTTAACCAATATTCATTTAAAGTATGGGTCATATGCTCAGATTTCTTATTTATTTGATAGAGAAAATTTATTAGATTATAAAGACAGTCCAATAGACAAAGGAAGAGATATATTTTTAAAACTATTTAATGAAAGGGTGATTATCTAAAGTGAAATATAAACTAATTAAACCAACAAATAAAAATTTTTCAACAATAGAGCAGATATTATTTAATCGAAATGTTGTTGATTTTAAAGAATACTTAAATACAACAGATAAAGTTATATCTGAGCCAGAAGCTTTTGGCGAAGAAACCTTATTAAAAGCTGCGCAGACGTTAGCAAAATGCATTGGGGAAGATAAGAGAGCTATTGTTATCGTAGACTCAGACTGCGATGGATACACTTCTTCCGCATTGTTAATTAACTATCTATATGATTTATTTCCCGCGTGGGTGCAGAACAATCTAGCATGGTTTATACACGATGGCAAGCAGCATGGATTAAGTGATTTTCCAATGGACTTAGCAGAGAATATTCAACTATTTTTAATTCCAGATGCAAGTTCAAATGATTATAAGTATCACAAACAGCTAAAAGAAATGGGAAAAGATATTATAATTTTAGACCATCATGAAGCTGATTATGTAAGCCCTGATGCTATTGTTATCAATAATCAATTATCAGATTATCCAAATAAGCATTTATCTGGAGTTGGTGTAGTTTGGCAGTTTTGTCGTTTTTTAGATAAGCACTTAAATAAAAACTTTGCTGATAATTATTTAGATTTAGTCGCATTAGGCATGGACGCTGATATGATGAGCATGACGTCAAAAGAAACTAAGCACTTAATCTTGAAAGGTTTACAAGAAATTACCAATCCTTTTTTCGCGGGGATGGTTGATAAAAACAGTTATTCAATAGGAAATAAAGTTACTCCTATTGGAGTAGCCTTCTATGTAGCGCCTTTTGTAAATGCGATAGTGCGAAGTGGAACTCAAATAGAGAAAGAATTGATTTTTGATTCAATGATAAAATTTAAAGCATTTGAAAAAATTCAGAGTAATAAAAGAGGTCATAAACCTGGAGAAATGGAGCCTCTATATCAACAAGCGGTTAGAACCGCAACTAATGTTAAAAATAGACAGACTCGCGCCCAAGATAAAGGATTAGAATTTTTAGAAAGCATGATAGAAAAGCATAATTTATTAGATAATAAAGTGTTGCTATTTTTATTAGAGCCTGGAGATATAGATAGAAATATCGCAGGCTTAATTGCGAATAAACTTATGGCAAAGTATCAAAGACCATGTTGCATTCTTACAAAAGTCACAGAAACGACTGGTGAAGATTCTGAAACAAGAGTTTCTTATCAAGGGTCTGCTCGAGGATGTGATAAGACAGGCATTACTGAGTTTAAAGATATATGCCAGCAAACTGGATGCGCGATGTTTGCAGAAGGGCATCAAGGAGCATTTGGTTTAGGCATTTACTCCCATACCATAGGATTAGATGATGAAATAGCTGGAGAAGGCGTATTACAATTCATTGAAAAAACAAATGAAATTTTAAAAGATACTTCAGATGAAGCTATTTATTATGTTGATTATATATATAAAGGTATTGAAGTTGAGCCAAATAATATTTTAGATATTGCACGATTAGATGATTTATGGGGCAAAGATATGGATGAACCATTTATCGCTATTGAAAACTTAAAAATCACTAAAGAAATGCTCACACTTATGTCCCCAGATAAAAAGCCTACCTTAAAAGTCACTTTACCAAATGGAATTTCTATTATTAAGTTTGGCTCAAGTCAAGAAGAATATGAAAAACTATATAGTGAGCTTGGCGCAGTAGAAATCAATTTAGTGGGTAAGTGTAATATTAACCAATGGGCGGGAAAAGAATATCCGCAAATCTTTATTGAAGATTATGAAATTATAGATAAGATGAAATATATATTTTAGAGGGTTAAAAATGATTGAAAAAATTTATTATTTCCTTTATGATGAAAATGAAAATAAAACTTATAAAATTCATAATGATAGTGTTATACTAACAATAGTAAAAGGTGATAAAAAATATTTAACCTCTCCTTCATGCGGAGCAAGAGCTACAACAATATATATGGATAAACGATTAAACACTAAAGAGTATAAAGAATGGTGCGATACTTGTATAAGACCTATGCTGTCTTTAAGTAACAGTCTGCCGACGATTTGTTTTATTTAAGCTGCTTGGACTGCGAACGACCGTAAATTGAATTCAAAAGTCGATTTGGAATTTTTTAAACCAATTTTTCCAAATTGACTTTTTTCTTATTTTTTGTTATAATAAATTATAAGAAATAAAGGAGATGATATTATGTTTATTAAAGAAATCGTAGGAGATGAAAGAAGTCTTAAAGAGGTATATGATATTTTATTTAAGCATTATGCTTCTGAAGGAGAGGATTTATTAGGATGTGAACCCACTTGCAGAAGACCTGGAATGAAATGTTCTCAATGTGTAGAAGAATATTTAAAAAATAATATTCTTTGGATTAACAGCGATAATGCAGGAGTTAGACAAAGAACTTACTATAGAGGCACTAAACATTTATGGGATAGTGAAAATACAAGAGGGGAGTTAGTTAAATGAGAGGCATTGTCTGGTATAAAAATAAAGAAAATGGATTTGAAAAAATGCGAAGTATTATGCATGGATATAATAAAATGGGAATCAATATTATTGAGGTGCGTAGAGGTAAAGAAGAAATAATTGCTGTTTACGAAAATAAAGACATTTGGCGATGTGTGCCAGTGAGTGAAAATCGACGAGGTCTTAAAGCTAACGTTTCATTAATTGAAAGAGCTATTGATAAAAAACTTGTTAATCTGATTATTTATCCAGCTACTGTAGCTTCACCATATAATGCTTATAGCTTCTATGGAAAGGATTGCGAAGATGAATAAAAATATTAAAAAAATATTAGAAGATTATATTTTAGGAAAATACAATATTGAAATTTGCGCAAATTTAGCCATCGCAGAAATAAATAAAGAAGCATACAAGGAGACTTTTAATAATGGATTTAGAAAAGGCTATAAAAATTATAGATATAGAAGAACCCTCTACTAAAGAGGAATATTTAAAAGCTCATAGAATATTTTTTGAAAAAATATGTAATGTAGATATAAAGAATTCTGATGGTTCATTTAAAAATATATATGCTATTTTTGAAGAAGCCTCACAAAACTATAATAAAGGAACTAAAAATGATTTTAACAAGAAAACAAGAAGAAGGATTAAAGATTGCATTAGATAGATATAAAAATAAAGAAAAATATACTGTTATTGCGGGATATGCTGGAACAGGTAAATCAACTTTAGTACGTTTTATTATTGATGCTTTAAACGTTGATGAAAATCAAGTTGCTTATACAGCTTATACAGGAAAGGCAGTAGAGGTATTACGTAAAAAAGGTAATAAGAATGCTTTTACTTTGCATAAACTTTTATTTGATTCTATTCCAAAACCAACAGGTGGATTCTTTAGAAAGCCAAAGCTGGTATTACAATATAAGGTTATAGTAGTAGACGAAGTTTCAATGGTTCCGCAAGCTTTAATGGACGCCCTTTTTAGACACAGATGCTATGTTATTTGCTTAGGTGACCCATTCCAGCTTCCCCCAGTGGATAAAGATGCAGATAACGGCTTATTAAATGAGCCGCATATTTTTTTAGATGAAGTTATGCGCCAGGCAAAAGAATCTGAGATTATTAGATTATCTATGGATATTCGTGAGGGAAAGAAATTAAAATTCCAGGAAGGTGAAGAAACAATGATACTGCCTCGCCAGGAATTAACAACTGGAATGTTAACCTGGGCAGACCAGATTTTAGTAGGAACTAATAACACTCGTAGATATATCAATGACCAAATGAGAGAGCTTTTAGGTTTCCGCGGAGGTCCGCAGGAAGGAGATAAAGTTATTTGCATTAAAAATTATTGGGATGACCTTAGCTTTGAAGAAGAATCTCCTTTAGTAAATGGGACTATTGGTTATCTTAAAAATGGCTTTGAGACCTTTAGAGAAATCCCTAATTATGTTAAAGGGACTCCACGCAAATTTGCTATTTGGCAAGCTGACCTATGGACAGGAGAAGACGTATTCTCCGTAGATATGGATTATAAAATGTTAACAGTAGAAGAAAAATGTTGTGACTGGAAAATGTCTTATCAGTTAGGTAAATTAAAACCTAAAATTGGAGAGGTTATTCCTAAAGAATTTTTATATGCCTATGCTATTACTTGCCACAAAAGCCAGGGTTCTGAATGGGATAAAGTTTTAGTTCTGGAAGAAAAATTCCCATTTGATATAAAAGAGCATGCGCGCTGGTTATATACGGCTTGCACAAGAGCTTCAGAAAAATTAGTATTGGTGAGGTAATATGTTTAAAAAATTAAAAGAAGAGAAAGCTCATTGGTATGATAAATTTTGGTTGCATGATGCTTTATTAGCATATATTGTACGATATTATGTGTCAGAAAATGAAAGAGATGAAGTGCGAGAGATGATTCAAAAAGCTACAGGAACTAATTGGAGTCACGATGATGATTATCTTGCTTTTGTATCAGGAATATGGATAACAGATAAAATTAAAAGGAATAAAGTTAAAAATGGAGAAAAATTAGCAGAGGAATAATTCCTCTGCTTGATTTTTTATAAAAAATATGATATAATATTTATATATTAAAGAAAGAGGTAATAGTAAACATGAAACGATTTGAGCCACATTCACATACGCATTATAGCAACTTTCGTTTAGTAGACTCAATCAATAGACCTAAAGATTTAGTTAATCGTGCTATTGAGTTAGGATTATGCGGAATTGCTATTACCGACCATGAGACCGTGGCAGGTCATATGGAATTAAATTTATATCAAGAAGAAATTCAAAAGGAATATCCAGATTTTAAAATTGCATTAGGGAATGAAATTTATTTATGCGAAACAAGAGATAGCGGTCAGAAATATTATCACTTTATTTTAATTGCAAAAAATAAGGATGGGCAGAGAGCGCTTAGAGAGCTATCTACAAGAGCATGGATGTGTTCTTATTCAGATAGGGGGATGGAAAGAGTAGTTACTCTTTATTCTGACTTAGAAGAAATTGTAAATAAATATCCTAATAGTTTAATAGCTACGTCCGCGTGTCTGGGCGGAGAACTGAGTGGTGCGGCAGTTGATTATGCAAAAGCATCTAAATTAGGAGATGAAGAAACTAAAGCTCAAAAATATAATCATATAATCAATTTTGTTAATTGGTGTGTTGATTTATTTGGAGAAGATTTCTATATCGAAGTTGCTCCTGGTTGTTCAAATGACCAAATTTTAGCAAACAATCAGTTAGCCTCTGTTGCTAAGTTTATGAATGTAAAAATGGTTATTGGGACTGACGCACACTATTTAAAAAAGGAAGATAGGTACGTTCACAAATCTTACTTAAACTCAAAAGATGGAGATAGAGAAGTTGATGAATTCTATGAATATTCTTATCTTCAGACTGAAGAAGAGATTCAAGAGCATTTGAAGTTTTCAGAAAAATTAGATTATGATACGTTAGTATCTAATTCAGAAGAAATATATAATAAGATTGAGATTTATTCTTTAAAGCATAATCAGACAATCCCTAAAGTGGAAGTAAAATATTATCCACAAATAGAGGGTGGAAAAGAAATGGCGCAAAAGCATCCAACTTTATATAAAATGATTAAGTCAGATGATGCTATTGAAAGATATTGGGCAAATGAATGTCTTAATAAATTAGATGAGTTAGGTAAACTTAATAATACTTATTTAAACCGTTTAGAAGAAGAAGCTGATATTAAGATGACTATTAGTGAAAAGCTTCAAACTAATATGTTCGCTTATCCAGTAACACTTCAGCACTATATTGATTTATTCTGGGAGTGCGGAAGTATGGTTGGCGCAGGTAGAGGTTCATCATGCTCAGGTTTAAATCATTATTTATTAGGTATTACTCAGTTAGACCCAATTGAGTGGGATTTACCATTCTGGAGATACCTCAATAAAGACAGGGTTGAATTAGGAGATATCGACTTAGATATTTGTCCATCAAAGAGACCTTTAATCTTACAGAAGATAAAAGAGGAAAGAGGTCAATTCTTTAATGAAAATATAGATTATTTATCTAAGCAGAATTTAGGTTGCACTTTAATTGCAACTTATGGAACTGAAACAACTAAGTCTGCAATCCAGGCAGCATGTCGTGGTTATAGAAGTGAAGAGTATCCAGATGGAGTTGACGTAGATACAGCTCAATACTTATCTAAATTAGTGCCAATAGAACGTGGATTTGTATGGTCTATTAACGATGTTGTAAATGGAGATATAGATAAAGGACGTAAGCCAGTAAAAGCATTTACAAAAGAGTTAGAGCAGTATCCAGGCTTATTAGATATTATTGTTTCAATAGAAGGGTTAGTTAATAAACGAAGTTCTCATGCGTCTGGAGTAATCTTATTTGATGAAGACCCATATGAGTTTGGGGCTTTTATGAAAACTCCAAAAGGAGAATTGATTACTCAGTATGACCTGCATATGTGCGAAGCCGCAGGTATGACTAAGTATGACTTCCTGGTAACGGAAGTTCAGGATAAGTTAACTGAAACAGTTAGACTTTTACAGAAATATGAGCAGATTGACCCAGCTTTAACTTTAAAAGAAGTTTATGACAAATATCTTCACCCATCAGTTCTTCCATTAGAGATGAAAAAATGCTGGAAAGCATTGCAGAATAACGATGTATTAAATGTATTTCAGTTTGACTCAGACGTAGGAAGCCAGGCTGCAAAGAAGATTAAACCAAATACAATCTTAGAAATGGCTGATGCAAATGGCTTAATGAGACTGATGACTGCGGAAAAGGGTGAAGAAACACCAATGGAAAAATATATCAGATTTAAAAATGATATTAGTCTTTGGTATCAAGAGATGAAGGATTATGGTTTAACGCCTGCGGAAATGGAAGTTTTAAAACCTCACTTCTTAAAATCTCATGGAGTTCCGCCAAGCCAGGAGCAATTAATGACTATGCTTATGGATGAGAGTATTTGTAACTTTACTTTAAAAGAAGCAAACGCCGCACGTAAGATAGTTGGTAAGAAACAAATGTCTAAAATTCCAGAATTAAGAGAAAAGGTGTTAAATCAGGCGGCGAGTCCATGCTTAGGAAATTATGTATGGAGATGCGGATTAGGCCCACAGATGGGTTATTCATTCTCAATTATTCATGCTTTAGCTTATTCATTCATAGGCTATCAGACTTTATTTATTGCAAATAACTGGAATCCAATTTTTTGGAATACTGCATGCTTAATTGTTAACAGTGCATCATTAGAAGAAGAAGGGGTTGAAAACCTCAGAGAAAAATCTTCTGACTATGCAAAAACTGCAAAAGCTCTCGGAGATATTATTTCTCATGGTATTAAGGTATCTTTAATTGATATCAATAAGTCACAGTTTAGTTTTGAACCAGATATAGAAAGTAATGAAATCTTATTTGGCTTAAAAGGATTAACTGGAGTAAATGAATCTGCGGTTGAAGAAATTGTTAGTCATAGACCTTATGCAAGTTTTAAAGACTTTTTAAATCGTTGTCATTTAAGTAAGACAACAGTTATTTCTTTAATCAAGAGCGGAGCCTTTGATAAGTTGGAAGAAGAGTTTGGAAGAGAGCTCAGGGTTCATCCAAGAATTGCGGTAATGGCTTATTATTTAAGTATAACTTCTAAACCAAAAAATAGATTAACTTTACAGAATTTCAATGGGCTTCTGCAAAGAGATTTATTACCAAATGAATTAGGCTTCCAGAAAAGAGTGTTTAATTTTAATAAATATTTAAAGACTCGTAAAAAAGGACAGTATTATGTTTTTGATGAACCATGCGTTGCTTTTTATGAAGAATTTTTCAATACGGAAGAATTAGATATCATCAATGGCATTGTTTGTATTTTACAAACTAAATGGGATAAAATGTATCAGTCTTCTATGGATGCAGCAAGGGATTATTTAAAAGAAAATCAAGTAACTCTTTTAAAATCTTTAAACTATAATCTTTTTAGAGAAGAATGGGATAAATATGCAACAGGAACTTTATCAGCATGGGAAATGGAAGCTTTATGTTTCTATTATAATGAGCATGAATTAAGTAATGTAAATATAGATAAATATGGTATTTCAAATTTCTTTGATATGCCAGAATCTCCAGAGGTAGATTATTACTTTAAGAGAAATGGAAAAGAAATTCCAATTTATAAAACTCATAAAATTATTGGAACAATTATCAGCAAAGATGATACTCGTTCTTCCATTTCTTTATTAACTACTGAAGGTGTAGTTAATGTAAAATTTACAAAAGAATATTATGCAATGTTCGCTAAACAAATTTCAGAAAAACAGGAAGATGGTACTAAAAAAGTAATGGAAAAGGGCTGGTTCCAAAGAGGAACAAAAGTAATGTGTACAGGCTTTAGACGTGACGATATGTTCGTTACTAAAACTTATAAACACACTCCAACCCATCAACTTTATAAAATTACTGAAGTTAAAAATAATGGAGATATAGAAATTATTCACGATAGATATGGACAAGGAGAATAAGATGACGTATAAAATATTAGCTTTGTTTGGTGAGAGTGGTGCGGGAAAAGATACTATCCAGAAATGGATAGTATCTAATGTTCCGCATACAAAAGGCATAGTGTCATGCACCACCCGCCCAAAAAGAGACTATGAGACAGAAGGCGTTGATTATCATTTTTTAACCAGCGCAGAATTTGCAGAAAGAATATTAGATGGGACAATGCTAGAAGCTACCTCATTTAATGACTGGTTTTATGGAACGCCTTTGGAAGCTTTAGAAGCAGA